>Ga0210402_10000162_pt1 | contig 75734 bp, 74 predicted proteins | sample IncBWC7MmetaG_FD_161055 | JGI IMG/M metagenome (GOLD analysis project Ga0210402, IMG submission 161055) | Forest soil microbial communities from Barre Woods Harvard Forest LTER site, Petersham, Massachusetts, United States - Inc-BW-C-7-M | ecosystem: Environmental > Terrestrial > Soil >...
GAGAATCGTCGGAAAAACATCGACGAGTTGCACCGGGGTACTCACCGTCGCCCCTGCTTTGCGTTGCTGGGGAAGCTTCACGATCAGCGGAACCTGGAGCGCCTCCCGATAAAGAAGGAGCCCGTGTTCTTCTTCTCCGTGATCGAAGAGGCCCTCGCCGTGATCCGAAAGGAACACGATCAGCGATTTGTCGTAGAGGCCTCTCTTCTTCAGATCGGCGACCAGGTCTCCGATGATCGAGTCGACGTACGCGATCTCCCCGTCATAGTGATTCGCGTACATGCCAAAGAACGGCTCGGGCGGTGTGTACGGCGTATGTGGATCGTACAGGTGCAGGAAAAAGAAAAACGGCCGGCTCCCCTGGGCGTCGAGCCACTTCCGCCCTGCCTGCAGCGTTTCGCGCCCGTCCCGCTGCACGCGGCCGATCAGGTTCTCGCCGGCGATCGCCTTCACTTGGTCGTCGTAGAAATCGAATCCGCGGGCGAGACGCGTTTCCTTCCTCAGGACGAATGCCGATACCGCTGCTCCGGTCGCGTAGCCGTTCTTCTTGAGCAGCTCCTGCACCATCGGGACCGAGTCGGGCAAACGATAGCCGACGTTGTCGCGGACTCCGTGGTCCGCCGGCAACATGCCGGTGAGAATCGATGTGTGCGACGGGAGCGTGAGCGGCACGTGGCTATACGCGCGCTCGTAGAGAATCGAATCGGCGCGCAAGGCGTCGATGTTCGGCGTGGCGATCCCTTTGTAGCCGTAGGCCGGGAGGTGATCCGACCGAAGCGTGTCGATCGAGATCAGGATCACCGGCGTCGCGTTCGACGGCGAGCCAACGGACCGCCGGCACGAGGTGACGAGCGCGAGGGCCAGCAGGCCGGCCGCGCAGAGAAAGGCACAACGCCGTAACCAGATTGCGTTCATGGAGGGCCAGGTCGATGGTTACTTCTTCGGCAGCGCCGCGAGCATGGAACGGGCGTCTTTCGCCTCCGTCGCGTCAGGAGCCATGGCGATGACCTGCTCGAAATCGGCACGCGCCTCCGCCGTTTTGTTCAATTGCGCGTTCGCCAGACCGCGATAGTAGAAGGCGTCGACTCCCTTCGGATCCATGGCGATGGCCTTGCTGAAGTACGTGACCGCATCCCCCGCATTTTTCTTGTTGAAGAAGAGGATGCCAAGGTTGAGGTAGGTCGTCGGATCAGTGATCGCTGATGCCGGGAGCTTCTCGATCTGGGCTTTTCCGGCGTCGAGCTGTCCATTCTCGAGATAGAGGTTCGCCAGAAGCAACGCCGCCGTGTTGTTGGAGGGATCGGCGGCCGTGACGGCCTCGAGCGATGAAATGGCGTTCTTCAGGTCGCCGGCCCGGTAGTACGCCTGGGCCATGACCTGGAGGAGTTGGTCGTGCATCTGTTTCGTCTCCGGCTTATCCGCCGGGACCATCGGAAGCGCCTTCTCGAAATCAGCGACGGCACGCTTGACGTTTTCGTGCACCTCATCGGCCGTCACCGTGTGGGTGGCCGCCCCGCCGGCCGATTGCGGCGTAGGGACGACGTCGCCGGCCTTGATCCTCATCAGGTTCTGGCCCTCGGTGATTGCCTCGACCGCTTCCTTGGAAACCAGGGGTGCCGCGGTTACCGTGTCCGCCGCGGCCTCCTCTTTGACCTCCGGCGCGAGCTGGGTCTGGATCATCGGCTGCTGCTGCATCTCGCTGATGTTCGCGGTGCCGCGGCTGGTGGCGTACCCGGCGGCGACGATGTCGACGTTCCACTGGCCGCCAACCATTCCGAGAGCCGACCAGTGACCGTGGGCATCGGTTTTGACGATGATCGGCTGGGTGTTGCCCGACGCGATCGCCACCGTCACCGTGGCGTCCTGGATCGGCTTGCCGGTGGTCTTGTCGGTGACGGTTCCCTGCAGCCGGCCGCGCCCGCGAACCTGAGCCGTAGCGGTGACGACCAGAAAGAGCGACAGAATGATCGAGGTAAAGACGCTGAGCTTGCGCATCGATTCTCCTGATTTCAAAGTGGGTTGAGCCCGAAAGCCCGGGCTGAGAAACGCAGCGTATCGCGTCGCTGTTCCAGAATATAGAACGGAACGTCGAGCCGGCCCGGAGTGCTTGCGCCTCACCGTCCGCCCGCCAGACCCCAAACATCCGCTGGTAACGTCGCCGGCGAGATGCCAGCGCTCCACAAAAAACCCGCTGGGGTTGCCCCCAGCGGGTTGTGATGCAAACGGCGTTGTGGATCGAACTAGAACGACAGACGCGCGCCCAGGCGGAACACGCGCGGAGAGAGAACCTCGGCGATGCGGTTGCTGCTCGCAGCCTTGTTCACGCTTCCGGCAGACGCGTTGAGAGACGTCACGTTGCGCTGCAGGATCGTGTTGGAGTTCATCATGTTGAATCCATCGATCGAGAGCGTCAGGCCGACCCGCTGGAAGCGGAGCTCCTTGGCAAGGCGCATGTCGACTTCAGTCACCGTCGGGTCCCTGAACGTGTCGACCGCGCTGGGTGCCAGCAGGGCCTTGGTACCTTCACCAGGGGCGCCGCGGACGAGCCACACATACGGCAGCGAGTAGCCCTGACGGGAATTGAGGTTGAACCCGAACGACGTCTCGATGACGGGGATCTGGTACGTGCCCGTCAGGTCAGCGGTCCACTTCGAATTGATGTAGACGTTGCCCTTTGATCCGCTGCCGGCGCTCTGGAAGATGACCTCGGAACCGTTGCATACGCCGCATGTGCGCAAAACCGTCGGATCGACGATCGAGCCGGGGCCGGCGTGCTGCTTCCAATCCTGCAGGGTGAGGTTTCCGCGCATCATCCAGCGGTGCGAAAGCCGCTTGGTGCCGGTGAGCTCGAGTCCCTTGTAGGTCTGGTAATAGTCCGGGGTGTTGTGGATGACCTTGAAGGTGGCAGGCGCAACGCCGGGCTTGAGGGTGTAATAGGGGAGCGACACCGTCGAGCCGTTCGGCAGAGTGGCGGTGACGGGGGCGTGCAACACGTAGTCGGCCGGGCTGTAGAAATCGCCCGCGCCCTGCGTGTGCTCGCCAATGGTGCTGATGAAGTTATCGAGTTTGCGATACGTGGCGTTGATGCCGACGCTGAAGTCGGACATCAGCTCGCGCTCGCCGCCGAGGATGAGCTCGTCGGTGTACGGCGACTTGAGGTTGCTCGCCCAACGGGTGAACTGCGTCGCTACAGTCGGATGGTTGGGATCGAATCCGCCGTGGGCTCCGACGCCGTACTTGAAGTCGATCTCGTTCCGCTGCGCCACGTTGTCATGGTTCAGATCATTGAAATAGAGGTACGCGAACGAGTAGGCGCCCGGAGAGGTCGGCGTGACCGTGCCGCTGGTCAACTGGCTGACGTAACGGCTGTACGAACCTCGCAGGAGGGTCTTGCGATCGGCCCCCAACGCGTAGGTCAGGCCGAGCCGCGGAGAAATGTTGTTGAACTTCAGACCCGACACGGCCGGAAACGATTCGGCCGGGAGGATTTCAGGAACGACCGGATTCGCCGGGGCGATTCCGGCAGAGCTGCCGCCCTTCTGCTGGTCGTAGCGGAGAGCGCCCTGCAACGTGAGGTTGCCGAGCATGATCGTGTCGCCGACATACATATCGGTCGATTTGGCGGTGAACGTCAACTGCGGGAACCGCTGGAATTCAACTGATCCGGTATTGATGACGCCCGTCGAGCCCGGGGCGTTGCCGGCGCCGTAGTTGTACACATATTCGCCACCCGGCCATGCGGTGCGAGACGTCACGTCGGCGACGCGATAACCGAAACCGAACTTCAGCTCGTGGCTGATCTTTCCGGTGTTGGCGAACGCGGAACCGTCGAGGCGGGTCTGCTTCTGCGGCCGAAGGCTGTTGATCGACTCATAGCTGCGATGCCAGGCACCGTCACCACCGGGAGTAAAGTCGCGGTAGGCCGGAAGGGAGTCGATGCCGCACGCGAAGGTCGTGCAGCCTTTGCCGTTGTCGGCGATGAGCTGGAACCCGCCCTGCACCTTCGAGTAGAGACCGGTGAGGTAGAGGTTCTGATTGATGATCTGCGTATCTTCGATCTTCCACAGCGTCGGATCTGTGAGGCTGCCGGTGCCGTGAGCGTAGGTGTCGTTCTGGTTCCACCCGGTCTCCGGGAAACGCGTGGTGCTGACGTTCCGGCCGAGCTTGATCTTCGCGCCGTACTGATCGACCAGCGTCAGGCTGTTCGAGGCAGTGGGCTGCGCGTTGACTTTCAGGTTCTCGTTCTTGAGCTGAGTCTTGTCCTGGAAGCGCGAGTTCGGGTTTGCCGGATTGAGGAGCGACGCGGTGAGGATATCGATGTCCTGCTTCCCGTAGGCGCCCCAGAACCAGAGGCGGTCCTTGATGATCGGGCCGCCGATTTCGGCGCCGTTGTCGTCGATCTTGTTGATCTGGTTGACACGAAGGAGGTAGGCCGCCGCTTCCGACGGAATCTTCGGAGTGGCCTGATAGCTCGAGCTGGTATGGAATGCGCGAGCCGAGCCCTTGAAGTCATTCGTTCCGCGCTTGGTGACCATGTTGAGCTGCACGCCCGGGGTCATGATCCGCGGGTCGGTGCCACCGGTCGTGATCTGCATTTCTTCGAAGGCGTCGAAATCGTAGTACGACGGCGAGGAGCCGGTCGCCGCGAAGTCGGTGATATTCACACCGTCGACGTTCCAGGTTGACTGCGTCCCGGAGGTTCCCTTCGATGCGTAGACCGACTGCTGGCCGGATTCGTTTCCGCCGACGTTGTTGCGGTCCATCGTGACGCCGGGGGTCTGCTGGAGGATGACCCACGGGTCGCGTGCCGACGGCACATTCTCGAGCTCGACCTTGGAGATGGCCACGCCCGTGCCGGTCTTGCGAACGTCGAGAAGCGGCGCTTCGGCCGTGACGACGATCGATTCCGCCGCTGACGGATTGAGCGTCATCGTCACGTCGGCGTTACGTCCGAGGTTGACGGTGATGCCCGTACGCGTCGACGTTCCGAATCCCGCCAGCTCCGCCTTGAGACCGTACGACCCAGGCGAGAGATTGAGGAATCGGAAGTTGCCCGATGCGTCGGAAACCGTCGACTGCGGTGCACCGACGCCGGTCAAGGTAACGGTCACGCCCGGAAGCGCTGATCCGTCCTTGGCCTGTACCTTGCCGTAGATGTTTCCCGATTGAATCTGTGCGTACGCGCTTACGGCAAGTAAGGCGATAAGCACCATTGCGGCGATCGTGGCCGCTCGAAACCCGAGGGATGAGTATCGTTTCATTTCGGCTCCTTTCGTTGAATCCTGTCCGTTGAGACCCTGTCAGCTTCTACCCTTGTGCAGATCGCCGGCCGAATGCCAGCAATCAGACAAAACGATTGCATTCAATGAGTTACGTCCCGCGGAGCGCGCCGGTGGCCGCTGGTGAATTCAACCAGACGTTCAAAGGCGTACTGTTTTTCGAATCCGCGGTAAGTCCATCGGTGCTGAATGTTTCGCTAGCTTAGCAAACTTTCTGTGAATTCAAAATAGAATTTGGAGGCGTCAGAAAATGACAAACGCCGCGAATTGCTTCGCGGCGTTTGAGGCCTGCCTTCCGGCTGCCTACGAGGTTAGCTGTCGGATTCGGACTGGAAGCCCTACCAGCTTCTGGCTGGATTCACCCCGGACGGTGGCAAGCCGTCGCTCAATTGGTTCCCCCGTTCCTCGGCGCCGAGGATTAGGCCGGCAAGCCGCCACGCGTAGGCGGCACCCCAGAGTGTATGTCTTCGCGAGCGGATGTCAATCGCGGATTGCAATTTGGAATGGCGACCATCATGCAAGGGTTCGCGATCGTCATGCGGACGCTCTTCATCGCCGTGGCCATCCTGACGACCACGGGCGTCTTCCCGGCGATGGCCAGCCTGGGTTCCTGCGCGATGAAGCCGTGCTGCGCGCATGAGAAAGCGATCGCGGCCATCGCCCATCCGGCCTGCTGCAACGAAACGTCGGGATCGATGACACCGGCGAAGCCGTTTGGGTTGACCGAGCGAACCAGCGTCCGCGAACGTCCGATCGTCGCTGCATCCGCCACGGATGTGCCGATTCCCGCCCTTGCTCACGATCACCTCCGGCAGCGTGCCGCCTCACGATCGCTCACTCGACATCCTGAAACGATCTCGATCCTCCTCATCTGATTCCCACGGTCTCGTGACCTCTTCGCACGGCAGAGTCTGTGAGGAATCAATGTTCAGAATCTATCTCGCCTGTATCGCAGGCGCATTGTTGATCGCGGCGAGCGCGCACGCACAGATGGACCATGACATGCCGGGCATGCAGATGGCCTCCGACGCCACAAGCGACTTCCTCATGCGCCAGGCATCCGGCACGAGCATGAACCCGGCCGCGGCGCCAATGCACATGACGATGACGAAGTATGGCGACTGGACGTTGATGCTCCACGGCCTGGCGTTCGTGAGCCAGGTCGATCAGTCGGGACCGCGCGGCGGCGACAAGCTCTTCTCCACGAACTGGATCATGGGAATGGCCGAGCGGCCGCTGGGTGGAGGGCATCTCGTGCTCCGATCGATGCTGAGCCTCGAGCCGCTGACGGTCGGCAGGAAGTACCCCGAGCTGTTTCAGACCGGGGAGACGATCGGTGGTCGTCCGATCATCGATGCGCAGCACCCGCACGACCTCTTCATGGAGATCGCGGCCGAATACGCGCATCCGCTCACGAATAACACCATCGGCTACATCTACGCCGCGCCGTTCGGCGATCCGGCGCTGGGACCGGTGGCCTATCCGCATCGCGCATCGGCGTCGGAGATCCCTCAGGCGGCTCTGAGCCATCACGTGCAGGATTCGACGCACATCGCCGGCAGCGTCCTTACGATCGGAGCTCGGAGCGGCATGTTCGGTTATGCGGTCAGCGGCTTTCACGGCAGAGAGCCGGATGAGAACCGCTGGGACATCGATACGGGGAAGATCGACTCGTGGGCCGCGCGCGTGACGTTCGATCCGGATCCCCACTGGACGGCCCAGCTCTCGACGGGGCACCTGCAACATCCCGAGGCCGCGGAGCCGGGGAACGTTCAGCGCACGACGGCATCGATCGCCTACAGCAACGCCACACGCGCCGGGCAATGGGATACGAGCCTCGTCTCCGGCCACAACAGGAAGAGCGCGGGACATGCCACGAGCTCCTGGCTGGCCGAATCTGTATTGCAGTTCGGTAAGGTCAACTACGTGACCGGACGTGCAGAGGTAGTAGATAAGGATGAGCTGTTCGCCGGTCAGCCTGTCCCAGCCGCCATCGCCAACGGCAGTTTCCGCATCCGGGCGCTGACGGTCGGGTACTCGCGCGACCTGTTGCGCACCGCCTCGATCTCCGGCGCGTTGGGAGCGAACGTCACCGGCTACGCCATTCCCGGCGCGATCAAGCCGTACTACGGCAACCCGCACACCTTTTATCTATTCATCCGTTTGCGTGGTATCGGTGAAGACATGCATTCGATGCACATGTGAGGTGAGCTCGTGGCACAGCAACCCTGGAATACCACCGGAAAAGTGCTTGCGGCGATGGTCGCCGCGGGCGTCGTCGTCATCGGCGTCGTTCTGGCATTGATCCTTCGCCGTGGGCTGAGCGCACGCGCGGAGCCGACGCTCATCGAAACGGCGATCGCTCGCGGGGTGCGGCATCTGGCCACGCCTTCATCCATGTACGACGCACGCAATCCGGTCCCTCTCAGCAGCGGCGTTCTGGCCGAAGCGCGCGCGCATTGGGCTGACCACTGCGCCACATGCCACGCCAACGACGGCAGCGGCAATACCGAAATCGGACGAGGCCTCTATCCGAAGACACCCGATATGCGGCAGCCGCGTACCCAGCAACTCACCGACGGCGAGTTGTTCTCGATCATCAAAAACGGCGTGCGGCTCACCGGCATGCCGGCGTGGGGCGATCCCGCGGGCCATGACGACGCTGACAACTGGAAGCTCGTCCACTTCATCCGGCACTTGCCGAAGCTCACCCCCGAGGAGCAGGCGGAGATGGAGAAACTCAATCCGAAGACACCCGACGAATGGCAGGAGATGCAGTCCGAGGCCGCGTTCCTCGCCGGCGGCAACGTAGCTCCACCTCCTTCACACCATCACTGAAAAGGACGAACCTGATGAAGAAAATGATCTCGCTGCTCCTCTTCCTGACCGTAACGAACGTCTTTGCCCATGCCGGTCACATCCACACCTACATGGGCACCGTCACCATGCTGCACACCGACACGCAGTTCATGATGAAGACCTCGGACGGCAAAGACCTCACCATCGAAACAACGGCCAAGACGAACTGGCTGGATGCGAAGGGCCATGCGGCAAAGAAGAACGACCTTGCCGTCGGTTCACGCGTCGTGGTGAAGATGAATATCGACGGTAAGACCGCGGCAAGCGTGACGATGGCGTCACCGCAGACGCGCTGACGGTCGCGGTCTCGCGGTTGCGCGGTCTCGCGGTGAATCCAGCTTGCTGGTGACCGTTCAACCTCGAGCCCTTCCGCCGTCCCGATCGACCCCACGAAGGAAACCCCTTCCCTCGGAAGCGAATTCTCTTCTCGCAGATCATTATACTATTCTGACGGAACCAAAAATCAATCCGACAGAACATTATAATATTCTGTCAGAGCGAATTTTGATTCGAGCAGAGTGCTGGAACGCTCCGCCGGAAACAAAAATCGTTCCTTCATAATGAAATTTGATCCCGAGGGAGCGCCCAAACGATCCCGCAGAATCAAAATTCGCTCCGACGGAATGATTTTTCGCTCTTGCAGAATATTATGATGTTCTGTTGTTGCCAAAATCATTTAGTCGTGCTCTCGAAGCTCCTGCGCGCAACCTCGAGGCGTCACGTTCCGCCTTCCCGGTCGACGATGTTGTACCGCAGCGCGTAGCCGACGGCCTGGGCGCGGTTGTTGAGCCTCAGCTTATCGAGGATGTTGCGGACGTGGAACTTCACCGTGTTCTCGCTGACGCCGAGGCGCTTGGCCATCTTGCGGTTCGCGGTGACGCCTTCGACCATCAGATCGAGGACTTCGCGCTCGCGATCGGTGAGTGAGTCCTGGACGTTGGGCGCGCTCTCGTGCGCAGCAGGTCTTGCGAACTCCTGCAGGAGCTTGCGCGCGAGCGCCGGCGTCAGCGCCGGCTCACCATTCCCCGCGCGCTCGAGCAGCGCAAAGAACTCCTCGGCCTCGAGGTTCTTGAGCAGATAGCCCTGCGCTCCCGCTTTGATGGCGTCGAAGAGCGTCTCACTGTGTTCCGATGCCGTCAGGATGACGACCTTGATGTCGGGCAAGTGCGCCGTCAACTCCCTCGTCGCGGCCACGCCGTCGAGCTCGGGCATGGAGATGTCCATCAGGACGAGATCGGGACGAAGTCTCGTGGCCAGCTCGACCGCCGCCTTCCCATTCGGCGCTTCACCCACGACTTCGTGTCCCTGCGACTGCAGCAGACTGCGAAGGCCGTCCCGAAAGAGGGCGTGATCGTCGGCGATGAGAATGCGCACGGAGGTAGTGTAGGGCAGACGGCTGGGTGCGTTGCGCGGGTTGTCGGTTGTTGGTTGTTGGTTGTCTGGTTGTCGGTTGTTAGGTTGTCGGTTGTCGGTTGTCGGTTGTCGGTTGTCGGTTGTCAGGAGGCTAAAACGCAGGACCGATAACTGATAACCGATAACCGATAACCGATAACCGACAACGCCGAAGGCCATCATTACCGATAACCGACAACGCCGAAGGCCATCGTTACCGACAACCGACAACCATCGTTACCGATAACCGACAACGCCGAAGGCCGCACCTCACCCTGGCATCGGGACTTCGACGCTAACCACCGTCCCTCCTCCCGGTGTGCTCTCGATGGAGAAGGTCCCGCCGATCGATTCGGCGCGCTCGCGCATGGTCGAGAGGCCGAATCGGGGGAAGACCCTCCGGCTGAGACCAGCCTGGGCGAAGCCGGCGCCGTCGTCGCTCACGGTGATGAGCAGCTTGCCGTCGTGACGGCGGACTTCGATCATCGCCATCGTCGCCTTCGCATGTTTGCGGACGTTGGTAAGCGATTCCTGAATGATCCGGACGAGCTGCAGCTCGATTCCGTTGGGCACGACCAGGTCTCCCTCGATGACCAGCCGCGCATCGACCCCGCTCTGCTCTTTCCAGCGGTCGATGTACTCGCGCAACACGTCGTCGAAGGCGCGCGCCGGTCCCGGAAGCGTGCGCAGATCGACGATGGCCTCCCGGACGTCGCCATAGGCTTCGCGCGCGGCCGCGGCAAGCTCCCGCAGTTGCACCAGCCCTTCTTCTTTCTTCTCCTGGCGCAGATATTCGATGGCCGCCTGGACCTTCGTGTTGACGTACCCGAGAACCTGAGCGATGCCGTCGTGCATCTCATGGGCGATGCGCAACCGCTCCTGCGCAACCGCCAGATCGGCGACCTGGCGATGGAGGTGGGCGTTGTCGATGGCGATGGCGGCCTGCACGGCGAAGCGCTCCAGCGTCTCTTCGTCGCCCGGCGTGAACTCTCCGCCCCCTTCCTTTTCGCTGAGATAGAGGTTCCCCACGAACGGTCCCTTGCACGAGATGGGAACGGCGAGCAGCGAATGCATCACCGGATGGTTTGGTGGGAAACCGTAGGAACGCGGGTCCTTCCCGATGTCGGGCAGCCGCAGGCGCTCGCCTTCGTTGAGAACGACGCCGAGCAATCCATGGCCGACCGGCGGCGGTCCGATGCGCGCGCGCTCGTCGGGCGCGACGCCGGCGGTGATGAAGGTCTGGATCGATCCGTCAGCGTTGACGACCGACAGTGCGCCATACCGCGAGCCGACCAGCGTCCGCGCCCGATCGACGACTTTGTTGAGCACCACATCGAGGGATAGCTCGGCGGTGACGTCGAGCCCGGCGCCGTGCAACGCCAGCAGCTCTTGGTTGTGCCGCTCCAGGCGATGCTGCATCCGTCCGACGGCGCGCACCATGTAGGTGCTCACGATCACCAGCGCGGCGGCGACCAGACCATCGAGCACGATCCGGCTGCCGATCGACGTCACCCCGATCGTCGTCACGCGCGCGAGCTCGAGCAGCGCCACGACAACGATCGGTGCGACGATCGCCAGCCAGCGTAGTTGTCTCAGAGTCACAGCTTCTTCAGCAGCCCCTTCCAGCGCGTCCACGCCTCGTCGCGCGCCTTCTTGTTTCCGGCGTAGGCGTCTTTCACTTTCTGGTCCGCGTCGGCGGGAGGGGGCGGGGTGTCGCCGGCGCGCATGAATCCGTGACCGGCGCCGTCGTACGTCACCGGCTCATAATTCTTTTCGGCGGCCTTCATCATCTCCACCGTCTTCGGAACGGTGGCGCCGACGCGGGCGTCGTTGCCGGCGTAGAAACCGTAGACCGGCGCTTTGATCGCCGCGGTCGCGTCGGCCGTTTCCGGGCCGGTTCCATAGAAGACGAACGCGGCCGAGAGCGTCGGACGGTTCGTAGCAAAGCGGAATGACTGCGAGCCTCCCCAGCAGAATCCAGCCACGGCAACCTTGCCATTCGCGGCAGGGAGCTTGGCGACGTAGTCGGCGGCGGCGTTCAGATCGGCGGTGATCTGGTCCGGCGGCAGGTCGCGAATGGCTTTGCCGACCGCGGTGCCGTCGGGCAACGAGCTTGTCCCCCCTCCGTTCGGTCCCATGCCTGAGAGCAGATCGGGAGCGATGGCGATGTAACCCGCTTCGGCCACCTCGTCGGCCTCCATCTGCACCCAGTCGCTCATCCCGAAGATCTCGTGGATGACGACGACCGCCGTCGCCTTCCCCTTCACCTCGGGATAAACGACGAAGGCGCTGACGACGCGGTTGCCGGATTTGAGGTTCACCCACTCGTGATGCCGCGGCGATTTGTCGACTCTCTGCTTTGCCCAATCCTGCGAGACGCTGGCTGGAGCGGCGGCAACCTGATGTTCAGCATGCGCAGCGGTGGTCTCCTGCGCACATCCCGGGATGGCAGCCAACAGGAGCGCGGCGATGGTGATCAGCGATTTCTTCATCGTTTCCTCCGATGGGGAGATCTTAGCGGAAGGCTGCCTTCGGCGTTGTCTGCCTGTGGCGTTGTCTGCCTTCGGCGTTGTCTGCGGCGTGCGCGCCGCGTGGTAGAGATTTACAAACGGTGAAACGTAACGAAAACGAAACCAACCGACCACGCGCGATAGCGCAGACAACGCCGCAGGCAGACAACGCCAAGGGCAGACAACGCCGAAGGCAGCTATCCCGACGGACGCAAAAGCCACCACAGTGCAAACGGGGCTCCGAACACGCCGGCGACGCTGTAGAAGTGCGCCCCGGCTCCCCAGAAGTTTCGCGCAACCGGGCCGTAGTGCTGCGCGCTCCACGGGCCGAGCCTCAAGGCGTAGATGGACTGCACGTTCACGACCACGGCCGCGACATGCACGAGGACGAGCGCGACACAGGCCAGCAGAAAGGAGGGGATGTTCCGGTCGTTCAGCGGCTTTCGGGTCACGGAGAAAAGAGTGGTGAGCAGAATGATGTTCGCGGTGAGATCCATGAGCAGGAGAGCCGGACGCGGAGATGCTCGCGGAAAGTCGTCGCGATCGATGGTCAGGTTCGCTCCGTCGGCGATGAGGCGGGTGACGGGCGGGCGTTCCGTGACGCGGATCAACGGCTCGCTCACCGAGGCCAGCAGGCGGGCATAGGGAGACGACAGCGCCCACCAGAAGACGAGCCCGAGGAGGAAGCCGGCGGCGCCCTTAGCGAGATTCGGCCCGAGGGTTTTCCGCAAACTTCCAGCTCCACAGGATGAAGATCGAGATCGCCGCGAGAATGATCAGCAACTGCCAGACCGCCACATGGACGAAATCGAAGATCCGCCGATCGTGCTCGCCCAGCCAGAAAAGAGAGCTGAGCCGCACGAGGTTCAGCGCTTCGATGGCGACACTTGCTACCGCCAGCCCGAGCAGCCTTGACCGCAGCGTGGCCGGAAAGGCGATGATGGCCGCGGCCAGCAGGATCACCGCCTCGACACCGTTGCAACCATTCCGGACGTCGAGCGCGAACTGCTGCGACCGCATCACCGTTCCCGTCACCCCCACGCCACTCTCGACGCCGCTCAGGAGCATCGCCGCCCCCCGCGCCACGACCTCGGTGAACGGAACGATGACGCGGTCATTCACCTGGTTCAGCGCCACCACGGCGTAGAGAACCAGCATCGCGGCGCAGAACTTTGCCACAAAGACGACGCGCGGCCGGAGCGGTCTGGATGCACCGGCCTTGTTACGGGAGCTCACGGTGTCAGATCGATAGCCTGTTCATGACAAATAGTCCAGCGGCGGCAAGAAGAACCGTGAGGATCAGCAGTCCGGCGAGATTCAGCGTTGGACCGCCTTGCGGCTGGATTGCCGCGAGGATCGCCAGTGAATAGGTACGGGCGCCTTGACAGCCGACCGCGTCCGTCGCCCGGATCGTAACGTTGAAGATGCCTGACACCAGAGGCGTGCCGCTGATGAGACCCGTAGCCGGGTTGAGGGAGAGCCCGGCCGGCAGCGCGCCGCCGGCAATGGCGAAGGTATACGGCGCGGTCCCCCCCGAGGCGGTGATCGTCTGTACGTAGGGAACCAGGATCTGTCCCGGCGGAAGCGTGGTGGGGCTCAGGACGATGGCCGGGCAACCGGGGCTGGCGATGGTGATCGTGTAAAGGCGGCTGCCCGTACAACCGGTCGCGTCCGTGGCTGTGATCGTGAACGTGAACGTCCCGACGGTCGTCGGCGTTCCGGCAATGGCCCCGGTACTGGAGTTCAGGAGCAGACCGGTAGGCAGCGAACCGCTCGATAGGGAAAACGTGAACGGCGAAGTCCCGCCGGAGGCTGAAACGGTCTGGTTGTACGGGGTGCCTACGGAGCCGTTCGGCAGCGAGGCCGGGTTCACGGTAATGATCGGACAGACCGAGACGCCACAGGTATTGACGTTGTTGGTATCGAGCGTCACCGCGCCATTGCGCGCCAGCGCCCGGCCGTTGGTATTGGACCCGGTCGTGAGCGTGATGCTCGAGAGTGCCAGAATGTCTCCCGTGAACGAGGTGCCAGTTCCGAGGGTCGCGGAGCTGCCCACCTGCCAGAAGACCTTGTTGCAACTGCTGCCGCCATTATTAATGACCGTGACCGACGAGTTGCTGGCCGTGGTGAGTGTGCTCCCGGTTTTGAACAGGAACAGCGCGTTCGCATTGCCGAGGGCGTCGAGAACCAGTGCGCCGGTGAGTTGCGCGGATGTCGAGAAGCAGTAGACGCCCGGCGTCAGCGTCAGACCTCCCAGATTCTGACCGGTCAGGTCGACCGTGCACGGAGTCGTGGCGATGTTGTTGAACGCGGTGGTGAGGTCGTTCTGGGCCTGCATGGCAACGGCGTCGTTGCTGTGGATCGCTCCTCCGACGACGACGCCGGGAGGGAAGCCGGTCACGGCGCTGCCGGGACTCACCCCGACGTTGCCGTTGACCGTCGTCGCGCCCGTATTCGTGACGGTGGAGCCGCCGAGGACACCGAAGTTCTGCGCGGTGCCGAGGGAAATCTGGGCAAATGCCGTCGAGGGCGCGAGAAACGTCACGAACCCGATGATCGCCAGAAGGCTGAAGCACGTTCTCTTCATAGGATGGTCTCTTTCATCGGCAGCGACAGGATTCGATCGGGGCACCATCGGTGGATCGCCATCGTGACAATATCGGTGCTTCGAATAGCAAGACTGTTCAAAAGGAGACACTTTTCGCTGGGGGCAACCCGTCCCGCCAGCTCTCCTTGCCGATCTTACCTAATCGTGAAGGATCACGTTGAGCAACGAGCTGTGCACTTCAAGCCCGCCGTTGTACTTGATGAAGCCGAGCTTGCGAAAGCGGTTCATGAAGAAGTTCACCCGCGAGCGCGTCGTGCCGATCATCTCCGCCAGCACTTCCTGGCTGATCTTCGGGACCACCGTCTCCGGCTTCCCTTCCTTGCCGAACTGGGCAAGGAGTAGCAGGATGCGCGCCAATCGCTTTTCGCTGGAATTGAAAAGCTGATCGACGAGATCCTCCTGGATACGGACGTTCCGGGCCAGCAGGAAGGAGACGAAGAGGTCGGCGAAGGCGTGCTCTTCGTGCAGCACGCGAACCATCTCCTGCCGCTCGATCCGCATCAGCGTGCAGCGGGTCAGCCCGGTCGCGGTAACCATGCGGATGTGCTCCGCCGCGGCGACGCAGGACTCGCCGACAAAGTTTCCCGCGTTCAGCAAGGCCACGGTGGCTTCCTTGCCACGCTGAGAAACGATGGTAAGTTTGATATTGCCCTTCTGGATGTAGAACACCGCGTCCGCGGCGTCGCCCTGGGAGAAGAGAACCTGATTCCTCTTCAGATCGACCAGGGTTCTGCCCACACCCGTCCCTTCGAGGAAAACCTCCACATCAAACGGCAGGGACGGCGGTATCAGGGTGCCGTTTGTTCTCGCTGTTCTCGCCTTTACCGTGGGGCTCATCGGGACAAATTTATAGCACGACGTCGCGCTACTCCGGCTCGAATTACCGGTGTCTCAAATTGAACAGATTTTCGAATCGGTTGTCAATAGCATAGCCAGTTCGCGGCAGTCCAAAGCCTCCGCTCCTGAGATATAAATGCCGATCGTCAAAGACAGAGACGCGGCTCCTGCCCTGACGGCATCCGAGCTCCGCTATCGGCGGCTCTTCGAGACCGCACAGGACGCCATTTTCATCCTCGACGGTGACAGCGGGAAGATCGTGGATGCCAATCCGTTCGTGATCGCCCTGCTCGGCTACCCGCTCGAGGAGCTGGCCGGCAAGGAGCTTTGGGAGATCGGACTGTTCCCGGACATCGAAGCGAGCAAGGAGGCGTTCGCGCGGTTGCGCCGGGACGGTTACATCCGTTACGAGGACCTGCCGCTCGAGACCAAGGACGGCAAGTGCGTGGACGTGGCGTTCGTCAGCAACTCCTACGACGTGAACGGTGAGAAGGTCATTCAGTGCAACATCCGCGACATCACGAAACGCGCGGAGGTCACCCGTGCCCTGCGCGCATCCGAGGTTCGCTACCGGCGGCTCTTCGAGACGGCGCAGGACGCCATTCTGATCGTGGATGGTGACAGCAGGAAGATCATCGACGCCAATCCCTACGTGATCGCCCTGCTCGGCTACCGGCTCGATGAATTGGCCGGGAAGGAGCTTTGGGAAATCGGGCTGTTCCACGACATCGAAGAGAGCAAAGCGGCATTCGACCGGCTGCAGAGAGACGGATACATCCGTTATGAGGATTTGCCGCTCGAAACGAAAGATGGCAAGCGCGCGGAGGTGGAGTTCGTCAGCAACGCCTACGACGTCGACGGCAGGAACATCATTCAGTGCAACATCCGAGACATCACCGAGCGCAAGACAGCCGAGAACGCAGCGCAGGAGGGGGCGGAGCGCTTTCGTTTCCTGGCCGAGTCGATGCCGCTGATGGTGTTCACGGCCAAGGCAAACGGCGATGTCGATTACTTCAACCAGCAGTGGAGCGCGTTCACCGGGCTCTCGCTGGACGAGATCAAGGATTGGCGATGGACGAGGTTCATTCACTCCGATGATGTGAAGGAAACCGTGCGCCTATGGAGGCACTCGCTCGAGACCGGCGACGCATTCGAGTTGCAACACCGTTTCCGGCGCGCCGACGGCGTCTACCGCTGGCATCTCAGCCGCGCCTGTCCGATGCGCGACGCCGCCGGGAAGATCACGATGTGGATCAGCTCCAACACCGATATCGACGACCAGAAGAGCACCGAGGGAGCGCTCACCCACCTCTACAAAGAGGCGGAGTCGCTCAACCGTGCCAAGGACGAGTTCCTGGCGACGCTTTCCCACGAGTTGCGCACGCCGATGACGTCGATCCTCGGCTGGACCGCGCTGCTCGCCGCCGCCACCCTCGATGAGAAGACGCGAAAGGAAGGAATCGCCACCATCCATCGCAGCGCCCAGGCACAGGCGCAGCTCATCGACGACGTTCTCGATGTCTCCCGGATGATCACCGGCAAGTTGCGGCTGACCATCGAGCCGGTGGACATGGAGAGCGTTCTGAGGTCGGCAATCACCGCCTTCGTTCCTGCCGCCGAGGCGAAAGAATTGCGCCTCAGGATGGATTTTCAGCCCGATCTCCTCCACCTCGGCGGCGATCCGGCGCGCCTGCAGCAAGTGTTCTGGAACCTCCTTTCCAATGCCGTCAAGTTCACGCCGGCCGGTGGCCGCATCGATGTACGGCTCTTCCTGAAAGACTCAAACGCCGTCGTGGAAGTCCAGGATTCGGGTGTAGGAATCCGCCGCGAGTTTCTCCCGTATGCATTTGACCGCTTCGCGCAACAGGAAGGCGGCACCATGCGCCACCACGGCGGCATGGGCATCGGCCTTTCCATTGCCAAGCAACTCGTGGAGCTTCATGGAGGGACCATCACCGTCGCCAGCGAGGGAAAGGGGCTTGGCACGACGTTCACCGTTTCCATTCCGGTCCAGGTGTCGGTGCCGGTGGAAGTCTTCCCCGTCGGAGGACGGGCAAAAACAATGTCCCGCAGAGTCCCTTCGATCGCGGGCCTGCACGTGCTGGTCGTCGACGACGAGCCGGACTCGCGCCGGACCATTGCCGCGATCCTCGAACAATATGGAGCGGTGGTCACCGCCGCGGCGAGCGCGAAAGAAGGGCTGACGCTCTCGGCGCGCCAGCCCTTCGATGTGCTGTTGTGTGACATCGCCATGCCGGAACAGGACGGCTATTCGCTCATCCGGCGCATCCGATCGCTTGCCGATGAAAAGTCGCACATCCCCGCGGTGGCATTGACGGCCTACGGCCGCCCGTCCGAACGCGAGATCGCCCTCGCCGAGGGGTTTGACGAGTACTTGAAGAAACCGGTCGAGCCGGAGGAGTTGGTCTCGATGGTCGCCGATGTTGCGGGACGGAAGGCTCTGCTGGTCTGAACTGGAGGCTACGCCACCGCGTACCGCGCGCCGGCGGGCATATACGTGCAGAGCGGATCGGAAGCGAATTCATCCCCGGTCATCGACCAGGCCCTGGCGCGCGAGCCGCCGCAGAGCTCGCGGAATTCGCAGAGGCCGCACTTTCCCTTCAGGTTGCTGCTTTCGCGCAGGCTGGTAAAGAGAGATCAGTACGTAGGTTGCGGTCTTGGGGTTGCGCGGTCTCGCGGTTACGCGGTCTCGCGGTGTTCGACTTCAAAAGCGCGTTGTCGGCAGCACACGGCGAGACCGCGTGACACAAAAGGTTTCAAACGCGCGGCATTTGAAATCACACACCGCGAGACCGCGCAACCCCGAGACCGCGCAACCGCCTCACACCACCAGCACCGGACACTCGCGCGGCCGTCCTGCTGAAATCGGTGGCGACGAGAATGACCTTCGGCTGAAATGTGTCCATACGCACCTCGCTATCGTCAGCGTAACGACCGAAACGCCGGACGCCGGTCGCAGATGTCACCGATCGGCGTGACCTCCCTCACGCGGCCGGCCGCTTCTTGTAGGCGATGTAGGGGCGGGCCAGTTGACGGAGACTCCAGTTCCTGGCCGCGTAGATGTGGTCCTCCAGCGTCGGCTGGACCAGTGACGCGGCCTCTTCAGGCTGAACCACGAGCGACACCTCGATCGGCAGGATGCCGACCGGCAGGCGCGCCCGGCGGCAACTCTCGTGCACGTACGCGAAGACTTCCTTCATCGCTTCCGGATCGGGCGGCGGAACGTTTTCCATCTCGCTGCCGATGGTCGGACGGAAGATGCAGACGGTGGGGAACGCTCCCGCCGAAACGATGCGGTCGATGCCGCGCTTCGTCGCTTCGATCGATTCAACGCCGGCGATGATCTCGCCGGAGACGCGGCCGCGCCCGAGCTTTTTCGCCGTGTACTCCATCGCCTCGAAGAAGGCGTGCTGGCCGACCGTTTGTGCCTTCCCGGGACAGAGGCGGGCAAAGACTTCCGGATCCTCGAACTCATAGCAGAACGAGAAGTGGTCGGTGCCGGCGGCGATCAATTCATCGTATTCGCCGTACTGTGCGCGCGGCACCGGCACGGCCTGGATTCCGATGAAGCCGCCTACGTTCTCGCGCACGGCGCGAACGAACGGTTCACACTGCCGGAGGCCGTGAATGATCTCGCGGTCGGGCCGGTCTTCGTAGTGATAGCCGGTGTTGAAGTGCGTGAAGATGGTTCCCGATTCATCACGCGCGGCGCGCGCCACTTCGACGACGTCGCGCCAGTGTTTCCGCGACTCCTCGGCGGTGCCAACGTTCTTGCCGGTCGTGCAGAACTTGCAGGCAACCGACGGCGACCACGTCCAGTAGAGGCAGCGGTTGGAGACGTAGACGGCCAGGTAGTTGCCCTGCAGAACACCGACCCGGCTCATCTCCACGCCGGATGTGGTCCGCGCCGAGTACCACGCCGGCTCCTCCGGAATGCGAACCGGATAGTGCGAGGCGTTCCGGCCGTCGGCGACGAAATAGCCGTCATCGTCTTTCTGCAACGTGAAAACCGACTGTTGCGCGAACGGCTCGACGACCGGCACGTTGACCCAGATGTCTTTCGGCCGGGACGGAATGACGATCTCCAGTCCCGAGCCGAGGCCGGCACGCGTGCGGCTGATCCGGCGTCCGTCATTCGTGCGGCAGGAGTCGCCGATCACCATGCCACGACAGAACAATTCGATCTCCAGCTCGACCGCTTTCAGCACGCAATCAGTGAACGGCGAGGGTGCTCCACGGCTCTATGACAATCATCACATCGAGGTGTGATGACGGGTACGACGCGAGGTTCTGTCGCGGATCGAGAATGTTGGCATGAGGGGTGAGTAGATCAGTCGATTAGTGGACTAGTAGATCCGAAAAAGGATCCTGATCTACTGACCCTAATCCACTAATCCACTTCTTCAGGAGGTCACCATGCCGCAGACCGCGCCGAAACCGGAAACCTTATCCCGCAGTGGAGCGATCGACATCCTGCGCGCCGAGCTCATGAAACTCGCCGGCGACGAGGCCTCGATCTGCAAGGTCGCCGCCGAAAAGAACATCTTCTGCCGCGGCCTGCATCGCCACAGCGACGTCGAGCTGCGGCACCGGTTCGACTGGATCAACGCCAAGAACCCCCGCATGCCCCGCGCCGAGATGGAAGAGATAGTCGATCGGTGGCAACTGGCCCGCCAGGAAGTCGACAACCTTCCGACTGCCTGCGACGTGCAGCAGCGCGAACACGACGGCTGCCGCGGCTGGGACGATTTCACCAACGAAGACCTCTCCCGCTTCTGCCTCGAGCTGGCAGGACGCACTGTCGTCGTGAACTGAGCAGGAGCAACGCAGATCGCGCGACTTCAAGAGCACGACAAAAGTGTCTGTGCCTGCCACATTGGGCCTGCCAAGCTCCGGCACAGACAAGAGTGTCTGTGCCCGGCGGCGAAGCCGCGCATTGTGCCGGCTGAAACCAGAGGCTACGGTTCTCGCATAGCGCTCCGCGGGACGAATCCAAACTCAAAGCCGCACGCCAACATCCCGCCCCCCGTGAGCAACATCACCTACTTCGATGCCGTGGGTCACTCCATGCGGAGACATCGCGGATTACATTCATGGAAAGGAGAAGGAAGTCATGCGCAAAACATTCTTCTGGATTGGTTGGGCGATCCTCTTTGCAATCCCATTGGCCGCGGGAGCGGAGATCTACCTGAGCCAGGACATGCCCGCTCTGAACCTATGGAAACTGGCGCTGCTCGCGGGCGCGGTCCTCCTGGTGATCTTCTCGCGCAATCGCGACGAAGTGCTGAAACATACGCTTGTGTAACCGTTGCGCTGGCGGTTTCGGGTTGTCGGTTGTCGGTCAGGAAGACAACTGCTAACCGACAACCGATAACCACTCACCGCGGCCCTGAACGTTCCAGCCAGCCCAGAACATCATTGGCCATCGCGTCGAAGCTCGGGGCGACGAACAACTTCTTCTGATACATCGTCGGGTCGTACGGTGTAGCGGCGATCTCATCAACGCTCCAGCCGTGCAGCTCCTCCTCGCCTTCGAAGCGGCCAAGCTCGCCGAACGAGGAGAGGAGGCCGGCCCCGTAGACGCGCAGGCGGCCCGCTTCGCGGACGACACCGAATTCGAGCGTGTACCAGTAGAGGCGGCCGATGCGCTCGATCGTCTCCGGACTCTCGCCGGCGCGCAGAGCCGCTTCACCAAAAGCACGATTGAGCGCGACGAACGTCGGATCGGCGAACGTGGCTGCATGGCCGATCAGCTCGTGAACGACGTCGGGCTCGGGCGTATAGAGCGGCACGCTGTGATGGCGCATGTACTGCGTCGAGAGGAACACGTCCCGGCCGAGCTGCGAGAGAAACGCCTTCGCGGCGACCAGTCCAGCCACCGGTACCATGGAGAATCCGAGGAGAGGGTAAATCGTGGCATTCACCTCGGTGAGCTGCGGAATCCGTTCTCGCGACAGCGCGATCCGATTTCCCGCCTCCTGATAGCTGCGGCAGGCGTACCGCTCGTGCAGCGGATCGAGATGCCGCCACACCTCGGCCCACACATCGTGCTCCCGTTCCGTGTAGCCGATCTCCGGCACCGGACCCTCGCGGTAGTCGAGTGCCGCGCGCGCGATCTCGTTGCGCCGGCGCCGGTAGACCGCATCGTGAAAGCCGGGATGATCGGCATCGAGTTGCATCAGTTCCGTGGTGGAAGTCTCGTCGATCCGCGCCTGAGAGCTCAGCATCGCGGCGGGAAACCTACGCTGCCGATGTCAACATTCCGGGCATATCACCGCACCGCACTGTTGCGATAGATCTCGTCCACGATCAACTCGGCGCTCAGCGAGGAGACCTCGACCCGACCCCCTCTGATTGCAACACGCGTGGTCCAGGCATCGTCCGCGCCACGGCTGTGGACCGCGATCCGCCGCTCGCGATGCGATACGACGACGTACTCGCGAAGGGTCGGAATCGTCTCGTAGTATCCGAGCTTCGGGCCAGTGTCGTAGTCTTCCGATGAGTCGCTCGTCACCTCGACCAGAATCATCGGATTGAGCGCCGTTGCCGTCGGGCTGGGATCGTGCTGTTGCATCGGCCCGCAGATCACCGAGCCGTCAGGAAACGTCGCCAGCCCAACCGCTTCGACATAGACGCGCAGGTCTGACGTGTGAACGCGGCAAGGACGGTCGCCCACAGCATTGCCCAGTACCCGCACCATCTCCGCCGCCAACGCGGAATGTTCCTCGGAACCGCCAGCCATCGCATAGATCTCGCCGTCGAGAAACTCGTGCTTGCCGGTGGAAACTGCCTCCAGCGCCACGTAGTCGGCGTAGGTATAGCGATGGAGTCCGCGCAGCTCGCTCATGAAGGCATTCTAGACCGCTTACTTCGGCGCCTGCTGCGCCACCACCCCGATGCTGGCGATCGTCTCCCCCTTCGTCATCGACGGAACGGCGCGGATGAACGTCACCACGCCGGCCGCGGGAGCGCGCGCATCGAGGATGGTCTTTCCCACGTAATCAGTCACGTACCCGAGGCGCATCCCCTGGGAAACGTAGGTCCCGCGTTTGACGAGCGGATAGAAGATGCCCGTCTGATCGCTGGTCACGCTATCGACCCTTTCGATCCAGACCGGATTCTCGACAGGCGCCGCCGTGCCCGGCAGCATCTTCAGAAAGCGCATCACGTTGAAACATCCCTCTGCCAGCGCCTCGACGTCGTCGGTCTCGACCGTCCCCGCGTGTCCGGCCTCGACGGTGATTGACGCCTTCCCGCGCGTCGAAGCGGTGTTCTCGAGATAGCGCGATGCGCCGGGATCCTTCGGACGGTCGGCGGAGATGATGATGTGATCGAGGCCGAAGGCCAGGACCATCTGCTTCGAGAAGGCGTCCTGCTGCTCGTTGCCGGTGACGGTCCAATAGCCGTACGGGCGGAGGCTTTCGTCGATGTCGCCGCCGTGCAGATCGATGAGATGGTCGCACCGCTCCACCACCTGCTTGGTGATCAGGTACGACGCCCGCTCCGTCTGGGTGCCGTCCATCCTGCCGGGGTAGTAGCGATTCATGCTCTTGTTGTCGACCGGGTTGACGTGCGCGATCTTCTGCTCGAACGAGCGGACGTTGACCAGCGGGACGATGATGACCGTTCCGGCCAGCGCCGCCGGATCGAGCCTTTCGATCACCTTCTCCAGGGAGATGATCGACGCGTACTCGGTCCCATGCGCGCCGGAGACGAGCGCCAGCACCGGGCCTGGCCGCGCGCCATTCACGACGACGACCGGAATGCTCAGCGCCGCATCGACCCCCGCCGGCACCTCGATCGTTCCCGTCGCTTTCTGACCACGTGCCGCCGTCGCCGTACCGACGGTAAAGGCCTCCTCAGCATTTGCGATGAGCGAGTACGCGACGATTGCGACCAGACCTAGGATCCGAAAAAGACGCGACATAGCGGACCTCCAACACCAATAGCGTAAACGATGACCATGTGTTACGCATCACGCCGGCCCGTGACCGCTGAACATCGCGCCGCAGGCTGAGCGGGTTCTGGAGTTGCTCGGGTGACACAAAAACCTATCCGCGGATGGCACAGATGAAACGCAGATAGGACCGATCTAGTCTTGCTCTAATCTGCGTTCCATCTGCGTCATCTGCGGATGGAGACTCCGTTGACACGAAGAAACGGAATGGAAACGCATCACACACGCGGCCGCTCGCGTGCACAAACAGCCGTTATCCTGTGCGCCGCCTGGAGGAAACATGAAAAAGACAACCATCGCCGCAATGGCTCTTCTCGCTGCAAGCTCGATCTTCGCCGCCGACGTCGTCAAGCGCGGCGCCCCGGTCTCCTCGTCGAAGCCGGTCGCGCTGACCGCCGTCCTCGAATCGCCGCGCACCTACACGAAGGACGCCGTGGTCGTCGAAGGCGTGATCGAGAAATCGTGCTCCGCCAAAGGCTGCTGGATGGAGCTCGCCCCCGCCGCGGGCGAGAAGACCGTACGCATCACCTTCAAGGATGAGAAGTTCTTCATCCCTCTCACCGCCAAAGGGATGAAGGCGCGCGCCGAAGGCGTCACGGAGATCAAGACGCTGAGCAAGGACGAGGCCGATCACCTCATCAGCGACGGCGCAACGCTGAAGCGGAACGCGGACGGAACCGCCGACGAAGTCTCATTCGTCGCTACCGGCGTGGAACTGACGCGGTGAATCAATCGCGTCCATCTGCGTCATCTGCGGAGCGGTATCCTCGTTGTCCTCAGTGCCTCTGTGGTTGAAAGTGAAACGTAACCAGGTCCGTTTCACTTCGTAGGCGCAACGAAATAGACAGAACGGTCAACAGGACCACCACGATCATGGCGGATCCTTCAACGGCCAGCCGTAGTGCAAAGTAGGCACTCTCGAAATTCAATGACGCTGCCTGGAGATCGCGGATCACGATTGTCGGAATAGATCATGCACGGCGCCGCCACAGCCAACCATACACGAGCTCGGCCCCAACCCAGCCAGGACGTGACTCTTGCCAGGGTTGGCATCGAGTCTTTTGCCGGATTTCGAGAAGCCGTAGCATGTGGGGAAGCTGATGGGACGCCGCCGCATATTCGAAGGCTGCGGCCACGCTGTGTTGGCAACCGCGTAAGGCAACGACCAGCAGGCTCATTAGCAAGGCGAAGCCAACGCCGAAAATCGGCCCGACGTCGTTGATATCGATCGAGGGTGCACCGGGAATCGGCAGATGCTGTGCATAGAAAGAGTCTGACTCCGCTTTCGTCAGCGTCGTGTAGAAGCTCGCGTATCGTATTTTGTAGAGCTCCCAATCAGCGGAGTTTGCCGGTGGAATGGGGCCGACCCGCTGCGTCACATACGCGGAACCCGGCGCCGCGGCCAACGACAGCCGTTGCCTCAACCAACTGCCCTGAAGCGAGTTGATCACAGACAACAATGCGAATCCGGACAGCAACAGCAACGTCGCCACCACCTTGATCACCAGCGAGGAAGCGTCTGTGGCTGCATCCAGATAGCTCTGAAAATAGTCACGCCCCGCGACGCCGCCTTCCTTACCCGTTGCAACCAGTGGTTTGTACGCGCGGAGCCATTTGTACCGCCGGCTTCGTTTCGAATCGCGCATGAATACAGTATGGGTTCCAATCCGTGTTTGCACAAGGACGGCACGATTTTGCAAATCGAAGGCGAGTCATGAGGGAAGCGTAGAGGAACACCGGCTGCTTTCATGCAACGTTGCGGTTACTCACCGGAGCTAGAGGTTCACAAGGAGAGATCAGGGATGTTCTCCGCGTCGCCGCGTGAGTCTGATTTAGTAGTGCTTCACTCCGAAGTTCTGCGATCTCATCCAGCAGAATCTTCTCGAGATCTTCGGAACCGACGTACCCGACCCGGCGCATGCGAACCTGCCGTGGCCATCAACGACGACCAGCGGCGAGGATCTCTGCAGCCATGGTTATGTCGTCGTCGGCCTCGATGCTCCGCACGTGGCGCGTCGTTTCCCTGGTCAGGAGGTGCGCCGCGAGAAGGACGCTTCCGGTAGTTTTTGCCTGGCGGTGTCAAGAAGCGGCGTAAGGCCTGGAAAGAACACCGAAATCTTGATTCTTCTGCGGTCTGCTGTCTCGAATGAAACCTCCTTCGCCAACAGCGGGCTTCGAACGATTGCGATCTCCCGCCAAGCCACCGAAAACGGTTCCCGCCACAGCCGCTGGACGGAAAAGCCTTCGTCCAAGGTCAATTCGTACCGCGTGACGTACAGATACGACCACGCGCCTGCCAGCGGCATCGCGATCAGACCAGCAATGACGAGCATGTCGATGCGTTCGCTATTCCAATACATCAGAACTGGAAAACTACAGACAGGAAGATGGCCAGGAATCCGATCCATTGCCAGACTCGCGGGTATCGAAAGACCTGATTCATTTACCTACGCAACGCGGTTTCGGTTCCGAGCGTCGTGCCACCCTTCACCGCCCACTGCCCGTCGAGATAGCCGCCATGCCTGTGCCGATAGGCTGCAACGCCGATGAAGGAGAGATTCCCGTCGGTATACGCCACGGATAAGGTGTCATTCACGACGATGCCGACCCCCGTATAGGTCAGGTTCGCGATCGACCAGCGCACATCATAAACATCACCACGAGGGGTGATCTTCAGCGTGCCCTGGTAAGCGCCGGCACCAGGATTGGTTCCGTTGATTGCGTACGTTCCGGAGAAGCCTGATTGTGCTCGCGCTCCGACGGCCGCGAACACGAAACAGACCGAAAGCAGAACAAGAGAGATCCGTCGCATGGCAACCCTCCTTCGATCGTTCCGGATGTTACATCGTATGCAGGCCCAGCGGGAGGGGCTCACGCGGGAGACGCGGAGGGAGGAGGGATGTGCTCCGTCTCCACGTGAGTCTGGTATTGCCGGTGCGGCGCGATCGTCAGCCTCAACGCCGAAGGTATTCGCGCATCCCGGCATAGATCGGAGTCAGTGAGTCGATCTCACACGACATGCCGGCGAAGGCGTAGGTCGTCTCGAAGTCTTCGTAGCTGCGAGCGCGCCAGAGCCGGCCTTCTGGGTCAATGACGAGCGAGTGGCCGATACCTCCACGGAAGATCGAAGAACCGTCGGTACCGACATAGCGCGTGCAAGTCCAAGGTCGCTCCTCCGGATGTTGCGCCATGTATTCTTCGATACTGCGAACGAGATACGAAAAAAGAGGTCCGCGGTCGGCCTGGGGAGCCGCGAGGACTTCCGAGATGGCACCGCTGAGCATGGCGTCAGCCGACGACGTAGACACACCCGATTGAAGTGTCTCCGGCCGGCGGAGCTCCGCGAAGGGCCTGTTCTCTGTTACCTCGTGATCAGTCGACATGATGCGGTGCGCCAACCAAAATGGTAACGCACTTACGATGGCCACACTCCTACATCCCGGGATACTTCCCCAGGAAGATGAGGATGAAGTCGATCGAGTCCTGCACTCCGTGCGCGATGATCGGCACGGCGAGATTGCGATCCGTGCGCAGGTAGATCAGTCCGAGCAGCAGGCCCATCAGGCCCTCGTCGATCACGCCGGTCACGCCCTGGTACGCGTGAGCCATCCCGAAGCAGACGTGAACCGCGATCAGACTGACCGTCCAGGCCCCGCGCGATCGATTCATGAGGTCCGCCACCCGGTTCATCATGTAGCCTCGGTAGACCATCTCCTCACCGAAGGCGGCCAGAATCCACGACAACGCCAGGCCGAGCATAAGCAGTTTCGGGTTGCCCACCACAGCGCGAAAATCCTCGAGGTTCGGCTTCTTCCCGGTCCATCGCACGAGCAGCGGCTGGCTGACGAAGAGCTGGAACGCTTCCATGAGCAGCCCGGCGCCAAGGCCGGCCGCGATCGTGATTCTCCAGTTGCGATAGCGCGTAAGGCCCACCCCACGCCAGGTGATCTTCCGCAACCGGAGCGAGAGCCATCCGAGCAGCAGCAGAACCGGAGTCTTGCTGAAGAAAATGAGGTGTCGTGCATCGGCCACGAAGATCAGCACGATGACGATCAGCTCTCCGGCCGCGAGCCGTTTGCTCTGCTGCCAGCCGGCCACGCGGCTCGCCGGCTCCGGGCCGGATTCTTTGGCGACAATGCTGCTCGCTGCTTGACTCACGAGCGCCTCTCCAGTCCGTGCGTACGCCGATACTGCTTCGCGCACCAGATCGCGAATCGCGTCGTCAGAGTCACGAGGCCGCAACCGACGACGATCCCGACAGGGACGATCCACAAGCCCAACAGATCGTGGCTACCCGCGGGCGCGCTGCCGAACCCGAGCCGAAGGGAGATGTCCATGCAGTCGTTGCTCGAGGGAAGGCTCCACAGCCCCGCGGTCCGCGGGTGAAACGGCTTGAGCGCCGCGCTGAGGAGGAATGCCCCGCCCACTCCATAGCCGGCGATCGTGCCCATCAGAACGAAGAAGCCGGCGATGCTCAGGCTCGCCCATCGGAACAGGCTCTCCAGGATCCGCAGCGGCGACCGGCTGACTTCGGCGCGGGCCATCAGCTCATACGTCATGTACTGGCTCGCCAGCTCTTCCGGACTGCCGAGCGCGGCCAGGGCGGCGCTGACCGCTTCGGCCGTTCCTCCGCCGGCCGCCGCCTTCTCCGCGATGTGGCCGCGAAGCTCTTCGACGATCTCGCCGGCATGCTCGTCGCGCAGCCCGCGCAACCGACGGCGAAGGCGGCCCAGGTAGGCTTCGGTTTTCTGCTGTGCGTCATCGCTTGTCGTGGTCATTTCTTTTCCCCCTCGAGCGGAGCGAGCAGCCTGCTCATGCTCGACGAAAAGCGCGTCCAGGTTGCGGCCATGTCGCGGACCCTCTTCTCGCCGGCAGGCGTGAGCGAGTAGTACTTCCGCGGATGGCCGGCTTCGAGCTGCTCCCATTCGGCGAGCACCAGACCGAGGTCTTTGAGCCGGCCGAGGAGTGGGTAGACCGTTCCGTCCGAGACGACCAGGTCGGAGTCGCTCTCCAGGCGGCGAAGGATCTCCAGCCCGTAGAGTCTTCCACCCCAGAGAACGGCCAGGATGGCCAGATCGAGGCAGCCCTTGCGGAGCTGGACTTCCCACTTGTCGGGGCTCTCCGGATCGGGAGCGCGATCAGTCATCTCGGGATACCTTGTACTACAAGATATCGTGGTGTCAAGGCTGTTGATGAAGGAGCTGGCGCCGAGGGAGATGGCAAGGGCGCAGCCGTCGATGCTGCTTTCCGGGCCTCCCAGGGCGCCGCAGCAAGCCCCTCGATTTCCATTTTCAATCTATTTCTTCGATCAACTCTTGATCTACGGAGATAAGCTTTTGATCTACGGAGATCAGCTTTTGATCGAAAGGGATCGATTTTTGATCCCCATCGATCGACTCTTGATCGACAGGGATCAATTTTTGATCCCCATCAATCGACTTTCGATTGACGGCGACCGGCGAGCTTTCGAGCAAAGGCCGCCATTAGGTTGCGGTCAGCGTCGTGGGTCGTGTACTTTCGGAGCAGGCGCCTCGCTGCGGAGTACCAGCCGCGGAATGGCGCGATCGTGGCCTGCGCAAGTTCGCTCCCGGCAGCATGCTCTCCCAGTCCCGTGGCGGGATACCGGTGCTACGATTGCCCGGACGCAAGCCCGGCGTAGCTTCGGTCGGAACAGGGAGTGACGAGACATGAAGAAGTCTCTGCGAAGCGCGGTCGCAGTTGCGGTGGTGTGCCTGGGCGCCTTCGCCCAGACCAGAGCCAGGAATGAAGCCGCTTCGGTGAACACGGCGCCGGTCGACATCGTCGGCCTGTTCGGCCAACCCGTCACCTTCGCCACGCACGCAGAGCTCGTGAGCTACGGCTTTTCCTTCGGCCCCTCGGATGGCTCGATCGGAGCGATCCCCTCTGGCGGAGGCAGCTACACCTTTTATGGCAGCGCCGGCTCCAACGCATCCTGTACGGCAAATCCGAAAATCAATGGCACCTTTCCGTTCAACGGCAGCCTCGATCGTGTGACCGGAGTCAACGGCGGCTGCAGAAGACTCTTCGGACCGGGAGACGCGCCGGCAGGCTATGCATTCGACAAGGACTACGCCGGAGGCGGCGGCGTTATCCGCTTCTCCGGCGGTGGCAAGAGCGGGTGGCTTATGCCTTTCCACGCTGAGTACCATTGGCAGAACCTGGCCAACCCGCCGACGTTCCTGTGCAGCGCCGGAGGGAACAGCCCCTCCATGGTGCCCTGCTTCTACTCATCGATCGGATTGGCAGTGTCGACCGACGACGGGAAGTCCTTCACCGTCGCGGGGCAGATCGTCCAGCCAAGCCAGCCGCTGTCCGTGTTCGAGGGAGGCGGCACCAACATGGCCATGGGCTATGGTTCGCTGCTGGTTGCGGACGCGAACGGCAGGCATCTCGACAATCCCCCGCCGGATCCGGCCAGCGCCTACTTCTATGTCTTCTTCGGCGACCGCTTGCCCGGCTTGCCCAGCGCGTGCAACAACGCTGTCTGCGTGGGCGTGGCCCGCGCGGCGTACACCGACGTGGTGGCGGCCGTGCTCTCCGGCGACGGGCACCAGGTGGCCCAGCTCTTTCACAAGTACGATGGCGCCTCACCAAATCCCTGGACTCAGCCCGCCACCGCGTTCGTGCAGGGAAGCGCTAATCCTGACCTGTCGGGAACTGCCGGCAGGTTCATGCCTTTATGGAGCGACGAGAACGCCGGTTCGCCCATCGTGCTCTACGACGGCAGCCTCAACGTCTACCTGGCGGTCTACGTCAGCGGCCCTGGGACGGCCATCAAAGCGCGGGCCTCGAGCGACATGATCCATTGGACCGAACCGATCAGCACTCCATTCTCCGAGGCCGGCCGCGCGCTTTTTTATCCAACGCTCATCGGCGAGACAGGCGACCCAACCATCGGAGGAGGCGCTCCGCGAGTCTATTTCACCAGTTTTCCCACCGACGCATTTCCCAACTACTCGACCTCGGTCTTCGAGAGCGTAACCTTGACGCTGGCCAGACAGAGAAGGCGGGCGGCGAGGCATTAACGACGTGTCGGTTGTCCCTTCGCTGAACGCCGGCGGTGGGTTACGAAACACGCAATCACGGCGGATGGAACCGCGAACGCCGACCAGAATGCGGTGGCAACCAGACCCCAACCGCCTTGAGGATCCGTCTGCTCGGCTGGCCACAGCATTGATGGCAGCCACCACCAAACGCCAGCGATCCCTACCGCCACGAGTGATGCGGTAAGCAGCCCGGCCCAATGAGGCCTTAGCCACGAGAGAGCGATGCCGGCTACTACGGCAAGAATGCTTATGGGGATGAAGCCGCCTGCGAGACTGTCAAACATCGGTCGGACATTCATCTGGGTCTGACCGTCGAATCTCTGGCTCCCGAACGGACAGAGACGCACAATAACAGAGTCTCTTACAAAGCGCCGCGAGGTTGGACAAGTCGCTTCGGCAGAGGTAGCCCAATTGCGAGATAGGTTCGCTCAATACGTGGCCACCCACTTCCCCTGCTTGCACTCGGGTTCTTCTCTACTCACAAACCAACGTTCGGACGCCGGATCGTCCAGACCACCCTCGAAGTCATCGACGACGTAGCGTCGATCCTCCCTGACGATGTACACGGCGACATGCCACCGGGCATGTTCCTTCGGCGAATCGAACCGGTACTCGATTGTGACGCGCCGGCGGCCGTCCGGCAGAACATCTGAGGTCTGAATCAGGAAACTGGTCGGTAACCACTCCGCGGAGGCGGAGAAGATGCAGCAATCCACGCTTGGCGGCTTGTCCGTTGAATGAGGTGGTTGATGGCGAGCCCAGTCCCGGAAGCAAGCATGCCTGTTGTCCAGGACCGTGAGAAGACGCTTGCTCAAGAGCGGCTTCATCCGCCGCCGAGCCTGACCCTCGAAATCCCAATGCGAAAAGCCACCGCGACTGACGATGGTTCGGCAAAAGCTCGTTGCAGCCGAATCAGCTTGCCTCCGAGGAACAGACTTCGCCATAGCGCCGGCTTGCATCAGAAGCGCGGCACACGCAATAACCGTGGTCGAGAGAAAACGTTGCCCCATCTACACCTGACCTATCGGGGAACCGCCGGCAGGTTCATGCTTTTATGGAACGACGAGAACGACGGTTCACCCATCGTGCTCTACGACGGCACCTTCAAAGTCTACCTCTCCGTCTACGTCAGCGGCGTCGGGACGGCCATCAAAGCGCGGGCCTCGAGCGACATGATCCATTGGACCGAACCTCAGATGCCTGATCAGTTGGGATTTGGGCGTCACCGTTTCTCGTGCCGAACGGGTTCCCTGGCCCCTTTGCTCGCTCGGCGGACGTCTTCACGATCGAAGGTGAACTCGCGAGTTGCTGGCATTTCGCCTCGGTGGATCTTGCCAGCTTCTTTGATACTTGCAACGAGATCGTTGAACAGTTCTTTCTTCATTTGAGCTCCGCGCTGATCGGTATCGTAGCGCTTGTCGGCCTCGTGCCTTCGGCGCCGCATCATCGATTGCGAGAAGATGAGAAGACCGAGAATCAGCCGGCGCTTCGCCCGACGGGATCGAAGTGCAGCGGAAACCGCTCAGGACTCTCGATCGATTCTACCGAGGGATCGATGTCGAGATCAGGCCAGTTGAGGTGATCGGGAGCCGGCCAGAGAACGTTCAGGACCTTGCTGACCGCTGCATCGGCAAACCAGGGGAACTCTCGAAAGTCGACGAAAGCTCTCGCCCTCCCAGATACAGCCAGAAGCCGTGCCTGGAGATGCTGGTGACCTCAACCTCGCCGATGCTGGCGCCATCGCTCTTCAATTTCGACATGTCGTTGTTCCAGAATCCGAAGGATCTTCCTGCGTGAGGACATAACGTTTCCGAGCGGGTTAGGCCTTCCGTCGTGGAACCGGATCGCCCCAGATACACAAGATAACTGAATCATCGACGTGCGCGCTCCGTCGGCGGTCGAGAAGTCGCATCCAGTCAGATGTTTACGAAGATGCGAAAAACAAAGGTGTGAACATCCTCAGGTAACCCCGAAACGCCGATCGAGTAAGCGACCTCCTTTCAGCAAGTTAGCGGGCCGCGAAAACGAAGGGTTGACCCCTCCAATCTTCTGCGGTGCAGCGCAGAGTCAGGCTGCAGGCTTCAGAGCAGTGGGCTGCAGACGCAGCAGTAGCGCCACCACCAGCGCACACGCGAGGCTGATGTAACCAGCCCATACTTCAATGGCCCACCCGAGTGCCGACCCCACATCTTCCCATCTCTCGAGGCGGACGACCGCTCCTCTCTTGCTGAACAGGTCTGTAACGGCATTGCTCTTCAGCGTGAGTTCATACTTGCCGCCGCTGGGCAGCACAAACAGCGCAAGTGGAAAGAACAGGTTTTCGTCGTTCCAACCGCCGTTATGCAGTTCTGTAACGTGGCGCTTGATCATGAATTGTTCCGGTCCGACTAACGTCACGTCCAAGTTGCATGCTACATCGGGCTGTTCGCGATGAAGCCGCACGAGCTCTTCGGCGGTTGCTGGGGTGCCAATCTCCAAGGCGAAGCGTCCGCCGCTGGCGAGATGAAACTGCTCCGCAACCGCTAGACCGAGTCCTGGATATGCAAGGTGTACTGGCTCCCGATTCTCAACGGCCGCGCCCGAGGAACCGTACCAAATCGCTGATGCACCGAACGCGATCAAAGCGATTAGCAGCGATGTCAGTGTTTTCATGCAGAGCGCTCCGTCGAGGATGCAGAAGTCAATTCTAGTCAGATACTTACGAAGAAGCGAAAAACGAAGGTGTGAACCTCCTGATTTTCACTCACCTAGGGCGACTGACAGCACAACCTGCCAAGCGCGAGGCGCGGAAGCGTCGGGCCAGCGAACCGCACGCGGTCGGCTGCAGTGAAGAGTTAGCCCGCGATTAGAGGAATGTCTCTTCTGGGTAACGATCGTCCTCGCCTCGGTCAAAGACCCACCACGTGACATCTCCGAACGACGGCCCGATCACCGCGGATATCTGACGGATGAGTGCAGCTGATGCGTCGCAGATTTCGCGCACCTTGTCGATCGGAAGATGGAAGAAAATCCGTTCCTTGCCGTCGGAGTCACCTTCCGTGAGACGCACCGCGGGATGGACGAGTGAGTTGCGCACGTGCTTCTCGGCCTCAAGCACGACACGCATTGGTGGTGAGTTCGACTCCTGAATCGGAGGGTCTTGCGCCTGACATGCTATCTTGACGTACTGAAGAATCTTATCGCGTAGCGAGAGATAGCGTGGTCGCCCGCGTGCCTTGCTCCATTCCTCCAGTTGCTCTTCTATCTCAGGTGGTACGTTTCGCATAATGAGCACATCAAGGGCTATGCCGTTGAGATATGCCTCGAGTAGAGAGAACGCGGCTTTCGCGGTTGCGCGACGGAATGCGGTTGCTTCCTTTACCTGGCGATAATTCGAGTTCGGGTGAGCCGCTGCTTGCGAGGTCTGGATCGCTGCATTCCAGAGAGCGGCCATGTCCTCGAACAGTGCGGCTTCGAGAAGAAAGAAACCGAGCGTCCGCTCCGGGTTGACGATGGCGCTGTCCACCGTAACCCGACCGTGAAGCGGCAGCTGTGGAAATATCGGCAACGCGCGTTCATAGCTACTGAACAGCCGAAGCACGTCAAACTTCGAAATGAAGTGAACAGTGCCTTCTCGCTCAAGAGGTTCGTTGACGATACGTTCGAGCTCATCGAGTGATCCCATGACGCCATAGAGCTCGACGAGCCTCTCGACCTCCCGCTCGAGCTCCTTCGCTCGAGAACGCAGCTTAACGGCGGGCATCGTTCGGATAAGCGAAAGTGTACTTTCGACACGTAGACGATCATCAGTTGTCGCCGCGTTGGTCAACACGAGGATAGCACGGTAGCGTCGATATACTCGCTGCAAACGGTCTCGGAATGTCAGCATTAGCACCACTCTACGTCGGACTAACGCTAACTCCTAGTTGAGTTGTACCGGCGTCCTTGGTCAGGGGTGTTATACGACGATTCTTTGATGCCTAACAGCCACGCTGCTCTCTACTGAGGACCGATATCTGTCTCGGCACTCCCCTGTAACGAATACCCCTCACGCAAACGCCACCAATATCTCCCCTCTCCCTGGTGGCATCGCCACCCCTGCCGCCCGCTCGCGGATGTCGATCATCTCGTCGAGTAGCGAAGCGCGAGGAGAGGAGAAGAGGACGCCGACGGTAAGGCGATCCGATGGCTCATTGACATACTGCATCGCGGCGGCGGCATCGGAGCGGTCGTGATTGGCGGCAACGGGGCGGCACAGAGGGCGGAGGAGTTTCATCTGGTCGTCGCCGCGCCAGGTTACGCAGGGGGAGATGATGTTCAGGAAGGCGAAGCCGTGGTGGGTGATCGCTTCCTTCATCAGCTCCGTCGTTCCCTTGACGTCGCCGGCGAAGGCGCGGGCCACCCAGCTGGCGCCGAGGGAGATGGCCAGGGCGCAGGGGTCGATGCTGATCTCGGGGTTGCCGTAGGTGGTCGACTTGGTCTTATCGCCGTGGGGCGTCGTCGGGGCGGCCTGGCCTTTGGTCAGGCCGTAGATCTCGTTGTCCATGATGAAGTAGGCGATGTCGACGTTGCGGCGGGCGGCGTGCATGAAGTGGTTGCCGCCGATGGCCAGGCCGTCGCCGTCGCCGCCGACGGCGATCACGTGCAGGTTCGGGGCGGCCAGCTTGGCGCCGGTGGCGATCGGCAACACCCGGCCGTGCAGCGAATTGAAGCCGTAGGTCTCGACGTAGCCGGGGAGACGGGACGAGCAGCCGATGCCAGAGACGATCACCGTCTCGTGCGGCTCGCATTTCAGGTCGGCCAGGGCCCGGTAGACGGAATTGAGGACGGCGAAATCGCCGCAGCCGGGACACCACACCGGCTTCAGATCGGTCTTGTAGTCTTGGACGGTGTAAGGAGCGTGGGTCATACGGTCACCTCTTCCAGAGTTTCATTGCGTATCAACAATCGGCGCAGCTCGGTCTCGATCTCGGCGGCGGTCAGCGACTTCCCTCCCGAGCGTTTGTAGACGCTGGTCCGTTTGCGCGGGAAATCGACGAAGCCGCGCAGGTAGCGCTCGAACTGCGCGGAGTAGCTCAGCTCGACGATCAGCACCTCGTCGCAGGCATCGATGAATTCCTGCAGCGGTTCGGCCGGGAGCGGCATGAGCAGCTGCGGGGCGAAGACGCCGATGCCGGCATCGTCGCCGATTCGGTCGATGGCCTCGCGGAGCGGGCCGACGGTCGAGCCCCAGCAGATCACGCCGAGCCGGGGGCGGAGGGAGCCGAAACGGCGGAAGAGCGGGTAACGGGCGGCGATGCCGTCCAGCTTGCGGTAGCGCTTGGCGTTCATCTGCTCGTGCACCACGAACGTCGCGCTCGGGCGGCCCTTCGAATCGTGCTCCAGTCCGTTGGTCTGGTACATGCCGCCCGGCGTCGAGGGGAGTGCCATCGGCGACACGCCGCTGGGCGTATCGAGGTAGCGGTGGTAATCGGCAAGCTCCAATGGCTTGGCCGTGGCGCGGTCGCGCACCTCGTGCTCGAGCGCGCCGGCATCGATGGTCTCGCGGCGCTGGGCGATCGACTGATCGGTCAGCACGATCACCGGGATCTGAAACTCCTCGCTGATGTTGAAGGCATCGACGGTGGCGTGGAACGACTCCTCGACGTCGGAGCAGGCGATGACGACGCGCGGGGTGTCGCCGTGGCTGGCGAAGAGGGAGTGGAGCAGGTCGGACTGCTCGCTTTTCGTCGGGATGCCGGTCGACGGTCCGCCGCGCTGCACGTTGACGATCACCGCGGGGATCTCCGCGATCGAGGCCAGGCCGAGCATCTCCGCCATCAGCGAAAGGCCCGGCCCCGAGGTGGCTGTCATCGACTTTACGCCTGTGAACGACGCGCCGATGACGGCGCCGATGGCTGCCAGCTCGTCTTCCGTCTGCAGAGTGGTACCGCGCAACTTCGGCAGCCAGACGGCCAGGAACTGCAGGATCTCGGTGGAAGGGGTGATCGGATAACCGGCGAAGAATCGGCAGCCTGCGTGAATGGCGCCGAAGGCGGAGGCCTCGTTGCCCGACATGATGAGGTGCGGGGCGCTGCGCTCGTACGTCAGCTTTTTCTCGACCACAATCTTCTCAGCGATCTTCTCTGCAAAGGCGAGCCCGAGGTCGAAGGCCGTGAGGTTGGCATCGATGACCGCTTGCTTCTTCCTGGCGAAACGCTGCTCGACGGCGGAGCGCGTCGCTTCCAGCGGCAGGCCGAAGAGCGAGGCCAGCATGGCGATGGCGGTCACGTTCTTTGCCGCCCCCTTGAAGGCGATCGGATAGATGTGGCGTCCTGCGAGCTCGGGCGGCGGTTCATCCCCTGTCTCGCAAAAGATGACAGCATCGGGAGCGACGACGAGCTCGTTCTCGAAACGCGCGAAGTCGGACCAGCTGAAGACCACCAGCACGTCGACGCAGTCGGCCTGTGCGTGGATCGGCGCGCTGCTGACGCGCACGACGGCGGACGATTCGCCGCCTCTGATCTGCGGTCCGTAGGCCTCGGTTTTGATCACGTGAAGCCCTTCGCGGGCACACGCTCCGGCGATGATGTCGCCCGCCGCTACCGCACCGTCGCCGCCTGCTCCGACGAAGGCAAATGTCAGCTCATTCATGGGGTTTCCTCCCGGCCTGCAAGCTTCGCCGACCGGGGGCAAACCGTGCCACGATTGGCGTCACCAAGGGGGGTGATGATCATCACTCGATCCGGTTCGCGGCAGGTCCACATTGGCTGAGACCATGTCTCAATCTGAGATCATCCTCATCGGAAACGCCAACGTCGGCAAGTCGCTGCTCTTCTCGCGGCTCACCAAACGTCACGCCACCGTCTCGAACTACCCCGGCACCACGGTGGAGGTGACCAGCGCCTCGTCGGACATCGGGCTGATCATCGAAACGCCGGGGGTGAACTCGCTCCTGCCGCAGTCGAGCGACGAGATCGTGGCCCGCGACCTGCTGCTGGAGCGGAAGAAGAACGCGGTGGTGGTGCAGGTCGGCGACATCGCCAACCTTCGCCGGACCATGCTCCTGACGCTGCAGCTGGCGGAGATGGATGTACCGCTGGTGGTCTGTCTGAATATGGCCGACGAGCTTCATAGCGGAGACGGCGACGGCACCGTGAATGCCAGCGCGCTGGCGGGCGAAGTCGGCTCGGCGGTGGTGGCCATCTCCGCGCTGCGGCGCTGGAACATCGGACGGCTTCGCGATGCCATCCATTGCGCGGTCAGGCCGAAGGCGGCGGTAACCTACCCCGTCGCGATCGAGCAGGCGGTCGAGACACTGCTTCCGATCCTGCCGCCGAATCTGCGCTGCCGCGGCGTGGCCCTGGCCGTCCTTGCCGGCGACGCCTCGCTCCGTCCTTTGCTCCCCTCCGAAATCCTGGCCGCGTGCGACGAAGCGCGCGAATCGGTGCCGCAGCCGGCCAGCATGACCATCGTGCACGCGCGGGTGGCCGCCGCGGAGGCGCTCATCGCCCGCGCCGGCGCCGCCTCGACGCGCCGCAGCGGCAACGTCCGCGAGCGCATCGGCGCGCTCTGCATGCACAGCGTCTGGGGGATGCCCATCCTGGCGCTGGTGCTGGCCTTCGCCTGGTACTTCGTCGGCAAGATCGGCGCCGGGGTGATGGTCGACTGGACGCAGGCCACCCTCTTCGGCAAGTGGATCAACCCGAACGCGATTCATCTGCTCAAGGCCATGCATCCGCCGCGATTCGTCTTCGAATTGCTGGTCGGCCAGTACGGCATCCTGACCATGGCGCTCACTTACGCCATCGCCATCGTGCTGCCGGTGGTCATCACCTTCTTCGCCTTCTTCAGCATTCTCGAAGACACCGGCTATCTGCCGCGGCTGGCGGTGCTGCTCCATCGCGGCTTCCGCCGCATCGGTCTGAATGGCAAGGCGGTCCTGCCGATGGTCCTGGGGCTCGGCTGCGACACGATGGCCACACTGACCACGCGCATCCTCGATTCGAAGAAAGAGTCGACCATCGTCACGCTCCTCCTGGCCCTCGGCGTTCCCTGTTCCGCGCAGCTCGGGGTGATCATGGGGATGCTTGCGCCGCTCGGAGCGCCGGCGGCGCTGATCTGGATCGGCATCACGCTCGGGACGATCGGTCTGGTTGGCTGGGCGGCGGCGCGCGTCATCCCCGGCGATCCGGCCGACTTCGTGCTGGAGATTCCGCCGATGCGCATGCCCGGCATCACCAACATCCTCATCAAGGTGGCCGCGCGCGCGGAGTGGTATCTGAAGGAAGCGGTGCCGCTGTTCATCATCGGTACGGTCCTTCTCTTCCTCCTCGACTGGATCCACGCCCTTGGCCTGATCCAGCGCGCTCTCTCCCCAGTCATCGTCCACGGCCTCGGCCTCCCGGCCGAAGCGACGAACGCCTTCGTCATCGGCTTCCTGCGGCGCGACTACGGCGCGGCCGGACTCTTCACGATGCAAAGGGCCGGGCATCTCACGCCGAACCAGGTGGTGGTGGCGTTGACCGTGATCACGCTCTTCATCCCCTGCATCGCCAACCTGCTGGTGATGCTGAAGGAGCGCGGAGTCCGCGCCGGATGGACGATGGCCGCGTTCATCCTGGTCTACTCGTTCGGCATCGGCGCGCTGATGAACGCCATGTTCCATCTGTTCGGAGTGGTGCTGTGAGTCAGAATCCCGCAACCGCGGTGGTCTGCCCGATGTGCAGCACCGACTTCGAGGCGGAGTCGTGTCACGGTTCCTGTCCGTTCTCTTCGGGCTGCGGCATGTCGCGCTGCCCGCGATGCGGATACTAATTCGTCGGCGGCGGTCGCGTCGCCTCAATCCTGCAACGACTCTTTCAAGGGAGGTCTCATGATTCACGCAGCAACGGATGAAGTGCTGGAACAGATCGAGCCGCTGGTGATGCGGGTGATCGATCTCCCGGTCGGCGCGATTGCGTCGATTGCCTTCATCACGCCAAAGACGCTGGCGCGCCTGGAAAAGCTGGCCTCCTTCGGGATCGTGCCCGGAAGCGAGATCCGACTGGTGGCCCGGAAGCCAAGCTGCGTCATCGCCGCCGGCGCAACATCGATCGCGCTGGAGGACGAGATCGGAAGGGAGATTTACGTGCGAGTGCGTTAATTGTCATCCTGAGCCTGCCGGAGCGCTGAGCGAGCGTAGCGAGCGAAACGCGCGGAGGACGGTGAAGGATCTCAAGATTCGCTGCTCCTGCCACAGGCGCTGCCACTGGAGATCCTTCAGCGTCCTTCGCGCATCTCGCTCGCTGCGCTCGCTCGGCGCTCCGGCAGCTTCAGGATGACAGGGCTATTTGTACGTCTGCCAGAGGGCAGGTCTGACGTGGCATGGGTAGGAGAGGTTGCGCGGTCTCGCGGTTTCGAGGTCGCGCGGCAAAACCACTGCGAGACACCGCAACCGCGAGACCTCGCAACCCGCTCCTACTCCGACCGCATCTTGTTCACACGGACCGCGACGAGCACCACCGGGATCGCGATCTGGAGGACGCGCTTGATCACCTTTGGGAAGCCGAAGCCGATCAGGAAGCCGGCCACCGCGCCGCCCACGACGAGCTGCGGGGCATGCTCGGAGGCGATGCTCTTGATATCGAGACGCTTGCGGATACGGCGGTCCAGCTCATCGATGCGGTCGCCGACGCGGTCGCGGGCACCCTCGATGGCCTGATCGAGCTCGTTTTTTTCGTCGTCCATCTAGTACTTGCTCCTGGCCGCCTGTTCGATGTCGGCCTTGATCGACTCGATGTCGGTCCGGATGCTCTCGATCGACTTCGACGGCACGAACTGCACCGCGGCGAACTTCTTCCTCCCCATCCACCCCATCACGGCGGCGGTTGCCAGAAGGACGACCGTCACGATCAGCGCCGAGAGCCAGGCCGGAACGCCGAGGCGGATCAGGACCAGCAGGATGGTCACGAAGAGGAAGGCCAGGGCCAGAAGGGCGGCGCACAGCGCGCCGGCGAAGAGGCCGATGCCGCCGCCGAGCTTGGTCACCGTGTCTTTGACCTCGAGCTTGAGCAGGGCGATCTCGCCACGGAAAAGCGTGGTGATGTCTTCGGTCCGCTCCTTGACGATGGTGCCAAGAGTGCGTTCCGTGCCGGTCTCCGATGCATTTCGAGTCATGTCGAGTCTGGTTCCGGAGCAAAAGAGGTGCCCCGCCGCTACAATCGGCGCGATGCCCACTGATGTCGTCGAGCTGGTAAAGGATTTCCGCTTCGAGGCGGCGCACTTTCTACCCCATGTACCGGAGGGACACAAGTGCCGCCGTATGCACGGCCACTCTTTCCGCGGCGAAGTGGCGGTCCGCGGAACGATCGACCCCGCCATCGGCTGGCTGATCGACTTCGCCGATCTGAAGCGCGCCGTCGACCCGATCGTCGACCGCCTCGATCACTACCTCCTCAACGAGATCGAGGGTCTGCAGAACCCGACCTCGGAACTCCTGGCCATCTGGATCTGGAACCAGCTCGCCCCGAAGGTGCCGCAGTTGTACCGGATCACGATCGAGGAGACGTGCAGCTCGCGGTGTCATTACTACGGGGGGACGTAAGGGTTTCGCGGTCTCGGGGTTGCTCGGTCTCGCGGTGGGGGCTTGGCCCAACATCCACAAGATCCGATTTGCCGAATTCAAATCATGAGCTGAGAACTACAAGTCGAAATTTGCCGAATTCAAGTCACGAACTGAGAACTACAAGTAGAAATTTGCCGAATTCAGTTCGAGACTTGACGACGTCAAATCGTGAGTTGAGAAAGTCAAATAAAGACTTGCCGAATTCAGTTCGAGAGTTGAGAAAGTCAAGTCGAAACTTGCCGAATTCAACTCACGAGATGACGGCGTCAAGTCAAGAGATGACATCGGCAAATCTGGGTTTGCATAACACAAAGCCCGTGCCCAGGTTGTAAGCTCGGCAGATGCAGAAAGCACTCCTTCTCCTCCTCGCCGTCATCCTCTTCGCCTCCACTGTCACCGCCGGTGAGCTCAGCGCGGCAGATCTCGACAAACGCCGCAAAGCGCTCGCCGATCTGCTGAAGGACCAGTGGGAGTACACCCTCCGCACCAGTCCCGAGTTCGCCTCGATCCTCGGCGACCGGCGCTACAACGACCAGTCCTCCGACAACTCCGAGGCCGCGGTCAAGCGCGACCTGGCGGAGACGAAGACGTTTCTGCTGCGGCTCGAGCGCATCGACACGGCCGGCTTCTCCGAGCAGGAAGCGGTGAACAAGGCCCTCATGGCCCACAACCTGCGCGACAACGTCGAAGACATCGGACTCAAGGAGTGGGAGATGCCGGTCACGCAGATCAGCGGCATCCACCTCTTCGCCGCACAGTTGCCGTCGCTCCTCCCCTTCGCCACTACCAAGGACTACGACGACTACACCAAACGCCTGCGCAACTTCCCGAAGCAGATGGACGACACCATCGCCAACATGCGCAAGGGGATGCGCGACCATCTGATGCCGCCGAAGTTCCTGCTGGAGAAGGTGGTCAAACAGGCCGGCGGCATCGCCGCACAGGAGCCGGACAAGACCCCATTCGCCCAGCCGCTGGCGACATTTCCCGATGCAGTGCCTGAAGGAGACCGCGCCCGCCTGCGGACGGAGATCGTCGACGCCATCCGCACCTCGGTGCTGCCGTCGTACGTGAAGTTCGCCGCGTTCGTGCGCGACGACTACGCGCCGCACGGCCGCAAGGACGTAGGCATGTGGGCACTCCCCGACGGCGCGAAACGTTACGCGTCGCGCGTGCGGCAGAGCACGACTACGAAGCTCTCCGCCGCGGAGATCCATCAGATCGGCCTGAACGAGGTGGCACGCATCGAAGGGGAGATGCTGGCCATCGCCAAGTCGCTCGGCTTCGCCGATCTGAAGACCTTCAGGGCCTCTCTGGCCGCCAATCCCGATCTCAAAGCGAAGAGCCGCGAGAACATCCTGGAGCTCTATCGCGGCTACATCGACGGGATGTACGCCAAGCTGCCGCAGCTCTTCGGCCGGCTACCGAAGGCGAAGGTGATCGTCGTTCCGGTGGAGGAGTTCCGTGAGAAGGAAGCCTCGGGGGCGGCGTACCAGGAGGGAGCGCCGGACGGCTCACGTCCCGGACGCGTCGAGGTGAATACCGGCGAGGCGCAGACGCGCAAGACCATCAACATGGAGTCGACCGCCTACCACGAGGGGGTGCCCGGCCATCACATGCAGATCGCCATCACCCAGGAGCTGACCGGCCTCCCGGAGTTCCGCCGCTTCGGCACGAGCTACACGGCGTACGTGGAAGGATGGGCGCTCTATTCGGAGAAGCTGGGCAAGGAAGTCGGCTTCTACACGAATCCCTACAACGACTACGGCCGCCTGCAGGACGAGATGCTGCGCGCCATCCGCCTGGTGGTCGACACCGGCCTGCACTCGAAACGCTGGACGCGCGAACAGGTGGTGCAGTTCTTCCACGACCATACCTCCGAGGATGAGGTGGAGGTGCAGAGCGAGACCGACCGCTACATCGTCTGGCCCGGCCAGGCCCTCGGCTACAAGATCGGATCGCTGAAGATCACCGAGCTCCGCGAACGCGCCCGCCACGAGCTCGGCGACCGCTTCGACATCCGCGCCTTCCACGACGAAGTCCTCGGCGCCGGGGCGTTACCGATGGATGTGCTGGAACAAAGGATCAATGATTGGATCGGGAGGATGAAGAGGTAGAGGCCGCTCTTAGTCGCCTCTTTGCCGCGCTGTTACATTCGACAGGTAACGAGGAGCAGTTTCACGCGCCCGGCATCGCGAGGTATCGATCGTCGCACTGGTGAGGGAAGAGTGATCGAGTGGTATGATCTCGCCCATGAAACATGGTGCGATCTCTACCATGGATTCCGCCGGACGCTTAGTTCTGCCGAGGGAAATCCGCGACCAGGCAAGCCTGGAGCCCGGTATGCCGCTCCGAATTGTTTTCCGTGACGGCCGGGTGGAGATCGAGCCCGCCCCACGCGAAGTACGGGTCGTCCGGAAGGGCCGGATGCGAGTGGCGATTCCCGTCGAGGAAAGCGATGCATTGCGGAGTGACACCGTCCGGGATGCGACGGCGTCTGTTCGCGAGCGCCGTCGATGATCGCTGTCGACAGCAGTGTCGTCATCGCCGGACTGCTGAGCTGGCACGAGTTTCACGAGCGCGCGTTGCAAGCGCTGGAAAAAGGGATGGCGGCTCGACGCCTTCTCATCCCGTTCCCTGTTCTCGTTGAAAGCTACTCCGTGATGACGCGACTTCCCTCTCCCCACCGCCTCCGTCCAGAAATCGCCCACCACCTTTTGCACGACTCGTTCAGCGGCGCTCGCATCGTAGGCCTCTCACCTCGGAAGGCATGGACGTTTCTCGGAGATTGTGTGGCCTCAGCTACTGCTGGCGGCCGTGTCTATGACGCTGTGGTTGCGTCAGCGGCAATCGAAGCACACGCACGCGAGCTGCTGACCTTCAATCCGCGCGACTTCGAGATGTTCGGCGACCGCATCGCGATCATCGTCCCGTAGTGGGCTGCCAGTCCGGCGACGAGCTTGTGGGAGACGTTGTGATCGAGGAACAGTTTCACGCGTGAGAAACTGCCGTCTCCCGCCTGACCCCAGTGCCCCCAGCGCCGCAGCCGCCGCTTGTCTGGAACAACGATAACGATATCGCCCTTTCGTCAGCTTGGAGATGGCCATAGACCGAAGGTCTGGCCGTTCACTATTTAGCACTTTACTTTGTCGCGCCATGTTGCTTTAAGTACTTCATAACGTCACGTTTCTTTCCAATCTCTGCAAATGCGAGCGCAGTCTTGCCATCCTTGTTTTTCTCATTGATCCTAGCGCCACGTGCCAACAGCTCTTTGACGATATCAAGGTCACCCTCGAGAGACGCCACCATTAACGCGGTGTAGCCCTCCAAGGAGCAGTGCAAGTTGACATCTGCTCCGTGCGCCAGCAGCTCCGCGACGATATCAAGGTCGCCGTTGGACAATGCCTCCACTAACGGGGTGAAAAGCCCTCGTGGTCCCGAGTTGGCATCTGCGCCTCTGACGAGCAAAAGATGCACCGTGTTCAATTTCGAATAATGGACAGCGTAACTTAGCGCAGTGCCTCCAGAGTCATCGGTTAGGTTGACGTTCGTACCTTTATCAAGCAGTGCACGTACCGCATCTGTATCACCTTGACCCGCAGCGAGTATGAGATCATCCTTCATAATTTTCTGTAGATCAAAAATCTGCATATCCGCAAAGACGGAGATCGAAACCGATAGAGACGCAATAATCAACAAACTGGCAATCTTCATGCCTTCCTCCATCGGGCGTGGTCCACCAAGACCGAACCGCGCCGAGATCTCCTATCGAAGGAGAGTCATGTGAGGGCAATTCCCCTACCCACAATATCAGCGCCTAACCGTGCAGTTTTGCAATGTGCAGATGTGTGCGAGCATGTCAAACTACTCGTAGCAAGTAACTTGTGCCACTAGCGCTAAGCCAACCGCCGGGACATCGACGCGCCTTTCACCCAAATTCGGAATAACATCCCCCTCTCACACGCTTCGCCAGCACGCAACCTCATGAGAATCCACCTCGTATCCCTCGAAGACGGCATCACCGCCACGGGCTTCCGGAAGTTTGCGGCGTATGCGGAGAAGATCAATCCGGATACGCGGACGTTCTACGTCGGGACGCAGCGGTATCGGTCGATGTGGAAGTCGTTTGTCCGGAAGGTGGGAGAGGGGCGGGCGTTTGGTTCGACAGAGGTAGAGGAGATCGCGCAGGAGCTGGCGCAGGCGGATGTCGTCGCCTTCTCCTCGATGACCGGGTATGCCGATCTGACCAAAGAGCTGGCCACGCGGGTGCGGGAGATCAATCCCAAGGCCTACTCGATGTGGGGCGGGATTCATCCGATCATCTATCCCGAGGATGCGGTCAAGGCCGATGTCGATGCCATCTGCACCGGGGAGGGAGAGCTGGCCTTCGCCGAGTGGCTGCATCACTTCGAGAACGGCAGCGACTTCCGGAATACAAGCAGCTTCTGGTTCAAGGACAGGACGAGTGGCGAGATCAAGCGCAACGTCTTCCGGCCGCTGATGTCGTCGGCGGAGCTGGCCGCGCTCCCCTACCCGAAGTACGGCGGCGCGGAAGGGATCTACCAGCCCGAGAAGGGGTTCCGCCAGGTCACGCGCGGCGACTACCTGAACAACAACGGCCTGGCCTATCCGGCGGTCTGGTCGATCGGTTGTCCGCTGCACTGCACCTACTGCGGCAACACCGTCTTCATCGCCAACGACGCCAACTACCGCAAGATCCGGCACAGCGGCGTCGACTACATCATCGGCGAGGTGCAGGCGGCGCTGAAGATCCATCCCTATCTGAAGACCGTCCTCTTCTACGACGACAGCTTCATGGCCATCTCCCTGCGCGAGCTGACCGATTTCGCCACCCGCTGGCGCGAGCAGGTCGGCCTGGAGTTCTGCATCTACGGCGTGATCCCGACCTACGTGCAGCGCGACAAGGTGGAGATCCTGACGTGGGCGGGGATGAACCGCGTGCGCATGGGCGTGCAGAGCGGGAGCGAGCGGATCCTCAAGTTCTACAAGCGGCCGACGCCGGTGCCGCGCATCGAGCAGGCCGCTGCGGCGCTGGCGGAGTTCGCCGACTACCAGATCAATCCGTCGTACGACATCATCGTCGACAACCCGATCGAGACGCGGCAGGACGTGATCGACACGCTGGAGCTGATCTACCGGATGGCCAGGCCGTTCACGCTGAACATCTTCTCGCTGCGGGTCATCCCGAACACGTCGCTCGAGAAGCAGATGATCGCCGAGGGGTTCGACGTCGAGCAGATCAACGAGAACTACACCGCGCTGCGGCCGACGTGGGCGAACGTGCTGCTGTACCTGCTGATGGTGTGGAAGCCGTCACGCAAGACCTTCAACCGCTGGCTGACGAAGGTCCGCGCGTATGACGAGCCGCAGGCCTCGTACCCGGTCCTGATTCTTCTGGCACGCATTCCGTGGCTGATCCAGCAGGGCCTGCGTCACCTGAAACATGGCGAGTTCTCGGTGATCACCGGCTATCCCGGCTACATCCTCTGGCGCATCGGAGCGTTGAGGCTGCTCAAGAAGCTCTTCAGCCGCAGGATGGTGCTGCCGGAAGAGAAGTGGGCCGGACGTATTGCCCCGGACCCTGCCGGCTGATTTGCATTCGACGGCGTTCGGCATAGAATGCCTTGCATCAACTGCAAATCTCAGCCGGGAGCTCCCAATGCCCTCTCCGTTCGTGGTTCTGGTGGTCGAAAACGACCAGGCAACGCTGTCGCTTCTCGAGGCGGTCGCGAGACGTGAAGGCTTCGAGGTCCTTCTGGCATCCGATGGAGCGCAAGCGCTGGCGATCGTGCATCACCACCCGGTCGACGCCATCGTTCTCGACTTGCTCCTGCCCGAGATCAGCGGCTTTGACATCCTGCGCTATTTCAAACAGAAAATGCCCGCGCTGCTGATGCGGACCGTCGTCATCACCGCCGCTGCCGAGCCGGCATACCAGGACTGCGAGGAACTGCTTCACGTGCGCCGTTTCTACCGCAAGCCTCTCGACCTGATCGACGTCACCTCGGCGCTTCACGCGTGCAGGGCTGCCAAGGCGCGCGACGCGGGCGAGGGATTACCACCAGCTATGGCATCTTCCATTCCTGAGCACGCGAACTGATCCGTGCTGGAAGCAATGGTCAGGATGGCTGTGTTGCATCTGTTATCATGCATGTCGCTATGGTAGGCAACCGGCTTCGCGTGGCGCGCCAGTCGCGAAATCTTTCGCTGACTGAGCTGGCCTCGCGGGCGGATATCAGCGCCGCCACGCTCTCACGGATCGAGCGCGACAAGCAGAACGTCGACTTGGGGCTCTTCCTCAACCTCACCCGCATTCTGAAGCTGACGCCGCACGAAGTCCTGGAAGATGTCGATTCCGAGGAAGGCGTCGATCCGCTGGTCCGGGCCATCAGCGGCATGCAGACCGGCCAGCGTGCCCAGCTCTGGCGCTCGCTCGCCGAGGAGCGCAGAACACACCGCACCCACAAAGCGAACGGACGCGCGGTGGCGAATGAGGTGGAAGAGCTTCTCGCGCAAGTGGACTTCATCCGCGGCGAGATCGAATCGGTGCAGAAGCGGCTACGGCGGCGGTAAGCGCGAAGCGCTACACCTTCTTTTTCTTCAACCGGTCGATGTCGATGAGCACCAGCACCGCCCCATCGATCTTGTTGTCGGCGGTCTTGTAAGGACGGATGCGCAGGAGGTAATTGCGGCCGTTGCGGTCGTGTACTTCCAGCTCGCGCACCTCGAGGGTGTCGATTACGGCGGCGATCATCGTGTCGAGATCATTCAGGTCGAGCGTCAGTTTCAAATCGTGGATGGAGCGGCCGGCGTCGGAGGGAATCAGATTCAGGGTGCGTTGCGCGCCGGGATTGAAGCGGCGGATGCGCAGGGCGCTGTCGAGCATGACGATCGGCAGGTCGACCGAGGCCAGGAGATTGAGCAGGTCGTTGTTGGCGTGCGCCAGCTCCTCGTTGCTACGCTCGAGCTCCTCGTTGATCGTCATCAGCTCCTCGTTGCTCGACTGCAACTCTTCTTTGGCCGTCTCCAGCTCCTCGTTGCTCGACTGCAACTCCTCGTTGCTCGACTGGATCTCCTCGTTCGCCGAGCGGAGCTCTTCGTTCATCGCCTCCTGCTCTTCGATGATCGACTGCAGGTAATCGCGGGTGGCCTCCAGCTCCCGTTTCAGGCGGGTGGCCTGCTTCGTCTCCGCCGGCGGTTTGGGCGCTTTCTTTTTTCCGCGCTTCGCCGGCGTTGCTTCCTCAGGAGTGGTCTCGAAGAGAACGATGAAGTGCCGTGCGCTGTGGGGACTGACAAACGGCATGACGTCGATGTTCACGAGGCGCGTCTGGCCATCGGCCGACAGACTGATCGACTCCCGCCGTACCGGGGCGTCGTCCTTACGCGCCTGGTGGATGGCCGTGCGCAACTCTGCAAGGAGCCCTTCGCGCGCCATCTTCAGCAGGTTAAAGCTGGCCGTGCCCGGCGCCGGCTCCAGGAAGGTGCTGGTGTGTCCGCGGAACTGCAGGATCTCCATGTTTTCGTCGATCACCACGCCGGCAGGTGAGAAACGGGCCAGCAGCAAACGGTCGGCTTCGCGGAAGACATTGGGCATCGTTGCCGCTTCCTCCTCGAGGCTACGCATTCGGTCGTGATGGGCGGTAATCAGCGGCGAACCGGCCCTGGTGAGGTCGAGCGGCAGCCGCCCTGTCGATCCTTCCTTCTGATAAATCTTGTGCCGGCGGTTGGTGATGGCGAAGAGGTCGCTGTAATTGCCGATGGTCTCGGAGTTCCCGAGCAGCAGGTAGCCGTTCGGCTGCAGCGCATAGTGCAGGACCGACATAACGCGGCGCTGCAACACGGTGTCGAGGTAGATCAGGACGTTGCGGCAACTGATCAGATCGACCTTCGAGAATGGCGGATCCTTCGTCAGATTCTGGCGGGCGAAGATGCAACTGTCGCGGATGCTCTTGCTGACGCGGTAGCCGCCATCGACCCTGGTGAAGTATCGCCTGAGCCGTTCCGCGGAAACCTCGGCGGTGATGTTCTCCGTGTAAAGGCCGCCGCGGGCACGCTCGATCGATGTGTCGCTGATGTCCGTGCCGAAGACCTGGACGGGGCATTCGCTATTCAGCGCGGTTAATGTCTCCTGGAGGACGATGGCCATGGAGTAAACCTCTTCACCCGTGGCACAGCCAGGCACCCAGATCCGCACCGGATTGCTGCCGCGGCCGCGGACGAGTGCCGGGAGGATCTCCTGCTGCAACGCCGTGAAGACCTCGGGGTCGCGAAAGAACGACGTCACGCGGATGAGGATGTCGCTGTAGAGCTGCTCGATCTCTCCCGGCTTCTCGCCGAGGATGGCGATGTAGTCGCGCAGCTTCTCGACCTTGTGCAAGGCCATGCGACGGCGGATACGGCGTTCGATGGTGGGTGACTTGTAGTGTGCGAAGTCGACGTCGTGCGCGCTGCGCAGAAGAGCGAAGATTTTCGCCAGCTCCTGCCCGTCGAAACGATCGCCGTCACCGCCCCGGGCCACGTACGAGTGCTGGGCGATACGGGCGATCTCCGTGGCGATGCCGGCCGCGGGAAGGACGAAATCGATTGCGCCGGCGGCGATGGCGCTGTGGGGCATCCCGTCAAAACGCGCGGTGTCATCCTGGGCGAAGGTGATCCCCCCCTCGGCCTTGATCGCCTTCACGCCGAGGGTTCCATCGGACGCCGTGCCGGAAAGGATCACGCCGATGGCGCGGCTTCCCTGATCGCTGGCCAGCGAGCGGAAGAGGGCATCGATCGGCAGCACCGCACGGTCATTGCGCGGCGCGACACGCAGCACAGCCGCGACACAGGTCACCGCCCCGTCCGGCGGCGCTACGTAGACGACGTTCGGCTCGATCTCGGTGACATCCTCGGCCAGCTTCACCGGCATCTTGGTGACGCGCCCGAGAACCTGCGGCAGCTCGCTGGTATGGCTGGCGTCGGAATGCTGGAGATAGATGATGGCCGCCCCCGAATCGGCGGGCATGTTGCGAAGAAGCTCCAGAAACGGCTCGAGCCCGCCCGCCGATGCACCGACGCCGACGATGGGGAAATGCGGATCAGCGGCGTGCGAACGCGGTTTGCGCTTCTTGTCCGTACGTGCAGTTCGTGAGGCCAGTGCCGTGGCTCCTGCGATGGTTGAACGCGGTCATTGTACCAACCGGCAACGGGGCTCGCCCCCTTGGAGGCCTCGGACGTATCATGCCCTCATGCCGGCCAAGAGAGACCCACTCCTCGCCCGTGCCGCCGCGGCGCTGCGGAGCGCCCACGACGTCCGCACGCAGACACGGCAGCTCGTCGATACGCTGCGGCTTGAACGGCTAAAGCGCGAGCTGGTCGCAAAGATCGTGCAGATCGAGAGAGTGGTGTCGCGGCGAGAGCGGTGAACGACGCAAGTCGCGCGGTCGCGCGGTTGCGCGGTGGAGAAGATTGCTCGATCTTGCACACCGCGAGACCCCGCAACCGCGAGACCGCGAGACCCTTCAACCGCAACGGTGTGTAGTACTATCCAACCCGTATCACAGGGGTAAAACAAATGAGCGACACAGGAAGTAGTAGCAGCCGGATGGAGCCTCCGTCTACGCGGATGAGCTCCTCGGCGATCGTGTCGGACAGGCTGGTTCGCGGGTAAATTCTCGCCGCCTCCCCGCCTCCGTTCGATCGCGGCTGAACGGAGGCAATGTGCAGAATCAGGTCATTACTAATTCACCTCGCCATGTGAAGGGACAGGCGCGTGCCTGACCGTATCCAAGGGCAGTCGCAGGGCGTCTGGGGCGGAACTACCGCCTTCCTGGAACGGTTCCGCCGTGTCGGCTGGTTCGATCTGGCCCTTCTGATTGCGCTGATCGGCACCGTTTTCGGCCTGATCTCACTGGCCGGCGAATGGCGCACGCTGCGTCCCCAGGTCCATATTGACCTTTCCCCCTCCGCGTTGCCGGTCTACGTCCTCTACTCGCTGTCGCGGGGTCTGATCGCCTACGTCCTCTCGCTCACCTTCACGCTCGTCTACGGCTACTGGGCGGCGAAAGACGCCATCGCCGACCGCGTGCTGCTTCCGCTGCTCGACATTCTGCAGAGCATCCCGGTGCTCGGCTTCATGCCCCCCGTCGTCCTGGCGCTGGTGGCAGTCTTTCCGCGCAGCAACATCGGCCTGGAGCTGGCGTCGATCCTGATGATCTTCAGCGGCCAGGCCTGGAACATGACCTTCAGCTTCTATCACTCGCTTCGTTCCGTTCCGAAAGACCAGATCGAGGCGGCCACGACGTACCGCTTCAGTTGGTGGGAGCAACTCAAGTGGGTCGAGCTGCCGTTCGCCACCATCGGTCTGGTCTGGAACAGCATGATGAGCATGGCCGGCGGGTGGTTCTTTCTGATGATCACCGAGTCGTTCGTCCTCGGCGACAAGGACTTCCGCCTGCCGGGAATCGGCTCGTACATGAGCGTGGCCGTGGCCAAGGGGGATGTCCGGGCCAGGCTGTGGGCGATCTTCGCGATGATCACGATGATCGTCGTGCTCGACCAGGTGCTCTGGCGCCCGGTGGTGGTCTGGTCGCAGAAGTTCCGCGTCGAAGAAGGTGCCGAGGAACAGTCCGCGTCGTCGTGGCTCTACGACTGGTTACGCCGGTCGGCCGTGCTGGAGTGGATCGGAACGCTCTTGGCGAAGCTTCACCGCCCGCGGCCGAAACAGCCGCGCGCGGCGGCGGACGAGCAGAACACACCGGCGTCGCGCATCTGGTCGCTGGCGCTTTTCGCGCTCCTCGTCGCCACGCTGTTGTTCGGCGCGTGGCGGCTGGTGGTGCTCCTTCGCCAGATCCGGCTCGGTGAATGGCTGCCCATTCTCCGGGCAGGCGGATGGACCCTCGGCCGCGTGCTGCTGTCCACGGCGCTCGGAACGCTCTGGGCGCTCCCGGCGGGGCTGGCCATCGGACTCTCTCCCAAACTCTCGCGCATCTTTCAACCGATCGTTCAGGTCGCCGCGTCCTTTCCCGCACCGATGCTCTTTACACTCGTCATCACCATGCTGCGAAGCGCGGGCGTATCTCTTGGATGGGGAAGCGTCGTGCTCATGCTGCTCGGCACGCAGTGGTACATCCTCTTCAACGTGATCGCCGGCTCGATGGCCATTCCCAGCGATCTGCGCGAAGCGGCGACCAGCTACCGGTTGCGCCGCCGCTTGCGCTTCTTCGCTCTCTACCTTCCCGCCGTTTTCCCCTATCTTGTGACCGGATGGGTGACGGCGGCGGGCGGCGCATGGAACGCCAGCATCGTGGCGGAATACGTGACCTTCAAGGGCCAGGTGCTGACCACGAACGGCCTCGGCGCACAGATCAGTCTGGCCGCGGAACGGGCCGATTTCCCGCACCTCGCCGCCAGCGTGATGGTGATGGCGATCGTGGTGGTGCTGTTCAACCGCTCGGTCTGGAAACGCCTGTATGCCATTGCCGAAGAGCGTTTCTCACTGAGCAAATGAGGAGGAACTGATGACCGTCACAACGATTGCACCCGAAGAAACGCGGACCACGGAAGCGCTCTGCGAGATCCGCGGCGTATCGCACGATTTCGAGCTGCCGAACGGCTCCACGCTGCGCGTTCTCGAAGACATCGACGTGGCTATCAAGCCACTCGAGGTGGTGGCGCTGCTCGGTCCCTCCGGCTGCGGCAAATCGACGATTCTGCGCATTCTGGCCGGCCTGATCCGCCCGACACACGGCGAAGTCTTCTATCGCGGCACCAAGGTCGACGGACTGACCCCCGGCGTGGCCATCGTCTTCCAGAGCTTCGCTCTTTATCCCTGGATGAGTGTGAGCGAGAACGTGGAGATCGTTCTGCGCGCCGCCGGCCTGCCTCCCGACGGGATCAAAGCGCGCGCCGAGCAATCGATCCGCACCGTCGGGCTGGCCGGCTTCGAGGAGGCGTATCCGCGAGAGTTGTCGGGCGGCATGAAGCAACGCCTCGGGATCGCCCGCGCGCTCTCGATCAATCCCGAGATCCTCTTCATGGACGAACCGTTCAGCCATGTCGATGCTCTGACCGCGGAGGGGTTGCGCGCGGAGGTCATCGACCTCTGGTCGCCGGAGGACCAGAACCCATCATCGATCCTCATGGTCAGCCACGACATCAAGGAAGTGGCCTACATGGCCGACCGCATCATCGTCCTCAGCAGCCATCCGGGCCGCGTGCGGACGATCGTGCAGAATCCGATTCCCCGGCCGCGCGACCCGCGCTCGCGCGAGTCGCAGGAGCTCGTCGATTACCTTCACGAGATCATCACCGGATCGGAAATGCCCGACCTTCCGGCTTCCGTCGCCCCTCGGGCTCCGCGCATCGAGGCGCTTCCGCGCGTGGACACGTCCGAGATCATCGGCCTCCTCGAATACCTCGATGCCCGCGGCGGCATGGACGACATCTTCGATCTGGCCGCGGAAACGGGGCATGAATTCGGTACGATCATCGCCATCACCAAGGCCGCTGAGATACTCGACCTCGTCGATACGCCAAAACAGAACCTGCGGCTCACGGTGGAAGGCCGCCGCTTCGTGCAGGCCGACACCGAACAGCGCAAGGCGATCTGGCGCGAGCATATCCTCAAGCTCCGGCTGTTCCAGGACGTCTCCGCTCTCCTTCAACGCGAAGAGGGCGAGGTGGGCGCTGACATCGTCCGCGAGATGATCATCCTGGCCCTGCCGCGGGAGAACTACGAGGAGTTGTTCGAGACGATGGTCCGTTGGGCACGGTTCGGAAATCTCTTCGCCTACGAGGACGACACCGACCGGCTATCGCTTCAGTAAAGCGACGACTTCATCGACCGTCTTCGCCTCGGCGATGGCATTCATGGCCGGCGTGTCGTGGGCGAGGCGCGAAAGCGCGGCGAGCAGCTCGAGATGCCCGGCGTGCTTTTCGAGGGGCGAGAGAAAGGCGAAGATCACGCGGGGCTCTCGCTGCCCCTCGATGATGCCATCGCCATTCGTTCCGATGGCGACGACGAATGTTTCCACGGCGGCGTCGCGCGCATGAGGGATCGCGCTGGCGCCGCACGTCGTCGGCATCTCGTGCTCTCGGGCGATGACGGCATCGATCAGCCGGCGCACGGTGTCCGGCGCGAAGCCGTGATGCGGCAGCGTTTTTTCCAGCATCTCCGCGGCCGCTCCAGCGACGTCAGGCGCACGAACGCCGAGGATGATGTCGTCCGCCTGCACGAGATCGCTGAGCCGCATCGGGCGAATTGTAGTTCGTCAAAGGCTTTCACCACAGAGGCACAGAGAACACAGAGAACAAAGGATGAATGCGGAAGAATGAAGGGAGCTGTTGATTCATCCGTGTCCTTCCGCATTCATCCTTTGTTCTCTGTGACCTCTGTGTCTCTGTGGTTAGAGCCTTTCGTCGGAGTACCGCTCCAGCGCCACGCGCAGAAGTTCGACCGAGGCCCGAAGATCGTCCTCGTTGAGCACGTAGGCGATGCGGATCTCGCTTCTGCCCTTATCGGTAGCATAGAAACCTCGGGCGGGGGCGATCATCACCGTGGCGCCGTCGTGCTCGAATTCCGTCAGGAGCCAGACGGCGAAGTCGTCGGTGTCGCGCACCGGGAGTTTTGGTACGCAGTAGAAGGCCCCTTCCGGTATCGCCAACTCGACGCCGGGGATGGCGCGCAGGCCTTCATACAAAACATCGCGCCGGCGCTGATACTCATCGACGACGTCGCGCGTGTAGTCGTCGCCCAGGTCCTTCGCTCCGACGGCGATGAACTGCGCGAGGCCGGGAGGCGAGAGCCGTCCCTGCGCCATTCGCAGACAGGCGTCATAAACCTCGGGGTTGCGCGTGACCAGCGCGCCGAGGCGGATGCCGCAGGCGCTGTAACGCTTGGAGAGACTGTCGACGACGACCACAAAATCGTCGCCGTCCCGAAGCTCCAGTGCGCTGACCGCCCTCCGGCCGTCGTAGACGAACTCGCGGTAGACCTCGTCCGAGATGAGAAAGAGTCCGTGATCGCGGCAGAAAGCGGCCAGCATCTCCAGCTCGTCGCGCCTGTAGACGGTGCCGGTGGGATTGTTGGGATTGCAGAGAACGACGGCGCGCGTCCGCGGCGTCAGGGCCTCTTCGAAAACGGACCGGGGAGGGAGATGGAATCCGTCGCGGCCGCGGCTCGTGACCGGTACGATGTTGAGACCGGCCATGGTGGTGAAGGCGCGGTAGTTGGCGTAGAACGGCTCGAGGAAGAGAACGTCGTCGCCTTCGTTCGCACAGGCGAGGAAGGCAAAGAGGATGGCTTCGCTGCCTCCGGTGGTGGCCAGGATCTGGCGCGTTTCGACCGATACGCCGACACGCTGCGCGTAATACTGGCGAAGCGATTCGAGGAAAGCGGGCGTGCCGGTCGAGGGCGAATACTCGATGACCTTCTCGTCGATCTGCTTCAGGCGGTCGAGCATGCACGCCGGCGTCTCGATGTCCGGCTGGCCGATGTTGAGGTGATAGACCTTCGTGCCGCGCGCTTTGGCCAGCTCCGCCAGCGGCGCAAGCTTCCGGATCGGCGACGCCGGCATCGCCAGCGCCCGCCGCGAGACAGCGACGGTGCGCGTGTCATGGACAGTAGTCATTCCGCGGTCAAACTGCGAACGAGATGCCGTGATTCCTGTCGGTTACAGAGTTGCTGGGTTGCTCGGTTGCTCGGTGGTGGGAAGACCTCGGCAACCTTGCAACTCTGCAACCCTGCAACCTTGCAACCCCAAGACATGGAATCACCCCCCCGTCTCCTCCGTTTGCCGACTGCATGAAACGACTTGCCTTTGCACTCTTCGCCCTTTTCATCGCCTCGGCGGCTCTCGCTGCTGACGAGCCCAAGAAACCGGCAGAGAAGCCGGCACCGTCTCTCGGCCCACGCGCCGAGAAGCTGATCAAGGAAGCGCTCCCCATCTGTTCCCAACCGGTCACCGAGACGCGCGTCCCCCTGCAGCACACGCTCCCCGGAAACATGATCGGCACCGTGGTCCGGATCGAAAGCAAGCAACAGGCTTGCGAAGGCCAGTGGGTGGCCATCGTCTCGAATGAAGGGGACTTCTTCATGGGCACCCCCTGGTTCCTCGACGATACGACCGGCACGCTGGAGCAGAGGATCAAGACTTTCACGATGCAGAACATGAAGCAGGTCTTCGAGCCGATCGTCGACCGGACCAAGACACGCACAGGCCTCTTCCGCGCCACGCTCCTGCAGTCGATGGAGGGCGGCAAGCTGCCGCTGGAGGGCGAGATCGATCCCGAGGGGACCGTGTTCTTCTTCGGCCATTTCGTGCCGATGTCATCCGACTATCGCGTCTCGCGGCTCAAGGCCTTCGAGAGCTACCTCCCGCAATCGCCAACCGCCGGCGCCGCGAAGCCGGAGGTTACGGTGATCGAGTTCTCCGACTTCGAGTGCCCTTCCTGCCAACATGCGGCCGGATACTTGAAGCCGATTCTCACCGCGCACGGCGACAAGGTCCGCTATATCCGCTACGACACGCCGCTCCTGGGCATCCATCCGTGGGCCCTCCCGGCCGCCGTGGCCGGCCGCGCCATCTGGCGCCAGAAGCCCGACCTTTTCTGGACGTACAAGGAGAAGGTCTACGAGAATCAGGAAAAGCTCTCCGCATTCACGATCGACGAGTTCACCCGCGGTTTCGCCCAGGACCACGATCTGGACATGGCCAAGTACGACGCGGATGTGAAGAACCCCGAGCTGATCGCCGGCATCGTCAACGGCGTCGGCACCGCCTTCAGCAACGACGTCCGCGCAACCCCGACGTACATGGTCAATGGCACCGTGGTCGATGCAGGGACGGAGGGGAAGGGGCTGGCGGATTACGTGAACGGGCTGTTGAAGAAGTGAATCGGTTGTCGGTTGTCGGTTGTCGGTGATGATCGGTTGCCGGAGAACGAATGGCTCGCTCAAAACCGACAACTGATAACCGACAACCAACCGACAACCCTTACACGCTCCTCCACACAAAATCGAGGAAGTGTTTCAGTATCCGTCCGGTCAGTCCCCAGATTTCGTGATGCTCGTAGCGGTAGAAGTAGGCCGGATATCGTTTGCTTCGGAATGGCACGTAGCGCACTTCGGGCTGATCGGGTTTGAGCAACGCCTCGATCGGCACCTCAAACACCTCGTCGACCTCGGCCGTCTGCAGCACGTAGTCGATGCGCTGATCGACGACTCCGGCGAATGGTGCGACGAGGAAGCCGCTGTTGGTGACGAGATCATCGAGCCGTCCGATCAGCTCCACTCGCTCGGAGGCGATGCCAACCTCTTCGTGCGCCTCACGCACGGCCGCTGCTTCGAGTGCTTCTCCCGTATGAACACCGCCGCCGGGGAAGGCGATCTGCCCGCTGTGCGCGGCAAGGTTCTTTGAACGGCGCGAAAAAAGAAGACTCCAACCGCCTCCAGTGGGGATCAGCGGTATCAAAACCGCGGCCCGCTTCAGCTTCGGTGCGTCGATCTCGATCGCGGGACGTGTACGGAGGATGGCGCTGAGACGGGTGAGGGCAGAGTCGTCGAAATGCGGACCCGGGGGGCGCGGATCAGGCATGGACTACCCCGCTGCGGCGCAAGCTCAGTCCGGAAACCGAATGTTCAATGTTGAATGTTGAATGTTCAATGTTCAATGAGCACGCAGCCGATAGTCTGGCCGGCCATTCAACATTCAACATTGAACATTCAACATTCAACATTTCGCTCTCACAAACTCCGCGAACGGCTCCGCCATGACGATCGGAATCCCGTCGATGGCGTGATAAAGCCGGAGCGTTCCCTCGACGCGAGGGATCGCCACCTCGGCGGCATCGCCCGGGCGCAGGTCGCGCGGCAGTTCGACCCATCGATCGTCGATCACCGTCTCTCCGTTGAAGAGCAGCAGCATCAGCCGGTAGCCCGGTTGTCCGTAGCTTCGCGTGCGGATGGTGAAGTCGCCGGAGTTGCGCAATACCACCGCGTCATCGCGGAGCACTGCATCGAGCTTCGGAAAGAGCGGGATCGTTCGCGTAACGGGATCGACGGTCACGCGCGATCGGTCGTCAAGCGCGGCGAGATAGCCGCGGACGGTCAACTCCATCGAGGCGTACTCGCGCAACCACGCCGCCTGCGCGAAGCCGGGATCGGGCAACGCACGCACGAAGAAATCAGCAAGCGCATCCACCTCCCCGTCGCCGAACGGAATCTTCACCACGCAGTCATCCGGAAACTCCGCGAACTGCGCGTAGTCGCTGACGGCGACCGGTTTGCTGGCTTCGAAGGCGCGGATCAACGTTCCCGACGTCTCCCCCGCGCTCGGGTAGCGCAGGTTGACGAGGCGATCGACGGCGGCAAAGTAAGCGGCAAACTCGTCGTCCGCGACGTAGCCGGTGAAAGTGATGCCATCGGCGCGCAACGCGTCGACATCGACGTTCGGTGCCGGCTCGCCGACGACGAGCAGCCGCAGCCGTTTCTCCCGTGCAGGCGCCGACGCGAACGCCGCGAGCACAACCTCGGCGCGCTTGGCCGAGGTGAGGAATCCGAACAGTCCGATGACGCGATCGTCCGCCGCGAAGCCATGCTTCGCCCGTATCTCATCGCGCCGTCCGCGCGCCGCGGGCTGCGGCTCGAATGGATGCGGAACGATATGGATCGGCGTCGTAACGCCGAACGACCGCAATCGATCGGCGGCGTAGCGGTTGTGCACGATGACGGCGCGCGAGCGATTGGCGACATCGACCGAGGCCGGCATCAGGAAGTTTCCCATCTCGCTGTGAAGGCCCGCCGCCCGTCCCCGCGCCCACGCCGCCCCTGCCTGGCCGTGATTCGCCTCGAGCGCGGTGACGTACCCATCGACATCGCCGCGCGCCAGCGTCATCTCGACGATGAGGTGATGGAGCACGAGGTCGTGCAGGACGACGACGCCCGGAGCACGCATCGCTTCCTCGTAGATCCAGGCGTGGTGAGGGTTGTTGCCGAGGAAGTAGAGGACGTTGTCGGTTATCGGTTGTCGGTTGTCGGTTGGCTCAGAGATCGTAACGACATCGAGATGTTTGCGGAGCTCCGGGAGAAGCATCGACGCGTAGTGCGCGACGCCGGTTCGGGTCGGAGGCAGCGGCGAGAACAACGCAACTCGCGCGACACTCATCAATCCGCCGTCTTTCTCGCGCCCGCGGCCAGATACGCTTCCACGAATCCATCGAGGTCGCCGTCCATGACGCGTTGGACGTCGCCGACTTCGTAGCCGGTACGGAGGTCCTTGATCATCTGGTATGGCTGCATCACGTAGGAACGGATCTGTGACCCGAAGGCAATGTCCTTCTTCTCCCCTTCCAGCTTCTCCTGATCCTCCTGCCGCTTCTCCACCTCGAGCTGGTAGAGCTTCGAGCGCAGCAGCTTCATGGCCACGTCGCGGTTCTTGTGCTGACTTCGCTCGTTCTGACAGGTGACGACGATGCCGCTCGGCAGATGGGTGATGCGCACCGCCGAGTCGGTGACGTTGACGTGCTGGCCGCCGGCACCGCTGGACCGGTAAGTATCGACGCGCAGGTCCTTGTCGTTGATCTCGATCTCGATCTCTTCGTCGATGTCGGGATAGACGTAGACCGAGGCGAACGAGGTGTGCCTCCGCTTGGCGGCATCGAAGGGGGAGATGCGCACGAGGCGGTGCACGCCGTGCTCCGACTTCATGTAGCCGTAGGCGTAGTCGCCGCGCACCATCACGGTGACGCTCTTCAGTCCGGCCTCTTCGCCGGCCTGATAGTCGACGATCTCGGCCGACCACCCCTTGCGCTCGGCGTAGCGAAGGTACATCCGCAGCAGCATCTCCGCCCAGTCCTGCGACTCGGTACCGCCGGCGCCGGGATGGATGGCCAGGATGACGTCGCGCTCATCATGCTCGCCGGAGAGCTTCATGGTCATCTCGATGGAGGTGACCTCGGCCTCGAGTTGCGAGACGAGCTGCTCGATGTCGGCATCGACGTGCTCGCCCTCGCGCTGAAGCTCCAGCAGCACGTCCAGTTCTTCGGCTTTGGAGTTGATCGCCTCGCCCGAGGCGATGCGCTTCTCTACGCGGGCGCGCTTGCGTCCGACTTCCTGCGCGGTCTCGGGCTTGTCCCAGAAACCAGGCGCGGACATTTCGCGCTCGATCTCGTCGAGCGTCTTGCGTGCGGAATCGAGGTCAAAGATAGCTCCGGACCAGTTGAAGGCGGTCTTTGAGTTCCGAGATTCGGGAGAGGGTGTCGTCTTTCATGGTTGCGTAGAGTATTCGATTATCGGTGGCGCCAGACCCCGAGGCCTTCGGCTTTCGCTTCGCGCTCGGCGATGCGATGCAGGCATTCCGAGTAATCCGAGAGGGTGTATGCCGGCGCCGCGACGAATGTGGCCGCGCCGGCGCGCAGCAGTTTGCGGGCGATGTCCCTGCCCTCCTGGTCGTTTACTTCCCCGGTGACCTCGGCGTGACGATCGGCCGAGTGGTTCAGCATGACCGATATGCGCTTGCCGTTGATCATCCGCTTCAGCACGTCCGTTGCTTCGGGATCAGCCGGCTCGCCGACGTTGGCTAACGAAACGGTCAAGACCTCGCCTGAGTCCTCGAGCAGCCGGAAGGTCCGAGCGGTGGTGACATCAACAACAGAGCCCTGTACGAGGTCCCACGACATGCTTTCGGCAATCGGGTTGGGGCACTCGTCGAGATGCTCGAAGCCAGGAGTTGTGTCTGTCGCGCATCGCATCGACGCGAAAACGACGAAGGATGCAACGAGTTGCTTGATCATCAGCACAGTGTACGGCGTACGACGGAGAGCAGGCGTCCGCGCCTGCTCCCGACGGGCGTCTCGCCCGGCGGTGGGGACGAAGGCGAAAGGGTGCGCGACGCACTGCGTGGAGGCGATGTTGCTTGCCGCCGCCACCTCACAGCCACCCGCCGTCTCCCGCAGCGACTCCTCGGAGGTATCGCTGTCGCCGCAAAACCTCACAATTGCGGACGCCTCCAAGAGAATCGCTATCTCAAAACCTCAGTGGCCAATCACGAAGAACACATCGAAAAACGGCCGGACACGTCTACCTTCATGAACAAGGCCTTCATAGCCAAAATAATTGCCCGACCCATCGCGCCGATTAATCCGATGATGCCTCAACTCGATCGCGGTGATTGACGAGTCGCAGATGCGCTGCAACTCTTCCGGTTGCGAAATCCCGTCGTGGTTTCGATCGGTCCAGAGCAGAAGGTACTGCCAGATGCGATCCGCGGCGTCGATTTGACCGTCGGCATTGTCGTCATATTCGGCGAGTGCGTCGAAACCATTCGCAGCGTGCTGGCCATTTCTCAACAACGTGCCGTTTCCGAAAAGCTCGCCTCCGCCGTCGATGACACCGTTGCCGTTACGGTCTAAGACGAGGAAAGCAATCTCGACCCCACGTTTTGTCCACCCCACCTGAGGTTTTCCTCCCCGTGGCCCGACACCGAAAATATCGAACGATACGGGATCCTCGAGGCCGCTGAGGTCGTAACTCCCATCACCGAGATTGAAAATAATTGGTTCCGCGCAGCCCCATGTCGGATCACACTGATTGAGCGTTGGGTCGTTTTCAGCGTTACGCGAAGGGGGCGCATATTGCCCTAGCGCGCACCAATCGGTACTCGTGGGACCGGTGGTATAGGGCCCGCCGGGGGTAATGCTACCGTACATTACTGTTTGGCCTTGACAAGTAGGAGTGTTGACATCTGTGAATCCCATCATGTGACCGAACTCATGCGACAGGACGTCTGACAAGAAACCATCGGTTCGGTTCTGATAGTCGGGATTCGTCTCGATTGTCCCCGCGCCGGGAGTTGTACTGGCGCCTAAGCCGGTATTGTGCAGTTGTGGATCTTCTTTGATGGTGACGTTTGCGGCGAACGCGTTAATGGTCACGCTGAATGGCGGAGGATACCCCTGCTGAATAAACCACTGATTCCAGCCCGCGACGGCGTCCGCAGCGGCGTTAGACTCAGGGCTGCTCAGTGACCAGTCAAGGTAGACGGTCATTGGTGAACCAGGAGAGTATCCGGGTTGGACGCCGGGCTGGCATGGACCGCACGATTGAGCCTGGGCAATGCCTTCAAAGGCGCAGACGAAGAGCATCGAAAAGAGAGCGCATGTTGCCTTCATCGTCTTCTCCTAATTCTTCCGCATCGACCGTTTTGACAGACGCTCCAGTTCGTCTCCAAATGATCGCTCTGTGAGGTTGCGCTGCTCATCGGCCAGTTTTCCGAACCCTTGTGGTTCGATGCGCCCATTCCTGATCATGAATGCTCCGCTCCGCTCACCGACCAGAATCCGGCCGCCGAACAGCTCGTTCAAGCGCAGAAAGACCACGTACCGCTCGCCGGCTTTTAGAGGCTCACCGCTTGCGTGCAGAATGTGATCCGGGAACTCGACGTCTCCTGCTGACTGAGTGAAGACGACCTGTTTCCGCTGGGAACCCTTGCGGCAACGAAGAACATCAGCCGTGTAAAATGTCCTGACGAACGGTTTATTGGGATCCCCGACTGCCCGAGCGGTGCTTGAAAGGATTTCAACTTCGAGTACCTCGTCAGCAGTCGAATACATCTCTTCCAGCGTGCCTGGGACGACTGGAAGAGGCTCCTGTATGACGACGGGTTTGGATCGCGCGGGAGCAGCCGGGGAGAGCGCGAACGATGATGTTGCTAAGATGAATATCGCGAGAGTTGCCAAAGCATGGCGCATTGGTGATGGCTCCCTTCCCGACACTTCTGACACACGGCGTCACGAAAATACAACTAAAGCCGAGTGGGCGCAACGTCCGGTTCTGAGCTGAGAGCCCGTCATCCCGTTGAACAATTTGCCGAACCGTTGGAGGATGCGCTCCCCGCTTGGCTCTTTCTTCTTCGGCTGTGTCACTGTGCCAGTCACCATGGTTTGTCTCCCATCCTTCGTCTCGACGAAGCGGAAACGGCAACGGCTCAAGCAGACTGGATTCGCCGAACCATACCGAGAATCACAAATGCCATGGCCACCCAGGCGAACCAGTCACCGAAGCGGACGTATGGGGTCGTCGACGTCCGCGGCTGGAACTCGGCGTAGATGATCCCCTGCTTGCCCATTTCCATCTGCTGCACGATCTGGCCGGCCGGGTCGATGACGGCGGAAATCCCGGTAGTTCCGGCGCGGAGCAGGTAGCGATCGGTCTCGACGGCGCGCAGCCGGGCCATGTTCAGATGCTGCCGAGGAGCGGAAGTCCCGTCGTACCAGGCGTCGTTCGTGATCGTGACCAGGACGTTGGCGCCGTGCACCACCTGCGTCCGTGGGATTTGCGGGAAGACCACCTCGTAGCAGATGGCCGGGCCGTAGAAAAACCGGCCGACGAGCGGCGTGTCCTTCGTCCCGAACTCGAACTGACCGACGGCGTGCACGAGCGCATGGGCGAACGAGAGCATCTCTCGAAGCGGCACGTACTCGCCGAACGGCACCAGGCGGATCTTGTCGTAGTGGCCGATGGTGCGGCCTCCGCTGACGAGAAAGGCCGCGTTCCACAGCTTGTTCGGCTGCTCCGGCTCATCGGCCACCGACCCGAGGATGACATCGACACTGCGGGTGCGCGAGAGTGACTCGATGGCCTGGCGATAGAAATCCGTCGTGGCGTACGACAGCGGCACCGTCGACTCCGGCCAGATCACCACCTGCACATTGTGCGAGGTGGCCTCCTCCGTCATGGCCATCATCCGGCGGAAGATCAGAATGAGGTTGTCGTTGTCCCAGCGCATCTCCTGCGAGATGTTCGGCTGCAGCAGTGCAGCCCGCGCCATCGGCGTACCGGTCGGACGCACGAGCATCTTGGCGGCGACGAGTCCCGTCGCCCACCAGACGAAGGTGATGATGACAACCGCGGCGATGGGGAAGAGCGATCGCATCCCCTTGGGCCGCGCTACGATCAGCCAGGCGATGAGCGTCGACGGCAGCAGGATCAGGATTCCCAGCGCATACGGCCCGGCCACGCGGTCGAACTGCACGAACGGAGCGTAGTCGACGATCGAGGCGGCGATCAGACTCCACGGAAAGCCGCTGAAGAGATACGTCCGCAGGTACTCGACCACCGCCCACGCCAGCGGCACGAGCAGCCAGCGCCGGAACCGCGTCGAAGGTGCGATGCGATAGAAGAGAAGTGCGAAGAGGCCGCCGTACATGCCGAGGTATGCGCACATCGCCACGAAGAGGAGGACGCCGGTGATGTACGGCAGGCCGCCGTAGTGCGACATCACGCGCACGACCCACGGCACCATGATCAGCCAGGCGATCGTCTGCGAAAGCCATCCGAGGAAGAACGCGCCGCGCGCGGTTCGTGCGCGCGTCAACGCCACGAAGAGCGGAAGGAGGGCGATGAACATCAGCCAGCCGATGGCGGTGTTCGGGAAGGCGAGGGCGAAGAGGACGCCGGAGAGGGCGGCGAGAGCTACGTTGATGACGATTCGCAAGGCGGGGCGAAGGATAAACGAGTTGATGTGTGGCTGGCGTTTCGGAGTTCGTCGGTGCAGCCACCAGGTTGTCCGCTAGAAATGCATGATGAGAAACGCCTCAACGAACCCGATGACGCTGCTTGCATCTGCTGCTGTTAACTTGTCCCAGTTTGCATGCATAGCGAAGTCTCGGATCTTCGGCATCGTATCTAGCAGCGTTTTCTGTGCGCCCGCGACGAGGCCCTTCGACTTAAGGGCCGCGACGACTTGCTGCATCGGCTTATCTGAGACATCGACTCCGCTGAGCAGGGCGTAGCGCTTGAGCGCGTCCTCAAGCGCAGCCGCGGCGAGCACTGCCGCGGCAGGAATGTTCTGATTCGCGAGCGCTTCCTTCGCAAGTAACACGAGATCTCCAAAGATCTCGCCCGAAACCCTGGCTTCGAGCTTGAAAACGTAGCCGCCGTCGTAGTCCGCTTTTGCGGCGCGAAAGATCCCCTTGCCTGACTCCACCTCGTGTGCCCAGCCCCCATACTTGTCGTAGAGGGCCTTGAAATTCTCGTAGTGAACCGAGTTTCTGCCAAACGCGCTGTCGAAAAGGTTCATGACGCTGGTAGCCCAAGCTTGCCAATCCTCGCTGGAGTAAGGCGCGATGCCGGATCCTCGGACAGTCTGCAGCGCTTCCATCTGGACATGCAGTTCTTCGAACCGCTTCGCGACCAGATCGCTTGATTGCATCGAAGACCTCAAGCCTCACTACTTTTTGAACAGCGCGTCGAACGCCTTTCGCGCGTCATCCGGCGTCTGCGGCTGGCGGGCCTTGTCCGCGGTCAGGTCGCGAACGACTTTCGGCTGGAAGAGGGCGCACTCGTTCTTGATGTGCTTGGCGGAGATGCGGGTGGGGATGGTCTCGCGGCACTCCCAGAGCGTGGTGGTGTCGAAGGCGCGGCAATTGCCGCAGGTGTGCAGGTCGGCGCCGCACTTGACGCAGGTCTCCTCGGATGTCGGCTGATCGAGACCGAGCCTCTGCGTGCCGCAGGCGTTGCACTTGAAGACCTCGGGGCCGAAGCCGCCGGCCGTCCGCCCGCGCGGGGCGCCCTCGATCCTCTGATTCTGCGGTTCGTACGGAGTTTGCGGTGGACGCGAGCTGCTGGACGAAGACGAATTGGACGAGTAGCCGCCGCCGCTATCCTGATAGCCGCGGTGCCTGTACTTGCGATCGCTCAAATGATTCACCTCATGAAAACGTAGTAAACCGCCCCGGCGATAAGGAGGACGGCGATCACGAGGAAGATCAGCCGTATCGCTACCTTGGCCAGCTTCAGAATGACCCAGATCACGATGATCGCGATGAGGATCCCGAGGAGCTCGTTGATGCCTGGCATGGCGGGAGTGCCGGGTAGTGTAACAGGTTGGTTGTTGGATTGATTGCGTTGGTGACGGTTGCTTGGTTGCTGAGTTGCAAAGTTACTGGGTCCAAGCAACCCAGCAACTTAGTAACTGAGTAACTCAGCAACCCGTCATACCAGCACCAACCTCACCGGCTGCTCCAGGTAGCTCCGCAACGTACGCAGATACTCCGCGCCCAGCGCGCCGTCGACGACGCGGTGGTCGCAGGACATCGTGACCTTCATCCGGTCGCGGATCACTACCTGGTGGTCGACCACCACCGGCTGCGCGCTGGCGGCGCCGATGGCGAGGATGGCCACGTTCGGAGGGTTGATGATGGCGGTGAACTGTTCGATGCCCCACGCGCCGAGGTTCGAGATGGTGAAGGTCGAGCCCTGGTAGTCGTTCGGGGTCAGCTTGCGGTTCTTCGCTTTGTCGGCGAGCGAGCGGACTTCGTTGGAGATGTCGGTCACCGATTTCTGGTCGGCGTTGCGCACGACGGGGGTGATGAGCCCCTCGGGAGTGGATACGGCGATACCGATATGGATCTCGCCATGCTGGGTGATGGCCTCATCGCCCCACGACGCATTCACATTCGGGTGATGGCGCAACGCAAGCGCCGCGGCGCGGACGACGAAGTCGTTCACGCTGGTCTTGATGCCTTCGATCTCGTTCAACTGCTCGCGCAGCGAAAGGAGATTGGTAACGTCGTAGTCGGCGGTCAGATAGAAATGCGGAATCGGTCCTGTCGACTCCGCAAGCCGCCTGGCGATGGTACGGCGCATCGCGCTGAGGGGGATGTCTTTGGTCTCGAGCTTCTGAATCGGCGGCAGCGACGGCGTCTTCGCCTTCTGCGGTGCCGCGGCGGCAGGCTTGAAATTCTTCACGTCGTTCGCGACGATGCGGCCGCCCGGCCCGCTCCCCTGCAACTGTTCCAGACTGACGCCCATCTCGCGCGCCATCTTGCGCGCCAGCGGTGAAGAGCGTTTTCTGCCGCCGGCATCCTGCGGCACAGGCTCGCTCGAAGCCGCCGCGGTCCGATCGATCCGCGGCGCCTTCATATCGATCGCCTCGGCATAGTCGCCGGTGGACTTCTTGATGGAGTCTTTCTTGTCGATGGCGCGGCGCGCCGGTGCGGCTTCCGCGCTCGGTTCCTGTCGCGGCGCGGCCTTCTCGCCCGCCCCGAGGACAGTCGCCAGCACCCCACCCACTTCAACCATCTGCCCGGCCTCGGCCGCGACATTGCCGAGCGTGCCGTCCTGCTCCGCTTCGAGATCGAGATTCACTTTGTCGGTCTCGATCTCCAGCAGCGGCTCGCCTTTCTTCACGACGTCGCCCGACTTCTTGTACCAACGGACGACCTTCCCCTCGGTCATGGCGTCGCCCATCTTGGGCATGATGATGTCAGCCATGCGCGTACATCACTTTCTTCACGGCAGCGATCACGTGCTCCTCGTGCGGCGTGGCCAGCACTTCCAGATTGCGCGCATACGGCATCGGCACATCCTCGCCCGTGACGCGCGCCACCGGCGCATCGAGCTCGTCGAAGACCGTTTCGGTGATACTGGCCGCAATCTCCGCCGCCGCGCCGAACGGCTTCCACTGTTCCTGCACGACGACGCAGCGATGCGTTTTGGTGACCGAGGCGTAGGCGGGCTCGAGATCGAGCGGGCGAAGCGTGCGGAGATCGATCACTTCGCATTCGATCCCTTCATCCTGCGAAAGCGTCTCCGCGGCGATCAGCGACATCTGCAGCATGCGGCTGTAGGAGACGACGGTGACGTCGCTCCCCTCGCGGGCGATGCGCGAGACGCCGAAGGGAACGGTGAAGCCGGGATCATCCGGCACTTCCCCCTTCATCCCGTAGAGCGCGGCGCTCTCGAGGAAGATGACAGGATCGCGTCCGCGGATCGACGTCTTGAGCAATCCCTTGGCGTCGGCCGGCGTGGCCGGGGCGACGACTTTCAGGCCGGGGAAGTGCGCGTAGAACGACTCGAACGTCTGCGAGTGCTGCGCGGAGAGCTGAACGCCGGCACCCTGCGGCCCGCGAATGACCACCGGCACGTCGACCTGACCGCCGGAGAAGTAGCGCACCTTCGCGGCGTGATTGAGGATCTGGTCGGCGGCGACGATGGCGAAGTTCATGGTCATCATCTCCACGATCGGCCGCAGTCCGAGCATGGCCATGCCCACCGCGGTCCCCACCATCCCGGCCTCGGCGATCGGCGTGTCGATCACGCGCTTCGGCCCGTACTTCTTCAACATGCCGGCGGTGATGCGGAACGTCCCTTCGTAGACGCCGATGTCTTCGCCCATGATCAGGACGTTCCCGTCCCGATCCATCTCTTCCATCATGGCGTCGCGGATGGCGTCGCGGTAGCTTTTTTCGGTCATCAGGTTTACTCGTTCTCTCGCACGGGACCGTGCTCGGCGACGACGTCGCGCCACAGCTCCTCGGCATCCGGCGCGGCGCTTTCTTCCGCGAACTGCACGGCGGCGGCGACTTCTCCCGACGCCCACTCCTCGATCGTCTTCACATCGTCGTCGGTGAGGTTGCAGATTTCGCCGAGGCGGTTACGGAGGATCCCGATCGGATCGCGATGGCGGTGCTGCTCGACCTCGTCCTTGCTCCGATACGGCTGCAGGATGTCGGCTGCACCGTGGCCGGAAAAGCGATAGGTGACCGCCTCGATGCAGTACGGCTGGCCGGTCTCCCGAATCTGCCGGACGACGCGATCGGCCACGCCGCGGACGGCGAAGACATCCTGTCCATCCACCTTCTCGGTGGGAATGTTGTAGGCGCGTACGCGGGCCGAGAGATCGGTAAGCGCGGAATGCCGTTCCACCGAGGTCCCCATCGCGTAGCCGTTGTTCTCGATGATGAAGAGGATCGGGCACATCCCCGCCTTGCCCCAAAGGCCGGCCATATTCATCGCCTCATGGAACGAGCCGATGTTCATGGCGCCGTCGCCGAAGTAGCAGACGGCGATGCGCTCGGTCTGGCGATAGCGAAGGGCGTACGCGGCACCGGCGGCCAGCGTCAGATGTCCGCCGACGATGCCGTAGCCGCCGTAGAAGCCGTGCTCGACGTCGAACAGATGCATCGAGCCGCCCTTGCCTTTGGAGACGCCGGTGACCTTGCCGAACAGCTCGGCCATGATCCGCCGCGGCTCGGCGCCGAGGGCCAGGGCATGGGCGTGGTCGCGATAGCCGGTGAAGACGACGTCGTCCTTCTGCAGCGCCGTGATGATGCCGCTGGCCACCGCTTCCTGCCCGCTGTAGACGTGGAGATATCCGCCGATTTTGCCCTTGCGGAACTCGCGCTCCGTCGCTTCCTCGAAGCGCCGGATGAGGACCATCTGCCGGAGGATGTCCGTCCACTCCGGCGCGCAGGCGGCCACGGGGTCGATCGTTGCGGAGGTTTGTTCTTTCGCTTTTGCCATCAATTCAGTGCGTCAAGGGCTGCACGACGCGGGCCGGGATTCTATATCGAGGTGGGGCTGCCTCCGGTCACAGAAAACGAAAGGCAATGTTGAATATTCAATGTTGAATGTTGAGTGTTGAATGTCACCCCGCGTAGATGTTCCATTCGACATTCAACATTGAACACTCAACATTGAACATTGCCTTTACGTTCCCCCCAACCCCGCGTCCAGATCCGTTCCCTTCACGATGAACGCCAGCGCCACCACCGCCAGCGCGATGCCGTTCACCTCGAGCGCGGTGGTGATCGACCAGCGCTGGGCGACGAAACCGGCCATGAGGTTGCCAAGCGGCATGCCGCCGCGGAAGGCGAGCATGAAGATCGACATGACGCGGCCGCGCATGGCGTCGCTGGTCGAGAGCTGGACGAGGGAGCTGTAGAGCGAGATCACGCCGACGATCGCGGAGCCGGCGATGAACGCGATGGCCAGGCTGGCACCGAGATGCCGTGAGAAGCCGAATGCCACCAGCGTCGCGGCAAAGACGAGCTGCAGCGCCAGCGCCAGACGTCCTTTCTTGGCCGCGTAGCTGCTGCCGGCGACGAAGAGCGCGCCGACGACGGAGCCGATTCCGTAGTCGGCCTGGAGTAGAGAGAGGCCTTGCGGCCCGAGGTTGAAAATGCTCTTGGCCACCACCGGCATCATCGTGAAGAGAGGCATGCCGAGGAAGGTGCCGGCGAAGGAGAGGAAGGTCAACAAGAGCAACGACCGCTTCGACGCCACGAAGGCGAAGCCCTCTTTCATCTGCGCCATCATCGACGTCGACGTGGCGTCGGCATGCAGCGGCGGCATCCTGATGATCGACAGGGCGATGATCACGAAGATGAACGACAGGCCGTTGATGCCGAAACAGGCGGTCGCTCCCCACAGACCGAAGACGACGCCTCCGAGAGCCGGTCCGATGACACGGGCCAGATTGAACTGCATGGAGTTCATGGCCACCGCGTTGGCCATGTCGTCGCGCTTGACCAGCAACGGCAGCAGCGATGCGTAGGCCGGCCCGCTGATCGACTGCGCGCTGCCGGTCAGAAACGAGAGGATGAAGATGTGCCAGATCTTCACCGTGTGAAAGTAGATGAGCGCGGCCAGGATCAGTGCGAAGCTGCCCTGGAGGACCTGCGACAGCAGCATGATCTTGCGGCGCTCCAGCCGATCGGCGATGACGCCGCCGAAGAGCGAGAAGAGCAGCATCGGGCCGGTGGCCAGAAAGCCGTCCACGCCCAGAAGGAACGCCGAGCCGGTCATCGTGTAGACGAGCCAGCCCTGCGCCAGCGTCTGCATGAAGGTGCCGGTGGTCGAGGCGAACGCGCCGCACCAGAGCAGCCGGAAGTCGCGGTACCGCAACGCGCTGAAGGTCCGCTGGAACCGTCCGCGCGGGATGCCCATCTGCGCGGTCGCCTCGACGGTCTCCTCCTGAGGGAGCGACGAGCTCATCGAGCGATCCGCAACCTCTCCGCGGTTCCGGCGGTGTGGGCATGGCAGATGGCGACGGCAAGCGCGTCGGAGGCGTCCGTCGACATGACCAGATTCGCGCACCCGGGAAGAAGCATGCGCACCATCTTCGCAACCTGCTCTTTTTCCGCCGCGCCGTAACCAACGACAGCGCTCTTGACGGTTCTCGGCGAATACTCGAAAACGTCAAGCTTCGCCGACCGCGCCGCCAGCAGGATCACGCCGCGCGCGTGCGCAAGCTGAATCAGGCTCTTGATGTTCTGCCCGCCGAACGGCGCTTCTACCGCGACCGCCTCGGGGACACACCTGCCGATGACGCGAACCAGCTCATCGTGAATCCTGCAGAGACGATCCGCCAGCTCCGACCCCCGCACCGTGCCGATCGTCCCCTGCTCGATCAGCGTCAGCCGCCCGCGAACCTGCTCGATGACGCCAAAACCAGTAGTGACCGAGCCGGGATCGACGCCGAGAATTCGCACGAGGGGGATTGTAGCTGGAGTGCGTCACACACTCTCTTCAAACGTGAGACGGAACATCGAACCTTGTTCAGGTGGCGGCGGGCATGACGTGGCTCGGTCTATTGTTGTGTGGTAGGGTTTGTGATTCAGAGAATGTCTGTCGACCTGAGAGTACTCGACTCGCCGGAGAAGATAGCCGAGGCTGGTGAAACGATCTACGCGGAGCGTTACCAGGCTCAACTCGAGCCTGATCGGCGCGGGCATTTCATTGCAGTCGACGTGACCAGCGGAGAGGGCTACGTCGCCGAATATCCGGAGCAGGCACTTCAAGAAGCTCGCGTGGCAGCACCGAATGGAATCTTTCACCTGATTCGAATCGGCGCACCAGGGGCATTCAGAGTCAGCTTCGGCCTCACTCGCCATGACTTCTGGGGTCGGCCACTTCGACAGCCTCGGTAACCCTCGTCTCAAGTTTCACCTGTGCGGCGTAGCACACGACCCGCCGGGACTCGAGTTCGAGGCAATCATTGACACTGGGTTCTCGGGCTTCATTCAGCTTCCGATGCAGCACGCCTTCTCGCTGAAGTTGCCGTTGGAGGGCACCTCCTCCTACATCCTGGCTGACGGCAGCCGCGGAACATCGCTGACCGTCCTCGCGCACACGACGTTTGGCGGAACGACCCTACTCGGCGTGGTAACCCTCACGCCAGGCTCACAGGACGTCCTCGTCGGAATGGACTTTCTCAGGCGATTCAAACTAGGCATGATCATGATGGGCGGCAAGATCGCACTCGTCGAAGATGAGCTCGAGACTTGATCGCACACCACTCCAACTTGTCACGTCCAGAACCTCACCTCAAAGATCTCCCGCCCTTCCTCCCGGTACTTTGCCTCGTAATTCGTCCGCGGAGGATCGTCTGCGCTCGGAATGCGGCGCTCACTCCGGAAGAACTGTTCGATGACCGGCGCCGCGGCTTCGTAGTACTGGCGATGATCGGTGACGTAGATGCCTCTGCCGCCGGGGACCAGCACCCTCCTGATCTCCGTCAGCACCTCGGCGCGGATGATGCGCCGCTTCTGTTCGCGCTTCCGCGGCCAGGGATCGGGAAAATAGATGTGAGTCTCGTCGATCGACGCGTCCACAAGCATGTCGCGCAGGACGAGGAACGCGTCATGATTGATGAGACGGATGTTGTCCAGGCTCCGTTTCGTCACGCGATCGCGGATCAGGCGGTGGTAGTGCAGCGATTTCTCGATGCCGATGAAGTTCACGCCGGGCTGTTCGGTGGCCCCGGCGATGAGAAAACGTCCCTTCCCCGAACCGATCTCCAACACGGAGCGGTTGCGGTTGCCGAACAGCTTCGCCAGGTCGAGGCGGACAAATCCTGTCTCGCGCGGGTCGATGACAAGGTCGGAGCCATTCACGCCTGCATCATACGAAACACGAGTCGTTGACTCTCATCGGCGTCGGATTGGCGGAAACAGTCACCCATCCGCGTCACGATGCGCTTTCTTCTTTTGACTTCGTCTTCTTTCGCTCTATCCTTCGTCCATGTTTACGGTTGTGGCATTCCATCAGTCTCGAGGGTTGCGCGGGTGAACGCGATCGCGGCGGAGACGTTCGATCTGACGATCGCCGGCCTGACGCCCGTCGTGCCGCGGGGAGAGCTGCATCAGAAGATTGACGAGCTCGATTTCGGACAGATCTACGAGGACAACCTCGGCCTTCTCGTCGCGATCGCCATGCGCAAGTTTCAGGTGCCGGAAGTCGATGCCGAGGCGCTCGCACATGAGGTCTTCTACTCCTACCTCAAACGGAAGAGTGAGATTCGCGATCTGCATCCGTGGCTGATCGGCGCGATCTGTCACGCCTCCCGGTATTTCTGGCGGCAGAACGGCCGTCGCACCGAGCAGCTCGATCATTCGTGGGCCGTGCTCCGGCCCGATCCGGCCTCGGCGGGAATCAACGACCTGCTGCCGGCGCAGCTTGCCGCCCGCGAGATTCTCGAAGCGCTGCCATCACGCTATCAGGAGATCCTGCGTCTACGTTACTACGAGGGCTACAGCATTCGAGAGATCGCCGACTATCTCGGCGTCACCGCGAAATACACGCAGAAGCTGGTCACGAAATGTTTGCGCCGGGCGGAACAGATGTATAACGCCGCTCCCCCGAGGAAGAAGCCATGAATCATTCCGACGATCTTCAGCACCTCGCCGATTGCCCATCGTGCCGTGAACGGTTCAGCGAGAACATTCTCCCATTCAACGCGGCACGCCGCCGGGAAGGGGCACGCGCGTTCGCTGCCTCCGCGGCCCAGATCGAGCGCGAGCGCGAGAACGCGTCAGACATCGTGGACCGGCAGCTTCGCCAAACCCCCATCGCGGAGTGGCCCGGCCTGGCCGAATCGCTGACGCTGCGCAACAACGCAGCACTCGAGCAGATGAGCGAGGAGATACGGAAGTGTATCGAGCGAAAGCCGGTCGAAGCGCTTGCCATCGCCAACCTCGCCGCATCGATCGCCGAGACGCTTCCTGCCAACTCCTACCCGCTGGCAGTCATGGCCCAGATCCGGTCGACGGCGCTGCGCGACCGCGCCAATGCGCTCCGGTATCTCGGACGCCTCGACGAGGCATACCACTCGATCGAAATGGCCGAGGCGCGGCTGGGCGAATTCCCGGGCCTTGCCCACGACCGGGCCATCATCTGGCTGGTGAAAGCAATGATCCAGGGACAGATGGATCTCTTCGACGAAGCGGAACAGATGATCACCGCGGCCAGCGTCGCCTTTGCCGACGTCAACGACCTGCCGCGATTTTTTCAGGCCGGCCTCGTTTACGGGAACCTGCTCGGGCGGCAGAAGCGGTACAAGGACGCCCAACGCATCTTTGGCGATCTGCTCGACGTGGCCACCAGCACCGGCGATCAGGAGACCCAGGCGCGCCTTTTCAACAACCTCGGTCACTGCGCCATCTATCTCGACGACTACGCCCGCGCGAACATTCATTTCTCCGAGTCGATTGCGCGTTTCACGGACCTCGGGCTGCGCGCCGAAGTTCCGCGCACGAATCTCGGGGCCGCCCTCGTGCTCATCGGCAAGGGCCGTGTCGATTCCGGGCTGGCGCGGCTCGAAAACGCCCGCCACGCATTCATCGAATTGGGAATGATGGGAGAAGCCGGCCTCTGCGCACTGCGAATCATCGAGGTTTTGATCGACCGCGGCGACACAGGGAAGGCGCGCGCTTTGACCACCATCGTGATCGATGAATTCGAAGCGGCAGGGGTCGACGCCCGCGCCGTGCAAGCCGTGGCCAGCCTGCAATCATCCATCGACGTGGACGGTGCGACGGGAGAAACCGTGCGCACCGTCCACGAGTTTGTGCAGGGACTGACAACCGATCAGGCACAGGCCAGTTGATCGCTCGTTACGGTTTCGGCCACGACCACTCGTCCAGCCCGACGACGTGCCGGATGATCTTGATGATTTTCGAGCCGATCGAAGGCTGGGAGCCGTCTCTCGACGGGACCGCGTAAACATTCGAGGCGGCGAGAACGGCGATGAGCGAAGCAGTAGCAAGACCTTTGGATACACGACGCATAAGCCCTCCAGGTGTGTGCCCGGCCACGCGCCGGACGGTTTTTTCGGGAGAGCGCCCTCTTCTTCTAGCGTGACGAAAGTCCGGTTTTTGCTACCCCACCGTTGAGAAATATTTTGCACACCTCCAAGCGGACCGCCGAGCTCGCCGGGGAGACCTTTTCGTCGACCGTGGTGCGTGTTATCGTCTTGCCATTCCACAGAATCCAAAAGCTTCCGTCGTTCCAGCGCCCGCGATGTTCGAAGCACCGCCGATGGCCACTGAGTCGGCCCATGAGCCGCCACCGCCGGGGCCGCCGCCGTGTGTCATCGACGAGGAGCAGTTCGTCCAACTCTATGAAAAGAATATCGACGTTCTCATTGCCGTCGCCATTCGAAAATTTCAGGTGCCGGCTGACGACGCCGAGGCGCTCGCCCATGAGGTATTCATCTCGTATATCAAGCGAAAGGACGATATCCGCGACCTTCACAAGTGGCTGCTCGGCGCAATCTGCAATGCCAGCCGCTATTACTGGCGCCAGCATGGCCGCAATATCGAACAGCTCGACACGGAGCTCGCCGCGGAACGTCCGGATCCGGCATCGAGAGACATCCTGGAGGTCATGGCCTCGCGGATTGCGGCGGGCGAAGCGCTGGCCGGCCTTTCACCGCGCTATCAGCACATCCTTCGCCTTCGCTATTTCGAGGGCTACAGCATCAATGAGATCGCCGATCACCTCGGCGTGACGGCGAAATACACACAGAAGCTCGTAACGAAATGCCTGCGCCGCGCCGAGGAGGTTTTCAATGCCTCGG
>Ga0210402_10000163_pt1 | contig 75715 bp, 74 predicted proteins | sample IncBWC7MmetaG_FD_161055 | JGI IMG/M metagenome (GOLD analysis project Ga0210402, IMG submission 161055) | Forest soil microbial communities from Barre Woods Harvard Forest LTER site, Petersham, Massachusetts, United States - Inc-BW-C-7-M | ecosystem: Environmental > Terrestrial > Soil >...
CTCGATCCGGCCGAGATACGCGAGCGTTCCGTCTGCCAAAACGCGGAACTGCGACACCGTGCCGCCGCCCCAAGCCGAGACGAACACTTGACCGTCCGCCGCGATCGCGACGCCATAGGGATAATGATCGGTAGAAAACCGTTGCGTAATCTCGCCAGTCGCGGCGTTCACCACTGCGAGCCGATCGCCGACATTTTCGACGACATAAAGGAATTTTCCGTTGGGCGAGAACGCCAGTCCCGCCGGATAGCTTGTGCCCGTGCCGTCCGCCGTTTTTGCCTTCGCCAGTTCGAACTTGTTCTCGAGGGTGGCCGCGCCGTCTTTCCATGCGTAGACAAAGAGTATGTCAGTGTTGCCACCGGAGACGCAGAGGTGATGGCCGTCGGGCGAGAAGGCGGCGCCGTAGAACGCACCATCCTGGAGCAGCGTCTGCGTGACCTTCCGCGTCTTCAGATCGACGATCTGAACGCCCTGCTCGCGCCAGCCGCTGAGCACGACCACGGCTCTGTCGTTTTCCGGCGTGAGTACGAGATCGATCGGCAAGCTGCCAAGGTCAGCCGCTTCGCCGGCGGGATCGAGTCGCACACCGGTCGGAAGCGGCGAAGTGAAGAGGGGCTTCCTTTGGGCGGACACCAACGTGCACAGCAGTGCAGAAAACGAGAGAGCGAGTCGAAAGATACGGAGCGAAAACATAACAGGCGTTCCTCACAGACTTGCCCCAACAGATGACAAATTTGCGGACGTTCCTGCGTCCATCAAGCTGGAGCTTACATATCGTACCGAATCGGCCCATTGCGCGATGCCATGTTTCTCTCATAGGTGAAAAATTAGATGAAGATGGCTGCCGAGCCAATCATGGGCACAGAACGACAGAACAACTACCGTGCACACCATGAGATTCTTCGTGGTTTCTCAAATGCACATGGCGAGTCTGCGTATCCCATCGTGAATCTGGCGCGCATCGGTCCCACCATAACCGAGAATTAAACCGCCCACCAGAGGCGGTTGCGCATAGCACGATGACAAAGGCATAGCCGATATTCCCAGCTCAGCGGCCCTCAACGAAATCGCCACATCATTGACACCCCGCGAGAGCAGCGCCACCAGGTGCATTCCCGCTTCGGCGCCGATCACCGTGAGTTTGTCACTCAGTCGTTGGCGAATGGTTTCGACCAGCGCCGTTCGTCGCTCGATATAGAGCATGCGCATTCTGCGAATGTGCCGCGCGAAATGTCCCTGGCGGATGAAGTCCGCCAGCGCAGCCTGATATAAAGTGGACGAGAATTGGTCGGTAGCATCTCGCGCGGTAGAGAATGCCTCCACCAAATCCTTGGGAACTACTACATAACCGAGGCGCAGCGCGGGAAACATTACTTTGCTGAATGTGCCGATGTAGATCACTCGCGCGTCCGTATCCAAACCTTGCAGCGAGGCAATCGGGCGACCTCCCAACCGATATTCGCTGTCGTAGTCATCTTCAATAATCCAAGCGCCGGTTCGCATGGCCCAATGGAGCAGCAGCATTCGCCGTGTGGCGGTCATGGTCACACCCAGCGGATATTGATGCGATGGGGTGATGTAGACTGCATGCGCGCTGCGAGCGCGGCGGATTCCTTCGGCTACGTCTAAACCCTCATGATCTACTGGCACAGGGACAAGCTTTGCCCCAGCCATCATCAGGGCCTGGCGTGCTCCTGGATATCCAGGCTCCTCCACCCACACCCGCTCATTTGTATCCAACAGAACCTGCGCCGAAAGTTGTAGGCCCTGCTGCGATCCAGTTGTTACTAGAATCTGCGACGGCTCACATCGCACCGCGCGAGCAGCGCCCAAATATTCTGCAATCGCTTCACGGAGCGGCATGTATCCCTTTGCATCCCCATAAGCCATCAACTGTCTTGTAGGTTTTCGCGAATGGCGATTTAGCAGATGGGACCACACTCTGGTCGGAAAATGTTCTAGTGCCGGCAGGCTCACTCGGAATGCAACCAGTTTGTTCGACCAAGTTTGTGGTGGCACGCGCATCAGCGCTACACGGCGCGAAACTTTTCGCAGAGCTTTGGTGTTAGTCACCTGCCGTGCCGCACCCAGCATTTTTCCGATCGTCGGCCTTAGAGCGTCGTCCGGGATCGACCTCGACACACACGTGCCTGCCCCCACAAACGTTTCGAAGTAGCCCTCCGCTTGTAGTTGTTCGTACGCGCTTGATACCGGTATACGCGACACCTTTAGGTCCGCCGCCAGGCTTCTTGTCGAAGGCACGCGTTGTCCAGGCCGCAGCTGGCCCACGAGGATGGCCTGCCGAAACCATTCGTACAATTGGCGGTACATCGGGATCTTTCTGCTGGAGTCCAATGCAATCGGTGGCAGAAAGCTGGCGGAGACTCGCTTCATCGATATGGAGTCTAATTGAAGTGGCCATATCGTGTCACGCGAAAGTGGCTATTTGTGTAAGCCACGATACGAGCTAGTCTCCCTGCATGCCCATCGCACGGAGGCACTCATGAACGCGCTGAAACGCATTTCGACTGGTGTGCTTGCGGGCATCTTGGTTGTCATCGTGCAGCCCCTTCATCGGCTCGCGCAGCAGAATCCGGAGGCATCGAAAACCATCCTTCAACCCGCCGAACGGGATGGGCAACACGATTTCGATTTCGAGATTGGTACTTGGAAGACTCACCTCCGGCGTCTGGTGCATCCGCTAACCGGCTCCACTACCTGGGTCGAATATGAGGGCACGAGCGTCGTTCGCAAGGTTTGGAATGGTCGCGCCAATCTGGTGGAACTCGTGGCCGATGGCGCAACAGGTCACTTCGAAGGTTTGAACCTGCGTCTCTACAATCCCGAATCCCACCAGTGGAGCCTCAATTTTGCCAACCGTAACAGCGGTACGTTGAGTCAACCCACGATCGGCGAATTCAACAATGGACGCGGTGTGTTTTTCGAGCAGGAAACACAGCACGGCCGCGCCATTCGCGTTCGATTTGTTGTCTCGGACATCACCCCGAATTCGTGCCGCTTTGAACAGGCGTTTTCCGAAGATGGAGGTAAGACTTGGGAAGTCAACTGGATCGCGACAGACACGCGGGTGAAAGACGAATCTGATGAAGCGCATTGAAGTTCGCGGCAGACAAAGCCGCAGATCGCGCGACTGGGATACGACCCAACTGCGTCTTGAACACTTTGGGAGGTGGGTATGCACGATGTGATTTCCGAAACCACGAAGGCGGAGGCAAGGCAGTTTGATTTTCTCGAAGGCGAGTGGAACGCCATCTGCCGCTTTCTTCGGATCGATGGGTCCTGGGGCGAGGGACCCGGCTCGCTGACAGCAAGCAAGGTCCTCGACGGCTGCGTTTCCCTGGAATTCTTCGAAGGACCCTATCAAGGAACGATGATTAAGGGCCTCGGTCTCCGCGCCTTCAATCCGCAAACCTCCCAGTGGGAACATACGTGGACAGACACGTCCGCGCCGGGTGGCTTCCTGGTCTGGCGCGGACGATTTGAAGGCGACGCCATCGATCTCCACGGCCAGTGGGAAGATGAGACTGGGCACCACGTTTTCTCGCGGCTCACCTGGTCTCGGATCGCCGAGAGCTCTGCCCACTGGGAGAGTCATCGCTCCATGGATGGCGGCAAAACCTGGACCAAACACTGGGTGATTGATTTCACGCGGAAGGCGACAAGTTGACTTGCGGACGTCGCCGAAAGGACCGGATAGACAGACAGATTCACGGAGGCAGTGATGATAATCAAACACATTCGGACTTATCTCATGGCGTGCAGCCTGGTTGTCGCCCTTCTACCTCTTCGCGGGCTTGCACAGCAAAATTCACAGGCGGCGAAAAATAGCGTTCAACACACTCCCCCGGAACATGATGGACAGCACGATTTTGATTTTGAAGTTGGTACCTGGAAAATTCACCTGAAGCGCCTCGATCATCGCTTAGTCGGCTCGACAAACTGGGTCGAATTTGACGGCACGTCTGTCACCCGAAAGGTTTGGGGTGGACGCGCCGATCTGGAAGAGTTCGAAACCGATAGCCCGGCGGGCGGCCACATCGAAGGTCTGACCCTGCGTCTATACGATCCCCAAACCCGGCAGTGGAGCCTCTATTGGGCGACCAGCAAGAGCGGTGCCATGGGCGTGCCCACGATCGGTGAATTCAAGAATGGACGCGGCGAGTTCTTCGATACGGAACCATCCGGCCCTAATGGCAGATCCATCCTGTGTCGCTTTGTTTGGACAAACACCAACACCGATACGCCGCACTTTGAGCAGTCATTCTCGGAGGATGGGGGCAAAACCTGGGAAGTCAACTGGATTACGGATCAGACACGGGTGAAAGATGAATCTGTCAAAGCGCACTGAACTCCGCCGCATCCCCGATAGAGGGTCGCACGACAGGAAAACGATTGATTCAATTTTGGACGCGGGCTTTCTCGCGCATGTCGGATTCAGCTTGGATGGACAGCCTTTTGTCATCCCCACGCTGTATAGCCGGGTTGGAGAACGACTCTACTTGCATGGTTCAGCCGCCAGTCGGATGCTGCGAGAACCTGAGACTGGCGTCGCGGCGTGCGTGAGCGGTGACTCTCGTGGATGGATTGGTCTTATCGCGGTCCGCCTTCGATCATTCCATGAAGCACCGCTGCGTCGTTGCATTTGGAACGTCGCCGAAGATCGCGGATCCAGAGCAGAAAGTCAAGTCTTTGCGCGTTATCTTTGCGCGTTATCTCCGAACATCTCATCGCCGGCCGATGGGCGGATGTCCGCGGACCCGGCGAGAAGGAGTTGCAAACGACAACGGTGCTTGAATTCTCGATCGAGAAGGCTTCATCGAAGGTACGAAGTGGACCGCCGCTGAACGACGAGAGCGACCATGGACTGCCGGTATGGGCTGGGGCATTGCCGCTTGAGATCAAATCTCGCCCCCTATACCAGACGACAAATTGGTCGAAGGTATCACTCTTCCCGACTATGTCCGCCGTTATGATGCTCGGCTCGCTGGCCATACAGAGATAAGGAATTTTCCGATTCCGGACTGAGTGGTCGGACATAACACGTAATTCGGTTCCTTCCGGTTTGCCGTTGTTGGTTTGTTTTGTGCACGAATCCGTTCTCAATTCATGGAGAAGCGCCGCACTATGATCGCGATGGGCAGCCCGACACAGAAGATGTGTATGACTATGCCAATGGCCATCATCTTGAAAGAAAACGGAAATTTTATAGCTCCAGAGAGCGGCACCACAACGCGATTCATGAAGAAGTAGACAGCGATGCCATACAGGACACCAGAAGTCGCCGCGTGCTCAAGAAGGAAGGTAATCCAACGGGTCGCCGTGAAGTAGACAGTTGCTGCGCAAAATGCGATGAAAAACTGACAGAAAAGCCCAAGCAAAGCGGTTGCGATCCCGCCCTCGAAGGACCGCGGACCCTGCAGGCCCGCGGCGATCCCTTGCAGTAGCCGCATCGGCGTCAGTCCGTAGTGACCATAGACGACGAGCGCGGCGGTGATGTCGAGAACTCCGCAAGCGAGTCCGGCGGACAGGATTGCGAATAGAGGGTTCGGACCCTGCAATGATTCTGGATTCATGTGTTTCCCCGGTCGAGTTATCTTTGAACTAGTCGGATTCAGAGCGCGCAACCCTGGCATGTCGTCAACCCTAACTTGAATGCCTCTTACCTCCTTCTACCTGCACGATCTCCTCGGGTGGGCCGTGACCGAGACTGTGCGCTTGATCGGAGACCGCGTACATCTTCAACTCGCTCCAACGCCCTCGACTGGCAATGGGTGGCCTGCCGCAGGAACAGTACAGGATCCATTCTTCCGAGAATCCCGCAGCAAGGGGCATCAGGTACGACCCGTTACGGTATGGACTGAAACCAACCAGATACCGAGTGAGACACTTCGGACATTCCACACAATGCCGAACGCGAGGCATAGCGATGCCGTATGGCGACGAGGGGTACACCGATTGTTATTCCCAAAGTCGTCCAAACAATGGTCGGAAACAATACCCACTTGACACAATTTCAACATAACCATTATGATCCCGCGCAATGAAGAGAGTAGCCTCCGGGATTCTCCCCATGATCGCGGTTAACCGGAAGGCTCCGCGGGCTCTTCACCGGCAGATCTATGACGCGTATCGCGCGGCCATTGTCAACGGCAGCCTGCGGGCAGGGCAACGAATTCCGTCGACCCGAGTGCTCGCATCCGAAATTCGTGTTTCGCGCTTCCCGGTACTAAATGCGTATGCCCAGCTTCTCGCGGAGGGCTATTTCCAGAGCCGCGTAGGCGCAGGAACCGTCGTTTCTAGTTCTCTTCCGGATCAACTGACGTCGAGCGAGCCAACCGGCGCCGCATACGTGCCAACCCACTCCGGACCTCGGCCGATCGCAAAACGCTCTTCGATCCTTCCCCGTGTTGAAGGTGTCCCTTGGCTGAAGAACTGCGGTGCATTTCGTGTAGGCCAGGTAGCGATTGATCAATTTCCTCTCCGCGTCTGGTCCAACCTGGTTGCGCGCCATTGCCGAATAATGGACGCGCAGTCTTCTCACTACGGCGAGCAGATGGGCTCCAAGGCATTGCGCGAAACGATCGCGAACTATCTGAGGACCGCGCGTTCACTGCGCTGCGAAGCGGAGCAGGTCATGGTCGTCAGCGGTTCGCAGCAAGCGCTCGAGATCTCGGCTCGGGTTGTGTTGGATCCTGGGAGTCGCGTGTGGGTGGAAGAACCCGGTTACCGCTTGGCACGAGATGTCTTCGCGTTGAATGGCTGTCATCCTGTTCCCGTTCCTGTCGACACGGAAGGTCTGGATGTTGCCGCCGGCATCAAGCAATGTCGCAAGGCGCGAGCCGCATTTGTTACGCCGTCTCATCAATTTCCGCTCGGCGTAACCATGAGTGCCTCACGCCGCCTGCAGCTGGTGGACTGGGCGCAAAGCTCGGGATCCTGGATCATCGAGGATGATTATGACAGCGAGTATCGGTACCAGAGCTTGCCCATCGCATCTTTACAGGGGCTCGACGCAAACTCGCGCGTGATCTACATCGGCACCTTCAGCAAAGTCCTCTTTCCGTCTTTGCGTCTCGGCTATATCGTCATTCCTTCGGATCTTGTCGACCGTTTTCACGCCATCCGCCGGGTGATGGATTTGGGCCCGGCAAGCTTCTATCAGGAAGTGCTCACGGACTTTATTCAGGAAGGGCATTTTGCGCGCCACATCCGAAGAATGCGGGTCCACTACGGCAAGCTAAGGAGCACGTTGGTAGGCAGTCTCACCAAAGAGCTCGGGGCCACAGTCGAAGTGGTCGGGGACGAAGCTGGCATGCATGTGGCTGTGACGCTGCAAAACTGCTGCCACGATCTGGAAATCGCCGAGCGAGCCGCTCGCCAAAACCTTTCCTTATGGCCTTTGTCTCTTTCCTATCTGGGCAAGGTGTCGCGCCAGGGCTTCATCTTGGGCTTTGGCGGCACGACGATTGCGGAGATTCCCGACGCTGTTCGCAAGCTTCGTACCCTGCTGGCTATGAACTGGAGCCATAATCGTGGAACATCGCCACGATGAAAACGTTCAAGTTGGCTATTGCCGTTGCGCACAGGTAAACGCGATCATTCCCGCAACCGCGATGGTAGATGAGAAGACCAGCGGTTTGAATCTAGTATCGCTTGTCGGGGATGCCTGCGAACTCGCGCATCATGAATCAAGTTGTCAAGCAGGGCCGATTTTTTTTGGCCGTCGCGCTCATGGCTTCTGGTGCTGAGCCGCTGATCTGCGCCGCTCCGCTTTGCCCGTCCGCTGCATTATCCCTTGGGCTCCGGGGAGCCAAGGGCTCCACCCGCGTATCTTAGGAGAAATCAATGAACAGAAAGATAGCCAAGACGATCGCATTGGAAACCTTCGTACTGGTTGTCGTGCTGAGTGCACCGTGGCAGACTCGGGCGCAGGACGCCAGAGCACCGTATCCGAGCATGGCCCCGCTTGACCAGTACTTGATGGAGCGAAATGCCGAGATAGCCCTGGCGCGGAGTGCGGCTCCGGAGTCCATATCACGCGATGCCGAAGTCTTGGTCCTCGGACGGCACGGCTACGAAACCGCGGTCACAGGCAAGAACGGCTTCGTGTGTGTCGTGGAACGATCGTGGATGTCCCCATTCGACCACCCCGAGTTCTGGAATCCCAAGATGCGGGGTCCGCTCTGCTTCAATCCTCCGGCCGTTCGGTCGATCCTAGCACTCACTTTCAAAAGGACAGGGTTGGTTTTGGCGGGGCTGTCCAAAGCTCAGATCATCGACGCCATCAAGATATTCGTTAAGAAAGAGCTGCCACCCCTGGAGCCTGGCGGGATGACCTACATGATGTCGAGTCAAGCCTACCTTGGAGACGACGTCGGGCACTGGGCTCCACATCTGATGTTTTACCTTCCCCTGACAGACGGTATGACCTGGGGTGCAGACGCGCCTGGCTCTCCCGTTTTGCTGAATCCACAATTTCATGGCGCTCCCGAGCCGATCAGCGTGTTCATGATTCCGGTGTCCAAATGGTCGGACGGCACGGCACGCACAGATACTCACTGACTGTCCGATCTCGGCGATTCTCGCGGGTGCTTCTATCAGGAAGTGCCTGCGGACTCTATTGGCCCAGCCATTTTGCCCATCACCTTCGAAGAATGCGGGTTCTCTGTGGCGAGTGCGCGGCAGACAGTGTCAGTAGCGAACTCGGGCCCCTCGTCGAGGCGCTCGGGGGCGAGGCCAGTATGCATCTGGCTGTGCGCTCCCGGACGGCAGCCGTGATGTGGAAATTGCCGAGGGCGCCGCAGGCCAGAACCTGTGGATATGGCCCCTTTCTCGCTCTTACATGGGCAAAATGTCGCGCCCGGGGTTCATTTTGGGCTTTGGCGAGGTGCGACTCAAGCCGTGGGGCAAGGTCGTCCCTTCTGGGCAGGCGGTGGACATGCAGGACAGCGCGGTTACTGGAAAGACGAAACAGAAACAGGTGCCTCAGTGCGTGAAACGCTGCGCGAATGCTTCTCAGGAAACGCGCTTGGATTGCGTCTTTCCGGTGACCAAGCCCGCCTGCTCAACCCCGGTCTCCGGGATTCACCCGAAAATTCATTCGCATTTCATCAGAACAGTTTAGGCTGTAGGGGAGCGGCGGGCAGCGCAGCGACCGCACTTTGAATTCCCGGAGAGCATCCATGGCCGGCACAACCGAAGTCCCTACGCCGCTTTCACCGGAAGAACTGAGAAAGACGGATGCCTACTGGCGCGCCTGCAACTATTTGTCGGTGGGCATGATCTATCTGCGCGCGAATCCCCTTCTCCGCGAACCGCTGAAACCTGAGCACATCAAGAATCGGCTGCTTGGTCATTGGGGTTCGGATCCGGGCCAATCGCTGGTTTGGGGCCACCTAAATCGTCTCATCCGAAAGTACGACTTAAATGTTATCTATATCTCCGGCCCCGGTCACGGTGCGCCAGCCACGCTTGCCAATTGCTATCTCGAAGGCCACTACTCTGAGATTTATCCGGACAAGAGCCGCGACGAAGCGGGCATGCTCAAATTCTTCCGGCAGTTCTCGTTTCCTGGAGGAATCGGCTCGCATTGCACGCCGGAAACACCCGGTTCCATTCATGAAGGCGGCGAGCTTGGCTACTCCATCTCGCACGCCTACGGAGCAGCATTCGACAATCCTGATCTCATCGTTACCGTCATGGTCGGAGACGGCGAGGCGGAAACCGGGCCGCTTGCGACCTCGTGGCATTCGAACAAATTTCTGAATCCGATTCGCGATGGGGCCGTCCTGCCGGTGCTGCATCTGAACGGCTACAAGATCGCAAATCCCACCATCCTTGCCCGCATCCCGCATGAAGAATTGGAGGCGCTGCTGACCGGATACGGTCACAAACCGTACTTCGTCGAAGGCAATGACCCGACTACGATGCATCAGAAAATGGCTTCTACTCTGGAGCAATGCATCCTCGAAATTCGTTCACTGCAGCAGCACGCCCGCTCAACCGGCAACGCCACGCGTCCGCGCTGGCCCATGATCGTACTTCGTTCCCCGAAAGGATGGACTGGGCCAAAAGAGGTAGACGGTCATAAGGTGGAAGACTTTTGGCGCGCCCACCAGGTCCCGGTGCCCGACCCGGCGACGAATCAGCGCAGTCTAAAAATCGTTGAGGACTGGATGCGCAGCTACAAGCCGGAAGAACTCTTCGACGCCAACGGAACTCTCATACCCGAACTGCAGGATCTCACGCCCTCCGGCACGCGTCGCATCTCCGCCAACCCGCACGCGAACGGCGGGCTGCTGCGAAAAGAGCTCGAGCTGCCAGATTTCCGCGATTACGCTGTCAAGATGAAAACCCCGGGTACGCTTTATGCTCCACCAACCGACGTGCTCGCGCACTTTCTTGCGGACGTGATGCGCCGCAACATGAGCTCATTTCGTGTCTTCGGCCCGGATGAGACAGCTTCCAACCGGCTCACGGCTATCTACGGCGCTTCGAAGAAGACATGGCTTGCCGAGTACAAGCCGGAAGACGCCGACGGTGGCGAGCTCGACGTCACCGGACGCGTGATGGAGATGCTCAGCGAGCACACGCTCGAAGGCTGGTTCGAAGGCTACGTTCTCACTGGCCGCCATGGCTTTTTCTCGACCTACGAAGCGTTCGTGCACGTGATCGACTCAATGTTCAACCAGCACGCCAAATGGTTGGAGAAGTCGAAGAACGAACTCGATTGGCGTGCACCGGTGCCGTCAATCAACATCCTTATTACATCTCTGGTCTGGCGGCAGGACCACAACGGCTTTACCCATCAAGACCCTGGATTTCTTGACGTGGTCACCAACAAGAGCGCCGATGTGGTTCGCATCTATTTGCCCCCCGACGCGAACTGCCTGCTCAGCGTGGCAGATCATTGCCTACGCTCGCGCGACTACGTCAACGTCATTGTCGCGGACAAGCAGGACCATCTCCAATATCTCACCATGGAAGAGGCGGTGACCCACTGCACCAAGGGCATTGGCATCTGGGACTGGGCTTCCACAGACGATGGTGCGGAGGCCGACGTGGTGATAGCTTGTGCGGGCGACATCGCAACCATGGAGTCAGTCGCTGCAGTTGCGATTCTTAAGGAACACTTCTCTGATTTGAAAATACGCTTCGTCAATGTTGTTGATCTTTTCCGTCTCATGCCGGAGACCGAACACCCGCACGGACTCTCCGACCGCGACTTCGATTCGCTTTTCACCACCGACAAGCCGGTAATCTTCAACTTCCACTCCTATGCCGCACTCATCCACAAGCTCAGCTACCGCCGCAAGAATCATGACAACATTCATGTCCGCGGATACAAGGAAAAGGGCAACATCAACACACCACTCGAACTCGCTATTCTGAATCAGGTGGATCGTTTTAACCTGGCGATCGATGTCATCGACCGCGTTCCGCGCCTGCGCCCCATCGGAGCGCATATCAAAGAATGGCTGAAGGTCCAGATCATCGACAGCATCAATCACGCTCACGCCGAAGGCATCGACAAGGAAGAAATTCGCAATTGGAAATGGCCGGGATAGGCATCGTGGAAGGACTGACCCGGAAAGAAGATCTAATTCTCGTACTCAATAGCGGTTCGTCTTCGCTCAAGTTCGGCATCTATTACCACGGCGCGACCGACGAAGTGCCGCTACTGACGGGCAGCGCCGACTGCATTGGGCGTAGTAACGGCACACTAACCATTCGTGCTTCCGATGGAAAACCGCTCGTGCGGAGCGAGAGTATTCTCGAATCGCAGAGCGATGCTCTCACCGCTCTGGCTTCGGCAATCCAGGAGCACATTCACACTGTCCCAGTAGCTGTAGGCCATCGCGTCGTGCATGGAGGCCCCAAGCTACGCACGCACCAACTCATCACGCCCCAGGTCTTGGACCAACTCCACTCCGCCACGCATTTTGCGCCATTACACATCCCGCTGGCGCTGACCCTCATCGCCTCCGCGCAGTCGATCTTTCCTTTGGCGGCACACTACGCCTGTTTCGACGATGCTTTTCACAGCACCATCCCAGAAGTGGCTTCGCATCTGCCACTCCCACAGCGTTTCTTCGATGCAGGTATTCGACGCTATGGTTTCCACGGTCTCTCCTACGAATCGCTAGTGCATCACTTTGGCGCTGAGCTTCCCGAACGAGCCATCTTCGCGCACCTCGGTAACGGAGCGAGCCTCTGCGCTCTGCGCAACGGAGTGTCCGTCGACACTACCATGGGCCTCACTCCCACCGGCGGCATCCCTATGGGCACGCGCTCCGGCGATCTCGACCCTGGCGTCTTCCTCTACCTTTTGCGCAACGAAAAGCTCAGCGCCGATGAGCTTGAAGATCTGCTCAACCATCAGAGCGGCATCTTCGCTCTCTCTTCCGGCGAGAGCGATGTGAAGGCGCTGGAAGGGCGCATCGGCTCCAACGATCCGCATGCTGCTCTTGCGTTGAATGTCTTTGGCGTTTCGGTACGCAAGGTGATCGGTGCATTTGTTGCTCTCCTCGGTGGTGTCGACCTTCTCGTCTTCACCGGCGGCATCGGAGAGCACAGCGATCACATTCGATCCTTAGCTGCCGACAGTCTTGAGTTCCTTGGCCTCACCGCAGACAAGATTCAGATTGTCTCCACGGAGGAAGAACTGCAAATTGCTCGCCACTGCCGCAGAATGATGCTCAAGAATCGCTAGTTAAGACCGCAGGTCACAAAAGACTCCATTCGAGGCTATTCGCGAAGAGTAACAAATCCAGCGTCCGCCGCAAACGCCAGCGGCTTCCTCCTAGTCTCCCTATCGAAAACGCCTCGGATCGAGACCCCGCTCCACCCAAAAGTCTGCCCCGAGGCGTTTCCGATCAAGGCTAGCGACCACTCGGGAGTGATCGCATGGTGGCGGCTTGGACTGCTAAAACATTTCCGGTGGCCCCTTGATCGTGGAGCAAGCGGTCCGGTAGACAATGCCACCGGACTAATCCTCTCCTAAGGCCTGCGCAGCATTCCGACTCGAGCGTACTCACTCGTCAATCTGTCGAGAGGAGGGGGGTTCATAGCCGTCAAAAACGTGCTTGCACCGATGGGGCCATTTTCTCCAAAATGCTAGCGCCACACTGAGTCATCCTTGCCGGAAAGGACTCTATCCAGATATGTTGCGGTGCTGATCAGCGCCAGATGTGTGAATGCCTGTGGGAAGTTGCCCAGGTGTTGCCCGCTTGGACCAATTTGCTCCGAGTAGAGACCAAGATGGTTGGCGTATCCCAAGAGTTTCTCAAACAACAATTGAGCCTTTTCCAACTCCCCAGCGCGCGCCAGGCATTCAATGTACCAAAACGAGCATGCAGTGAAGCTACCCTCTCCGCCTGGAATCCCGTCCACATGCGTACGTTCCGCCTCATAGCGACGGACAAGGGTATCTTCGACTAATCGCGCTTCAATGGCTTTCATTGTCGAGCGCCACATGGGATCGACCGGGCTGATGAACCGCATGAGTGGCATTAGCAGGACCGACGCATCCAGGTCCTTCGTCCCCTTCGCCTGCACAAACGACCGCAAATCGTCATCCCAGAAGTTCGTAAAGATGTCCTTTCGAATCGCATCGCGCGTTCGCAGCCAAGCATCGAATGGTCCCGGAAGGGAGCGTTTCTGCGCAAGCCGCAGCGCTCGATCGAAAGCTACCCAGCACATGAAACGGGAGTGCAGAAATTCTCGCGCGCCGCCACGAACCTCCCATATGCCTTCATCGGGGCGTTGCCAGTTCTTGCCCAGCCACTCCAACATGCGCTGCACTTCCTGCCACCCGGCAGAGGAAATTGGGTCCCCGTATTTGTTTGCCAGATAGATGGAATCCATCATTTCGCCATAAATATCCAGCTGCAGCTGCTGATAGGCCGCGTTTCCGATACGCACAGGCCGCGAATGTTTGTACCCCTGCAGATGATCAAGCGTCAGCTCATCGAGCTTCTGCCTGCCGTCAATCCCATACATCACCTGCAACGGTCCCCGCACCGCATCGTCACTGAGCCGTCCCTTCAGCCAGTCGATGAACGCCTCTGTTTCTTCGACAAAACCCAGTCGGATCAGCGCATAGAGCGTGAATGTCGCGTCTCGCAACCAAGTGAAGCGATAATCCCAATTGCGCGGTCCGCCAATTTGTTCTGGCAGGGAAAATGTCGGCGCTGCAATCAGCGACCCATGCTCCCGGCTGATCAGCAGCTTCAACATTAAGGCCGAACGGTTGACCATCTCGCGCCACCGGCCCTTGTACTTTGATTTCGCGATCCACCCCTTCCAGAAACGTGCTGTCTCCTGGAAGCGCTGCTCTACGAACCCCATTTCCGGTTGCTGTCCTTGTGGGCGAACTCCACCAAAGACAAACGTTACCCTCTCGCCAGCTCGGAGCCTGAACTCGGAGGTTGCATCCTGGGATTGTTGTCGCAGGGCAATGGTGGAGTACAACGCCAGTGGCGGACAAGTATCGCTCGCCGGCGAAAAAATCGCGCACCGCTCTTCGATGTTCACCGTGTGCCCACACATCGCATAGTTAAATCGTGGCTGGCACTGCATCTTGAAATCGACCTCGCCCCTGATCACAGTCAGGGTGCGGATAATCTCGTTGGGTTGCTCCTCGTCTGTCCCGATGGGCATATAGTCAGTCAGCTCGGCCACACCCTCCTCCGCAAGAAATCGCGTGAGCAGAATGTTCGTCTCTGGCAAATACATCTGCCGTATCCGCCTCTCTCTAAGTTGTGGCTGAATCTGAAAACAGCCGCCCCTCTCATCATCGAGCAGCGCCGCAAACACGGTGGGAGAATCGAAACTTGGGTAGCAGAGAAAGTCAATTGAACCGTTTACGCCCACGAGCGCAATCGAGCGCATATTGCCAATCACCCCGTAGTTCTCAATCGGTTCGAAGCTCATCGGCGCGGGTCAGTCTCTCGGGTGAATTCTAACTGATCCGAGGCAGGTCGCTAAAACCGTAATTCATCGGAGCTAGTGGCCGCATTGCGCCCGAGCCACGGGCAACCCGGAAGTCAGGGTCGAGAAGCCGACTTCACTTGCTAATCGGCGGCTTGAGGTGCGCTCCGATATTCAACGTGCGGGCACAGCGTCCGCAGGCCAGTAGGGCCTATTTGTGTCGGCCAAGTAACCACTCGCGTAGCGATCGTGATGGCGAACCCATGCCATCGGGAATGGCAATTCATCCTCATCGCGGCCTTTGGGAACGAGGTCGAGATAGTTGTAGGTGTTGACAACGTTTTCGGTTCCGCGAGCATACGCGGAGTACGTATGGAAAATGTTGCCGTTGTTGTCCTTGTAGAAGACGCTCCGGCGCTTCCGCACTGGGGAATTCACGAGGTCGAAGTTGTAGGCAACCTTGCCTTGGGCAATCTCGTCCTCGGTGAATGAAGCGCGGTAAGCGGAGTTGAAGTCGGTTCCATACGACGAGACCCATGCAAACCGCCAGCCCATCCGCTTTTTGAATGCGTCGATCTTGGACAAGGGCGCTCGTGAAACCGCCGTAAAAGAGACGTCGCGTTGCGCCAAATGCACCAGCGAGCCATCCGTATGATCCATGTTGAATGAGCAACTGGGGCACCCTTCGTTCCAGTCGGGCCCGAACATGAAGTGATGGACAACAAGCTGACTTCTGCCGTCGAAGAGGTCGGTGAGAGTCTTCTTGCCATCAGGTGAATCGAAAACCTAGTTCTTTTCGACTTGGACCCAGGGAAGCTGGCGGCGTTCGGCAGCGAGAGCATCGCGCTCGCGCGTGAGCCGCTTCTCCTTGGCCAGTAGTTTCTTGCGAGCCGCAAGCCATTCATCTCGCGACACTATTTTCGCGTTCTCAGTCGTGCTCGTTGTCATCTTCATTTCTCCTTTGACTTGAATTCGGGACAATTTCTCGGGCTTCGTTCTTTTTGCGAGACACTCTCACGGCCAACGCGGCCACCCCGCCGGTAGAAACCGCACCGGCGACGAACAGACCATGGTTGACGAACACAATGGACACATCGTTTCCCCTCCTTTAGTGGCGACTTTGATCGCTAAGGCCGCCTCGATTACGTCTGCAGGATGAAGGGAGGTGATTTCGACAGAGCAAGCAGGAACAATCCCTCCCTCTGCCTACGCTTTGACGGGCTCTGCTTCTGCGAGGCCCGCAAACTCGCGTTCGAGCGCCTTGACCGCACCGCTGCGCCAGTTCTCCGCCAGGGACTCTGACATGGGATCTGGGAAGATGTCCTCCTCTTCTTTCTCCACTCCGTCGAAGATGGCTCGCGCAACCGACTCGGTCGAGGCCTTCGGTACGTCGAAGCCTCGGGACATATCCGTGTCCACGGGGCCGGCCAGGACGGCATGAACGCTCACACCCCGTCCGGCCAAAAGAGCACGCAGCGATTGTGACAGGGAGAACGCGGCCGCCTTGGAGATCGAGTAAGCCGGAACGATCGGCACGGGGGCAAAGGCTGCCACCGAAAGAACGTTGACGATGGCTCCCCGAGAAAGAGTCAGCGACGGCAGGAAAGCCCGGGTCACGCCATACGTGCCAAAGAGATTGACGGCGAGGTGCCGTTCGATCGCGGCACGATCGCTCAAGTCATCGTAAAGCGCCAAGCCGGCGTTATTGATGAGGATATCGAGAGATTCGACTCTCTCGGCGGCTCCCTGAATATGCGCAGCGTTGGTGACGTCCAGGGTCAGGGGCGTGACGCGTCCGTCGAAATGGGCCAAGGGCTGGCGCGTACCGGCATACACCCGCTTCGCGCCTCTCCTCAAGGCTTCCTCGACCAGTGCCCGCCCGATACCGCGATTGGCCCCGGTCACTAAAACTGCTCTGTCTGCGATTGTCATACACCCTCCTAAAACTAGGCGTCTCGACGACTACCGTTAAGCCGCCTTCTATAGGGGTAACGGGTGAAGTGAGTCGATTTCGACAGAGCAAAAACGAAGAAATCAGCCGCGCTTTTGGAGTAGAAACTGCCTTACCGCCGGATCCTCGGCTAGGCCGATCGCCTGGTCAAAAGCATGCGCGGCCTCACGTTTTTTCCCGGATCGTTGCAAGAGGTGAGCGCGAACCGCCCAGTAAGGCTGGTAAGCGGAGACAGCGGCAGGGTCGATCCCATCCAGTACCAGCAGACCTGATTGAGGTCCGTTAGCTTCACCCACCGCTGCGGCATATCCGGTTCGTGTGCCGAGTGTCGGCGATATACGGACAAGCTGTTCGTAGAACAGCGTGATCGCAGTCCACTGCGTCCGGCCGCTGCGTGCTCGCTCAGCGTGTACCGACTGAATCGCGGCCTCGAGTTGAAACCGGCCCGCGCGACCGCCACTCGCCGCTTCGGCGAGATGGCGTTCCGCTTCTTCGATAAGCGCCACAGACCACAGCTGTGAGTCCTGCTCCGCCAGAGGAATATATCTGCCGTCGGTTCCCCGTCGCCCTCGCCGCCGCGCTTCGCAATGAAGCATGAGAGCCAGAAGCCCCCGAACCTCCGTTTCTCCGGGCATGAGGTGGAGAAGGACGCGTCCGAGCCAAATTGCCTCTTCGGCAAGCTCTCGGCCGGGCTGGTCGATGCCCCCCATATCGTCCCAGCCAATACCGAAGGCCGCATAGATAGCTTCAAGGACCGCGTCGAGCCGCTGCGGCAATTCACGTTCTTGCGGAACTTCGAATTGAATGCCGCCCTTGCGGATCTTCGTCTTGGCACGCACCAGACGCTGACCCATCGTTGCGGGTGAAATCAGGAAGGCATGGGCGATACGCACTGCATCCAGGCCCAGAACGGTCTGGAGCATGAGGGGCGTGTGCATGGCTGAATCGATAGCTGGATGCGCGCATACGAAGAGCAGTTTCAACCTTTCATCTGGAAATTCCGGTGACAAGGCCACCTCCTTGCGCTCCTCCCGCAGGAGCAGGAGAGTAGGCTCGCTCGCTGCGGCTACTTGCTGATGACGCATAAGATCGATTAGGGAGTGGCGCGCCGTCGTCAGCAGCCACGCCTCCGGACTTTGTGGCACACCGTCGCGCGGCCAGCTTGTGAGCGCTGCTACCAACGCATCGCTGAGGGCGTCTTCAGCGCTGGCCACGTCGCGCGTGTGCGAGGAAAGGTATGCCACCAGGCGACCGTAGGACTCGCGCGCCACCCGCTCGATCGTCCGGTGAGTGCTCTCCTGACCGCCTTCGCTCATCCGGTGATCCGACGCTTGGATTCAGGCGCAAGGGGACGGACCTCAACAGCGCCATACGAAGCGGCGGGGCAGCGGGCCGCCCAATCGAGCGCCGCGTCAACCGAGGGGAGTTCGAGGATTATGAATCCCCCAAGTTGTTCCTTCGTATCAGCAAAGGGACCATCCTGTACGCCTCGCTTTCCTTCCTTAAGTCGCACCGTAGTTCCAGTCTCCGGAACTTCAAGTGGATCGCCTCCGACGTAGATGCCCGACTCGACGAGGGTCTTGTAGTAAGCCCGCCACGCACCGATGTAGGAGCCGGTTTCGTCGTTCCGTATCGCAAAAGCTTCCGGTGATTCATAGACTAGCAGGGCGAATTGCATCAGCTTTTCTCCTTCGGTAGCTCGTGTGAGCGCCGTTGTACGTCCGAATGTATGACGGATGAGAGGCGGCCTATTCGACAGATTTCAGGAAATCTCCAGAAATTTCAAGCAGCACACGCGAATTCAGGTACGTCACCGTCAAGGTAGCGTCCTGTGGGAATCGATCAGTATCGACAAACGCAGTGCCTTTTCGGAAGCGAACGGCACGACAATTCGGGTTAGCCTCGACCTCGGAGTTCGCTTCGGATACAGCCGTCTGAAGGATGCCGCTCGCGGGTGCGCGGACGCGGTGTGCAATGGAAATTGAATCGATTTCTGCTTGGAAGTAATTGTGAGGACAGGAGTTACGCGAAAAGTCTGTGATCGATGCTCATCGACATATTGCTCCTCTCATCCAGCGAGGTCATCGTAACGCCGAACGGTCAGTCGGTCAAGACTGACCACACCGCTCGGAAACAGTTCAGACGCTTGCGTCTATACACGCGGTAGCGGCCGCCGCGCGAGCGGCTTCGTTCAAACGCCGATCTCGTCACGAACGTTGTCGCTGTGATGGAGGTCATTGAACGGCGACGTGGCACAGTCTCCGTTAGGCCTTGCCTTTGCCGCGAAGGCTTTTCGGGCTGGTATCGACCGAGAGGTTTCTGTAACCCGGATGGACCCCTTCCTGCAATCCCTGCCTCTTTGCCACACGTTCAAGTAGCGCCGTTAGAGTCGATCGTTCCTCATCAGACAATCCATCGAGTAGATCCCGTCCATGCTCCCGAGCGATTGCCCCAATTGCTGAGAGCTGCTCTCTCCCGGATTTCGTGAGCTGTAGCGCATAGAGACGGCGGTCCGTGTTGGATGGTTGCCGCTCAATCAGGCCTCGCTTTTCCAAGTCATCGATAACGGCGACTAGCCGACTCGCGTACATACCCAACTTTGCTGCAAGTTCCTGTTGGGAAAGCCCGGGGTTTGCCGCAATGATCCGAAAGATGCCAGCGTGCGCCGGTGTGAATCCGAGCGGCTCCAAGCGCTTTGCAAACTGGCTGGACGCGTATGCACCAAGCTGGGCTAGCAGAAAAGCTGCCGCACCATTTCTAGGAAATTCGCCTTGCCCCATATCTGATTTTGACATTTGTGAACAATGCATTGCAATAATCATTACATTATGTAATGATTATGGCACGAATCGGTTGGTTGTGTTTTTTACTGCCCCAGTCTCGAAAACGAAGACCTATGGCCATGATGGCGAACTTTGAAGTGATCTAGGAAAACCCAAGGAGAAATGCAATGCCCGAATCTGTTCTAAAAACCCCAGCCCGCTTTCGAGGTCCAAACTCCGGAGTCGTAGCGACCGTTTTCGTTGTGCTCTTTTTTGCCGGTCTGATACCTGTCACAGCACTTGGCGGAATGCCGTATTTCCCCGGACCAACGGCCAGTGCGAATGAGATGGTTGCATTCTTTTCTCAAAGGCAAGGGGGAACCTTGCTGTGCGTCTTTCTCCAGTTCGGTTCTGCGGTCCCGCTTGGCATCTTCACGATGTCGATGGTGGCGCGGCTGAAGTTTCTGGGCGTGAGAGCCGCTGGTGCGGAGATGGCGCTCTTCGGTGGATTAGCCACTGCGATGGGGCTGGTGATCTCGTCTTGCGTCCTCTGGGCCATGACGTATCCAGGCATACCGCAGGACACAAACCTGCTTCAGGCTCTATATCGCGTTTCCTTTGGTCTTGGAGGTCCCGGCTATTCGGTGTTTTTCGGAGTTCTCGCAGCGGGAATTTCTGTGACAGCTGGCTTCTACAAGCTCTTGCCCAGGTGGATCGTCGTTCTCGGTTTGGCGGTCGCTGTAGCTGGCGAACTCAGCTGGTTCGAGATCCTAAACGTCAAGTTGCTTCCGCTGATTCCTCTTACGCGCTTCCCCGGTTTTGTCTGGATGATTGCCGCAGGATTCTCGCTTTCCAAATTGCGCCGAGAGGAGGTCACCCATGATCACGTCCACTCCAGATAAGGTCGAGCAATTCGTCGGGGGCAAGAATCTCTTGATAGTGTTCGGTGGCAGCGTGCTCGCCGCTGCAGTCGTTGGAACAGTCGGTTACTTCGTGTTCCACGCATTGCTCGGCAACACTTGGGGAACGACTGTTTCTCAGATCTTGACTTTGCAGGTTTATATGGTGCTTCTGATCGCCATTTGCGTCCGATTTCGCCCGGTCACCGAGCCTCCAATTGCATTGCGGCCATCTGCTCCGGCACTCGAACATCGGCACCGCTCTCAACCTGTACACGCAGGCTGTGAGCGAGCAGAAACGGGCAGCGCACGGGCAAGTTGTTGGGCAGTTGTTAGCAGTGTGAGCGCAAAGCGATCGGGGGCATGAGGCCAACCCAAAAAACGACAGCATTATATTTCAACGACTTGACCGGCGCCGGGAACGATAGAAAGTTATTGAAAGGACCCCAAAGCAGAGTTATTGGACCACAGTTCGGGCCACGATTTTCTCTTGTTGATTGCGGTTCTCCAGCGGGTCGTATTCTACAAGGCTCGGCTGCTCCCTGGGGTTCTCCTGCGCCTTAAAGCGCTCGACGATTAGGCGACCTCCATACGAATCGGACGGCCAAGAGCAGCGCGAATCATCTCCTTCGCGCAGCCCGCCCAACATTTATAAAAGCGAGGGTCCCGAATCAAGATTGCCAAGTTGTCCCCACTCCGGTCATGTCCGAATTCCGCGCACGATGGACAACGCGTGACATAGTTGCGGCCAACCTTGCGCACCGGTGCAACGTACTCCAGTATCCGGAACTCTAAGCGCGCAGTTCTGGCTCGACGCCGCGATGCCCTGCTCCTCTCCTGCGGAGAATTGTCTGGCTTCGGCCTTTCCTTCCCGGCAATGAACACTTCGAGCTCCTGCTCAGTGAGCTTCCGAAAAGCATTCAGGTACGCGATCTGCGCCTCGACCGTGTAGTCCGCGCCATGAAACCAGAAGCGACGATTGGCGCCGCGGTGAATGCCGAGCGGGCCGCGAATGGCACTGCCAAACCCGCTAGGTTCGATGGCGTCCTGCTTGGGAAACACCTCGATGCCATCTCTTGGACCCGAGCCCTTCACCGGCACCCCCAACCGCAACGCAATGTCGTGAATGTAGACACGGCAATCTTTCGCCAACAGCGGCCTCGCAAGAAAAATCCAGAGATGCCCCCCTCGCCTGCTCAACTCGAGCGCAGGTTCAACTCCGTCCTGGATTAACCGACACTGTAGCTTCAGCAGATCCTCCATCGCATTCTGGTAATCGGCATCAATGGCTAGCCATTTGCAGCGCTGGTTGTCGGGATTAATCGCATACAGGCCAATCGTGATTTCTCCGTCTAGGTGACGGCGGATTGTGGATTCCGTCAGTTCCACGGGTTCCCCTGTCCCCACCTTCTTAGGCGTGAAATAATAGTGGCGCCCGGTCTCGGGGTGAGGCCGAGCGGATTGCAATGTGTATGCTGGGCGGTTAACGAACAACCGCCGATAGTCTTGAATGATTTGCGGTGGTATCACTTCCTTTGTCTCCTTCCCGCAGGCGTATCGCGCGCCTTACCTTTTGTTTGCTTTTTAAGGATCTGAACCTCTTCTCGGGCATTCCATATCGTGTGTAGTCAATGTCCATGTTAAGTACACACTAAAAATATTCTCGCTGTCAACACAAAATGGAATATACTGTCCAGAAACGGAGGCTAAAGCCGCTCATGACTTCTCCCCTCATCGAACGCGTCGGCCAGCGGATCAAGGAGTTCAGGACCGCTTATGGAGAACGCGGAATCTCTCAAGAGGCGCTAGCCGCCAAGATGGGCGTCGCAACCAACACCATTTCTCGTTGGGAGACAGCAACTGTCCGGCCGACAATTGAAGACTTGGAGAAGCTTGCGCGTTTCTTTGGGAAATCGATTGAGGAATTCTTTCCCCGGAGGGAAGTCGGCACCCGGCAGGGCCAGAGGATGGAAGCTCTACTCAGAACGGCGGAAAACCTCGACGACAAGGAACTAGACGAAGTCCGGAAATTTGCTGAATACCGCCGCGCGCGGATGATTTACGAGGCAAAATCTCCTGGTCGCAGGAGATCGTGAAAAGTGAACCGCAAGGCCTATTACCGTGACATGCAGGCGCTTGCTCTTGAAGTGCGCGAACGGCATGGCCTCACACGCGCGGACATCAGCATCAAGCAAATGTGGAAGGTGTACCGGGCCGAGGGAATCGAGCGTATCGACTTCTGGCCAAATCTCAAACGCATTCGGGCAGCATACTTCAATGATGAATGCGGCGTCTCAGTGATGCTTGCCAGGGGGCTGCCAGACGAACCCACCATCTTCAGCATGGCCCACGAGCTCAAGCACCATCTCGTTGATAAGGATCTGATGGTTACGCTCTGCGGACCGGCCGACACCCCACCCATCACCGACGATCGAAGAGCAGTGGAGATTGGGGCTGAGGTCTTCGCTGCCGAGTTCATTTATCCAGAAGCGGATTTCGTGCGGGACTTCGAGAAGATCGGTGGCCCATGCAATCCAAGAGCGCTCGTCAGACTGAAAGAGGCCACTTCAACCACTCTCAGTTATCAGGCGATGGTGAAACGGTCGCTCAGGCTTGGTTTACTCCACTGCATGGATGAGTTCCGCGTCGAAGTCGTGCATTGGGGATTGCTCGAAAAAAGGCTTTTCGGTCGCAGATTGAGTGATGCCCGAAGACAACAGCGTCTAGCCAAATGAGTCATCGGGCATGCTTCCGACTCGCTTGCGATTTCGTGGCCAAAACGATTTGGAACAAATTCTCAGATTCCGCTCTTAATGCCAGTATGCCTGTAATCTGGACAGGAAGGCGCGGCATCTTGACCTAGCCGTGCTCGATACAGACGCTTTAGTCTCCCTTCTTCGAGACACGAGCGACCAATTCGTCCGATTTCGAAAGCAAAAGCTTCAGGACGAAGAGGCCAAGCATGGAGAGCAACACGTTCGTGGGACTACCTGCGCAAAAACCTTGAGTTCACCAAGCCCGCATGCGACGAAATAGCTGAGATTCTGTTCCGTTCCAAGTGCGCGTAAATCGTTGATGGTCAATTCTGATCGGGTATTTTCCTGCCCCTGTTCCATTTCAGATCGATTAGATGTACTCAATCAGCGGTATCCGAAAGAAGCATCCGATTCTCCTGGTAGGTCGAAAACCACTTTTAGCCCGCTTAACATCATCACAAATGCGAAGCCGTGGTCGCTCATCCCTGCCGGAAGACCGTCGCTGTCGCCGGAATGCGGTCAGTCTCGCCTAGACCCAATGACCGTGGCAAGAAATCAACCCTCTTTAGAATCACGGGCTTCCGAAATTCCTTCAGAGTTGGTCTGGAAAATGCATATCAAGTGGCACTCGCCTCAGCGAACTCAGGGAGAGCCTTGACCATGATGAAAGCGGAAGGGCACGGGAACGGAGTTATTGCCCCAGCCAAATTGCGGCAATTTCTCACTAACCTAGGAGCCATGCTTCCCGGTGAGAAATCGGATTCGAAAATAGCCGAGGAAAAACAAATTCGGCGGCTGGCGGGAGCGATCCTGGACTACGGGCGAATGGACTTCCAATTCCATTCCCATCAGCCAGCCGGAGTGGAAGAGAAGGAACTCGCCTTCCCTTTCAGAGAAACAACCCACGATATTGTCACGGCGCTAATTCTGCTGGAACGGGAAGGTCGGGCCAGTCGTACTAGGCTTGCCGGATATTGGACATTACACGTAGAGCCCCAGAATACCAAGGAGGTGTTCACCAGCCATGAAGACGATAGAAGAGCCTAAGCATGACGAGCAGTTGCTTCAGTCGAATAGCCCAAGTCGGAAAAAGCCCTACGAGGCCCCAAAAATTACGATTTTGAAATTGGATCGGGCGAAAGCTCAACTGGTTGCGAGAGCCTTGGCAGGAGATCCTGATGCCGAAGATCAGCTAGAGTCTCGCATCTAAGAATCGTCCCGAGCCGGGGGTAATCTGCTCCGTGAACGCCACCGACAATCTGGCGGCCACACGAACGCAGCCTTTAGGCTTGCTTGGAACTATTCCCGGCTTGCGGGCGTTGTCCTCCGAGGGTTGCTGGGGCCTCGGGGGCTGGGGCGCCTTATTAGGATCAGGCGTCGGAGGCGAGAATGGTAACTTGGTCATTTTGAGAGGCCTGCAAGCTCTTCAACATGACGAGTCTTGTTACGAGACGACAACTGCACCGATCCGCATGTTAGTGCCACGGTCATGAAACGTTTGAGAATTTGTCCCTGACGGACTGCGGAATTTCCTCTTCCAACCGCCGAGAGAGCCATTCTTGCAGTTTGGAGGTCTGGTGCGAAGAGCGAAACTGCACTCCAAACCGCTGCTCTCTTGCCCAGCAAACCGTAGATTCAAGCGCAAACCGAAATTCATCGCCCGCCAGAGTAAATTGCAATTGAAGGTCGTCGCCGGGTCCTAATGAGGCGGCCGTGGTGATGGACATTCCTCCCTCGCTGACATTGACGGTGTGGCCAGGAACCGTCGGCATGGAGGTCCTAAGAATCACCACTGGAGTCTCCATCGGGCAGCGGAAGTAACGACGCCTCTCTCTTACAATCAACCCGTAGGCAGCCTTCAGGCTCAGGTCAATCGACGCGGCGGAAAGAGGTCTCCGTAACACGAAAGTTGAACCAGCCTTAAACGCATCAGTGGTTTCGGCCTGATTGTCGCTGACGGAAAATAATACGGCGTGTTCATTTGAAGCGGATTGGCGTGTCTCTTCGAAGACTGTGCCAGCCTGACTCCCGATTTGGAAATCAACAATTACGGCTTCAAATTTGGACCGCTTCAACCGCTCTAGTGCAGAAGAAACCTCAGTACAGTGCTCTACGGACAACGCGAATCGTCGCATGGATTCACTGAGCTGCTCGACCGCAATCGCGTCATCGGACACAAGCAGAACTCTTCCAATAAACGTCGATGATGCCGCCAGATTCATGTCATTCATGCCGGATCGACCTCTAGTTGCAGATATTCCTGATTCCGGCTTGAAACCATGAATTTGCCGTTTCGCAACGCCTGACGATTGTCGATGGTGCCCATTAGGGTGCAGAGTCTGACATGCTCCCAAGAGCCGATAGCAAACGAGGGACCGAACGGAGCCGCAACCCATGTTGAACATTCCAGTCAGCGGAATGGGTTCTCGTGCAGGATTTGAAACCCGCCGAGTGCCGACATTCCGGCGATACGGTCGGCAATTCGGCAGTTCGAAGGAGGTGCAAGTCATCCCAATCGACCCCCCTGCCATCCTGGAATTTCTGGATTACTCTCGCGGGATCGAACGTATTCCGCGCCTGCCAAAGCTTCAGCACGACAGGGCGGCGGATGCGCGCCTGATCCAGCGGCCTTGTGGCGAACATGCTGAGATCGTAAATGTCGCGCGCCTTGTTGCGCTGATAACAGGCGCGGATTTTTCCGGCAAGGATTTTGGGGCAGAGCGAGGCAAGGTGATTTCCGCCGGGACGAAGGCAGCAGCTTGGAATAACTCCGCCCGATCTGCGGCAGACGAAGGTTGGCAGCGTCGGTGTTTCGCGCCGGCTGATCTGGAGCTTGACCTCACTGCCGCCGCTCTTGTTCGTGAAGAGGAGTCGACTTCCTGTACGCAGGAGGGTGCAATGAGGTCGCACCCAACCGATTGGGCTACTACGATCAACCCTCGTCAGGGCAGTCCGGCGGCACCGGCGAGGTCCTGGGCTTGATCCTCTCCACATCGAACTTGACCGCTCGCCCGCGCATTGTCTTGAACACGTCTTCAAGTGGCGGAGGTCCAAGATCCGCTCGCGAGAAGTGCGTCAAGCCAATGTCTGCTTGCCCTCTTTTCAAGAGATTTGAATCAAGCGAACAAGGAGCGATGCAGGAGGAATCAATTGACACTTCTTTGCAATGAACACGAGACTGTGGGCCGCCAAAGATGCCGAAGATGCACTCTGCAGCGGCGTCCGCCTATATACCGGTCACCCGAATCAAAACATCAGGTATCACATGGGGTCTGGACGCTGGGTCTGCTGATGCAAGGCAGCTGGGCGGTGCCAACTGGGTTCGCTGTACATGATGGTCTTGTGGTTGCCGTTTTGAATCGCTGGAAGTATGGTTGGACGCGGAGGAGAATTTACTCCAGCGCGACCTCCCGTTGTTTCCTTGGCGGGCGGCCGCCGTCCATTCAACGCCGAACCTCCGACCGTGATGGCAGCGGACGAGACCTGGGACGAAGCGATCGGATAACTGAATCGCTCCGGATTGGTGGGATCGTAGTCTCTCAAAGAGAGCGCGCTAACGCTGAAGATGTAGGAGTGCCCCGCCTGCAAAATACCTGCTGGCACCGCGTACGATGTGGTCTGGATGTAACTGACGTCGAGTGCAGGGACGCACGAGATGGTTCCGCCTCCCCGGCCGCCGCTAACTTGCGGTTCGCAGATAAAAACCTCATAAGTCACTGCGTCCGTCGAACTACCGGGGCTTCCTGCCGGTGCGTCCCAGTGCAGCGTCGGAGTTGAGTTGCTGATGGTTCCGCCCGTGAGAAAGTTAACGCCATCTGAGTTCCCGTTCGCAGGCGGCAAGATCACAGCCGATATCGGGCCGTCTGGCAGCGCTGTCGATGCGTAGGTCATATACAGCTGCCAGGGCAAAGGAGTTGAGGAGCCGGGGAAAGGAATGGAATAGGTCGCTGAGGCAGTAATGTTGTAAACAGTCTTCTCACTCGTTTCAAGGGGATCGTTATATGTCAGCGTTCCGTAGTCCTGATCACCGGGCCAGGTATCATTGCCGTTCCCGTCCTTGGGCCAGGGATCGGGATCTCCTGGATTCGCGGGCCCCTGAATGGAAGCGTCGGAGAGGATCGGACTCACCTGGTTGATGCGCGGGTCTGAGAGCGAGGTTTTCGGTGCTTTCACTTCAGAGAGCGCCATTATTTCGAAGGTATATGGAATGTAGGGACCGGGGCCCGCCGCATTAAACGCACTGGCGAAGGTCGAGAAAGCGACGTTAAGATCCACGGCTCCGGGTACCGTCCGCGTCAATGCGGCGTCAAATGTCACGGTGGTTCCGTCGCTGAGTTGAGAGAACGGCTGCACCGACGCAGGCCCCATTACATGTGAAGTGAACGGATCGGTACCCGGGACTCCGACGACCTGCACTCCTACCCAGCGGTCCGTGACACTCGGCGCATTTTCCAGGAGGTAAGGAATCGCATACGCGAACGAGGTTGCTCCATCCGGCGACCACGAGGTGAAATCCCAATATCCATCGCGGTCGTAAAGGTCGAATTGATCGGTGGCGAGGACAAACGGATCAAAGCCCGTCACATTGATGACGAGCGCCTCCGGCCACCATTGCGACGGATCGAGCGGAGGATATCCGTTTTCGTCTGCATCCCAGTACAGTGTGCTGGTGTTCTCCCAGATCCCAATAACGTTCTGTGGGTGTCCATCGAAAGAAAAGATGTAGCTCCCTGCGGGCACGCCGGAGAACTGGAATGTCCCGTCCGAGAAACCAACCCCTTGAATCGGGTTCAGAGTGCCATCGGCCTGGGGAACCCAAACCATCAGCACCCCGGGATTTCTTTCCATAGGGGGGACCGAGAAATCGCGCTCGGGAATTACCGTGTCGCTTCCGCCGCCCCAAAAATGCAGGAAGTAGTGACCGTATACGGTTCCGTCAGGAGCAAGTGTCCAGGATTGTGTGGATGTGCCGCCGGCAGCCGATATCGCGGTTACAACGAAAGGATTGGGCGTGCGCGATTGATTCCAGGTTGGCGTCCATGCAATCGTTCCGTTGTTCAACTGCGCACCCGCGGGGGCAGTCGTAAGGCTCAGCGTGACCGCGGTTCCGGCAGGATCACTAGCAGTCACGGCATAGGAGTAAAGACTTCCTTCCCCCGATGCCATTGGAGGCGTTGTGCCGAACACCGGTGCTGGAGCAGTCACACTTACACCAACCGCCGCAGATTTCGACGAGTCTGCCTGGCTGGTGGCAAGCACGTGAAAGCTGCCGGCTTTCATTGGCGCGGTGTAGTTCCCGGTCGAATCAATGGTTCCACCGTTGCTCTCTTCGACCGCCCAGGTAACCGCAGTGTTCGAGGTTCCGGTTACCTTCGCGGTGAACTGCTGTTTTCCGCCAACCGAGATGGACGGAGACCCCGGCGAAACAGCAACGGCGATGGCTGGGGGCGGCGAGGACGAGTTGGAGCCACTGCCGCAAGCCGCAAGCACAAGCAGCAAAGCACCGGCCAGCATCAAATCCCATCGGACGGACTTCTTGATATCACGACGCATAATCATGTTCCTCTTGTCCCAGCAACCTGGTCTCCTGTACGAACTATGTTGCTACTGAGTAATGGTGACCGAAACGGTCGCGCTCCGTGCTGGGCCACCCGTGGCCGTCGCGGTGACTGTGACGCTATACATTCCGACCATCGGATTTGTGGGCTGCCCAGAACTTCCGGAAGTTCCACAACCCAGTGTCACGAGCACCAGCAACATCATCAAGATGCCTCCGAGAACGACCATGCGGGTGGTGCGCCGCTTGCGGCCACACACCGGGATGATAAGCAAAACCCCAGCAAGTCCGAAACCCGAGCCGGCCAGCCATCCCTTGTGTGTGAATGCCGTGCGACGTCTCTCTCCCGCTGCCGAAGCAGCAGTCGAAACGGTCATCGCGTCGGTGGCGATGTTTGTTCCATCAGGAGTCAGGCTCGGCGGCGCAAAAGTGCAGGTCGCTCCCGCAGGCAATCCAGAGCAGGCAAATGAGATTGCGTGGTTGAATCCACCTTCAGGAATCACAGCGACGGACGCGCTGCCCGATTGCCCAACCTTGATGGAAACCGACGCAGTGACAGCCTGCAAGGCGTAGTCGCTGATGCTTTCACTTATGCTTGCGGACGACGAACGGAATATGGAATCACCGCTGTAGTTCGCAGTAATGGAGTGCGCCCCTCCGCTCAAGCCGGTGGTGGTCAGCTTGGCAATTCCGTAAGAATCCAGATTCGCTGTGCCGAGGGAGGTCGAACCGTCCATGAATGTCGCAGTTCCGGTCGGCACTTTCAGCGTAACCGTCGAGCTGACCTGTGCCGTGAACGTAACCGATCCCCCGACAGGCATCGTCGGTGCATTCGACGTCAGTGTCATCGTCGTTGCTTCAGTACTATCCACCGTGACCTGCTGCTGCTCCTGTGTGGCGTTAACGTTGCTGTCGCCGCTATAGGCGGCGGTAACTACCCACGCACCCGCCCCGGGAAACGTAAGCGTGCCCGCGAAGGTCCCTGAATTTGCGTCCACAGTTGCGGTGCCAAGGTTGACGGATGAGGAGGCGGAGGTCGCTGAGAAAGTCACTGTGCCTGAAACCGGCAACAGCGCTCCCGTTGAGAGCGCAATCTGTCCAAATACTGGAGCGGCCACGTTGGGAAGCGAAGACCCCTCAAGGCGGAAGGAAACGCGGGAGTCGCTCTTGGTAATGGTAAGTTGAAAGTTGGAAGAAGTACTACCGTTAAAGCTCGGATCGCCAAAGTATTGGGCGGTCAGTAAATGCAGGCCCGCCGGAAAGCCATAGACTCCAAACAACGAGCTCGATCCCTGTTTGGCACTTTCGTGTTCGCCGAAATTCAGAAGGCGTGACCCCAGTACGTTGCTGCCCTCACTGAGAGTGACCGATCCGGTCGGGTACCCGACATCGGACTTGCCTTGCACCAGCACCGCCATCACTACTTGCTCGCCATATGCAGCAGTTGCCGAGTTCACCAGGCTGCCGCCAACCGAGGCAACGAAGTGTGTGTGCGAGGGTTCAGGCGCAACCGTGACCGTAACCGGATTCGAAGTACTGGCGCTGAACTTGGCGTCGCCTCCATAACGCGCGGTTACAGTGTGTGTTCCCCCTGGAATCGCGGTGAGCAAGGCATTCACAGTGCCTGCATTGTTGAGCGGCGCGACCCCGACTCCTAAGGACGGCGCTATGCCACCTGGATTAAGAGGATTATCGGTAAGGAACGAGACGTTACCTGTTGGAATGCTGCCGCCAGCAGCGGTTACGCTCGCGGTTACAGGCACTCCAGCGCCGTGGACAAACGTTGATCCGCTTGGTGGTCCAGCGAGCGCAATGCTGGTCCCGCTGAACTGCACGTTGTTCCAGTTCGTCACCAGGGCATTCGCGTCGAACGAGCCCAAGCCAGAAGCCAGATCATAGCCCGGTCCCGCTGCATACCCAACCGTGAAGTTTCCATTTGTGTCCGGTACTTTGTTATCGCCGATCGTGACATCGTGGAAGATTTCCGGGTGCTGTGCCGCTAACTGATACAGCACATAGTTGGGATTGCCTTGTGGCGAACCGGTCATCTGATTCACCAGCACCATGATTGCGGCGAATGCCGGCGCGGAGGCCGAAGTGCCTGCAACTATGTAAACCCGGCCACCATTGCAGGAACCGCCAAAGCAGAGCACATAACCGTCGTGCGAAGCGGCGGTTAGCGCCACATCGGGCACGTCGCGCATGCCATCGTTAGGAACTCCAGCGCCAATCTGCCAGTCCGGCTTCGCCCAAAGGGTACTGACACCGCCGCCGGCGGCATAGAGGTTGACATTGTTGACATCGATGCTGCTCTCATTCCATACCTGCTCGGGAATGTAAGAGAGAACGGAAGCCTTCGTCGTCGGGTCGTTGGTCGAGGACCAGTACTGGTTGGGGTTGGCGATATCGTCGAATTGCGTGCCGCCCACCGCAACGTTAAACGGTGTGGATGCCAAAGCGTTTACAGCCAGGCCATGTTGCGCTAACAATCCGCTACCTGGAGCGTCACAGCCCGCGCCGCCGCTATCGTCACTCGAAACGACGGCGGTAATGCCCTCAGCCGCGGCCTGAGCCCAAAGAGAGTAGTAAAAATCATTACCGACCGACCCCAGGCTTTGTTCGCAAATTCCGAAGCTGGTGCTCATCACCGGCGCGAGGTCGTTGTCAACAATGAACGCCGCGGAAATGTCGACACCGTCGGCGAAGTTGCTTTGCGAAACCACGATATTCGCGGTGGAGCCTGGCGCGAGCGCCGCCGCCCATGTGAGATCGAGTGTTGCTTCTACATCATCACCCGGTACGAATCCGGGATCGTCCCCATTGACAAAGTAATTGATACTTGGGGGCGTAATTCCAAAGATGTACATGAAGTCGTAAAAATCAATGCTGAAAACGTCGCTGCGCGCCACGATAGCAATCGACTGACCCGCGCCGTTAATCCCCGCCTGATAGAGAGGATTCAAGTTGTAGATCGTCGCGAAGTCGGCGGGCGTAATGGCGTGTTCCCCGTTCGTGAACGTGATCTGTCGCCGGATCTTGTCGTAATCCGCATGCCCCGCGATTTTGATGGTTGTGTTCTTCGGAGTGCTACTCAAGCGCACCACGCCGCGTACCACAGAGCTCAGCGCCGCGGGGATCTGAACCTCCGTCGCATTAGCAATAAAGGTCTGGCCGTTCAAGTCGTATTGGTGCATCTCCGTATGAAAGGCCGATTCGACCTGCTGCACCGTTCCGCTGAAGGAAATGAAGCGCCGACTGGTGGCAACTCGCTTTACGTCGAATCCCTGCGACAACAGCCATTGCCGAACCGTGGCCGCGTCCTGCTCAGAGATGCCAAATCGTGCGCCAATGTCCGCCGGCTTCAGCCAATGGTGATACTTCGGGGACGATGGCGTGTGCATTTCTTTGATGAGAGCCTCGAAGGCCGCATTTTGCTCGTTGCTCGGAGAAAGCATGAGCAACATCTGGCCGAGGTTGTGATCGCCCGGCAAACGTCCGGCATCCACACTCCTGAGTATTAGCGGCGAAACGGTTCCGCGAACGGTGGAGGCTTCCTCGTTGTCGACGGTGCCCGTAACGCGATTCTGAGTAACGGTGATCTGCGCGGCGGACGCGAGGCAGAGGGAGAGTAGTAGTTGTGGAACAATGGTCGCGACCCGGATGCGAATGAACATGCTTGTCCTTTCGATATCGCGGGCCCGTGGTTGTCAGGAATAATCCCAGCGATGGAAGTTTTCAAAAACGAATCGCTCTTGTCGAAAGCCGGGCGATCTTGTTGGGCGTACTTGGAAGGAACGCAGGACCGTGTCTAGTCCATCGGGCGATGGATGAGCCGATAATCCTTCATCATTGCTGGCATACAGAACACCCGCTCCGATTCAGCAGCAGACGCCGTATCAGAGTGGCTATACTCTATAACACAGGGTGGTGCGGTGTGCAACACAAAATGGATTCACACAAAATGGATTCACAAACGTCCCCGAATTGAGGCGCCCAAATTCAAATCAGCACAGTTGCTCATCTACTGTGTCATTTAGATCCTGGGTACGAGGCCGATTTTTCCTGCCGGGTCGCGGGACAGGTGCCGCAATACTGTGATTCGTACATCGGGATTGGCTGCGAGATAGCGCTCGAACGTTTTCACCTCCCAACACATGGAGCGCACAGGCTCCACCACCACGGCGTCAATATCGGCCGGGGAACCTGCAAGGAAACCATTGAACTGGTCAAACGGCTTGCTGGCCCTTCGCATGAAGTCTTAGTCCACGACATGCGAAAGTCTGAGATAGCTGCCAAGGCTAGGACCTACCGCGTTCGCAGCGTACCCGCCGATGTAATTGACGGCAGACTTGCATCCTGCTGTGCCGGGGCGTGGCTCTGAAGAGCACGTATTGCTTGCTGCTCTGAGGCAACCCTCGCGTTTTCGCTCAAGCAGATCATGACCCAGCTCTCGGGCCCGAAAAGCTGGCTTCCTGTGCGAACTAAATAGCTGAAACGCCTGCCAAACCCATCCAATGAACTCCTGAGTCCACGCGGAGGGAGTCCTCCTACTGCGGTAACCATCGTGCATGGGCTGTGAAAAGGCCGTTCACAAAGCAGATCTGGTAAGCGACGAAAATACCGAAGCAAAGACTTAGCAGACCCGAAGCTAATGCCAGCCGACGGGAGAGTCTCTGACGACCCCTTCCTACCATCGTAAACGCGGAGGCAAGGCTCATCGTGATCAGCATCATGCCCGCAATGGTGCCCACTCCAAAGATCAGCAGATAAGCGACCGCCCAATGGACATTTCGAATCGTGGTGAGGACCAGCAAGGCCACAGCCGCGGAACCGGCAAGTCCATGAACCACGCCCACTACGAACGGCCGAAGATATTGATACAGGCTGATCCTTCCCAAAACCTGGTCCAGCCACGCCAGCGGCGTGTGGTCGGGCGCATGGGGATGGGCATCCGGTTCGTGAGCGTGCGGATGGTTATGGACGTAGTCTCCGTGGCTGTGGGGATGAGAGTGGATGACTTGCTCTCCATCATGAGTGTGGATCGATCCGCCAGACATCGAGCGCAGAAACCCGGCTACATTCATCAAGCCCAGGACGATCAGCATTACTGCGACGGACAACTCCATGCTGAGCCCGACCCTCACCGGAATGACGAGATTGAAAAGAATAATTCCAGCGCCGACGACGAAGATGGTGACAGTGTGGCCAACACCCCAAAATGCTCCGATTAACGCCGCCCGCAAACTGTTGCGCTGATTGGTGACTATGGTTGTGACTGCAATGACGTGGTCGGGATCTGTGGCGTGGCGCATCCCCAGAAAAAATCCCACCGCGAGGATGGAAAGAAAGCTGATCATGCACCGTACCTTGCTTGCTGAGAGCGATTACTTAGACTGCTGCTGCCCGGCGCAATTCGATCAGGCGCGCCGCGAGAAATCTCAAATACTCTTCCATCCCCTCCCCGGTCTTGGCTGAAAGTTTCAGGACCGGCATGCCCGGGCGTACAGCCTGGATGTTGTCGTATGCACTCTTCCAGTGGAATTCAACCGCGTCCGCCAAGTCAACCTTGGTTACGACGGCCACATCCGCGCTGTTGAAAATGGTCGGGTACTTGAGCGGCTTGTCCTCGCCCTCGGTCACCGAAATAAGTACGAGACGGAGATCTTCGCCCAAATCATAGGAAGACGGACAAACCAGATTCCCAACGTTTTCGATAAAGAGGATATCCAACTGATTGAGATCCCACCCTTCCAGCGCGCTTTGGACCATCGCCGCTTCGAGGTGACAGAGACTGCCGGTCGTAATTTGCTTGACTGGGGCCTCGCTTCGCGCCAAACGCAACGCATCGTTTTCGGTGGCAAGGTCGCCAACGAGAGCGGCCACGCGGTAGTTTGGACGAAGAAGAGTGAGCGTCTTTTCGAGGAACGCAGTCTTCCCAGAGCCGGGGCTGGAGACAAGACTCACGACGAAGACTCCGGCGCCGCGAAAGCGGTCGCGAAGGGATCGGGCCACTACGTCGTTCTGCTTCAGCACATTCTTTCGGACTTCAATTAAACGGGGTTCGGGGCGCATTCCTGTATCTCCAATGCAACCACTTCGAGTTCCCTGCCCTGCACGATCTCAGAGCATGGGGTTCCGCATTCCGGACAACAAAACAACTGCACCGAGCTGAGAGGGCGTTGTCCCCGGCAAGTGGGACAAAAAATCACCACAGGAACGTCTTCAACCACCAGGCGAGAACCTTGCAGTGGAGTATTCTCGGAGGCCATTTCGTAACACGAGAGGAGTGCGTCTTTCACCACGCCGGAAAGGGTTCCAAGCTTTAAGTGCACAGCATGAATCTGAACACGGCGGCGCTTTGCCTCCTCCTCGGCCAGTTCGACGATACTCATCGCAATGGAAAGCTCATGCATAGCTCGACTCGCTGCGGTGTTCGTTCAAGTGTTCGCCGGGCTGCTGAATGGTATCGAACTGACCGAGCGCTGCCAATGCTGCCTGGCCCAGGCTAATGCCTCCGTCGTTGGGCGGGACTGCATGATTCGTCCAGACTTGCAGCGATCCTTCTCCTTCGGTCAGCATCGACTTCAAGTCTTCCAGCAACAACTCGTTCTGAAAGACTCCCCCGGAGAGAACAACAATATCCAATCCGTGACTGCGAGAGATGACGTTCAAGGCATTGCTTAGACCCTCAGCAATTCCCAGCTGGAAGGATCGCGCGATTTCCCTAATGTCCCGCCCACGAACCCGGTCTAGCGCCACGGCCTGTAGCAGCGGTCGAAAGTCGAGTTCCCTGCCGATGAAGGGAAAGGGATAGGGCTCGGTCAAGGGTGCGCTGCGCGCGAGTTGCTCGAGCCACATCGCGGCCTGTCCTTCAAAAGTGACCTCACGAGTAAACCCGAGCAGCGATGCAGCGGCGTCGAACAGACGCCCCACCGAGGTCGTGGCAAACGTTCGTACATCTTTCCGTACCAACTCCATCGCGTTCCGGTAGCGTTCAGGAAAAGCGAAGGGCTCGGCAAGCGCGTCTGGCAAACCATCCACTTGCGCCAGAAATCCAGCCGCCGCCTGGACTGGGTAGTGCGCGGCAGCGTCGCCGCCCGCAAGGGCTGCGCGGCGCAAATGAGCCACGCGCTCGAAACCTTTTTGGACGCTGCCAACGAAGATCTCGCCGCCCCAGATCGATCCGTCGTCTCCGTATCCGGTGCCGTCGAAGCTTACACCTATAACTCGCTTCGTCCACTCTCCCCGCTCAGCAAGCACAGATGCCACGTGCGCGCGGTGGTGCTGCACCGCGCGGCTTCGCGGAACTCCGAGGGTTGCTGCGTGGGCCGTTGAGAGATATTGCGGATGGAGATCGTGCACCAGTAGCTGTTCGTTCCAGGGAACCCTGTACATCGAGACCATGTCCTCGATGGTCTCGTGAAATGCGCGGAGCGACTGGTAATGATCCAAGTCCCCAATGTGCTGGCTCACAAAGGCTTGGCCATCCACCACCAGCGTGATCGTATTTTTCAAGTCGGCACCCAGCGCGAGGACAGGGCCCTCGGCAGGAAGCGATGCAACCGCGCCCGGAGCGTAACCACGGGAGCGGCGCAGGACTACCGGGCCGAAAGCCCCGGCTCGCGCCACGGAGTCGTCCACCCGGCGCGCGATCGGCCGCTGCCCAATCAGAAATGAGTCCGCGATTCCTGCCAGACGCTGCAATGCGTTTTCGTCCTCGTAAGCGATCGGCTCACTCGACCGATTCGCGCTGGTCATGACCAGGACTTCCGGAGCGCCGGCAGCGAACAGCAAGTGGTGCAGCGGAGTGTACGGTAACATTACGCCGAGTTCGATATTCTGAGGAGCAACCCCGTTTAGTTCCACTCTTGCCGGCCCGAGCACGATGGGACGGGCGGCCGAAGTGAGCAGCGCTTCCGCTTCAGAGGAAAGCTCGACCAGAGTGTGGGCCATCTCGACATCCCGCACCATCAGAGCAAATGGCTTTTCTTTCCGGTACTTGCGATCCCGCAAAGCCGCGACAGCAGCGGGATTCCGGGCGTCACATGCCAGGTGGTATCCGCCGAGCCCTTTCACCGCGAGAATCCCGCCGGCACGAAGCATCTCGGCCGCCCGGCGAATGCTGCCTTGGCTTCCACCGGCGGTGGAGTGGGGATGCGGATGAAGATAGTAGCTTGGACCGCAAGCGGGACAGGCTACGGGCTGCGCGTGAAAACGACGGTTGCCCGGGTCCGCATATTCCGCGGAGCAGTAGTCATCGAGCAGCCAATCGTTCATGGTGGTGTTCAGCCGGTCGTAAGGCAGAGCCACCACGACGGTGTAGCGCGGTCCGCAATTGGTGCAATTGATGTACGGATACCAATAACGCGGATCGGCCGGGTCGAAGAGTTCCTTTAAACATTCATCACAAACCGGCAGGTCCGGCGAAACGCGCACCGTGGGCCGTTCCCGGTGCTGGCTCGACCGGATAGTGAATTCGTGCAAGCCGGTTGCCTCCGCAGGCCGTACATCGATTTCTGCGATGCTGGCTGCGGGGGGCGGCTGCGCTTTCAAGTCTCGAACAAAAGCTTCCAGCCCGGTCTCAGCGCCTTCAAGATGAATTTCAACTCCTTCTTCGGCGTTCAGCACCCATCCGTTCAGCGTGTTGGCGCAGGCCAGGCGATATACAAAAGGGCGGAATCCCACACCCTGCACTACACCCCGAACTCGGATGGAACAAGCGCTGGCCATTTTGTCGTTTACCTTACCTACTGTCGTCTACTGGTCGACGATGCAGCCGTGACCTCGCCACCCCACCTGGACAATCTTGCCGTCCTCGACCAGGATGGGCACGGTGCGCTGTCCACGCGCAATCTCGCGCATGTGTTCGCGCGCTACGGGATCGGCCTCCACGTCGTACTCCACAAACTCACTGCGCTTCCACTCGAGCCACTCGCGCATTTCGCCGGTGTGGGGACAGCGAGAAGTTCCATAGAGTTCAAGCTTGGCCACGGCTCACCCCCTCCTGGTTCAACGTCTCCAACGATTCGCGGATGACATGGTAGATCGAAGCCTGCACTTCCTGAATGCGAGGGATATAGTCGCAGTTCACCACCACGGGATAGTCAGCCAGGCGCTTACGTTTGATCTCGCCCCCGTCATAGCCCAACAGCGCCACTGTCAACATATTTCGCTTCCGCGCTTCTTCGAGAGCCATGATGATGTTCCGAGATCCGCCGCTGGTGGAAATGCCGATCGCAATGTCTTCCGGGCGTGCTTGCGCGATCAACTGGCGAAGGAAAATTGCGTCTGTGCCAATGTCGTTGGCAACGGCAGTGATATTTGCAGGCTCCAGGGAAAGTGATACTGCGGGGACAGACTGATAGCCAGCGGGCGGCAGCACGCAATCGATGGCGAAATCGTTCGCATCGGTCGCAGACCCGCCATTGCCGAAGAGAATGAGCTTGCCCGAGCGTAGGAGTCGTTCGTGGATCGCCAGTGTGGTGTTACCGATTTGTTCGGCTTCTTCTCGCGCCACTTGCGCGCGGAGCCTGGCGTCATCGTGGACCTTCATCAGGATGGAAGATGCGACCTCCGCCACCAGGCCGACGGTGCCTTGCTTTTCCGTTCCTAGAAATGGATAGAGAAATCTCGAGTCTCCCACCTCATAGCCGAGTTCGCGGTGTTCGAAAAAGACGTGCACCGTCTCCCACAGCGCGTGATAAAGGATCTCGATCATTTCCTGATGCAGGAAGGGATCTTCGGTCGCTGCGTCCACGGCATAGGAGCCTTCGACGCCGGGAAGAGCGAAGGTCATCGCATCTTTACCGTGCGCCCGCTGCAACGTGGCCCAGACTTCGGGATCGCCTTCCGGAGGACCGAATCCCATGACGATGTCCTCAGGACGAAGAATTGCTTCGAGCCACGGTCGAAACAGGACCGACAGATCCAGCGCGGGCAATGCGCGCTTGCCCACGATGACCGGGTGAACAAACTCCACCGATACATGCTGGGCATCGGTAGCATAGGGTCCGCGCCCGAAGGCAAGCAATCGCCCTCCGCGCAGAAAGCGTTCCGACATTTCGCGGCACGCTTCCGCCAGGCGAGGCGCTTCGCGCAAGAAGAAGCGCTCGAACAATTGGTTTCGCTCAAGCAGGCGCTCTTCGACTTGCGTCGCGAGTTTAAATGCCGTTGGCATAGCCTCTGTATTAGCAAATTCGCGGCAATGGATCGCCGACCAGCATATCTACGATTCTGCTGCCGCCGTAAAGGGTGGTCACGAGTACCGTCCCGGCGGGTTGTTCGCGAACTTCACCGATCACCTGCGCTTCGCTTCCGCCCGGCGCCAGGCTCAGTGCGTTGATCGCAGCGTCGGCGTACTCCGGGGAGACAACCGCCAGAAACTGCCCCTCATTCGCAATGTGCAGCGGATCGAGTCCAAGCAACTCACACGCGCCGCGCACGGAATCGCGCACCGGAATCTGATCTTCAAAAAGAACCATCCCCAGCCCGCAGTCGCGCGCCAGTTCGTTTAGAGATGTGGCGGCGCCGCCACGAGTCGGATCGCGCATCCAGCGGATGCCGGGCCCAGCGGCGTGAATGAGGGTTTCGACGAGGGAAAGCACGGAGCGAGTATCGGAGCGAAGGTCGGCTTCGAAATCAAGCTCGCCACGCGCCAGCAAGATGGTGATGCCGTGATCGCCGATGGGGCCGGAAATTAGAATTTTGTCGCCGACACGCACCGAGCACGGGTCGATGCTGACTCCAGGAAGTAGGCGGCCGATGCCGGTCGTAGTGACATACATCTGGTCGGCTTTGCCGTGTTCGACGACCTTGGTGTCACCGGCAGCGATCCGGACACCCGCATCCCGCGCAGCTTTCGCCATAGCTCGGACTTCAGCTTCGAGAACCTGCGTCGACAGCCCCGCTTCGAGCACATAAGTGACCACCAGGGCTTCCGCCCTGGCGCACGAAACCGCGAGGTCGTTCACCGTGCCGTTCACCGCAAGTTCACCAATCGAGCCGCCCGGGAAACTCAGCGGCTTAACCACAAAACTGTCGGTGGTCATCGCAACGGTCGTGCCGTTGATGTCGACGTGCGCGGCGTCTGCGAGTGGTCCGGGCGCCGCGCCAAAAAGTAGGGGAGCAAAAAGGCCTTCGACAAGCTTGCGGCTGGCTTTTCCTCCGGCGCCATGCGCCATCTCGATCTGAGGATCGCGGAACCGCACGGGTGCGGATTCGGCAAGCACGGCGGCCGGAGCGCTCACGCGACCGAGTTCAGACTTACCATTGCTGCCTTGCGGTGTTCGTAGTTGTGATAGGCGGCGCATGATCCTTCCGATGACACCATGAGTGCGCCGATCGGATGCTCCGGCGTGCACTCGCGACCAAAAAGTTTACACTGATGCGGTTTCAGCACGCCCTTCAGCACTTCTCCGCATTGCGCAGCTTTGGGATCGGTCACGCGAATGCCTGGAACCGCGAAGCGTTGTTCTGCATCCCATTCGGCGTACTTGTCGTTGATGCGGAGTGCCGACTGCGAAATGAAACCTAGACCGCGCCATTCAAAATAAGGACGCAATTGGAAGACCTCGGCCAGGGCACGAAGTGCGGCTCGGTTGCCTTCCCAGGGAACAACGCGCTTATATTGATTTTCAACTCTCGCCTCGCCCGCCTTCAATTGACGCAGGAGCATGACGATGGATTGCAGCATGTCCAGCGGCTCGAAGCCCGAGACCACGATAGGCTTGCGTTCGTTCTGTGCGATCCACTCGTAAGGTCGGCAACCGATGACGGTGGAAACGTGGCCGGGACCGATGAAGGCATCCAGTCGCATGTCGGGAGAGTCGAGGATGGCACGAATCGCTGGAATGATGGTGACGTGATTGCAGAAAACCGAGAAGTTCCGAATGCCTTCGGCTTTGGCGCGCATCATCGTAAGCGCGGTGGAAGGCGCGGTGGTTTCAAATCCGATGGCAAAGAACATGACGTGCTTGTCGGGATTCAGCCGGGCCAGCTTCAGCGCGTCGGACGGTGAATATACGATCCGAACGTCCATACCGCGAGCCTTGTGCTCAAGCGGGCTGCCTTGAGTTCCGGGGACGCGCATCATGTCGCCGAAAGCGGCGAAGACAACATCCGACTGCTGCGCGATGGAAAGACCATCGTCGATTCTTCCCATGGGAAGCACACAGACTGGGCAGCCCGGGCCGTGGATCAACTCGATGTTTTCCGGAAGTATGTCTTTCAGGCCGAAGCGGTAGATGGCATGAGTATGTCCGCCGCAGACTTCCATCATTCGGTAGTGGCGTTCCGTACCGGCGAGGCGACGGATTTCTTCTGCCGCCTTCGAAATCAGTTCGGGTTCGCGAAACTCATCGACGAATCTCATATCATCCCTGCCTTGCGGGCTGGACGCGGGCGGGCATCAATTCACGTCCTCCAAACCATATCCCTGGATTTCCTGCATAGCTCCATCGATCTCTCCCAGCATCCGAAGAGTGTTCATTTGGTCGGCGGCATCCTGCTCGCTGATCTTGCTCATGGCAAAGCCGACATGAATGAGCACCCAGTCGCCCGGCGCCGGCTTGTCGTCCTGCAGCAGGCCCAGATCGATCTTGCGCCGTACGCCGACTACATCCACAAGCGCCGAATCGTGGTTGTCGGAAGAGATATGAACAATCTTCCCTGGTATGGCTAGACACATGCGACATCCTCCCGCGACATCATGATTCGTTTCATCCTGATCCATCTTCGAAAATCCCGTGCCCGCCCAACATTCACGCCGGCTTGCGCGCGGAAATGTCAAATGACAGCTTGAGTTCATCTTTGAGCTTCACGGTCCCCCCGGCGGCGGAAACCGGGCGAATCCCGTAACCGCTCTGGCAGATGGAGCACTCTCCAGTGGCGCGCAACCTATCACCTTTGAGCGTCACTCGGGCAGCAACCGGCTGGCTGCGCGTGATCCCGTGCAAGGCCAATTCCCCATTCAACGAGACGGAATATAAACCCTCGCCCGGCTGCTGGACCGAGGAGACTCGAGGACACTCGTAAATGATTTCGGGAAAGCCGTCAGCCTCGAGAACCTCTTCGTGCATTCTGCGTTCGATTTCCTCGCGGTCCTTGGCGCTAATGTCGTCGGTCACCACCAGCGATCGCGCCTGAATCACGATCCGCAGAGACGCATCCTCCAAAGTATCGGAGCCGAACTGAATCTCGCCCTGGAAGTCCGGAATTGCAATCGTCGGGTTATGGCCAAACGCCGAAAGCATACCAGTGGCAAACGCCCGGACCTTGAGCGTGCTCCCCTTGGGGTCGATTAAATATCGAACCTTGATCGTTTGCGGCATCCCCGCTGTAGACAAACTGATTTCCCCCCTGACCCGGTTGCGGGCCCTGCAGGTCATTTCACGTCGTCACCCGTACTCACATCGACCGCAATTTCAAATACCGGTCCAGGTCCGGCAAGGCGGCCTGAGCTAGATTTCCGACCCCGAACTGGCCGAGATAGCGCCGCGCGATCGGATTTGAAAGAATCAGGCCCGCGCCGAAAACTACCAAAGCCACTCCGCTCAGCATGAACAGCGTGTCCTTGTCGTTGAAGCCCCCGTCACCATTTTCCATTGCCACGGCAATCTCCTTTTGTGCAGATATTTATAGCTCCGAACCAAGGTTAGAACGAAAAAGATCGGAATCGGACCGATCCCGGTTGAGAATTCTGTTGATGATCGCTTCGGCCAGCTTGACCGCGTGGTCCACGGCTGCCTCGACCGCTGCGCTCAGTCCCATCTGACCCTCTTCGCCTCCGAGGGTTTCCGGCTCGCAGCCGAGCAGCAGCACGTTCTTAACTTCGATATTCATCGCCCGCGCCATGCACAGCACGTTCATGGGATTCATGGCGTGAGCTTCAACCACGGCCTGCGGATCGTCCAACGCCTTCAGATCAGGTTCGATGACGTAGAGAGTGCCCGGAACCTCGCCGTGCGGACAAGCGTCCACCAGGATCGTGGTTTCGTACCCGTCCTGCAGAGCGTAAGCGAGATCGAAGCCTCGAATGCCAAAATCCGCCACCCGCACGCTTTCCGGCAGCTGCAAGCCAGCCAGGCGGCGAACCACTTCCACGCCAAACGCGTCATCCCCGAGAAAGATGTTGCCGATGCCGGCTACCAGGATGGTCGGTTTCTGCGTTGCCGTGCTTGGGAGAATTTCGTCAGGCGAGAGCGGCTCGATTTCTTCCGCGTCGAAGAAGAAGCGATGACCAGGTTGGCGAAGCAAGCCCATGTCTCTTCCCGGATCTTCATCAAGAACTACGCAGACGTGGCTCTTGCCCTCGTAGTCTTGTTCGATGCATTCGATGGTTGCAATCTGCCCCGCTAACGCGATATCCATCACATCGCCCCGCTTGCGGGGACGCAGGCGCACGCGGCTTCCTGTCCGCACCTCGATTCCCGAAATCTGCAGATGATCGAGGGCGGCCTTTTCTTCGAGGAGTTGCCATTCCCATTCGTTCATTGGGACTCCTCCCTTAGCGGACGCAGTCCACGCAGCACTCCATGCAGCTTCATGAACTGTTCGACCGGCATGGTCTCGGTGCGCTCCAGCATTTGGCGGGCGCGCTCATCCGACTGGCTCATCTCGCGCTTCTCTTCGTCGGTCAACGTCATTATGCGCAGCGAGAGAATCTCGTCAATCTCGGTCCCGTCAAACAGGTCTCCAGCACTCTCCGGAGCAATCTCCGGGTAGTCATAGAGGATGATCGGAGAAGAGAGTAGGGTGTCGCATTGTCCTTCTTCACCGACGAGGACAGGCCAAGTTCCCACGTTCTTGCAACCCGCGGCCAACTCGCTCATTTGTTCAGGGGGCGCGAGCAGTGAGACAAACTTGCCATTTCGCACGCCGAGGATGGTATGAGCCGAGACTAGAGAGCTTAATAATGCGTTCCCACGGCTGGCGTGCTGGGCACGGGCAAAAGGCGTCCGGTTGCCAACGTTCACTCTGACTTTGAACAAGCCATCGCCCACCCGCTCGCTGCTGATCTCCAGCATTCCTTGCAGCCTGCGTTGCTCGCGGATAACAACTCCGGTGATCGGACCTCCTCCGTCCCGCAGATGCTCAACTTCCTCGCTCGCAGGAAATGTGAACGACTCTGGCAACGGCGCATGAATGAGCGCTTCGATATTGCATATGGGCAAGGCTACTTCGCGCTCGACCGCCTCTTGCCAGGGCTGGTAGACGCAACCGTTCACCGCAACTTTTTCCACCAGCCGGAACTCCGGTATTTTTCCGGGGAGCAATTCGCCCACAGGTGTCAGCAGCTCGCCGACAGAACGCGACACCAGTTGAAGAAAGCGCACGCGAACTTCAAGCCCGGTCAGCGAATTGCCTTCGACCAGGCATTCGGTCTGCATGTTCCAAGCCTCGCTGCCGTTCTGCGCGTGGCTGTACGAGTGGGGGCAGAGCACGCCGAAATTCCAGCGCTGCTGATTCTTCACCGACGATGGGCGGTAAGGATAGAGCATGTAGCCCTCGTACAACACCGCCTTCGCGATTTTATCCACCCTCGCAAGATTCATCAGATCACCGTCTCTTCAACCGGAATAAGGCTCTCCAGCACTTCTTCCCATGTGGGAATGCCGCGCCGGATTTTGTATTGATACAAACCGTCGAAGGCATCTTTGCGCAGGCATAGCCAGGCGGTGTTGGGATAGTAGGACTCCATCATGTCGCGCCAGATTTTCACCGGGAACTTGAAGCGGGCTTCCTTGTCCCAGGAAATGGGCGCAACCTGCAATCCGCCTTCGGCACTCTCGTAGAAAACCGTGCCGCTGAACTGCAGGCAAACCGGAACCTCTCCGTTCGCCAGGCCGTCGAAATATTTCGTGGCAGCCACATTGAAATCAAATGTGCAGGGCACGGGAACATCAATCAAAGTCGTGCCCGTGAACGAAGGTACGACGAGATTGGCGTGGGTCCACAGAAGGTTTCGCAAGGTTTGGCCCCAGCGGCTGGGCTCGCCAAACAGATCGAGCAACCGCCCCTGATCCTGGGGCGTGTATTTTCGGCGGGTAACATCGAACTGGATCTGGCAGCGCAGCGCGACTGTGTGAATCGTCTGTTCCGGGTTAGCGTCGGTTAAACGAAGTTTGAAGGCCAGAAGAGGCGCCGCCGCATTGGCGACAACTTCGGCTCCCTCGACTTGAAAGCTCAGATCAGGCATGCGATTGCTTCTCCAGTCCGGATCCCTCTTCGACCTCGACGGGGACGTCAACTGATCGCGCTTTCAAACTCGCGAAATACGCGGCTAGTTCGTGCCAAACTTCCGTGCCACCGGAAAGACCTTTCCAATGCATGCGAATCAAGCCCACCAGCTTGTAACATTCATCAATAGGTAGCAGGTAATATTCGGCCGCGGAATATCCACGGGAATGGCCCACCCGATTGACCAGCAGCCCTTCGACATCGGATTCCATTTCGTTCAGAATCGGGTTGCGCGCCACAATGTCGTCCCAGGATTCCAGCGCCAGTAGCGATTCTGTCGCACCAGCGGGGCTCGGATAAAGTGCAATGACCCGGTTCTCAAAGCTGCTTTTGAAGAAGAAGGCCATGTTGATGGGGACCATCAAGCCATTCCACTCGGCGTCGCTGAGATTGAAGCCTGGAATGGAATGGACCCGCCGCGGCACGCGCTTGAATTTCACTCCCTGACCGCTAAACAGAATCGCGCAGGCCTCGCAGGTGCACAGGAGCTTTCGCTGAGCCATTTCAATCAGGTGCGGATGATCGGGCCGAATGCCCGCGCTGCACAACTCACAACGTTCGAGCGGCCGCTCGCGGCGCGCAAACTGACGCAGCATCCCAAAGCCATCGGATGATTCCGCAAATTGTCCTGAACTCATGAACATCCCCGAGATCTTCTGCGTCCCTTTAATCGGCTCCTTGCGGTCCCACCGCTACAGGTGATCGAGCAGTGCCGCCCATCAACTTGTTCAAGGCCACAAATCCGGAAGTCGGCTTCTCTTCAAAACCCTCAATTGCCAGGGAGGTCAAATCCGGCGCCGCATCGTACAGCGCTCCCTCCAAAGTAGCCTGCACGGTTTTGGCGGTTGACTCACAGGTGTGCGAACCGGTTTCCACACGCAGCCTGATGGCACCATCGTTCACCCCGAGCAGTTCAACTTCGCAGCCCTGTTTCCGCAATTGCGGCCGCACCCGGTCCACGGCTTTCACCACGCGGCTTTCGAGATCTTCGGGATGAAGGCCGTAAAGAATTAGAACGCTGCTCACCAGCGAATCTCGGCCCAGCCGGTTAATGATGTCCATGCCCGGTTCGCCGGCCTCGGCGACGATGTCGAGCGCTTTCTCCAGGGCCGCGCCGTGCAAGTCCATCAGCGACTGCACCAGGCCCTTGGCGGCCGCGCGAACCGCGGGGTCGGCGATCGATTCCATTTCCTGAACCAGCCCGGCGATCCGTTGCATGTCTTCCCGAAAATCCCTGCCGTCCGCCACAATGCTCCTGTTCAAACGTTCGCTTCGAAACAATGCCAGTCAGGCACTAAACAAAATTAGGAGTGAGAGCGCAGTTTTGAGACGCCAAGTGCGTCGCTAAGAGAAACAGACCGTACCTAGCGATCCGTACCGGGCGATTCCTGACAACTATCACCCTCACTCCTTCGTACCCGTGGGACAGGTTTAGGTTTGGAGACCAAACATGGGGGAGTGATGCGTCTCCAGCACCTTGCCGTTCCCCAGATACATATGCACGCCGCACGGCAAACAAGGATCGAAACTCCGCACCGCGCGCATGATATCAATTCCCTTGAACTTGTCCGGACCGTTTTCCTCAAAGATCGGAGTGTTCTGCACCGCGTCCTCGTATGGACCCGGAGTGCCGTAAATGTCGCGCGGATTAGCATTCCAGGGCGTCGGAGGATATGGATGGTAGTTGGCGATCTTGCCATCTTTGATCACCACGTGGTGCGAGAGCACGCCCCGAACAGCTTCGTGGAAGCCGCAGCCGATGGCTTCCTCAGGCACCTTGAACTCCGTCCAGGTTTTGGTATGTCCGGCGTGCAGTTCCGCCAGCGCCTTTTCCATGAAGTGCAGGGCGGCGCAGGCGGCATAGACCTGGAAGTAGGTCCGCGCCCGGTCGCGTTCGATCGCGTTGCTCCACTTGGGGATCTTCCACTCGAACTCGACCTCAGGCAGCGAGGTGGTCTTGGGCAGGTACATTTTTACGCTGCTGCCGGTGGACTTGATATATCCAATATCTACCAAGCCGGCCAGCGCCGTCGCCCACAGACGAGCGATCGGACCGCCTCCGGTATCCATCGCCAGGTGATCGCCCGTCCGCTTGTCAAACCAGCGCGGCGACATCACCCATGTGTACTTGCCGCCGAAATCACGTTTCTGCGGACGGGGAATCGTTGTCTGGTTCCAGGGATGGTTTTTGTCCACTGGATTCCCCAGCGGGTCAGTTTTGACGAAGACTGGCGAATTTTTCCACTCGTCGTAATAGGAACTGCCCAGCAGAATGCGGATGTTCAGATTGATGTCCACCAGATCCGTGGTCACCAGTTTGCCGTCGACCACGATGCCCGGAGTAACGAACATCGAGCGGCCCCAGTTCGTCATATTCTTGTAGGTGTAATCGCAGACATCAGGATCGTTGAATGATCCCCAGCACGCCAGCAACACACGACGGCGGCCAACCTCTTCATAGCCGGGCAGTGCCTCGTAGAAAAAGTCGAACAGATCGTCGTGCAGAGGAACGACCTTCTTCATGAATTCGACATACTTCATCAAGCGAACCAGGTAGTCGGTAAAGAGCTGGATGGTGGGCACGGTCCCGACGCCGCCGGGATACAGAGTGGAAGGATGAACGTGGCGACCCTCCATCAGGCAGAACATTTCCCGCGTCATACGGCTCATCACCAGGGCTTCGCGATAGAAGGCTCCGGTGAACGGATTGAGCGCGGTCATGATATCGGCGATGGTACGGAATCCATGCAGATTGGAGTGCGGAGCCGGCGTCGATTGAGCTTTCGCCCAGACCTTGGGATTGGTCTCCTTGACCATCTGCTCACAGAAGTCAACGCCGACCAGATTGTCCTGAAAGATGTTGTGATCGAACATGTACTCAGCAGCTTCGCCGAGATTTACGATCCATTCGGCAATCGGAGGCGGCTTTACACCGAACGCCATGTTCTGCGCGTAGGTGGCGCAGGTAGCGTGGTTGTCGCCGCAAATTCCGCAAATGCGGCTGGTGATGAAGTGAGCGTCGCGCGGGTCCTTGCCCTTCATGAAGATGCTGTACCCGCGAAAGATGGACGACGTGCTGTGGCACTCGACCACATGGCGCTTTTCAAAGTCGATCTTGGTAAAAATGCCCAGGCTGCCCACGATGCGAGTGATCGGGTCCCAGTTCATTTCCACCAGATTCCCTTTTTTGCCGGAAACATCTTTTGTCGGTGCGGTAATGGTGCTCATTCGATCGCTCCTTATGCCTTGTCAGTAAGTTCGTGGATGGTATCCGGTGGTCAGTTCAGCGCGAGGATGGCGCCACTTGGGTTCTTTGTTAACGGTGGCCTGAGTCATCGAGCGAAGGGCACGAATCGCGCGACCATAGGCGCCGACAGCTGCGCTAGAAACCTTTGCCCCCGGCGGTTCATCCATGAAGGGCATGAACTTGTCGGGGAATCCGGGCATGGTGCAGCCGATGCAGATGCCGCCCACGTTGGGGCAGCCGCCGATTCCAGCCATCCAACCGCGTTTGGGAACGTTACAGTTCACGACCGGCCCCCAGCATCCCAACTTCACAATGCACTTTGGGGATCCGTACACTTCGGCGAAATCGCCCTGCTCGTAGTAACCGGCTCGATCACAGCCCTCGTGGACCGTCTTGCCAAACAACCAAGTGGGCCGTAGTTGGTCGTCGAGCGGAATTGTGGGCGCCAATCCAGCCACCTGGTAGAGCAGGTAGAGTACGGTTTCCATGAAGTTGTCAGGTTGCACCGGGCATCCGGGAACATTGACGATGGGCAGGCCGGCCTTGGACTTCCAGTCCCAGCCCAGATAATCAGCCAAACCCATAGCGCCCGTGGGATTGCCTTCCATGGCGTGAATCCCGCCGTAGGTGGCGCAGGTTCCGCACGCAACCACGGCGAGGGCTTTCGGTGCCAGACGATCAATCCACTCGTTGGTGGTGATGGGCTGGCCGGTTTTAGCATCGGTTCCGAGCGCCGCCCAGTATCCTTCCTTCTTTATCTTTTCGTTGGGGATCGAGCCTTCGACCACAAGCACGAAAGGCTCCAGCTGGCCCTTCTCGGCCATGTACCAGAACTTCAGGAACTCATCCCCGTTCTCATAGGCAAGGACCGGATTGTGCAAGTGCACTTTGGGAAGCCCGGGGATTGCTCCCAACAGAACGTCCTCGATGCTCGGCTGAGTAGCTGCGGTGACTGAAACCGAGTCTCCATCACAGCCCAAACCGGCGGTGATCCAGAGTATGTGTACCTCGGCGACAGGCGATGGTTTTTGCGTAACCCGACCGTACGGAATTGTTTCCGCTGCCATGACTGCGTTCTCCTTTCCCGGATCAACTTGTTAAGAACGGAGGTTGAAAATCGTTACGAACAGGAATCGCACGCGAAGAGCAAGACATGACTCGTTCTCTGCGTTTGCGAATCGGGTTCCCAAATCGGACCAGAAAGTGTGGGAGCTAGAATCAACAATCGCGGGGGCAGCTACAAGCGGGAGCACCACTTTTTCGGTTTCGTAGTATTACTATTTTTTCTATCGGGGATTCCCTGATGACTAGGGAGTATTTGAGGCCAAGCCTGGGAATCCGGCGAATTTGAGGCGAGCCTGGGTTACTGTGAGGTTAGACACTTCTACGCGGTTTTTTCAGTCATATTCCACTGAATGGCGTGTTGCATGAGCTCGCGGGCGCTCCGCAGCGATAATTTTTCCTTGATGTGAGCCTGGTAGGACTCCACAGTCTTTATGCTGAGATGCAGTTCTTCGGCAATTTGCCGGGTTCCATGGCCATCTCCGATCAGGCGGAAGACTTCCAGTTCGCGGTCGCTGAGATCGGCGATGGACGAGTTTCGCAGAGTGCCGGAACCGGTGATGTAGTGCTTGAGCATCTTGTTGGCGATGTGGTCGCTCACATAAATCTCACCGCTCAGAATGCGGCGCAACGCGACAAGGACTTTTTCCGTGGCCTCCTGTTTCATGATGTAGCCGTTGGCGCCGGCACGGAGGGCGCGTTCCGCGTAGATCGACTCTTCATGCATCGAGAGGATCAACACCGGCAAAGTGGGGTGCGTGATGCGGACGTTTTTCAGCAGATCGAGACCATCCGGGCCATTCAGCGAGATGTCCACGATGAGAACATCGGGCCGAGCCGAAGCCAGTACGTGCATTGCACCCGTCGCTTCTTCAGCTTCGCCGCAGACCACGAGATCTTGCTCCCGGTTAATGAGCAGCGACAACCCTTGGCGCACGATGGGATGGTCATCGACCACCAGAATTCTTTTCTTGGTGACGGCCTGATTCTGCGAGGCATGGTTCTGCGTTTTGTAAGTCGCGTTCATCTTTCACTTCACTCCTTCGTCCGCGACCGGGGGCATGACCGGAAACAAACAGGTCACTATCGTACCGCCCGTGGGGACGCGCTGCACTTCAAGAGAACCTCCGACCATCCTGGCCCGGTAGTTCATCAGGTGCAGCCCCATTCCTTTATTCCCGGGAACTGTGCTGCTGATGCCGTATCCGTCATCCTGGATTGTAAGTGCTCCCTGGCGCTGGTCGGCGGCCAACCGAATGACGATCTGGCGGGCGTGACCGTGCTTGATCGCATTGTTCACCGCCTCCCGGGCAACGTAATAGAGATGGGTCGCCACTGTGTCATCGTGGATCAGCACGGGAGTAAAACACTGGAACCGGCAGCTGACCGCGAATAAATCTTCCACTTCGCCCGCCCATTGGCGCAACGCCGACATCAGCCCCTGCGCGTCGGATACTACGGGAAGCAGGCCGCGCGCCAATTCGCGTGTCTTGTTGATCGCTTCATTCACCAGGTTCACGATCTTCGCCGCCTCGCCGGCCTCGGGCATGCCTTTTTCCATCAGCTTTTGTTCCTGCACCTTGCTCATGAATGCGATGCCGGTAAGATGCTGGCCCAAGCCATCGTGCAGGTCCTGTCCAATGCGGCGCTGCTCCCGGGCGCTGATCTCCAGAATCGTTTTCTCCAGATGTTTGCGCTCGGTGATGTCGATTCCGGTGGCGATGAAGTACGTGGGCGTCCCGCCGTTGCCAGGAAGCACCGTGCTTGACCATGCGATCAGGCGGCGAGCGCCGTCCCGCTTTACCAGATAGCCCTCATAGTCACTGGGGAACTGATCCGAACGGGGTTGTTGAAGGACTGATTTGAAACGGTCCACCTCGTCCGGAACCATCAATAAGTCCCAAATTTTCTGGCCGGCAACCTCAGCGAAAGAATATCCAGTGGTTCGTTCACAGGCCCGGTTGAAGCGGATGATGCTGCCTTCGGGATCGAGCACCACCACCAAAGCTCCCACCGTGTGGAGAATGGCGGAGACCACATTGCGCTCTTCCTGCAAAGCCTGTTCGGTTTGCTTCAGATCAGTGATATCAAAGCCCACACCGTGGATGAACCAGGGCTCACCGTCCTCCTTGCGAATCATCTTGGCTTCGCAATGAAACCAGATGACTCGGCCATCGCGCGAAACCACACGGTAGGCCGAGCGCAGCGGATTGCCGGTCAGAAACATTTCGGCCGCTTCGGTGCTCCAGCGCTGCTTGTCGTCCGGATGGATTTGGCTGTACCAGCGGACCGGATCTTCCAGCCATTCTTCCTGGGAAAAACCCAGCGTGGCTTCAATCTGAGGGCTGACGTAGGCCTCGCCGATGCCCCGATCGAGATAAGCCATGAACACTACCGCCGGAATCTGCTCCACAAGCGCTCGATATCTGGCTTCGACATTCGGAAGCTGCGCATCGTCATCTTTGGACCATCCCTGGTCTGGCCGTTCTGGCGGATACACGATGCGTCTTGCAGTCGCGAGATGGTGGTGGCGGCTGAAGACTCCGGCCAAGCCCTGGAGAATTTCCTCGGCCTCGGAGGGATTCAGGTCCGGCTTGGCAGCCGCAGAAGGAGGGGCGTTGGCAATGGCGTTCGCCTTATTCGACCACGAAAACGAGACCATGCTCACTCCTGAAGCGACAGCATTTCATGACCATGCGTTGCAGCTCAGTCCTTGCCGCGCGTCGGCTTGCGCCAACTGGGCTCTTTGTTCAGCGACGACTGCGTGAAACGGCGCAACGCGTGAATGGCGCGTCCATAAGTTTGAACCGCAGCCGACGACAAAAGAGAACCCGGCGGCTGATTCATAAAAGGCATGAACTTGTCGGGAAAGCCCGGCATCGTACACCCGATGCAGATGCCGCCGACGTTGGGACATCCGCCAATACCACCCATCCATCCACGCTTGCCAACGTTACACTGAACCACCGGCCCCCAACATCCCAGCTTCACGATGCAAAGCGGAGATCCGTATTCTTCAGCAAACTGCGCCTGCTCGTAGAAGCCACCGCGGTCACAACCTTCGTGTACCGTGTTGCCAAAGAGCCAGGTCGGCCGCAGCGCCTCATCGAGCGGAATCATAGGCGCGCGGCCGGATGCCATGGACAGCAAATACAAAAGCGTTTCCATGAAATTATCGGGCTGCACCGGACATCCGGGCACGCACACGATGGGAATCTCCGCTCGCGACTTCCATTTCCATCCCAGGTAGTCGGGAAGACCCATACACCCCGTGGGATTGCCTTCCATGGCGTGGATGCCGCCGTAGGTAGCGCAGGTTCCCGCTGCCAACACCGCCCAGGCTTGGGGAGCGAGACGATCGATCCATTCACACGTGGTGATCGGCTGACCGGTGTTGGGGTCCGTACCCATGGATGCCCAGTAGCCTTCCTCCTTATTATGTTCATTCGGGATCGACCCTTCGACCACCAGAATGAAATTTTCCATTTTCCCTTGTGCCGCTTGATGGAAGGCCTTCATAAAGTCGTCGCCATTGGCCAAGGCAAGGAAGGGATTGTGCAGGGTCACTTTTGGAATCCAGGGAATTTGCCCGAGAAGGATATCTTCAATGCTGGGCTGGCTGGCAGCCGTCATGGCGATGGTGTCCCCGTCACATCCAAGGCCGGCAGTTATCCAGAGAACGTCGAGTTCGGGGATGGGACTCTGATTTCCCCGGCGAATCTCGGCCTCCACCATTTCGACTTCTCCCCGAAGCACGCCAGAGACTCCGTTCCGATTCTTTCCTCCCAAATCGAGCCGCGAAGAATCTGGACCGAAGGCTGAGCGGGTAAAATACCACGTTAGAGTGCTCCTTGCTAAGTCCTGGCATATTTTAGCGGAATCTCTCTCGTTCACGCTCGGCAGAAGCCGGCAAACGGCGTGGAAACTATAAGCGCACCCAATCCTTGATCGGCTAAAATCGATCGGCCAAAATCTGCACTTCTTCGGCTTTGCTGTTTTTTGGGGGTTCTCTTTGTCCGATAAGGACATCTAAGAGTACTGCCGACCAATAAGCAGTTGTTGAACCCTGCACTGGACCAGCGGTCAACGGAAGCAGACCGGCTACTCTCACGCCGGGGCGCATGGCATGCCATTGGAAGTGTGCTCAGCGGATTAGCGTTGCTGCTGTTCTTGCACTTAGCGATCTTGGCGAAGTCGCACTGAACAATGTGAAGCTCAAGGACGCCTGCGAGGTGAACCGTGCAGCGGCAGGTCATTGCTGCTGAAATGGGGAGTCGGGTCGGGAAATATTGACCGCATAGAAGGATCGCCGCCCCCAGATCCGCGCTTCGTGGGCATCGGCAAACAGGATATCAACGACCGGGCGAGTCTCGGTTTGCGCCGTGCGGTCAACGAAGCGCGCAAGATGCCTGCGGGCGCGATTTTTCGACATGAGCACAATCGTGTCGTTCAGGTTGGCATGGAGCTGCCGCTCTGCCGTCGGTGAGAGTGCTACGTTCAAGACCTTCCCAATCGGGAGAGCGTGCTTGGGCACCGCATAGGCGCTCCGCGCTGGAGCATGATTCGAGAAGAGCGGATCGGAGCCGAAATCGTCGGTCAGAGCATAAGCGGTCACCTGAACGCGGGCTTTCGAGGCTTCGAGGAATCCGAGTTTTTGGTTTGCCTCTGACAGACGAACGGTGGCATCAACAAGTTCGGATTCGGTCTGCTTCAGTTGATCGCTGAGTCGGCGCACAGCCGCCGCGTTTCGGACGTTTTCGTAACGGTGAAGCCCCACCGCCGCTCCGAGCACGAAAGTAATCAGGAGTGCGGTCGTCAAATTCCGAATTGTCATGGCAGCCTCGCTCTGATGCCATGTTCTGATGCTCGCGACATGCCATTTCAGGCAACACGGGGCCGCTCTAACGAGTCGCGAGTGAAAAGCCGCCGTAAGCGGCAGTGGGGGCTGAGTTTCAAGCTGATCGTGAGCTAGGTTCGGGTGAATCCGGGATGCGGCGGCGACTCCTCCCTTTCATAGTCACCTGAAAGGTAACATCGCATAATCTTGCGCAGATATCCGAATCGGTCCGACGCGACGGCCGCACTGGGTAACTGTCACGATGGTTACGAGCGATCCTCAGCACAGGGGTGTCTCGAGAAATAAGTGTGACTCTCCGCGGAGAGCGCGCGCGAGCGATCATTTTTTCTGCTCACTTCTGCCAGCATTTTGCTTCTGCTTCCAGTCCGAGTACGGTCAAGCACCGCAGGATTCTCGTAATCAGCAGATGATTGTGATTGCCCGGAGATAGCCAGCCTGTCGCCTGGGCCGCAAAATTCGACACGTAAGTTTTCTTTTAGGTCAGGACGAGCCAAGAAATCCCGTATCGACTCGCGAGTCAGCGCTGGCACTGCAACGTTGAAGCCGCTCGGCTCGGGAAGGGGGAAGAGCCATTGGATGTGGTCAGGGACGGATTCCACCTGGTCATCCGGCCATTGCTGAAGCTCGCGCAGATAACGACCGCGATGATCTGATTCGGTGCAGTTGTAAAAACCAATGATCCGCGAGGGCATCACCCGCATGGGGACATTATCAAAGTCGCGCGACAGGATCACGACCGCTGACACGGGCGCATAAAACGCACATCCTTGACTGCAGCTCCGCTGCGGGTCGGACCAACTATGAGAAGGATGACCCTCTCTGCACAAAAGAGAGCCCGCCCGCCCACTACCCAAACCTGTGGACGCGCCAGGCCAGTCACTAAAGAGCCACGGAGGCATCTTGATTCATCCATCCCCCTGACGCCTCCATGGCGATCGGTTACCGGCGTCTCTTCTTGCGGACGTGCGGCTGCACTATACTTCTCAAAAGTTGTCCCGGATGTACGCTGAAACATGACTCGTGCTCCAGGAGAGACAAGTGGCTAGTAGCGAAGAACGAGTCGGGAAATTCCTGAAGCGTCTCCTCGAAAATAGGTCCGCGCTGGAGGTGGCACAATCACTTTCCAGTCCCCAGCCTCAGCATGCTTCTCGCATTCCGGGCGGAGGGTCGGTATCGCTCTCTGCGATTAACAAACGATGGGATCTGATACCGCATTCTGAAGAGGCCCGGTGCGCGCTTTTCCCCAATGGCGCTGAATCCGAGGTTGCGTTGTATCAGAATCACATCGAGAACTGCCTCGGAGCCGTGAGGATTCCGGTTGGAATCGCAGGTCCACTGCGCGTGAGAGGCATCTTCGCCGCTGGCGATTATTACGTACCGATGGCGACCACAGAGGCTGCTCTTGTAGCTTCCTATTCGCGGGGAGCGCAAGTCATTACCGAAGCGGGTGGGTGCGTGAGCGTGATGTTGAATGAAGGTGTGAGCCGCACACCCGGATTCGCCTTTCATAGCCTGGTAAGTGCAGGGTTGTTCGCGGTCTGGTGCATCGAGCATCGCGAAGAATTGCGAACGGCTGCCGCCCAAACCACCGCACACGGCGAACTGGCCGACATTGGAGTAGCGATTGAGGGCAACCACGTCTATCTTCTGCTCGAATTCACCACCGGCGATGCCTCCGGCCAGAACATGGTGACCATCGCAACGCAGGCGGTTTGTAACTACATCGGCGAGCATTCGCCATTGCAACCCGAATACAGTTTTGTGGAAGCCAATTTCTCGGGCGACAAGAAAGCAACGGCGCTTTCCTTCACCACGGTGCGCGGAAAGAAGGTCAGTGCTGAAGTCACTTTGCCGAGAGAGTTGGTAGAACATCGCCTACACACGACGCCGGAACATCTGGAGCGGTACTGGAAGATGTCCGCGATTGGCGCCATCCAGAGCGGCAGCATCGGCATTCAGGGACACTTCGCGAATGCGCTGGCCGCCTTGTACATCGCCTGTGGGCAAGATCCAGCGTGCGTGGCGGAATCGGCGGTGGGCGTGACGCGAATGGAACTGAATCATGAGGGCAATCTATACGCGTCCGTCACGCTTCCGAGCATCATGGTGGGCACAGTCGGGGGAGGTACTTCGCTGCCTACACAGCGAGCCTGTTTGGAGATTCTGGGGATGGTCGGCGCCGGGCATGCGCAAGGCCTCGCAGAGGTCTGTGGCGCACTCGCACTGGCAGGTGAAATCTCGCTTACATCCGCGATTTGCTCGAATGATTTCGCCCGGGCACACCAAAAACTCGCCCGCGGCCGGGAAACCGGGGAGCAGGGAGACAATGGCTAACCGCTGGTGGATCTACCAGCGCGAGCGTTTTCCCCTACTCGCACATTCTCCCGTAATCGCGGCCTTCAGTCTTTCCGCGGTCAGCTATTCGGCACTAATCCGGGGGTTGCATCAGTTGCCCGGATGGAAACCTTGTGTCGTAGCGTTTGCGAGCTCGTTCCTGTTCTTCCTCCAGCTTCGAATCGCAGATGAGTTTAAGGATCTCGAGGAAGACTCGCGCTATCGGCCTTATCGTCCTGTACCGCGCGGCCTGATTCGTCTTAAGGATCTCGGCTGGGCATGGGCGGGTTGCATTGTGATCCAATTCGCACTCGCGCTCTGGCTGGCGCCGAAACTGATCGTGCTGTTATTGCTCACTTGGATCTATCTTGGCCTGATGAGCAAAGAGTTTTTCGCGCGGCGCTGGCTGAAGGCGCGACCGATCACATACATGGTTACGCACATGGCCATCATGCCCCTGGTTGATCTCTACACTACCTCTTGCGACTGGGTTCCTGCTGGTTTCCTCAGACCGCCCCGAGGTTTGCTGTGGTTCCTCCTCGTCAGCTTCTTCAATGGCATGGTGGTTGAAATCGGAAGAAAAATTCGCTCACCACAAGACGAAGAAGTAGGCGTCGAAACCTACAGCTTTCTTTGGGGACGTCGGAATGCCATTGTTGCTTGGCTGGGAATGCTGGCTTGCACGGCCGGATTTGCCTACGTTGCCGCCGGAAAGATCGGCTTTGCTCGCCTCGTTCTTATTTTGTTGATCCTTCTCTTCTTCGCTGCACTTGCAGTCGCGATCTACTTTCTTCAGCATGCTGTGCCGAAGCGTGGAAAGTACATCGAGGCGATGGCCGGCGTCTGGAGTCTGCTGATGTACCTGAGCCTGGGCTTCATTCCGATGGTTTTGCGGCAGTGGGGTGTGGAATGAGTTTCGTTTTCCGCGAAGGCGGACTACAGGAACTTGGCGGAAAGGCGCTCGCCCTGCTGCGGTTGGAACAGGCCGGTCTGCCCGTTCCCCCGTGGTTCGCGATATCGCCGTCAGCGTTCACTGCCAGTTTGAGCACTGTTGGCCTAACCAAGGACCAAATCGAAAGGGTTACATCCGAGCAACCGGGACGATTGAACTCGGCCCTGCTCTTGCTAAAGCCGTCGGATGAAATCCAGCGCGAAGTGAATGACGCGCTGCGGGCGTTGTCCGTCGAAACTGTTCGTTTCGCAGTCCGCTCATCGGCCGTCGACGAAGACGGTTCGCAGCATTCGTTCGCCGGGCAATTCGACACTTTTCTTTTTGTCGACCAGAAAGGAATCAGCGCGAAAATCGCGGCCGTATGGCGCTCGGGTTTCAGCGAGCGAATTCTCGAATATCGGCGTCAGCACGGGCTTTCGAATGTGGCGTTCGCAGCCCCCGCGGTGCTGGTGCAGAAGATGGTAACCGCAACCGTCTCTGGTGTTGCTTTCAGCGCCGACCCAGTCAGCGGGCGGCGTTCGCTGGCGGTGGTCTCGGCAGTTCCGGGACTGGGGACGGCCCTTGTCGGCGGCGAAGCTGCGGCGGATGTCTTCAAGGTCGATCGTGGCGGAGCCATTGTCGAGAGAGCAATTGTCCGAAAGAACATTTCCCATCGGTTTGATCCTGCGGCCGACGAAGGCGTCTCCGCTGTGGCCTTGAACGATGCCGATGGTTCGAGGCCGGCTCTGACCGACGAACAAGCCGTCGCTGTAGCGGCCCTTGCCCGCCATGCAGCGCACTCTTTCGGGCAGCCGCAGGATATCGAATGGGCCATTGAGGGCGACGAGTTATTCCTGTTGCAGTCGCGCCCAATCACTACGCTCCGCGATCTTGGCGATCCCGAAGGCGCGCTCAACCTTTGGGACAACAGCAACATCACCGAGAGTTACAGCGGCATTACGACGCCACTAACATTCTCCTTCGCGCGTTACGTGTACGAAGGCGTGTACCGGCAGTTCTGCGTCATCATGCGAGTGCCGAAGCGCAAGATCGCGGCCAATGACCGCACTTTCAGCCGGATGCTCGGACTGATCCGGGGCCGCGTCTACTACAACCTGCTGAACTGGTATCGCGTGCTGGCGCTACTGCCGGGATTCACTCTGAATCGCCGCTTCATGGAACAAATGATGGGCGTCCGCGAAAGCCTTCCAGATGAGATCGCCCGCGAATTGGAGCAGGCCGGCACGCGAGATCGAATCATCGACGCACTGCGCAGCGCGCGGATGGTGTTCGGTCTGGCAGGAAGCTACCTGAAGTTGGATCGTCAGATTGAGGAATTCTACGTCCGGCTTAATAAGGCGCTGGCCGCGCCGGAGCCGCAGTTTGAGGATATGCGCCTCGACGAACTGATCGCGCACTACTACAGGCTTGAACAGCAGTTGCTGTCGCGTTGGGACGCGCCCCTGGTTAATGATTTCTTTGCCATGATCTTTCATGGCGCTTTCCGGAAACTCACCGAACTCTGGTGCGGAGATGCCAATGGTATGCTGGCCAACGATGCAATCCGGGGCCAGGGCGACATCGTTAGCCTTGAACCTGCGGCGCGCGTCCGCAAGATGGCTGGAGTCGCGGCTGCTCATCCCGAACTGGTGGCCGCTTTGCGGGAAGCTCCCGTGGCGAAAGCACTCCGCGTCATCCGCCAGTATCCTGAATTTTCTGCGCTGTACGATGCTTATCTCGCCAAGTTCGGCGATCGTTGCCTCGAAGAATTGAAACTGGAGAGCGAAACTCTCCACGAGGATCCCCTCGTGCTGCTCAGAAACGTTGGAGAGGTGGCGCGCGCCGCATCGATCGCCCGCACCCCGCAAACGGAGATCCCCTCCCCTGATGCCGAGAAAAAAATGCGCGCAGCCCTGTGGGGCTCGCCTTTTCGAGAGGCGATATTGTTCTGGGTCATGCGCGAAGCCCGCAAACGCGTGCGAAATCGGGAAAACCTGCGCTTCGAACGCACCCGATTATTCGGCACCATCCGTCGCCTATTTCTGGAGGTTGGTCGCCGCCTGCAAGCGACCGGACGTCTTGACGATGCACGCGACATCTTCTACCTCGAACTGGGAGAGATTCTTTCTTTCAACGACGGCACGGCGACGACCACCGATCTTTGTTCTCTGGCGGCGGTGAGAAAACAGGAATTCGTGGCGTACCGCGAAGGTCCGGCTCCCGCAGAACGCTTCGAGACCCGAGGGCCCGTTTATCATGCGCAAGCCTATCGTTCGAGCAAACCGAGTGGAGGGGTTACGCCCAGTGGCGAAGAGCGAAAGGGCCTAGGGTGTTGCCCGGGCATCGCGCGCGGAACGGCTTGCGTGGTGCGTGATCCGAAGCATGCGCGCTTGACCGCAGGTTGCATCCTCGTGGCCGACCATACTGATCCGGGCTGGATCATGCTCTTTCCCTCGGCCAGCGGCTTGCTCGTAGAGCGGGGCAGCCTGCTTTCGCACTCGGCGATCGTGGCGCGCGAGCTCGGGATTCCCGCCGTGATTTCTATTCCCGGACTGCTCGATTGGCTGCAGGATGGAGATGAAGTTGAGCTTGACGGCGCGGCGGGAATCGTCCGCCGGCTCGCCGCCAAGGAGGCCAATGCGTAGCGAAGCGGCCGAGCGAGCGGATTTTTCCGGCATTCGGTATGCACAATGCTGGGAGGACGCCGACGTTCTGCTTGCTGCGCTTGAACCCGGCCCAGGGAAGCGCTGCCTCTCGATCGCCTCGGCTGGGGACAACACCTTGGCCCTGTTGTCTCGTGATCCGGAAAGTGTGCTCGCGCTCGACCTCAGTCCGGCGCAGCTTGCTTGCCTCGAATTGCGCGTGGCTGCATATCGTGTGCTCCAACACAACGAACTGCTGGCACTCGTAGGCTCCGTCGAAAGCGTTTCGCGCCCGCGCCTCTACCAGGCCTGCCGCAAACATCTATCGAGTGATGTTCTTGCCTTCTGGAATGAACGGCCTGATTTGATCGCCGCTGGCATTGGCTCGGTGGGTAAGTTCGAACATTACTTCGGACTGTTCCGCGAACACGTGTTGCCGCTGGTGCATTCTCGTGATCGCATTCGAGAGCTTCTACGTCCTAAATCCGGCCAGGAGCGGCGTGCCTTTTACGACGACCGGTGGAATAACCGGCGCTGGCGCATCATGTTCCATCTGTTCTTCTCGCGGACGGCGATGGGTGTGCTGGGGCGCGACCCGGAATTCTTTCGCTATGTAGAAGGCAGCGTTTCCGAGCGAATCCTCGAACGCGCCAAGTACGCACTCACCGAACTGGAGCCGGCGGCGAACCCGTACATTCAATGGATCCTAACGGGACGCCATAACGGCGCACTGCCAGCCGCCCTGCGAGAGGAAAACTTCGAGCCGATCCGCCGCAATCTCGACCGCTTACAATGGCGTCGCGGCGCGCTAGAGGAATCGCTCAAGGGGGATCGGAAGTTTGATTGCTTCAACCTGAGCGACATCTTTGAGTACATGTCGCCGTCGTCCTACGAACAACTGCTGAAACTTATTGTGTCGACCGCTCGTCCCGGCGCGCGCGTCGCATACTGGAATATGCTGGCGCCACGACATCGCCCCGAGTCGATGGCAGCTACATTACGTCCGCTCACCGACTTGAGCGCGCAACTGTTCGCCCGCGATCAGGCTTTCTTCTATAGTGCGCTGGTGGTGGAGGAAGTCGCGTGACCCTGCGCGACGCAGTGGCCCTGGCAATTGTGCTGGCGTGCGCCGTGGCAATGCTGTTCCTGCTGCGCCTCTACCGCAAGTGGAGGGGCGCCGACGGCGAATGGGTACGCAAGTTGGCGCACCTCGGAACTGGCCTGCTCTCGATCGGGCTTCCGTGGATATTCTCAGGCCGTGTTCCGATTTTTATTATCTGCGGCGCATCGATCACTCTGCTGCTCGCGATGCGGTATGTGCCGCTGGTCCGTGTTCCTTTGTCGGGCGTGCTGGATGATGTAGCGCGCGATTCCTGGGGGGAAATGTATTTCCCCTTGTCTGTCGCGTTGCTCTACCAGTTCGCGCATGGCGGCAAGCTGTTGTACGCCGTTCCCCTGGTGGTCCTTACACTGGCGGACACTGTTGCCGCTTTGACCGGGGCCGAGTATGGAAGGCACGGATATACCGCGACCGGGGCTACGAAGAGCATGGAAGGATCGATCGCGTTCTTCTGCGTTGCGTTTTTTAGCGTAAATGTCGCGCTGGTGGTTTTTTCCGATGTTGGACGCATCGAAACCCTGCTAATCTCCCTCGACATCGCGCTGATCGTCATGTTGCTGGAGGCGATCGCATGGCGGGGCCTGGACAACATTTTCATTCCCCTCGGTGTGTTCATTCTGCTACGCCTCTATATGGCAATGTCTCTGGGCCAACTGTGGAATCGCTTCCGGGTCGGAGTTGCATTGGTTATGTTTGTGACCGCCTATGCGCGCAAGACGACGCTACAGGGCAGCGCGCTGCTGGCCTCGGCGTTGGTGCTCTACACTTCGTGGGCACTCGGAGGTTGGCAGTGGCTCGTGCCGCCGTCGATTATGCTTCTTACCTATGCTTTCTTTTTCCCGGGAAAGATCACCGAGTCGGACCGCACACATAATGTCTATGCGGTCTTGAGCATCGCTTCGGCTGGACTGATGTGGCTTTTTCTGTTCCGCATCTGGCAACAGCCAGCGTTGCTGTTTCCATACACACTGGCGTTCGCCATACACCTAGGGATCATAGCCTGGAACTTGCTCTACCCCCGCTACTCGTCCGTCCGACTGGTAATGGTTGGATGCGTCCTGGTGTCATGGGCATTGATGTTTGTGCCTTACGTGTTGATCGAGGGTGGGTCCGGTATGTCATTGGTGCAAGCCGGTATTGCGCTGCCGGTCTGCGCTGCCGCGTTCGCTGCATTTTATTTGTCAGAACCGCGACAGGAAGGAGTTTATCCTGCGACTGGCGCTCGCTGGTGGCGGCAGGCTGCCATTGTGTTGGTGTCAACTCTGGCGGTTAGGATACTTTGACAATGCAAGTCGTTCAGTGCGCCACGACTTCTGAAATTGCCCGCTTGGTTGAAAGCGCAACCCTGTCACGCTTCAATCCTTCGGACGTCGAAACCCAGCGCGCTGACATTCACTTATGCGCTTTGTCAGGGAGCGGTGACGTCGAAGCGCGTTGCTCCCTCTGGTGGAACCACGTCCCGGCGTACGACCAACACCGCGTCGGCGTCATCGGACACTACGCGGCAGTAAACGATGCGGCTGCCGCCGTGGTCCTGGCTGCGGCCGAGGAGCGATTACGCGCGGCCGGCTGCACCTTGTCGCTTGGTCCGATGAACGGCAACACTTGGCGGAGTTATCGCTTTGTGTCCGAGCGTGGCGAGCAGCCTGCATTTTTCCTGGAACCCACGAATCCTCCGGAATGGCCTCTACAATTCGAACGGGCGGGGTTTTCGTCGCTGGCATCCTACTTCTCTGCGCTTAACAGCGATTTGTCACGTCCCGATCCTCGTATCGACGCGATTGAAAAGAAGATTGCTGAAGCAGGAGTTGTGATTCGCTCGGCGAATTCCGATCTGGGGCGTGAACTCGATGGGATCTATGCGGTGAGCCAGATCTCCTTCCGGCAAAACTTCCTCTACACGGAGATTCCCAAGGCAGAATTCATTGCCTTGTACGAACCTGTCTTGCCCTTGGCGCGCCCCGAACTCGTGCTCATTGCCGAGAGGGCCAGCGAGTGTGTTGGCTATCTGTTCGCCATTCCCGATCTTGCCATGAAAGCCCGCGGCCTCGAAGTTGACACCTTCATTACCAAAACCGTTTCTATTCTTCCGCAGCCAGAGCTTCGAGGCCTAGGCACATTGTTGGTGTCGCGCGCCCAGCAACTTGGCCGCGAAATGGGCTTCCGCCGCTGCATTCACGCACTGATGTTTGAGGACAACATCTCACTGAACATCAGCCGTCACTACGCCACCGTGATGCGCAAGTACACGCTTTATTCGAAGGATCTGGCGAGATGAACATCGCAGAGATATTGCTGCGGCGCGCCGCGGAACTGGGTGACAGCGCAGCCATCATCGATGTTCATCGAAATCATGATCGCTCCTGCAGTTTTCGCGAACTGGACGTTGTGACCTGCAGTGTCGCGGATCAGCTGAGGAGCGCTGGTCTCAAGCCGGGAGACGGTGTTCTGCTGCTGCATCCTGTGGCCATCGAACTATACCTGGTCCTCATCGCGTTGTTCCGCCTAGGGTGCGTGGCGATCTTTCTTGATCCATCCGCCGGACGCGCGCATATCGAGCGCTGCTGTGCGATTTTTCCTCCAAAGGCTTTCTTCGGCAGCCGGCGCGCGCAGTTGCTGCGGTGGACCATACCAGCCCTCCGCAGTGTTCCCAAGGCGTTTTGTTCCGGTTGGTTCCCAGGCTCACTGCGACTGGATCTGCGGACGGGTGCGGCGCCACAACGGGAAATCGTTTCCCTCGCCGCTGAAGCGCCTGCGCTGGTTACATTTACCAGCGGAAGTACGGGACAACCCAAAGCGGCCTTGCGCACCCATGGCTTCTTGCTGGCACAACATCGCGCCCTGGAAACAAGCCTTGCACTAAAAGCGGGTACGCGAGATTTAACGACTTTGCCGATCTTCGCGCTGGCAAATCTGGCCTCGGGTGTCACGAGTGTCCTAGCCGACGCAGACCTGAGATCGCCCGGAAAGATCGGGGCCGGGCCGGTGCTGGCGCAGATTCAGCGACACAAAATCGAAACCACCGCGACGTCACCGGCCTTCCTATCTCGACTATTGGACGAATGTGAACGAAGTGGCATCGCAATGCCCTCTCTATCCAGCATCTACGTGGGTGGTGCACCCGTTTTTCCTGGACTTCTCCGCCAAGCAAAACGGGTTTGTGAACAAGCCAACATCACGGCTGTTTATGGCTCGACAGAGGCCGAACCGATGGCCGAGGTTGCGCTCTCGAATATTTCGCAAGAGGACTTCACTGGCATGGAGCTGGGCAAAGGGCTTCTCGCCGGCCAACCAGTTTCTTCGATCTCATTGCGCGTCATTCGCGAGCAGTGGGGTGTTTCGATTCCGCGGCTGGATGCCCATATGTTCGAGCGACTTATGGTCGCAACGGGAGAACCGGGAGAGATCGTGGTTTCGGGCGGGCATGTGTTGCGCGGCTACCTAAATGGAGAAGGTGATAGCGAAACGAAGTTCGATGTAGATGGCCTCCGCTGGCATCGCACTGGCGATCTGGGGTATATGGATGCGGCCGGCCGGCTTTGGCTCCTCGGTCGATGCAACGGCAAAATCCAGGATGCGCGGGGCGCTCTTTATCCCTTCGCCGTGGAGTGTGCCGCCATGCAAACTCCCGCGATCCGGCGGGCTGCATTGGCTGCTATTGACGGACGCCGGGTGCTGGCGGTTGAAGGAAGAGAAACCACGTCGCGGGAAGAGATTCTGAGATCCCTTTCCTGGGCAGCGCTGGACCAAGTAGTCTTCCTGGATCACATCCCCGTCGACAGTCGTCACAACGCCAAGGTCGATTACGGCGCGCTGGATCGCAAACTTAGAAGTATCCGCGAAAGCCGAAATACTCCCGGGTAAGGCATCAGGCGCCCAGGCCCGATTCCGGACAAGCCCCGGGTGAGAAGCCTGATCACTCGTGGCAGATGGGGTTCGTCGGGCACGGGATGGATCGCAATTGACAAGCAACTGTGCTTTTGCCATAGTGTCAAAGCGGTTAGACGGGCGGGCGTAGATCGTTCTAGGTCTTGATCGCGAACCATTATTCCCTGCTTGCGGTGCCTCCGAGGAGCACGAAAGCAGCTTCCTCATGTTCGGTGCAGGACCGGTAGACGTCGCCCAGTTGCAATCGCCGGACGAAGAAACTCATCCATTCCCATCGCGCATCCTTCGCACTTTGTCAAGAGATTTTACCGAAACAGCCGGATCGCAACCCAAACTACCAGGAATGCGGATCATATATGAAAATTCGTATTCATCAATATTGAAAGCTTTTAATAGCGGGGGTTATCACAGAACACACGGCACAAGTCGACGCTGCACTCCTGTCCCGAACACTTCCACGATCAGGAATTTCAATGCGTCAAACCGCTCTGATGAATCGTCACTAATCTATTGCGCTTTACCTTCAATTACGGGCTATGACAATTGCTTGACAGTTGGTGACTCCTTCGCAGAGCGGTTGCATGGCTTGAACGCTTGACGCATATCGTTTAGCGTTGCGTTGGTCGATGCTGATCACGGCATCACTGGCTGTTTCGACAACGAGGCGATACCTCGCTTACCTCTCTTCGCTGTAGCGGCGGGCGGATTCTTGCTGTTTACGTTCGGTAATATCAGTAAGGACACCGCCGATGGCGTAGATCCCGCCTTCTGCGTTGAACAGCGGAAACTTCTGGACGATCCTGGTGTGTTGTCCGTCTTCGTAGAGAGCCACGTCTTCAAATTTCGTCGGCAGGCCCGCCTCTAGTACCTGTCGATCAACGGCTTGAAAGGCAGGCCTGTTCCGCTGAAAATAGCCCATCATCGGTCTTGCCCTTGGGTCTTGCCCTTGATTTCTTCCGTGACGTGAAAGGCTTTCTTGAACTCCTTGTTGGCATAGAGGTGCCGGCTCTGCCGATCTTTCACAGAAATCAGGTTTGGCTGTTTTCGAAAAACGCCTGCAGCAGTATCTCGCTCTCTTACTGCTTGGCCTCGGCTTCTTTACGTTCATTGATGTCCTCGCAAGCGATCAGGGTACGCAAGGACGATTCGCTTCTAGGGGTTGGGGTGACGGCTAGAGTGCAGGGGGTGACTCTAGTCTGGGCTTTCGTACGGAACTTGAGGACCTGGTCGGCGATGCTACGCGCGAAAGTATATATCCAGTCGAACGCAATGAAAGGGGGGGTTACGCCTTTGTTTTGGTTCCAGTTGGAGCTTGCGAGTGCGGGAAGCCAGATGCCGCTAACCAGACTATTTGAAAGAAATTTGGACCTTTTTCCCTGATTTCTTCGCGTTATCTAGATAGAGGCCGAGTCTGGATCGCGGGGCCGAAGTCAGCAAGCAGACCTCAGTGTTCCTGTACTCCCGTGCCGACGTTCCAGGACGGCCCAAACTTCAAACCGAAAAAGGAGAATATATGAACAAGCTCGCGAAAGTAGTGTTGGTGCTGGCTTTGGCAGTCGGATCGTTCTGCGTCTATTCGGGCGCGCAGGAAGCGCCGGCGCTCGCCACAAACCACCTGCTCAAAGGGACGTACATCACGAACGGTAATTACAACGCCACGGTTCCGGCCGCAACCTATACGCCGATTGACACGCAGCTGACGGTGTCCTGCCCGGGCACGTCCGGAACCTGTACGATCGAGGCCGACATGTGGGTTGACAATTTCGGAGGTGGGTCAGGCAATATCAATGCGATCTGCATTTACGTGGACGGCGTTCAGACTGCCCTGTGTCCGTATGAAAACATGGAGACACCGGTCGACGGCACGCACGTGTTCAGTTCAGCTTCAGAACCTGTGTCAGGACTGAGTCCGGGCAACCATACGGTGCAAACGTATTACTACGCGGCGAATGGAGCCTTTGTGGAATACCACACCACAAACTACCGAGTCTATAAGCCGTAGGCTCGCCGGTTTCACGCCCTGCTAAGGCGATAGCCGAGCATCAATCGGATCGCCTTCGCAGGGTTTCTTTGTTTCGAGCTTGCCATTGAGGGATTGCATTCTGTTCTCGTGCCCGTTATCACGCCCAAGCGAGATAGTCCTATTAATAGCGCTCATCCGCTTAATAGCGCTCATCCGCAGTGCATTATGCCGCGGTTTGCACCTTTGTTTTCACACTTGTAGCTTACTGGCCCAAGAACGAGGGCGACCCACCGGCGTACGAAGTCCGGATCTCGCGTCTACGTGATTGGCCCCGAACCAGTGATGAGGATGTCTACGAGTCTTTTGGCGCTTTGCTGCCAGTCAGGGCCAGACGCCACGTGGGAGACGCCGATCAGTGCGCGGAGCAGATCGAATGGTTCCAGATCTCTACGAATGTCGCGGCTCTTGATTGCGCGCTTCACCAGCGAATCAATCGCTCCCTGGATCTGAATTCGTGAACCTTCATACAGCTTCGAAGGCCCTCCGACGAGCGTATTGAGTGCAGGGGCGATGATCTGCTTTGTCGCGATGTAGTCCACGAACAAGAGCATCCAGGCTCGCAACGCTTCCACCGGGGGCATGGCGTCGGAGAATTTCCGCTCCGCTGCCGCCAGCTTTTCCACTTCAGTCCGATAGACCGCTTCGATCAGTGCGTCTCGCGTAGGAAAGTGGCGATACAGAGTTCCCGCTCCAACCCCAGCCTCTTTGGCGATGTCATCGAGGCTGGCGTTCGCCCCGGAGTGAGTAAACGCCTCCTTCGCCACCTCCAGAATGCGCTCGCGGTTCCGCTGCGCGTCGGTGCGCGGTTTTCGTGGGGCAATTTTCTGATTCTTGGTCGGCATAAAAAAAAAAGTTGCAACCGGAGATAGTCTCCGGTTATCTTATGTATTGATTCGGAGACACTCTCCGTTTTAGTCGGAACACGGCGGCCTGTCAATAGCGGTTCCGAAGTTTCCGGCTTCGAGAGGTGAGGAATATGAATCCACTCGCTCGTTATGAACCATTGAAGAACTCCAATCATCCTTGCCCTGACTTCGCGACGATGGCGGAGCGAGAGATGTCAGCATTCTTCAATGCCGTCACCCAGTTGTTCGGGTCAGAACAGGCGGCGCGCTCAGCAGAAGACTGGCTGCAGGAGTTGATCGAGATAGACGGTCTGCCCACTTCAGCCCGCGAATGGCGATTGATCACTGCGAAGGCTTCGACTCGGCTCGCAAGTGAAATGAACGCTTCGTCTTTATCGACCGAATTCACAAATGCTTAGGAGGAAAAGAATATGCGTGTTTTCGTAACTGGTGCTACAGGCTTCATTGGCACGGCAGTCGTCCGAGAACTGATCGACGCTGGTCATCAGGTGCTCGGTCTCGCGCGCTCAGATGCGGGAGCCAAATCGCTCGTCGCGTCGGGAGCCGACGTACATCGCGGTTCGCTCGAAGACCTCGAAAGCCTTCGCAGCGGCGCAGCGCACGCCGACGGAGTGATCCATACCGCTTTTATCCACGATTTCTCAAACTATGGGCCTGCCGCCGAGGCGGATAGGCGTGCCATCGAGACTCTCGGCGGCGCGCTCGCGGGCTCTGATCGTCCGTTGATCATCACTTCCGGAACCTTGCTCGCTCAACGCCAAGGTTCGCTCGCAACCGAAGAGGATGCGCCCAATCCCAGCTTCCCGCGCAAGTCGGAGGAGGCGGCGCTTGCGCTTGCGGCACGCGGAGTCCGCGCATCTGTGCTGCGGCTTCCGCCATCGGTCCACGGCAACGGTGATCACGGATTTGTGCCACGCCTGATCAGCATCGCACAGGAAAAGGGTGTTTCCGCATTCATAGGCGACGGGCTCAACCGCTGGCCGGCTGTACATCGAATCGATGCTGCTCATCTTTATAGGCTCGTGCTTGAGAAAGGTACTGCTGGGGCGAGCTATCATGGCGTGGCCGACGAGGGTATACCGACTCGCGAGATCGCTGAGGTCATCGGTCGGCATTTGAACGTACGGGTCGTCAGCAAGTCTCGCGAGGAAGCAGCCGATCATTTTGGCTGGATCGCTCTCTTCTTTGGCATAGACGCTCCGGCCTCCAGCGCGCAAACGCAGGAATGGCTGGGATGGCGACCGGTTCAGCCCGGGCTCATTGCCGATCTGAACGCGGCGCACTATTTCGAAAACGCTGCGGACGCCGTCCCTTTGCACAGCTAGCGCATGACCGGATCAATGAACCGTCACATCGAACGTGACCAGGAGGTAGAAAATGACGAACATACTTGAGGCAACTTCATTTGGTGCAACTTCGACCGCAGATGACGTTTTGTCCGGCGTGAATCTGAAGGGCAAACGGATTTTCGTAACGGGTGTTTCGGCCGGCCTCGGCGTGGAAACGGCGCGCTCCCTCGTCGCCCGCGGCGCCCAGGTTGTAGGCGCGGCACGGGATTTGAACAAGGCCGAAGCTGCGACCACTCAAGTGCGAACGGACGCTGCGGCCCACGGCGGAAGCTTCGAACTGGTTGAACTCGATCTTGGCAGCCTGAAAAGCGTGCGGGCCTGCGCCGATGGGTTACTGGCAAAGGGAGAAGCGTTCGCCGTGGTCATCGCCAATGCAGGAGTGATGGCCACACCTTTCGGCCACACTGCCGACGGCTTTGAAACACAGTTCGGCACGAATCATCTGGGACACTTTGTTCTGGTCAACCGGATTGCGTCTCTTGTCCGCGATGGCGGACGGCTCATCAACTTGTCTTCTTCCGGTCATCGCTACGCGAACGTGGACCTGGAAGATCCCAACTTCGAGCGCACGTCCTATGAGCCTTTCGTTGCCTATGGCCGATCCAAAACGGCGAACATTCTCTTCGCGGTCGCATTCGACAAACGTCACCGGGACCGGGGCGTGCGCGCTGCGGCTGTGCATCCGGGAGGCATACAGACGGAGTTGGGCCGTTACGTAGAGGCCGGACGCTTCGAAAAACTGCTCGAAGATATCAATCAGCAGCTCGCGGCCCAGGGCGAGGGACCATTTCAATGGAAGTCCATTCCTCAGGGAGCCGCGACTTCGGTGTGGGCGGCTGTGGTCGCTCCGGCTGACAAGGTCGGTGGGCAGTATTGCGAGAATTGCCACGTCGGTCGCATCGTACCCGACGACGTCGCCATCACGCCCATCAGCGAAGGGGTGCGCGGATATGCGCTCGATGCGAAGAATGCAGAGGCGCTCTGGAAGAAAAGCGAAGAACTGGTGGGAGAATCTTTTTAGTTCTCTTCACTGCAAACAACGAACAGTTACGGGAGGAACGGAATGATCAAACAGGATAATCTCGCCGGCGGATTCACTCTGCCTGGCACGTCGATGACGGTGGACCGCATGGGTTACGGTGCGATGCAACTCGCCGGCCGAGATGGCAACAAGTTGGTATGGGGACCTCCCCGCGATATCGATGGAGCGATTGCTGTTCTGCGAGAGGCCGTTGCAAGTGGCGTGAATCACATCGATACATCCGATTTTTATGGTCCCCATATCACGAACCAGATCATACGAAAAGCGCTGCATCCTTATCCGGACGATTTAGTGATCGTCACGAAAGTCAGCGTCCGGCGCGGTGAGGATGGATCATGGATTCCGGCTTTCTCACGCGAAGAGCTGACTGCCGCGATTCACGACAACCTCCGCAATCTGGGACTGGATGTGCTCGATGTGGTCAACCTGCGCAGTATGTATAGCATCCAAGAACCCGCTGAGGGGTCGATCGAGGCGCCGCTAACGGTTCTAGCCGAACTCCAGCAAAAGGGTTTGATTCGCCATATCGGGCTCAGCAATGTCACGCCCGCGCAGACTGCGGAAGCCCGTCAGATCGCTCCGATCGTCTGCGTGCAGAACCAGTACAACCTCGCGCATCGAACCGACAATGCACTCATCGCCGATCTTGCTCGTGACGGCACCGCCTACGTGCCATTCTTTCCACTCGGCGGATTCACTCCACTTCAATCGACTACTTTGTCTGACGTCGCCTCGCGCCTCGGTGCCACGCCCATGCAGGTTGCGCTGGCCTGGCTTCTCCAGCGATCGCCAAATATCCTGGTTATCCCGGGAACATCTTCCATCGAGCATCTTCGCGAGAATCTTCAGGCTTCGACGCTTCAGCTTCCCCTTGAAGTGATTGCCGATCTCGATGCAATCGGCGGAAATGCCTCGAATGGGAGGCACGCATCGTAAACGCTGCGCTCGGCGTACGCGCGCAAGATCAGCCATTAGCGGCAGCCCAGGCTATTACTCTGAAGTGTGCCTGAAAAGCCAATCACACACCTCAAGAGTCGCCGCGGAGGACGCACGTTCCTTCCAGCACCACGGGTTCGATTGGCACGAGATCCAAATCGCTGCCGAGGACGATTTGCAAGGCGATCGCACTCGCGGAGCATCCACCATTACCCAGCAACTTATAAAGAACCTATTTTTCGGAACGGGCCGCTCAATCCTCCGCAAGGGAGCTGAGTTCACGCTGGTACCAGTGGCCGAATTTGTCCTCGGCAAGCGGCGCATTCTAGAGATCTACCTCAATGTGGTCGAATGGGGTCCTGATATTTATGGGCAGAATCGGCATGTCGTTGCTACGACGGAACCGTTGCCCGGAACGTCGGTCGGGAACAGGCGGCGCGGCTCGCGGCGATTCTGCCGGCTCCCCTGAAGCGACGGCCCGGGCGCATGAATGACCACAGCACTCGCATCCTTGAGCGGATGCGCCAAATGGGTTGGTAATCGCCAGCAACCTCTGGCCAGAGCCGCGCATATGATCTCTCTCGCGGTGGGGTCGAAGAGGGATCTAGAAAAAACGACCGGGCGATCGGCCTGGTCGAAGATCCCGCCGCGAGAGAGTTCCTCCTCCAAAAACGAGGCTAATTTGTTCATCCGCGTGTAGAAATCAGCCGGCCTTACCCGTCACCCCTATAGATATGGCTTAGCGGTTAAGCTTCGCCACGTGAGAGGGGAACAGCGATGTGTCCATTCTGCATCTCGACCATGGGATTAATCGTTGCCGGCGCGGTCTCTACTGGAGGGCTGGCAACGTTTGCCATGAAAGTGGCGCGCAAAAAGAACAGTTCGTCAGAAAACATTCCGAACTCATCAAATGAAAGGAGCAGTCAAAATGTCGAGTAACAACATTGCAATGAAAACGCCCCCGATCGTGTCGCCGCACGAGTGGGAGGCTGCGCGCCAGCAATTACTCGTGAAGGAGAAGGATCTGACCCACGCCCGTGACGCGCTGGCAGCTGAGCGTAGGCGCATGCCGTGGCTGGCCATTGAGAAGAAGTACCAGTTCGACGGGCCTACGGGCAGAGCGAGCCTGCTCGACTTGTTCGAGGGCCGCCGTCAGTTGATCGTCTACCGCGCCTTCTTCGAGCCCGGCGTGTTCGGCTGGCCCGAGCATGCCTGCCGCGGTTGCTCCTTCGGGGCCGATCAGGTCGCCCATCTCGCCCATCTGAACGCCCGCGACACCACTCTCGCGTTCGCCTCGCGCGCGCCGCAGACAGACATCGAGCGCGTGAAGACACGAATGGGCTGGAAGATGCCGTGGTACACCATCACCGACAGCTTCGACACCGACTTCGGCGTGAACCAATGGCACGGCACGAACGCGTTCATCCGCGACAGCGAGAACGTATACCGAACCTACTTCATCAACAACCGCGGCGACGAGGCGATGGGGAGCACCTGGAGCTACCTTGACATGACTGCGCTCGGGCGCCAGGAGGAGTGGGAAAACTCGCCGGAGGGCTACCCGCAGACTCCGCCGTACAAGTGGTGGAACTGGCACGACGAATACGCCGCCAGCGCATCGCCCGACCCGAGGTGGAGCGAGGTAGTGGAGAACGCAAAGGTGACATTGAACCTCAACGACTAGTACGGTGACATCCGCGATCGCTCACGCCGGAGGCGTGTCGGTGTAAACAGGTGAACGCCACTGCCTTTCGGCAGTGGCGTTCATGGTTGCGGGGGGCGGATTTGAACCGCCGAACTTTGGGTTATGCGATCTGACTAACCTTTCGATGAGAGTCGGAGTGTACCCTCATCCTCTAGGGATGCTCGCCATCCAGTCTCTGCGCCTGCCCCCAATGTCCCGAGGGCTTGGTTCGGTATTGCCTTATCGCTCGCGCGACGTAGGTTCCACCGAATTTGACGAGTGATCTTCCGATGCATTGCTGCGCCGGGACGCCCAATTGCAAAAGCTCCTACAACATTAAGGATGCCCAGGAAACTCCAAGGAGTCCTTGGGAGCATTAGGTTATGAGCCCAAGACTATTAGTAATTTCAACAACTTACAAGACGCGGGTGGCCCTCGAAAAACCTTGTAAGTGCCGTTAAGGAATCGTTCTTGGACAGATAAAGGACAGTGAATAATTACAGTGCGTGGAGCATGCTGGCTCCGGCGGTTTTGCTGCGTCAATCTGAATAGTTCGGAAAGACGGGCGCGAGTCCTAGCTGATCGCTTCAGCGAGGCCGACGTGAGGACTGATCCCGCCGTGGAAGCCAAATAGTCGGGTCGGAGGAGGCGCGCTTTCGCGCTGGCCTCCGTCCGCCTCTCAAACTGCACGTGCGGTTTTCCCGCATGCAGCTTTCACGAAGACTTAGCGACGCCAGGATGCAAGAGAAGGTATGAAATAGAGCAACCGGACAAGCTCGTACTCGCCGTACAACTTGGTCGCGGGCAGCTGTTTCCAGCCTGCGTTGCGCCAACGTCGGTACCGATGCGACCAGATTCGCCGCCGGATCCAACCGTCGAGACGTTGGAAGAGTTTTCGGACCTGGGCGCGTTTGTAATACTCGCCCCAACCCCGCAAGAGCGGATTCAGCTCCGCAATCAGCTCCTTGGTCCGCAGAGGTCGCCCCCGCTTGGTTCGTTGCCGCACCTGGTCCATGAAACGCCGGATCGACTTCTCCTTGGGATACGCATACAGCGCATCCTGTCGGGCCTGACTACTAATCTTGCTCTCAGGCAGATGAAGCTTTCTATACCCGCGCTTGATTTTGTAGCCAAGGAACTCGAAGCCGTACCGGACATGGACGATCCGCGTCTTCTGCGGATGTAACTCCACGCCCAGTTGTTTCAGGATTCGGCGGGCCGCATCCACGGCGGCTCGTGCCTCTGCTGCCGATTTACAGGTAATCACCCAGTCATCGGCGTACCTCGTCAGCTGATATCCTCTCAGCCGCATCTCCCGATCAAACGGCGTCAGGAGTATGTTACTGAGCGTAGGCGAAACTACCCCTCCTTGTGGAGTGCCACGCTCGGTTGGAAAGAGCTGCCCTTTGCCGTAGCTTCCCGCCTTGAGCATCGCCTTAATAAGGCGAAGCACTCGGCCATCCGCTACCCGCTGGGCTACTAGCGTGAGAAGCTTCTCGTGATCCACGGACCCGAAAAAATCTCGGAGATCCGCGTCCACGATCCACTCCGACCCGCCTTGGATCTCTTTCCACACTTTGCGCAGCGCATCCTTCGTCGATCGCCCTCGCCGATATCCGAAGCTGGCATCATCGAATAGCGGCTCGAAGATAGGCTCTAACCGATTGAGCAGCGCCTGCTGACACACGCGATCATAGATCGCGGGTATGCCGAGCATTCGATACTCGCCGGGTTTGTCCCTCTTCGGAATGGGGTGTTGGCGCACCGGCAGAGGTTGATAGCTATCCTCTTTCAGCTCTCGCTGCAGCCGCTCCAACTGCTGGTTCAGCTGCGCCTCAAAAGCCTCCAGAGTCTGCCCATCAACTCCTCCACTTCCCCGGTTCGCTTTCACCTTCTCCCAGGCCATCTCCAGGTTCTTCCGCTTGTACACTTTGTCGATTAATGAATGGACCTTCTTGGCACCCGTCAGGTTGATCCAGTCCACCAGTCTCCTCAGACGAGAATGTACGGGTTTTTCACTCATGGAACTGTTCCTCCTTCTCGCCTTTACTCATCTGGTTTTCTCTCTCTTCCTGACCATCTTCGCCGGCTGCCTTCCCCGACCCAATTCCGTCGCCGGTTGCCCGGTCACGTGGCTTTCACCACGCTTCATAGGTACCATTCAGCCGTCCGACTACTGACAGAGCGTCGCTCGCCACTTCGCTTTCGCTTATAGGTCCGCTTACTCCGGTGCCACCCGGAGACTCTGCCAGTTCTCCCGAGGTCACGCGTTATTCTTCCGTACCGTGCCATCCGCAATCACCTTGGTGCGGTGGGTGAATGAGAGCGCCTTCGTCTCAGAAGTGCAGACTCGACCTTGTCCCACCTTTGGCCGACCGGTTCATCTTGGGTTTCCCCATCGATTACGGCCCGGTACTTCTCCGCAGGCCCTTCGGATTCCATCTTGCGATACTCACTTGATGGACACCCTGCCCTCCGGAGTACAGCAAGCGGTGGCTTCAGGTCAGTCTTGGCTGTATCCAGCTTTCGCTTTCGTGCCCGTTTAGACCTCTCCATACCTTCCGCCTTCTCCGGCCAGCGAGGCTGTGAACCCCGCTTCTTGGATATGGCGCCCCTCATT
>Ga0210402_10000164_pt1 | contig 75220 bp, 72 predicted proteins | sample IncBWC7MmetaG_FD_161055 | JGI IMG/M metagenome (GOLD analysis project Ga0210402, IMG submission 161055) | Forest soil microbial communities from Barre Woods Harvard Forest LTER site, Petersham, Massachusetts, United States - Inc-BW-C-7-M | ecosystem: Environmental > Terrestrial > Soil >...
GGGCAGGCCGTGGGCGGAGAACAGCATACGCCTCGGTCCGGCGACCGCATCGGCCAGGCCCTGCTTCACCAGCGCGACCGAGGCCGCGATGAAACCCGGCTCGGTGGGATAGGACTCGATGATCGTGGTCGGCACCTTGAAGCTCGCCCGATCGTTCCATTCCCTGAAGGACGATGCCGTCGTCGTTGTCGAGAACTGCGGATAGAGCGGCAGCAGGACGATGCGATCGGGCGCGAAGCGCTCGACCGAACGCACGACGGCCTCGGTCATGGGATGCCAGTAGCGCATGCAGACAAAGCTGCGCCAGTCGTGCTCGCCGCCGCCCTCCTGGCCCAGCGCTTCTTCCAGCGCCCGCGCCTGCGCTTCGGTCTGGCCGAGGATGGGCGAGGAGCCGCCGATCTTTGCGTAGATCGCGCGCGCCTTGGCCGTGCGACGGCCGGACAGGAAGCGCGCCAAGGGCCAGCGGATCAGCGTCGGCAGGCGCAGGATCGCCGGATCGCCGAACAGGTTGCGCAGGAACGGCTGCACCGAGTCGAGCGAATCGGGGCCGCCCAGATTGAACAGGATGATGGCGACCTTCACGCCGTGCCCGTCAGGCCGTCGAGGGCTTCCAGTTGCGCACGATCTCGACCAGCTGCGCCACGTTGTCCGGCGGCGTCTGCGGCACCACGCCATGGCCGAGATTGAACACGAAGGAGCCGTGGCCGAGCTTGTCGAGGATGCGGGTGGCCTCGCGTTCCAGGGCGACGCCGCCCGCCACCAGCATCAGCGGGTCGAGATTGCCTTGCACGCAGATATGCGGCTGCAGCTCCTGCGCCGCCCAATGCGCACCGATGCCGGTATCGATCGAGAGCGCGGTGAAGGCATCCGGCCGGCGATACATCAGGGTCGCCGGACCGACGGCGCGCGGAAAGGCGATGATCGGGATCCTGGGATGGCGGGCCCGCACGGCATGGGCGATGCGCACCATCGGCTCCAGCGACCAGCCGAAAAGCTGTTCCTCCGGCAACACGCCGGCCGAGGAATCGAACAGCTGGACCGCATCGGCGCCCGCGTCGATCTGGCAGGCCAGATGATCGACGATGGCGTCGACCAGCAGGTCGATCAGCAAGCCAAAGGAATCCGGATGGCTATAAGCCCAGCCCTTGACCTTGGCGAAGTCGCGGCTGCTGCCGCCTTCGATCATGTAGCAGGCGAGCGTGAAGGGCGCGCCGGCGAAGCCTAGCAGCGCGGTCTCCTTCGGCAAGGCGGCGCGCACCTGGCGGATCGCCTTATAGACCGGCGCCAGATGCTCGGGCAGTCGCGCGCGCGACAGCTGGCCAAACTCGGCGGGATCGGTCAACGCCGCAAGCTTCGGCCCTTCGCCTTCCTCGAACCAGACTTTCTGGCCAAGCGCGTCGGGGATCACCAGGATGTCGGAAAAGATGATCGCAGCATCGAGCCCGAAGCGGCGCACCGGCTGCAAGGTGACCTCGATGGCCTTGTCCGGCGTATAGCAGAGCTCGAGAAACGATCGGGTCGTGGCGCGGACGGTGTGATACTCCGGCAGGTAACGTCCGGCCTGGCGCATGAGCCAGATCGGCGGCGTCGGAAATCGCTTCCCGGCCAGAGTTTCCAGGAGTTTCCCGGTGCTCAATGCTTGTCCTTCATGCTTCCTCTTACTCTATTCATATTAGGTAGTAGAAGTAGTAGGGGGTGTGGCACATGGGGATGCGCCCTATCTCTGTTCGCTCCCCAGGACGCTGTGGATCAGCGGACCGCGATTCGAGCCGATTCCGTCGCCTGATTCCCGACTCGCAGGTCATTCCTCCCGGACTGTCCGCAAGGGACGGCGGGTGGGACCGGCCGGGCGAGTCGGGTTCCGAATCCGGCGTCTGGCGGAAAACCTGCCGACTGTCCCCGCTCCACCATCGCCAATCCCGCATTTCTCCGGAGGAAGCTGTGGGGTAAGTTGGGCCGTGGCCGGTCGCAATTTTCATGTCCATCTCTTGTCCGACTCCACCGGTGAAACGGTGTCGAGCGTGGCCCGTGCCTGTCTCGTGCAATACGAGGGCATCTTCGTGCAGGAGCATGTCTGGTCGCTGGTCCGCACCAAGGGGCAGATGGACAAGGTCATGCAGGCGGTCGAGCGCGACCGCGGTCCTGTGCTCTACACCCTGGTCGACCAGGAGTTGCGCGACCTGGTGCGCGATCATTGCCGGCGCCTGCAGCTGCCCTGCGTCGGCGTGCTCGACCAGGCGATGAGCGTGCTGGCGGTCCACTTCCATTCCAAGAGCGAGCAGTGGCCGGGGCGCCAGCACCAGCTCGACGAGGGCTATTTCGATCGCATCGATGCGATGCACTTCACGCTCGCCCATGACGACGGCCAGTCGACGCACGATCTGGAAGACGCCGACGTGATCCTGGTCGGGCCGTCGCGCACCTCCAAGACGCCGACCTGCGTCTATCTCGCCAATCGCGGCGTACGCGCCGCCAATGTCCCGCTGGTGCCGTCGGTCACGCCGCCGGCCGAGCTCGAAGCAGCCAAGCGGCCGCTGATCGTGGGCCTGATCACCGATCCCGAGCGGCTGGTGCAGATCCGGGTCAACCGGCTGCGGCTGCTGCAGCAGGACACCGAGTCGGAATATACCGACATGGAGCGGGTGCAGGGCGAGATCCAGGAGGCGCGCCGCCTCTACGCCCGCCGCAAATGGGTCACCATCGATGTCACGCGCCGTTCGATCGAAGAAACGGCCGCGGCGATCCTGCAGATGCTGGCAACGCGACGCGAGCAGCGTCTGCAGGCTGGATAGGAGAGGGCCAACAGAAGACGGGACGGGAGGCGATCATGATGCTTCGTCATCCGCATCAACGCGCAGCGATGACCCTTGGTCTGGTTTTTGCGGCTTCCGCGGCACTCGCGGCGAATGGCATCGACGTCAGGCGCGGCGAGGATTCCACGGTGTTCGGCAACTGCGTGCCGAGTCTGGTGGTCGAGAACAAGTCGGCGGAGACCATCGACTATCTGCAGGTCGATGTCGCCGTGGACCTGGCCAACGGCCAGGAGCGCACCGTCGAACTGATGTCGGCCTACCGCGAGGGTGTGCTCTATCCGATCGCGCCGGGAGGCAAGGCGACCTTGAAGCAGCATCTTGACACGTCGATGGCGTTGGGCGTCACTTGCGGCGAGGTCAAGGCACGCCGGGTCGTGCGCACGATTTGCGAAGCAGCCGGCGGCAAGCAATGCGCGTCTTCGGTGTCGGTCCAGCCGTGATCGAGCGACGGTGCTGGTGAAAAAGGCGGGCTGCAAGCTTGAGCAGGTTGTTTGCCAGTTTGACGATGGCTGTACAGCACTGTACGGTCGGGGCAAAGGTGAACCATGAGCAGAGTGCTGCGCAAAGGCGCGGAAGAAGCGCGCAATCAACTCCCGGATCTGCTTGCGGCAGCCGAGCAAGGCCGTTCCACGATCATCACGCGGCATGGACGAGCGGTTGCGGCGCTGGTGCCGATCGAGGCCTATGGCTCTGCCGCCCGTCAGCAATCGCTGATGCCGCTCGCCGGGTCTGGGCGTGGGATGTGGGGGAGGAATAGTTCTTCGACCGTTCGCAAGCTGCGCGACGAATGGGACCGGTAGACATTGGGGATTTGCCGGACCAGGCGCTCCTTCTGATCGATTCCGCGCCGGTCATCTATTTCCTGGAAGGTCATCCCAAGCTCGGGCCGCATTTCATGCCGCTGTTCGAAGCGCACGCGAGCGGGAGACTGCGTTTTGCCGTCACGACCATTACGGTATGCGAAGTGCTGACCGGTCCATTCAGGTCGAGCGACGAAGCTGTCGCCCGGCGTTACCGGGCTGTGCTCGACTCCTGGCAACGCGTCGATCTCGATGCCGACATTGCCGAGAGCGCCGTGAGATTGCGTGCGTCGCTGCGTCTTAGACTGGCTGATGCTGTCCAGGCAGCGAGCGCGCTTGCGATCAATGCCGCCGGACTTGTCACTCATGATCGGGATTTTTCGCGCGTACGTTCGCTGCGTGTCATCTCGTGAGGCAACATCGACGCGTCTTTTCCTCCGGACCGCGGGCGTCCCGCCCGCCTCATGAATCATGAGCGGGCCAAAGGCCCCCGGTCCCGGAAGAATAGCGCGCGCCCAGCGGTGAGCTATTCCGCCGCCTTCGCGACCGGCTCGAATCGCGCGTCGAAATCGCGGATGGATTTTTCGACGGTGTCGGCGATCTGCTTCAGCTTGTCCTGGTGGACGACTTTCAGGCCGAACAGGTCCTTGACGTAGAAGACGTCGACGGCGCGCTCGCCGTAGGTCGTGATGTGCGCCGAGGCGATCTGCAGGTTGAGCCGCGTCAGCGCGCGCGTGACGACATGGAGGAAGCCCGGGCGGTCGCGGCCGTTGACCTCGATCACGGTGAAAGTGTCGGACGCGTTGTTGTCGATCAGCACGCGCGGTTCGACGGTGAAGACGCGGTCGCGCTTGGGCCACGACGAACGCTGGCCGTCGAGCTCGCGCTGGATGTCGAGCCGATTGGAGAGCGAAAGTTCCACGCGGGCGGCCAGGCGGGCCAGGCGCTGCGGGCCGTCGAACGGCTTGCCCTCGAGGTCCTGGATCCAGAAGGTGTCGAGCGCCATGCCGTTGGCCAGGGTGAAGATCTTGGCGTCGACGATGTTGGCGCCGCTGATCGCCATGGCGCCGGCCAGCCGGGCGAACAGGCCGTGCGTGTCCAGCGTGTAGATCGTGACCTCGGTGACCGAGCGCTCGCGGTCGATGCGGTGCTCGATGGCGAGCGGCTGGCGGTCGCGCTCGGCGCGGCGCACCAGCTCGGCCTGGCGGACCAGGGTCTCGGTCGGGAAGGAGAGCCAGTAGGGCGCGTAGCCGCGCGCAAAATGCTCCTCCTTGTCCTGCTCGCTCCAGCCGATCAGCCGCTCGCCGACCTCGGCCTGGATGGCTTTTATGCGCTCGGCCCGGCCGCCGGCCAGCGTGCCGCCCGACAGCACCCGCTCGGTGGCGTTGTAGAGCTGGCGCAGCAGGGCGGCCTTCCAGCCGTTCCACACATTGGGGCCGACGGCGCGGATGTCGCACACCGTCAACACCAGCAGCAGCCGCAGGCGCTCGGGGGATTGCACGAGGGCGGCGAAGGTGTCGATGGTCTTGGGGTCCATCAGGTCGCGCTGGAAGGCGGTGTTGGACATGGCAAGGTGATAGCGCACCAGCCAGGCCACGGTCTCGGTCTCGGCCGCGCTCAGCGCGAGCCGCGGCCCGAGATACATCGCGACGTCGGCGCCCAGCACCGAGTGATCGCCGCCGCGGCCCTTGGCAATGTCGTGCAGCAGGATCGCGAGATAGAGCACCGGACGCGACAGGATCTTGTGCACCACGTCAGCCGACAGCGGATGGTCTTCCTTGAGGGTACCGTTCTCGATCTTGGCCAGGATGCCGATGGCGCGGATCGTGTGCTCGTCGACGGTGTAGGTGTGATACATGTCGTGCTGCGTCTGCGCCACGACCCGGCCGAAGTCGGGCACGAAGCGGCCAAACACGCCGGCCTCGTTGAGCCGCCTGAGCGTCGTCTCCGGATCGTGCGGCGACGTCATCATCTCCATGAACAGACGATTGGCCTCTTGATTGGTCCGCAGCCGATCGATCAGGCGGAGATTCTGGGTGATCAGCCGCAAGGTTGCCGGATGGATGTCGAGATCGTTCTCTTGGGCGACATGGAACAGGCGCAGGATCGCCACCGGATCCTTGGTGAAGGTGTCGGGCGAGGCGACGGCCAGGCGCTCGCCGTCGAGGCGGAAGCCTTCGAGCGCGCGCGGCCGCAAGGTCTGCCACAGCGCGGCCAGCTTGGGCTTGCGCCGGCGGCTGTCCTCGAGCGCGGCGACGAAAATGCGCGTGAGATCGCCCACCGTCTTGGCATGCAGGTAATAGTGCTTGGTGAAGCGCTCGACGCCACGGCTGCCCGGCCGGTCCTGATAGCCCAGCCGTGCGGCGATCTCGCGCTGCAGGTCGAACGACAGGCGATCGTCGGCGCGGCCGGTGAGATAGTGGATATGGCAGCGCACTGTCGAGAAGAAGCGCTCGGCGCGCTCGAAATGGCGCGCCTCCTCCTGGGTGAGCACGCCCTTGGCCACCAGCTCGCGCGGCTCGTGCACGCGATAGAGATATTCGGCGATCCAGAACAGCAGGTGCAGGTCGCGCAGCCCGCCCTTGCCCTCCTTGACGTTGGGCTCGACGACGTAGCGCGAATCGCCCATGCGCTGATGGCGCTGGTCGCGCTCGGCGAGCTTGGCCTCGACGAAGTCGCGGCCGTCGCCGGTCAGGAACTTCTGGGTGAAGCCCTTGATCAGCTGGTCGAACAGCTCGCGGTCGCCCCACACGTAGCGCGCTTCGAGGAGCGCGGTGCGGATGGTCTGGTCGCGGTCGGCGTAGCGCAGGCTTTCGTCGACGGTGCGGGTGGCGTGGCCGACCTTAAGCCCCATGTCCCACAGCAGGTAGAGCATGAACTCGACGATCTGCTCGCCGCGCGGTGTCTGCTTGTAGGGACGCAGGAACAGGAGGTCGATGTCGGAGAGCGGCGCCAGCTCGCCGCGGCCGTAGCCGCCGGTGGCCACGACGCCCAGCCGCTCGGCCGCGCTGGGATTGGCGGCGGCATAGATGCGCTGGTCGGCGAAGTCGAAGATCACCCGGATGAGCTGGTCCATCAGGAACGAGGTCGAGGCCAGCACCATGTCGCCGTTGTTGCGCAGCGGCCCCGGCTCCTCGAAGCGGCGACGGATCTCCGCCCGGCCCTGGGCCAGCGCCTGGCGCAGCAGCGCCAGCACGGCCGGGCGCGGCGGCTCCCCGCCCGTCGGCAGGTCCTCGACCAGCTTGGCCAAGGCCTCCTCCAGCGCGCGGCGACGCACGATGGCGCGGCGGTCGTGAATCTGATCGTAGGGCTTGGCCATTGGGGGCTACTTAGCGGAGGGGCGCGGTGCCGGCATCAGAGGATTTTGGCGCTTGGCGCAATGCCGCCGGCAAGGCCCGCGCTGGAGGAATGTTTCAGCAGGGAGTATCCGGCGGTTTCCGGGAGTTTCCGACAGGTTTCCGGCAAGACGGCGGAATTCGAGCGGTGCTGCTCCAACTGCTTGAGATCGTTGCCAAAAAAGCTTCTGACGGATTGTTGCGGTGGGTTTCCGGTATTTCCGGTATTTCCGGCGGTCATTTTGTGTCGAGTATGTGGGCTGCGCCCCCTTGGCTGAGACAACAAAACTGCGGACAGATGCCGCGTAGCCACAGCCTCCGTCTTGCAGAGCGAGCGACGTCCGGGGCCAATCATGAGGCGATGCTCCTGAGGACGGAGCAGATGTAAAGAGCACTTTAGTAAATGTCAAGTATCACCTAATGGAAACTTAAGCCCACCCATCGAATTTTCGGGCGCCATGCCGACCGAAAAATGCCGTTCCGGCGAAGCGGAATGCGCCGACATGAGCGCGCTGGGAGAGCCTGAAAGACACAGAATGCCCGTCACGCTCGCCGTCTTCACCAAGAACCGGGTCAATCCGGCCTATGCGGCGGCTCGCCTTGCCGCCGACCGGGTGGCGGCCGAGGCCGGCGCGCGGACGATGCACTACGTGCCCGAGACGCCCGACGATGTCGGCCAGCAGAAGGTGCTGGTCGGCGAGGCGCTGGCAGCCGGTCCTGACGCGGTGGTGTTCGTGCCGACAGACGATTCGGCCATGGTCGAGGATGTCCGGCGGTTCGAGGCGGCGGGCATCCCGGTCGTCAACTGCATCAATCGCATGGTGGGCCGGTTCCTGAGCTTCGTCGGCTCGGACGACGTGGCGGTGGGCTACACCGCGGCGCGCGCCTTGATCGACGGCTTGGGCGGCAAAGGCGACATCGTGGTGATCGAGGGCTCGCCGGGCGCGCCGACGGCCCGCGACCGCACCGTCGGCTTGCGCCGGGCCCTCGATGAGTCGCCGGCGATCAAGGTGCTGGGCTCGGGCACCGGCGCTTTCCAGGAGCAGCCGGCGCGGCTCGTGATGGCGCGGCTGCTGGCGCAGCATGCGCAGATCGACGGCGTGTGGACCGGCAACGACCTCATGGCCTTCGGGGCGCTCGACGCGCTGGCCGATTCGGGGCGCCGCGCCCAGGTGGTGGGCATCAACGGCCTGCCGGGCGCCATCGAGCGCATCGAGCAGGGCACGATGCTGGCCAGCGTCGACTTCAGCGCCTTCAACATCGCGGCCATCGCCGCTCGCGCCGCCCTGCGCCATCTCCGCGGCGAGCCGGTGCCGGCGCAGATCATGGTTCCCGCGGTGCTGATCGACCGCACGAACTTCACCGCCTGGCAGGTGCCGTTCACGGCGCGGCCGCTGATGGCGTGGGAAGATGTCGCGGGCGGGTGTAACGTGACGGACAAATGAAGCGTCTCGCCCTGCTGATCGGACTCCTGCTCGCGTCTGTCGCACCCTCCGCTCTTGCCCAGTCGCGCGCGGCGGCTCCGGCCTCCAGCCTGATCGACCTCAACAGCGCCAGCCGCGACGACCTGATGAGCCTCGACGGCATCGGCGAGGTGCGCGCCGACGCCATCATCCGGGCGCGGCCGTTCAGGGCCAAGACCGAGCTGGTCGAGCGCCGGCTGATCCCCGAGGCGCTGTACGACAAGATCGCCGACAAGGTGGTGGCGCGGCCGGTGCCCGGCGCGGCGCCGACGCCGGCCACGCGTCCACCGGCCGGCCAAAAACGATCGTAGGCAATGTCTGTTCGGTCGAGACGATGGGAGAGATGACCGAAGCATCAACCATCTACGCCTTGGCCACCCCCACGCCCTCGCGCGCGCATCCCGGGGCGATCTCGGTCATTCGCCTGAGCGGTCCGCGGGCGGCCGAGGCGCTGATCTTCGTCACCGAGCCGCGCGCCTTCGAGCGCGGCCACTCGGCGCGCGATCCGGCGCTGCCGGAGCCCCGGCGCATGGCGCTGCGCACGGTCCGCGATCCGGTGAGCGGCGAGGCGATCGATCGCGGCCTGGTCGTGTGGTTCGAGGCGCCGCACACCGAGACCGGCGAGACCATGGCCGAACTGCACCTGCATGGCGGGCGGGCCGTGGTCGAGGGCGCGCTGGAGGCGATCCGCCAGCTGGGCTTCTGCCGGCTGGCCCAGCCCGGCGAGTTCACGCGCCGCGCCTTCGAGCACGGCAAGCTCGACCTCACCCAGGCCGAGGCCATCGCCGACCTGGTGGCGGCCGAGACCGACCAGCAGCGCAAGTTGGCACTGCAGCAGCTGGATGGCGCGCTGCACCGCCTCTACGAGGATTGGCGCACGCTCGGTTTGCGCACCTTGGCCCATCTCGAGGCGGCGATCGATTTCCCCGACGAGGACCTGCCAACCGGCATCGCCGAGGAAGTGCGCGCCGGCATCACGCAATTGCAGGCCGAAATCGCGGCCCACCTCGACGACCGCCGCGGCGAGCGCCTGCGCGAGGGCCTGTCGATCGCCATCATCGGGCCGCCCAACGCCGGCAAATCCTCGCTGCTCAATCTGCTGGCGCGCCGCGAGGCGGCCATCGTGTCGGAGATCGCCGGGACGACGCGCGATGTGATCGAAGTCCATATCGATCTCGGCGGCTGGCCGGTGGTGCTGGCCGACACCGCGGGCCTGCGCGTCTCGGGCGACGCCATCGAGCAGGAGGGCGTGCGCCGCGCCAAGGCACGCGCCGCGTCGGCGGCTCTGCGCGTGCTGGTGCTCGATGCCGTGGGCAAGTGGAAGAGCGACATGCAGGCGCTCACCGAGGCGGTCGAACGCTGGGATCCGGCCATCGACATCGTGGTGGTGAACAAGATCGATCTGGCGCCGGTCAAGGCGCCCGGCATCGTGCCGCTGTCGGCGACCTCGGAGGCGGGCCTGCCCGCGCTGCTGAAGCGGCTGGAGCGGTCGGTCGAGACGCTGATGCAGAACGGCGCGGCCGCGCCGCCGCTCACGCGTGCGCGCCATCGCGAGGCGCTGGTCGAGTGTCAGGAGTCGCTCGCCCGGGCGCTCGTCGCGCCGGAGATTGCGCTCGCGGCCGAAGACCTCCGGTTGGCGCTACGGGCGCTCGGCCGCATCACCGGCACGGTGCGCATCGACGAGCTTCTGGACGTCATCTTCCGCGACTTCTGCATCGGGAAGTAGTCGAGACGTTCCACGAAGCAGCCTCACCCTGAGGAGCGGCCGCAGGCCGCGTCTCGAAGGGTGGGAAGCAGTCGTGCTGTCGCCCATCCTTCGAGACGCACGCCTTCGGCGCGCTCCTTAGGATGAGGTCGTTGTTGAACGCGCCTCCAGTAGACTAGCCTTCGCGCCGCATCAGCTCTGGCAGCACCTTGTCGAGGGTGATCGGATAGTCGCGCACCCTCGCACCGCAGGCGTTGTAGACGGCGTTGGCGACCGCGGCGCCGGCGCCGCAGATGCCGAGCTCGCCGACGCCCTTGGAGCCCAGCACGTTGGCGTGGGCATCGAACTCGTCCAGCATCACCGCGTCGACCTCGCCGATGTCGGCATGGACCGGCACGTGGTAGTTGGCGAGGTCCTGGGTCACGAAGGCGCCGAAGCGCGGATCGACGACGGCGTCCTCGTAGAGCGCCGCGCTCACGCCCCACAGCATGCCGCCGATCAGCTGCGAGCGCGCCGTCTTGGCGTTCAGGATGCGGCCGGCCGCGAACACGCCCAGCATGCGGCGCAGCCGGACCTCGCCCGTGGTCTCCTCGACGCCGACCTCGGCGAAATGCGCGCCGTAGGCGAACTGCGAGTATTTCTTGTACTCATCGCCGGGCTTCACCTGGCCGGTCGCCGAGAGGCCCTGCGCGCCCTCGCCGGCATCGAGCCGCGCCTTGAGCTTGCGGCAGGCGTCGTGCAGCGCGGCACCGCAGCTCGAGGCGCCGAACGAGCCGCCCGAGCCCGGCGTGACGGGATAGGCGCTGTGGCCCAGGCGCACCTCGACATTGTCGACCGGCAGGCCCAGCCCCTCGGCCGCGATCTGGGCGAAGATGGTGTAGGAGCCGGTGCCGATGTCGGTCATGTCCATCTCGACCACGGCCTTTTGCGCGCCCTGCATCGTCACCCTGGCCTCGGCCGGACGCAGGAAGTTGCCGCGGATGGCGGCGGCCACGCCCAGCCCGACCAGCCAGCGCCCGTCGCGCACGGCGGCCGGCCGCGCCTGGCGCTTGCCCCAGCCGAAGCGCCGCGCGCCTTCCTGCAGACAGGGCACCAGGGCGCGCGTGGAGAACGGCAGGTTCTTCTCCGGGTCTTCCTTAGGCTCGTTCTTGAGGCGGAGCTCGATCGGGTCCATGGCGAGCCGCGCCGCCAGCTCGTCCATCGCCTGCTCGAGCGCCAGCAACCCGATCGCTTCGCCCGGCGCGCGCATGGCATCGGCCACCGGCAGATCGAGCGCCGCGATGCGCTGGCTGGTCAGGCGGTTGGGCGCGGCGTAGAGCGAGCGCGTGGCGGTGACGATGGGTTCGGCATATTCGTCGGCCCGCGCGCTCTGGGCGAACGACTGGTGGGCGAGGGAGGTCAGCGTGCCGTCGCGCTCCGCGCCCAGCCGCACGCGCTGGATCGAGGCCGGGCGATGGGTCGTGACATGGAACATCTGCTGGCGGGTCAGCACGACCCTCACAGGCCGGGCGAGCTCGCTCGAGGCGAGCGCCGCCAGGATGGAATCGGCGTTGACCGGCAGCTTGCCGCCGAAGCCGCCGCCGACATATTCGGAGATCACCTCGACCTTGTCGGGCGGAAGCTGCAGCGTGCTGGCGATCGACTTGTGGGCGCTCTCGACGAGCTGCAGCGACGCGCGGACCGTGAGCTTGCCATCCTGCCAGGAGGCGAGGCTGCCGTGCGGCTCCATCATGGCGTGGCTCTGGTAGGGCGTCTTGTAGAGCGCATCGACCCGCACCGGCGCTACTTCGAAGGCGCTGTCGAAGACGCCGACCTTGCTGTCCGAGGAGACGCCGGTGTTGCTCTTCCCGGGGTCGTAGGCATCGCGGCTGGCCGCTTCGAGCACGAAGGCGCCGGCCGTGCGCTCGTAGGCCACGATCACCTTGTCGGCGGCGGCGCGCGCGCCTTCCGCCGTCTCGGCCACCACCAGCGCCACCGGTTCGCCAAAATGCTGCACCTTGTCGCTCACAAGCTGCGGCTTGGGGCGGGCGTGACGGTCCGCGGCTTTGGCCTGGAAGGGCGCCTGGCGCGGCGCATTCTCGTGCGTCATGACCAGCAGCACGCCCGGCATCCGGCGCGCCATGTCGGTATTGATTCCGGTGATGCGGCCGCGGCCGATGGTGGCCGTGACGACCACGCCGAAGGCCATGCGGTCGGCCTTGACGTCGCCGGCATAGGGCGCGGCGCCCGTCGTCTTGGCGGGACCGTCGATGCGATCGACGGGTTGACCGATGAGCTGCGCCATCTTCAGCCTCCCGCCGCCAGGTCGCCCAAGGTGCGCATCACCAGACGCTGGGCCAGCGCGATCTTGAACGCGGTGTGCGGCCGGCCGACCGCGTTGTGGACCGCCGCCTGGCCTGCTTCCTTGAAGCTGTCGGCCTGCGCGGCCGCGCCCACCAGCGCGCGCTCGGCAGTCTTGGGAGTCCACGGTTTGTGGGCGACGCCGCCCATCGCCAGCCGCGCGGTCTGCACCTTGCCATCACGGACATCGAGGATGGCGGCCAGCGAGACCAGGGCGAAGGCAAAGGACGCGCGATCGCGCACCTTGCGATAGATCTGCCGGCCTGGCGGCGGCGGCGGCAGGATCACCGCGGTTATCAGTTCGCCGGGCGCCAGGGTGGTATCGTGCTCGGGCGTCTGGCCGGGTAGGCGATGCAGCTCGGCGATCGGCGTGCGGCGGGTTGTGTCCGACGGCGTGTGGATCTCGACCTCGGCCTGCAGCGCCGTCATGGCGACCGCCATGTCCGATGGATGAACGGCGATGCAAGCGTCGCTGGCGCCCAGGATGGCGTGCATGCGGTTGTAGCCGCCCAGCGCCGAGCAGCCGCTGCCCGGCTGGCGCTTATTGCAGGGCATCGAGACGTCATAGAAATACGGGCAGCGCGTGCGCTGCAGGAGATTGCCCGCCGTGGTCGCCTGGTTGCGCAGCTGCGCGGACGCACCCGCCAGCAGCGCCTGCGCCAGGACGGGATAGCGCCGGCGGACGCGCGAGTCGGCGGCGAGGCCGGCGTTGCTCACCAGGGCGCCGATGCTGAGGCCGCCGTCGGGCGTCTCGACGACGTCGCGCAAGGGCAGCCGCGAGATATCGACGAGATGCCTCGGCCGCTCGACATCGACCTTCATGAGGTCGAGCAGGTTGGTGCCGCCGGCAATGTAGGACGCGCCGGGCTGGCTCGCCGCCTGGGTCGCCGCGGCAATGTCGTTGGCGCGTTCGTAGGTGAAGGACCTCATCCCGCGCTCCCGTGCTGGGCTTCCATGATGGCCGCGACGATGTTGGGGTAGGCCGAGCAGCGGCAGATGTTGCCGCTCATGCGCTCGCGGATTTCCGCGACGCTGATGGCGGGCATGGCGGCCAGATTGGCGGTGACGGCCGAGGGCAGGCCGCGCTTCAGCTCGTCCAGCATGCCGACGGTCGAACAGATCTGGCCCGGCGTGCAGTAGCCGCACTGGAAGCCGTCATGCTTGACGAAGGCCTGCTGCACGGGATGCATCTTGCCGTCCTCCGCCAGCCCTTCGATGGTGACGATGCTGTCGCCGTCGCGCATCACGGCGAGCGACAGGCAGGAATTCAGGCGCACGCCGTTCACCAGCACGGTGCAGGCGCCGCACTGGCCGTGATCGCAGCCTTTCTTGGTGCCGGGCAGGCCGAGATGGTCGCGCAGCGCATCGAGCAAGGTGGTGCGCGGATCGAGCGACAGGGTGTGTGCCTGGCTGTTCACCGTCAGGTGGACCTCCTCCAGGGCCGGCGGTTCGGGCCGCGGCGCGAGGGCGGCTTGTTGCTGGGACTGTGCATGCAGGGTGCGGCCGAAGGCGGCCGTCACAAGGGCGGTGAGGCCCAGCATGCGGCGGGTGATGGTGTGCGGGGGCTCGTGCATGCCGGAACCAACGATGCAGTGCGGCACCGCGTTGCACGCGAGTGGTTTTTGTCACGGCGGCCGGCGGCGGAACCTCGTCACCGCAGGGGCCGTTGGGGCAGCGGTAGACGCCGGCGCCACGCCGGGTGTGATTTTCATTGGAAAATGGCCGGGGACTCGATGGCTTCATTGCCGTCTCCAGGAAGCATAAAGTCTGGAATCGCGAGAAATTGGTGAACCCCCGCGGTGAGGCCATGCGCAAGGACAGCAAGGACAGTCTCGCCCCCTACCGCGCCAAGCGCGATTTCAGCCAGACCGAGGAGCCGTCCGGCAAATCGGCCGTTGCCGCCGGCAAGACGCTGCGCTTCGTGGTGCAGCGCCATGACGCCACGCGGCTGCACTATGATTTCCGGCTGGAGCTCGACGGCGTCTTCAAGTCGTGGGCGGTGACCAAGGGTCCGTCGCTCGATCCGACGGTCAAGCGGCTGGCGGTCGAGGTCGAGGACCATCCGCTCGACTACGGCGACTTCGAGGGCACCATTCCCGAGGGCCAGTATGGCGGCGGCACGGTGCAGCTCTGGGACCGCGGCTTCTGGCTGCCCGAGGGCGATCCGCACGACGGGCTGAAACGCGGCGACCTGAAGTTCGTGCTCGAGGGTGAGCGCCTGCACGGCAGCTGGGTGCTGGTGCGCATGAAGTGGGACCGCAAAGGCGGCAAGCGCACCAACTGGCTGCTGATCAAGCATCGCGACCAGGCCGCGCACGAGGGCGATGACGACGCACTGCTGGAGGATCCCAAGTCGGTAGCCTCCGGCCGCACCCTGAAGGAGATCGCGCTGGGCACGGGCCGGGCACCGACGCCGTTCATGACCGGCAAGAAGCGTGCGGCCGGTGCGGTGTGGGAGAGCAACAAGAAGGGCGGCGGCGAGAAGGCCGCGGTCGCGCCCTCCAAGGCCAAGGCCCGCAAGGTCGCGGCGATGCCCAAGTTCGTCGAGCCGCAGCTCGCCAAGCTGGTCGAGCAGCCGCCCGGCGGATCCGGCTGGGCGCACGAGGTCAAGTTCGACGGCTATCGCCTGCAGTTGCGCGTCGAGAACGGCAAGGCGGTGCTGCGCACCCGCAAGGGGCTGGATTGGACGGCGAAATTCGCCGCCATCGCCCAGCAGGCCAAGCGCCTGCCGGACTGCATGATCGACGGCGAGGCCGTGGCGCTCGACCCAAGCGGCGTGCCGGATTTCGGCGCCCTGCAGGCGGCCCTTTCGGAGGGCAAGTCCGACGTCCTGGTCTTCTTCGCCTTCGATCTCCTCTTCGCCGACGGCGAGGATCTGCGCGGACTGCCGCTCAGCGAGCGCAAGGCGCGGCTGGTGGACCTGCTGGACGGCCTCAAGGGCATGCACCGGGCGCTGCGCTATGTCGAGCATTTCGAGACCTCGGGCGTGGCCGTCCTGGAATCGGCGTCGCGCATGGGCTTCGAAGGCATCATCTCCAAGGAGCTCGACGCGGCCTACCGATCGGGCCGCGGCGGAAGCTGGCTGAAGATCAAGTCCCGCGCCGGCCATGAGGTGGTGATCGGCGGTTGGACCAGCGAAGCCAAGAAAGTGAGTTCCCTGCTGGTCGGCGTCCATCGCGGCAAGAAGCTGGTCTATGTCGGCAAGGTCGGCACCGGCTTTGGCGAAGCGGAGATTCGCACCCTGCTGCCCAAGCTCAGGGCGGTCGAAAGCAAGACCAGCCCGTTCGCCGCCGGCGCCAGCCCGCCCCGCGAACGCAACAGTCATTGGACGCGGCCCGAGCTGGTGGCCGAGATCGAGTTCGCCGGCTGGACCGGCGGCGGCAATGTACGGCAGGCCGCCTTCAAGGGGCTGCGCGAGGACAAGCCGGCCGACGAGGTCGTGGCGGAGACACCCGTCAAGGTGACGGAGGCGAAGATGGCCAAGCCTGTCCCGAAGACAACGACGCGCAAGACAGCGACCTCCAAGGCGGGCGCCGCCAAGTCGTCCGGGCCGGCTACGGTCATGGGGGTGCCGATCTCGCATCCCGACAAGCCCTTATGGCCGGACGAAAAACCGCCGGTCACCAAGCTCGAGCTCGCCCGATACTACGAGGCGATCGGCGACTGGATGATCGATCACATCAAGGGGCGGCCATGCTCGCTGGTGCGCACGCCCGACGGCATCGGCGGCCAGACCTTCTTCCAGCGCCACGCCATGCCGGGCAGCTCCGATCTCCTGGAGGAGGTGAAGGTCAGAGGCGACAAGAAGCCCTACCTGCAGATCGACAGGGTCGAGGGGCTGGCGGCGGCGGCGCAGATCGGCGCCACCGAGCTGCATCCGTGGAACTGCCAGCCCGATGAGCCCGAGCTGCCGGGCCGGCTGGTGTTCGATCTCGATCCCGCGCCCGACCTCGGCTTCGCCCAGGTGATCAAGGGCGCGCTCGCGGTGGCCGAGCGGCTGGAGGCGCTGGGGCTGAAAACCTTCTGCAAGACGACGGGCGGCAAGGGCCTGCATGTCGTGGTGCCGCTGACGTCGGATCCCAAGAGCCCAGACTGGGAAACCGCCAAGATGTTCGCCAAGGAGATTTGCCGGCGGCTGGCCGACGCAAAGCCCGACCTCTACGTCATCAACATGGCGAAGAAGGAGCGCGGCGGCCGCATCTTCCTCGACTATCTGCGCAATGACCGCACCTCGACCGCGGTGGCGCCTTTGTCGCCGCGCGCGCGGCCGGGCGCCACGGTCTCGATGCCGCTCAACTGGTCGCAGGTGAAGGCCGGTCTCGATCCCAGGAAGTTCACCGTGCGCACGGCGCCGGCGCTGCTCAAGAAGGGCAAGCCGTGGGCCGACTATGCCAAATCGGCCAAGCCGCTGCGCGCGGCCATCGAACGCCTGATCAAATCGAAGTCGTGAGGATCCGTCATGGCCAAAGCCAAGAGCAAGAGCACGCAGCACAAGGCCCCTCAGAACAGGGCGATGCGGCCGACCTGGGAGGGCCATCTCCGGCTCTCGCTGGTGACCTGCCCGGTGTCGCTCTACACCGCCACCGAGCGCACCGCCGACGTGCATTTCAACATGATCAATCCCAAGACCAACAATCGCATCCGCATGCAGGCCGTCGACGCCGGCACCGGCGATCCGGTCGAACGCTCCGATCTCGTCAGGGGCTTCGAAGTCTCCAAGAACAAGTACGTGCTGTTCGACAAGGACGAGCTCGACGCAGTGAAGCTCGAATCGACGCGCATCATCGACATCGAGGAATTCGTCGATGCCGCCTCGATCGACCGCATCTACTGGGACGAGCCCTACTATCTGGCGCCGTCGGGCAAGACCGGCATCGAGGCGTTCAGCGTCATCCGCGCCGCCATGGAGAAGCAGAGCAAGGTGGCGCTGGGCCGGCTGGTGCTGCACCAGCGCGAGCATGTCTGCGCGCTCGAGCCGCGCGACAGCGGCATCCTGCTCACCACCTTGCGCACCCATGACGAGATTCGCTCGACCGCCGAGGTGTTCGACCGCAACCTGCCCAAGCCCGATCTCAAGATGCTGCAGATCGCCGAGAAGATCATCGAGCAGCAGGAGGCCAAGTTCGATCCGACGGAATTCAAGGACCGCTACGAGGACGCGCTGCGCGACCTGATCGCGCGCAAGAGCAAGGGCGAGAAGCTGGTCACCAGCGAGGTGCCCGAGGAAGACGACAAGGTGGTCGACCTGATGGAGGCCCTGAAGAGAAGCCTCAAGGGCAGCGGCGGTCCGTCGCGCGAGAGGGCCGACCGCTTCCTGGAGGCGCAGGCCCGCAAGGCCAAGCCGAAGAAGAAGACGACCTCCCGCAAGCGCGCGGCTTAAGCCCTTCCTCCCCTCGTATAACGAGTGGAGGAACTGATACACCGGCCTGCTAGATTGGCCGGATGACCAAGATCCTGCTGACCCGCCACGGCCACGTCGACGGCATCTTCCCCGAACGCTTTCGCGGCCGCGCCGAGCTGGCCTTGACCAAGAAGGGCGTGGCCGAGGCCGAGGCGCTGGCGGCGCGCATCGCGCGGGCCTGGAAACCGGCCGTCGTCTACACCAGCGCCCTGCAGCGCTGCGTCGTGACCGGGACCATCATCGCCAACCTCTGCGGCGCCAAGGCCATCCCGCTCGAAGGGCTGATGGATATCGACTACGGCGCCTGGCAGATGCGCACCCACGAGGAGATCAAGGCGGAGGCTCCCAAGGCCTATCGGCTGTGGCGGACGTCGCCGCAGCGTGTGCGCTTCCCCGACGGCGAATCGCTGCAGGACCTGGTGGCGCGCACGGCCGACGTGATGCGCCTGGTGCTGGAGCGCCATCCGACCGATACCGTGGTCATGGTCGCCCACGACAGCGTCAACCGGGCGATCCTTATGCAGTTCCTCGACCAGCCGCTGTCGGCCTATTGGCGCCTGATCCAGGATCCCTGCACCCTGAACGAGATCGACGTCGACGGCGACGAGATACGCGTGCAGCGCATCAACGACACCAGCCACCTGGGCTGAGGGCGCCGCGCTTCGTGCGCGATACGTGGAGATACATCAGCGCGTTCGTCATGATTGCTCCCTGGCTCAAAACAAAGGGTGCAATCCATGTTGGCGAATTCTCCTGCGACGACGGCGTCATCGTATGGTCCGATCGGGCGCGCCCTTACGTACGAAAGCCAGAGACCCGACGGTCAGCGGGCCCTCAAGCCTGCGGTGGAGGTCTATCCGCCCGATGCCGTGCAGCGCCGCGCCGCCCAGTGGGATGGCCTTGCGGCGGAGGTGGTTCAGGCGACGCGGCGTGAAAAGTTGGAATTCCGCTTTCGCGCGCCGCTCCATCTTCTCACCGTCTGTGACCAAGGCATCCGCAGCGACGGCGATACGTTCGTCGAAGGCCTGCCACGATCGAGGCTGCGCGACGCGCGGCGCAAGCTCACCTTCGTGCCGGCCGGCCACGCCTATCACGAGTGGCAGCAACCGCGCGTGCTGACGCGCATCGTCTATTTCTACTTCGACCCCAACCGCATGCCGGCGTCGCCGCAGGCAATACCCACGCCCCTGGCGCCGCGCCTGTTTTTCGACGATGCCGCGCTGATGGACACGGCGCTCAAGCTGATGCGGCTGATCGAGCACGCGGGCGCCTATTGCGGCGCCTACTTCGGCGCCCTCGGCAGCGTGCTTGCCCACGAGCTCGTGCGCCAGAACGCCGGGGCGGCGCGGATCGAAGCGCGCGTGCGCGGCGGGCTTGCCGCCTGGCAACAACGCACCGTCGTCGACTACATCGAGGAACATCTGGCCGAGCAGATCTCGCTGGCGAACCTGGCGCAGCTGGTTCGCCTCAGCCCGCACTATTTCTGCCGAGCCTTCAAGCAATCGTTTGGCATGCCGCCGCATCGCTATCACAACAACCGTCGCATCGAGCGTGCCAAGGCTTTGCTGGTGCGGCCGGTATCGTCGGTGACCAATGTCGGATTCACCGTCGGTTTCGGCGAGACCAGCTCGTTCAGCGCCGCCTTCCGCAAGACCACCGGCTGCACGCCGACGGCCTATCGGCGCGCCGCCGCCTAGGCCAGCATCTCGAAGATCAGCACGGCGTTCAGGGCCAGGATCAGGAGCGCCAGAGACCAGCTGCCGATCTTGGCGTTCCGGCCCAGGACGAATTCGCCCATCACCTTGCGCGTGCTGACGAAGTGCAGCAGCGGGATCATGGCGAAGGGCAGCTGCAGGCTGAGCACGACCTGGCTCAGGATGAGGAGACGCGACGTGTCGCCTTCGCCCGCCACCATGAAATAGGCGAGCGCCGGTCCGAGGGCGGCCAGACGGATGAGCAATCGGCGCAGCACGGGCGACAGCCGGACCTGCAGGAAGCCTTCCATCACCATCTGGCCGGCCAAGGTGCCGGTGATGGTCGAGCTCTGGCCGGCGGCGAGCAGCCCGACGGCGAACAGCAGGGCGGCGATCTGGCTGCCGAGCACCGGATCGAGCAGGGCATAGGCCTCGCCCAGGTCGGCGATCTCGGTGAAGCCGCGGGCATGGAAGGCGGCGCCGGCGGCGATCAGGATCGCGGCATTGATGAACAGCGCGAAGCCCAGCGAGCTGTTGGAATCGCGGACATTCGCCTTGATGGCGCTCTGTTTTTCGCGACGGCCGAGCGCCCGGCCGGTCGGCGCGAGCAGGCCGCTGTGCAGGTAGAGGTTATGCGGCATCACGGTCGCTCCGACGATGCCGAGGCCGAGCAGCAGCATGGCCGGGTCGGTGACCAGTTGCGGGGTCGGCAGAAGTCCCGCCGCAACCTCCGACCAGACCGGCTGGGCAAGCCACAGCAGGGAAACGAAGCTGGCGGCGACGACCAGCAGCAGGCCGCAGACCAGGCCGCGCAGCCAGCGCCAGTCGTCGCGCCCGATCACCAGGAAGACCAGCGTGCCGGCGCTCATCAGCAGGACGCCGGGAATGAGCCCCCAGCCGAACAGAAGCTTGAGGGCGATCGCGCCGCCCACCAGCTCGGCCAGGTCCGTCATCACCATGGCGATCTCGGCCGACAGCCAGAGCATCAGGACAACCGGCCGCGAATAGGCCTCGCGCGAATATTCGGCCAGGCTCTTTCCGGTGGCGATCGCCAGGCGCACGCACAGCGCCTGCACGGCCATGGCGATCAGGTTGGCGATGAACACCATCGACAGGAGCGCATAGCCGTAACGCGATCCGCCGCCGAGGTCGGTCGCCCAGTTGCCGGGATCGATATAGCCGATGGCGATCAGCAGCCCGGGGCCCGCCGTGCCGACCAGCCGCCGCCAGCCGGGAAACCACGGCCGGCGGAAGCGAAGCCCGATCGGTGCCGCCGTCAAGGCGTCGGCGATGGCGAAACTGCCGCGGCTTGTCTGCTCCAAGGTGGTCATGGCGATTGGTCTCCTGCAACGCGATACGCTGGCTTACTCGGGCATGATTTCCGGCTTGTTGTTGGGGAACTTCGCGATGACGGCCGGATCGACGTTCAGGGTTTGGGCAACCATCTCGGGCGGCGTGTGGGTCAGCCAGTCGGACAACGAGACGTCGGCGAAGTACGAACTGCGGAACACTTCAAGGAACATCAGATCGGTGTCGCCGGTGTTCAGGATGTAGTGGCCATGGCTGCGTTTGACGTAGCCGATGTCACCCGGGTTGAAGTCCATGGTGACGGCGCCCGGCCCGGTGTTGAACACACCCATGCGGCCCTTGCCTTTGATCCAGTACTGCCATTCGTCGGCATTGGGATGCCAATGCAGTTCGCGCATGCCGCCGGGATGCACGATGACCTGGGCCGCCGCGATGGTTTTCGAGACGTTGAAGTTGTTGCTGTCGGCGATGCGCACCTCGCCGCCCTTGGTCTGGCGGACCGGCTTCATCGAGCCCAGAGAAAAGGTGAAGGGATAAGGCGGCGCGCCGGCGGCGCCCGTCGCGGCGGCACGGGCGGCCTCCAGACTGCCCGGCAGCTGGCCCTGGAAGATCCAGAGATTGTGCAAGGGGATCTTCGAGAAAGCGTCGGCCGGCACGCCGAAGTTGAGGGCCAGAATCTCGGGCGGGGTATGGGCGACCCAGTCGGTCAGCAGGAGCGTATTGAATTCGCTCGCCTTGCCGTCGTCGAAGCAGAGGATGAACTCGCAGCCGCTCGGTCCCAGGCCCTGCAGCGAATGCGGCAGGCCGGACGGGAAATACCAAATGTCGCCTTCCTTGACGTCGGAGACGTAGGCGCGGCCCTGCTCGTCGAGCACGGTGACGCGGCAGTTGCCGTAGGACATGTAGCCCCACTCGGCGGCGAGGTGCCAATGCATCTCGCGGATGCCGCCGGCGGTCAGGCGCATGTCGACGCCCGAGATCTCCTCGGAGATCGCGAAGTCGGCCTGGGTCACCTGACGCGCCCAGCCGCCGTTCTGGATGCGCCGCGGGGCGTTGTTGAAGGATGACCACGGCATCTGCATGCCGCCGACGTCGGTGGCGGGCGGCGACGTCGCCGAGGGGAACTGGCTGGCAAGCGCCGGATTCTGCGGACCGGGATCGACGATGCTTTGCGGGTTGGTGGCGTTGATCGCGCCTTGCGGCGGCAGGTCCGGATTGCCGAAGCTCTGGGCCTGCGCTTTCGCCGCGGCGGCGGCGACGGTGCCTGCGGCCGTCGCCCCCAAAAGGCCGCGCCGTGATAGGGGATTCATCGGAGTCTCCACCAGCTGTGACCGGCGGATGTTGGTTCATCCGATCCTCGCCTGACTTTATCGATATTGCCGTGATCGGCCGTTATTGCCGCAAAGGATCAGCCTTGACCTCGGGGCTGCGATCCCTGACTAAGCCCGCATGGTGGGCATCGGCTCTTGCTATGACGTGATCGTGGTGGGCGGCGGCCATGCCGGCTGCGAAGCCGCAGCCGCATCGGCGCGGTTGGGCGCGCGCACGCTGCTGCTCACCCACCGGGTCGACACAATCGGCGAGATGTCGTGCAATCCCGCCATCGGCGGGCTGGGCAAGGGCCATCTGGTGCGCGAGATCGATGCCCTGGACGGCGTCATGGGCCGCGCCATCGACCGGGCCGGCATCCAGTTCCGCACCCTCAATCTCTCCAAGGGACCGGCCGTGCGCGGGCCGCGCGCCCAGGCCGATCGCAGGCTCTACCGCGAGGCCGTGCAGGCGCTGCTGGCCGAGCAGGAAAATCTCGAGATCCGCGGCGAAGCGGTTGCCGATATCCTTGTCGATGCAAGCGGGACGTGTGCTGGCGTCTTGACCGAATCGGGGGCCGAGATCGCGGCCGGCCGGGTCGTGCTGACCACGGGCACGTTCCTGCGCGGGTTGATTCACCTCGGTGAAATCAGGATTCCAGCCGGTCGTGCGCGCGGCCAGCGCGGCGGCGTGCCCGCCGACCTCGCCGCGGACGTGGTTGAGGAGCCGGCCACACGACTCGCGCAGACGTTGCAGCGGCTGGGCTTTGCGCTGGGCCGCCTCAAGACCGGCACGCCGGCGCGGCTCGACGGGCGCACGATCGATTATGCGGGGCTCGAGCGCCAGGAGGGCGACGTTCCCCCGGCGCCGTTTTCGTATCTCACCCAAGGGATCACCACGCCGCAGGTCGCCTGCCACATCACCACCACGACCGCGGCCACGCATGCGCTGATCCGCGCCAACTTGCACCGCGCGCCGATCTATTCCGGCCAGATCGAAAGCGTCGGGCCGCGCTACTGCCCGTCGATCGAGGACAAGGTGGTCCGCTTCGGCCACCGCGACCGGCATCAGATTTTTCTCGAGCCCGAGGGTCTCGACGATCCCACGGTCTATCCCAACGGGATCTCGACCTCCCTGCCCCGCGACGTGCAGCTTGCAATGTTGCAGACCATTCCCGGTCTTGAAGGGGCAGTCATGCTCCGGCCAGGGTATGCCATCGAATACGATCATATCGATTCGCGCGAACTCCAGGCGACACTGGAGACTCGCCGGGTGCCCGGTCTTTACATGGCCGGCCAGATCAATGGCACCACGGGCTATGAAGAGGCCGCCGCCCAGGGGCTGATCGCGGGCCTCAATGCCGCGCTGTCCAAGCCGTTCGTCGTCGATCGCGCCGAGGGCTATATTGGTGTTTTGATTGATGATTTGGTGAGTCTCGGGATCACCGAGCCCTACCGCATGTTCACCTCCCGGGCGGAATACCGGCTTTGGCTGCGCGCCGACAATGCCGACCAGCGCCTCACCCCGCGCGGACTGGAGATTGGCTGCGTCGGTTCAGAACGGGCGGCGATGTTTCACGTGAAACAGCAGGCGCTTGCAGAGGCGCGGGAGGCTGCGGCGCGTCTGAAGCTCAGCCCCTCCGCCCTGGCCAGGCGCGGAGTTGCCATCAACCAGGATGGCGTGCCGCGATCGGCTTTGGAGCTGCTGGCCTATCCTGACATAGGATGGGACCGTCTGGTCAGTCTTTGGCCGGAACTTGGGCATGTTCGACCGGATATCGCTGAGCAACTGACCATCGACGGCCGTTATAGCGGCTATCTTGCCCGCCAGAGGCAAGATATCGCCGCGTACCGCAGTGACGAGGCGCTCACCCTGCCGCCGGATCTCGATTACGGCGCGGTGGGCAGCCTCTCCAATGAGGTCCGGCAGAAGCTGCAAACCCATAAACCAGCCACCTTGGGCCAGGCAGCGCGAATCTCGGGCGTCACGCCGGCGGCGCTGGTCGCCCTGCTGAAATATGTCCGCCGCCAAGCGGCGTAGCCGCTTGTAGCCCATGCTTCGAGACGCGCGCTGCGCGCGCTCCTCAGCATGAGGTGTTGTTGTTTCAACGGGGTAGACCTCATCCTGAGGAGGCCGCGAAGCGGCCGTCTCGAAGGATGGGCCTCGGTGCCGATTTGTGATTCTGTATGGCCATGAGCCCCATCCCCACGGGCCAAAAGCAGTTCCTGCGGGAAATGCACCAGCTCGGACTCGACGTTTCACGTGAAACAGCCGATCAGCTGGAGGTGCTGGCCAGCACCCTGGAGCGCTGGCAAAAGGCCATCAACCTTGTCAGTCGGACTACCCTAGGGGACGTATGGCGCCGCCACGTTCTGGATTCGGCCCAACTCAAGCCCTTGATCCCCGAGGCGGCCAAGACGCTGACTGACCTGGGCAGCGGCGCCGGCTTTCCCGGGCTGGTCGTGGCCGCCCTGCGCGCCGACCTCGAGGTCACCTTGATCGAATCGGACGCCCGCAAAGCGGCCTTCCTGGGTGAAGCCGCCCGTCGCATGAAGCTGGAAAAGCCGCCCAAAATCGTGGTCGGGCGCATCGAGGCCGTGCCCCCGGCACCCGCCGACGTGATCACCGCCCGGGCGCTGGCGCCGCTCGGTCAATTGCTCGCCTGGGGCGAGCGGCATCGAACCGATACCGCTATTTGCCTTTTCCACAAGGGTAAGGGCTGGCAGGCTGAAGTGACCGAGGCCATGAAGGACTGGGACATTCCCCATCAGGCCTTCAACAGCGTGACCGACCTTGACGCCGTCATCCTCCGAATCGGTCCCTACCGCGCCACAGCTCTTCGCGATCGCCAACCAGAAGGGCGGCGTCGGCAAGACCACGACGGCGATTAACCTGGCAACCGCCCTGGCGGCGGTCGGCGAGCAAGTGCTGCTGCTGGATCTCGATCCCCAGGGAAATGCCTCGACCGGCTTGGGCATTCCAAAAAGTGAGCGCTCACCCGGAACCTATGAATTCCTGTTGGGCCTGGCGCCGCTGGCCGACTGCGTGCGCGCCTCGCAGATCCCGGGCCTGTCGGTGATGCCGGCCTCGGTGTCGCTGGCCGGCGCCGAGATCGAACTCATCGACATGGAGCGCCGCGAGCACCGGCTCGAGGACGCACTGGCTGCCTCCGACAGCGACGCCCGCCAGCGCTGGAGCATCGTCCTGATCGACTGCCCGCCCTCGCTCGGCCTGGTGACCTTGAACGCGCTGGTCGCGGCCGATGCCGTGCTGGTGCCGCTGCAGACCGAGTTCTTGGCGCTCGAGGGCATCGGCGCGATTGCCAACACCGTGGAGCGGATCAAGAAACGCCTCAACCCAAGGTTGCACATCGCCGGCGTCATCCTGACCATGGTCGATCGCCGCATGACCTTGAGCCAGCAGGTCGAGGCCGACGTGCGCCAGCATTTCGGCGACCTCGTCTTCGGCACCACGATCCCGCGCAACGTGCGCATCGCCGAGGCGCCCTCGCATGGCCTGCCCGTGCTGATCTACGACAATGCCTGCGCCGGTTCGCAGGCCTACATCCTGCTGGCGAGCGAGTTCATCCGCCGCCGGCGCACCGCCGCGGAAGCGGCACAGCCTGAGGCCGATCATGAGCCAGTCCCCTAAACCCCGCGGCTTGGGCCGCGGTCTCTCCGCCCTTTTAGGCGATGAGGAAATCGTCGCCACAGTTGCCCCATCGCCGCCGCCCGAAGCGTCAAGCGGCGGCCACACGCCCAGCCGGCCGCCGCCCACCCTGCCGATCGGCCGTCTGAAGCCCGGCAAGATGCAGCCGCGCACCACCTTCGAGGATCTCGAGGCGCTGGTCGACTCGGTGAAGGAGTTCGGGCTCCTGCAGCCGATCCTGGTGCGGCCGGTCGCGGATGCACCCGACAGCTACGAGATCGTCGCCGGCGAGCGGCGCTGGCGGGCGGCGCAGAAGGCGCAGCTGCACGACGTGCCGGTGGTCATCCGCAGCATGGGCGATCAGGACGCCCTGCAACTCGGCCTGATCGAGAACCTGCAGCGCGCCGATTTGACGGCGATCGACGAGGCGCAGGCCTATCGCCGCCTTCACGAGGATTTCGACCAGAGCCACGACGACATCGCCCACACGGTGGGCAAGAGCCGGCCGCACGTCGCCAACACGGTGCGCCTGCTGGATCTGCCGGCACCCGTCCAGGAGATGGTACGCGACGGCCGGCTCTCGGCCGGCCAGGCGCGGGCCCTGATCGGCGTGCCCGATCCGCTGGCCATGGCGCAGCGCGCTCTCGACGAAAAGCTCACGGTGCGCGACCTCGAGCGCCTGGGCGGCACCCTCAAGCGCAAGACCAAGGGCGGCGCGCCGAAGACGGAAGCGCCGAAGAGCGCCGACACCCGCGCGCTGGAGAAGCGCATCGAGGAGGCGCTGGGCCTCAAGGCCAGCCTCAAGCTGCGCGGGCTGGGCGAGCAGAGCGTGCTCACCCTGGAGATCCGCGACTTCGACCAGCTCGATGCCGTCGTCGACCGCTTGACACGGCGCTGACGAGGCTTTTAGGCCCTCAACTTCGCCAGCAGCTCGGCTTCGCGCTCGGCGGTGAGGCCGGCGCGGAGCTTGGCCTGGCGCTCGGCGGGCAGCGTGTGGAACCACGCCAGGGTGTCGGCGGCGGTGAGCGGCAGGGGACGGCAGGTGAGGCCCTCGCCGATGGCGCGGCGGATGTCGCGGCGGTGGAAGCCGAAAGTTTCGCCCTGGCCGGGAATCCACACGGGCATGTCGCTCCAGGCCGAGACCTTGTTGGCCTTCAGGAAGGGCGTGGATGCCCAGGCGATCTTGGGATCGACGTCGACGCCCTGTGCGATGCCCTCCAGCATCTGCTTCAGGGTGATCGGGGCGGCGGGGCCGCTGGCGTTGAACACGCCGATGGTCCGCTGCTCGGCCACGCGGACGGTCCATTCGGCGAGGTCGCGGGCATCGATGAACTGCACCGGGTCGCTGCCGTCGCCTGGCGCCAGGATCTCGCCGCCGCGGGCCAGCCGCACGGGCCAGTAGGTGAAGCGGTCGGTCCCGTCGCCCGGCCCCACGATCAGGCCGGGGCGGATGATCGTGATGGCGGCTTCGCCATACTGGGTCCGCGCCTCCTCTTCGCTCCGCGCCTTCAGGGGGCCGTAGAGTCGCGGGTTGGCGCCGAGCGACTTGATCGTCTCGGCCATGGCGTCGTCGCCCTTATAGGCCACAAGCGGGGCTGTCTCGTCGGCCGGCTGGTCGTTGGCGGCATAGACCGAGATGGTCGAGATGAAGACATACTGGCCGACATGGCCCTTCAGCACGCGGGCGGCGTCGCGCACCCAGACCGGCAAAGAGGTCGGATTGTCGATGCAGACGTCCCAGTCGCGGCCCTCCAGAGATTTGAGATCGCCGTTGCGGTCGCCGAGCAGCTCCTCGACCGGGCCGGGCCAAGCCTCCTTCTGACGACCGCGGTTGAAGATGGTGACGTGGTGCCCGCGGGCCAGCGCATAGCGGATCTGGTACGGGCCGATGAAACCCGTGCCGCCCAGGATCAGCAGGCGCATTGGCTTCGGCGGCCTGCTGTCCGCAAGGGCCGGCAGGGCCAGGGCCGAGGCCGCAAGGGCGGAGACCCGGACGAAGTCCCGGCGGCTGGAAAACACGGCGCGCATCCTCTCCCGGTGGTTATGGGGCCTAAGTTTGACAGCAAACGAGCGTACACGGACTGCCGGCCCCTCGCCAATCGAGGCCTCGGGCATCCAGCAAGATTACCCAAGGGGTAATCGACCGCTCGTCCTCCCGGCTCCACTTCTCCCGCATCGTTCGGGAGAGTCCCATGTCCGTCCTGTCCACCCGCACCCAGCGCCTTCTCGAAGCGCCGGTCCTGCCGCTGCTGCTGTCGCTCGCCGCGCCCAACATCGGCGAGGCGGCGGCGCGCATCACCTTCCTCACCGCCGACGCGCTCTTCGTGTCGTGGCTGGGCAGCGACGCGCTGGCCGGTGTCGCCGTGGTCTTCCCGCTGTTCCTGATCCTGCAGACGGCGACGGCGTCGGGCGTCGGCTCGGGCGTGTCCTCGGCGATCGGCCGCGCGCTGGGCGCCGGCGAGCACGCGCGTGCGACCTCGCTGGCCGGCGTCGCCGTGGCGATCGCGTTGCTGGGCGCCGCTCTCACCACCGCCCTGCTGCTGGTCGCGGGGCCTGCGCTCTATGCCGCCATGGGCCTCGCCGGTCGACCGCTCGAGATGGCGATCCTCTACGGCGGCGTGATGTTCGGCGGTGCGGGCTTCGTCTGGCTGATGAACCTCCTGGCCAACGTCTCGCGCGGCGCCGGCAACATGATGGTGCCGGCCTTCGCCATCGCCATCGGCGAGGCGTTTCATCTGGCGCTGTCGCCGGCGCTGATCCTGGGCTGGGGTCCGTTCCCGGCGCTCGGCATCATGGGCGCCGCCCTCGCGGCACTCGCGGCCTACGCCGTCGGTGCGACGGTGCTGACCCTCCATCTCGTCTCGCGCCAGGCGCTGGTGCGCTTGCGGCTGCGCACGGTTCGTTTCCGGCGCGACGAAGCCCGCGCCATCCTGAGCGTCGGCGCCCTGTCGGCGGCCAGCGCCACCCTGTTCCAGATCACCACCTTCTTCGTGGCCGGCCTGCTCTCCGCGCTGGGCAGCTCCGCCGTTGCAGCCTATGGCGCCGCCAATCGCCTGGAGATGCTGCAGTACCCCATCACCTTCGCCTTCGGCTCGCCGGTCATCACCATGGTGGCGACGGCGGCCGGCGCGCGCGACCTCGACCGGGTGCGCCGCGTAGCCTGGACCGGCGCGGCCGTGGCCGCCGCGATCGGCCTCCTCTTCACCGCCGTCGCTCTGTTCGGCGGGCGCTGGATGGGCCTGTTCACCGCCGATCCCGCAATTCGCGACATGGGCGCGCTCTATCTGCTGTGCCAGGCGGCGGTGTTCCCCTTCACCGGCGCGGGCCTCGCCGGCTATTTCGCCTGTCTCGGCATCGGCTTCGTGAGCGGGCCGTTCGTCCTGGCCACGGTGCGGCTGATCCTGATCGTGGGCGGTTGCTGGCTGGCGCTGTCACTGACCGGTAACGCGGTCGCGGCCTTCGTAGCCGTGGCTCTGGGCATCGCGTTCTTTGGCGTCGGCCTGTTGATCCTGATGCGCGCGAAGTTCAGGCAGATCGGCGCGCTCTGAGCGATTCTGCGAGTCCGTCGCAGCAACCCTGTACGACCGTTTACGTTTACCGCTGCAGCCGGTCGGACTAGTGTTCGCCCGAATAGTGGAGGGCGGACGCATGTCGAGTGAAGTGTTGCACGAAGACGCCAACAAGCTCGGGCCGGAAGTCATCGACCAGCACCGTGCCATCGTTTCCTTGATGGAGGAGCTGGAGGCCGTCGATTGGTACAACCAGCGCGCCAAGGCGACAAGCAATCCTGATCTGCGCGCCATCCTCGAGCACAATCGCGACGAGGAGAAAGAGCACGCGGCGATGGTGCTCGAGTGGCTGCGTCGCGGCGATCCCAAGCTCTCCCAGCATCTCAAGACTTACCTGTTCACCGAGGAGCCGGTCACGGAGATCGAGGCCGACATCATGGGCGAGACCGGCGCTGGCGATGGTGGCCCGCCCGCGGCCAGCGATGGCAGCCTGGGCATCGGCAGCCTGCGGCCGACGGGACAGGTGTCCAAATGATGAAGAACCATCTTTTCCGCGACAAAGCGCCGATCACCGAAGCCGGCTGGGCGGAGATCGAAAAGGAAGCCAAGCGCACGCTGCGCGCCTTGCTGGCCGCGCGCCGTGTCGTCGATTTTCGCGGACCGCTGGGCTGGGACGATTCGGACGTCGAGCTCGGCCGCGTCGATCCGATCGCGTCGCCGGCGGGCGGCAAGGACGTACAGGCCCGCCTGCGCCGGGTCCAGCCGCTGGTGGAGCTGCGCATTCTCTTCGAGATGAGCCGCGCCGAGCTCGATGCCATCGATCGCGGTGCGCGCGATCCCGACCTCGATGCGGTGACGGCGGCGGCGCGCGAGATCGCCATCGCCGAGGATCGCTCGATCTTCCACGGCTACCAGGCCGCGCGGATCACCGGCATCTGCCAAAAACGCGCGGCCAGCGCCGTGCCGCTGGGCGCCAGCCACGCCGACTATCCCGGCGCCGTCGCCGCGGCGCTGACCAAGCTGCACGACGACGGCATCGAGGGCCCCTTTTCGGTGGTGCTGAGCGACCAGCTTTACAAGGATCTCTCGGCGCGCACCGATGAAGGCTATCCGATCCTGAGCCACGTCCAGCGCCTGATCGACGGCGAGATCGTTTGGGCGCCCGGTCTCGACGGCGGCCTGGTGATCTCCCGGCGCGGCGGCGACTTCGAGCTGACGGTCGGCCAGGATTTCTCGATCGGCTATCTCGACCACAACAGCGAGCGCGTGCGGCTCTATATCGAGGAGAGCTTCACCTTCCTGATCCTGACCGAACAGGCCGCCATCCCGCTCAGCACCGGCGGCAAGAAGCGCTGATCAGTCGAGCTTGAACCGCGCGCTGCGGCTCGCTTGGTCGGCATCAGGGTTCGAGTAGCCCCTCGTGTCGGACGTAGCTGGCGATTTCGTCGGCGATGAGCGCGTGCCCGGCGCTGCTCGGATGACCGTCGCCAACGATGTAGGGGTTGGGGCCGCCCTCCTTCTTGTTGCGCTCGAAGCGTCCGGTGATGTCGAGGAACCTGATGCCGCCGCCGACCTTGCCGATGATCCTGGGCAGCGCGGCAGGCGGGCCGTAGTAATTGGTCGGCAGGAACACCACGAGCAGCCGCGCGCCGTTGGCCGTCACCAGCCGGTTCATCTCGCGCAGGAGAAAGAGCATGGCTTCGTCTTTTTTCGCCTCGCCTGGCTCATGATGCTGGAACCAGATGCTGTAGATCCGGCCGAGGATCACATCGGCGCCGTGCGTCAACCAGCTCACGGGATTGAGGAAATCGCGAGACATATGCGCCTGCATCCGACGCACGCCGTTGCTGACGGGCGGCGCGATATACGGCTTGCCATGATCGTCCCAGGCAACGTGGGAGACGTCGAGGCAGAACTCGTAGTAGGACGGTGCGCAGGCCCAGACGTTGCGTTCGAAGTGATGGGCGATGACGCCGTAGATGACCAGCTTGGGCTTGAGATCGAGATTGCGCTTCAGGAGCTGGAGAGATTCGGTCGTGCCGTAGCTTGCCATCGCGAAATTGGCGACGCTGGCATGGAGGTCGCGCGCCAGCCTGCTGGCGTAGGAATCCTGGTTCGCGAGCGCGTAGGCCCAGGTGAAGGAATCGCCGATCGTTATGATGTCGTAGTGAGCGGCGCTCAGTTGCCCCGGCCCGTCGACCCGGGCGCCGCGATCGTTGGTGTAGATGTCGAAGACGAAGGGCGCTCGGTCCGCGATCGCCGGATAGATGTGCCTGGTATGGGCGCTCGGATGGGCCACCATGCCGATCTCGGGATCGAAGAGCACCAGGCTGTCGCCCTCGGACGACATCGCCGGCGGCCAGACCGTCAGATAGGCAGCCACTTCGATGCCGATGAGGAGCGCAATCGTCGTCGACACCACTGTCAGCGCCACAGTCGTCGCGCGCCGGCCGCCGCTCCTCCCGGCCTTTTCCGTTGTGCCCCCGATCACCCTTATCGTGCCCCTCGTCCCTTCGCCGTCCTTGCCGATGACGCCAGGGCGAGGCAAAGCCGCCGCGTGATCGCCTCGTCGGGATAGCCCGTCGATTTGCAGTCCTGCTCGGCCTTGAGGATCGCCAGCAAAGCGTCGCTCAGCCGCTTAAGGGGCCAGGTGCGCACATGGCGTTCGAAGCGCTGGCGCACCGGTCCGCCGCGCGGCAGGCCGCGCGCCTTGAATATCGCGCCTTCCAAACTGCCGCCATTCGCGGCATGGCCAGCCACGAGATGGAGCTGGTCGGCGTGGCGTTGCAGGGCGCGCACGAGCTGCACCGGGTTGCCGCCTTCGGAGAACACGCGGTCGAGGGCGCGGTCGAGGGCTACGAGCTCGCCGTCGAAGGTGGCGGCGATGACGTCGTCGATGCCGATGGCGGCGGTGTCGCCCAGCACGGCGATCGCATCGCCCAGCGCCACCGTCTTGCTGCCGTCGCCTTCCTTGTAAAGCAGGAGCTTGTCCAGCTCGCTGCGGCTCTGGCCGCGATCGCCGCCCAGCCGCTCGACGATCCAGTCGAGCGCATCGGGCTCGACGCCGAGCCCGCGGGCGCGCGCCGCGCTCTCGACCAGCCCTTCGAGCGCGGCCTCGCTGTCCATGTAGCAGGGCAAGGCCGCCAGGCAGTCCTCGGTCTCGGCCAGCGTGCGCAGCGCCGAGCGCGGCGTCAGGTTGCCGCCCTCGATCACGATCAGCGCGTCACCGGCCGGCGCGGCGGCCAGGTTTTCGAGCGCATCAGCTGTTTCCTCGCCGGCCGGCCGAACGCGGATCACCCGCCGCCCGCCCATCAGCGACATCGCCCCGAACTCATCGGCCAGCCGCGCCGGGTCGCCCTTCAGCACATCGCCGGCGATGTCGACAACGCGGAACGGGTCCTTGAGGTCCTCGCATACGGTCCTGGCCAGCGCCACCGCGCGCTCGGCGATCAGGCCGTCATCGTTGCCGTAGACGACCACGCCGCGGATCCTGGGATCCGGCTTCTTGAGGAACGCTTCGACCTGGCGCGGCTCGATCTTCACGGAGACGGATCAGGTCTTTTCCGGAGGGGGCTCGGCATCGGCGGGCGGCGCTTCGCCGGCGTTCTCCAGCCGGGCGCGTTCGCGGGCCTCTTTCTTGGCCTGGGCCTTCTCGGCGACCTTGATGGCCTTGAGGCGATCGCGTTCGCGGCGTTCGAATTCGTAGTTCGGTTTGCGCGCCATGGTCATCGCCTCTCTGTCTTGGGGATTCACACTACGACGTTGACGATGCGGTTGGGGACGACGATCACCCGTTTGGGCGTCTTGCCGTCGAGGCCGCGCGCCAACTCGGGCAGCGCCAGGGCCGCCTTCTCGGCGACATCCTTGGCCGCATCCTTGGGCAACTGCAGGGTCCCGCGCAGCTTGCCGTTGAGCTGCACCGCCATCGTCACCGTATCATCTACCAGCAGCGCGTCCTCGGCCAGCGGCCACGGCGAATCGGCCAACAGCGACTTGTGGCCGAGCGCCTGCCACAGCTCCTCGGCGAGGTGGGGCGTCATCGGGCCGGTCAGGCGGACGAAGATCTCCAGCGCCTCGCGCAGCGCCCACTGGCTGCCCGCATCCACGGGTTCGGCCGAATCGATGGTGTTGGCGAGCTCGTAGAGCCGCGCCACGGCCTTGTTGAAGTGAAAGGCTTCGATGTCGGTCGAGACGCCGGCGATGGCCTTGTGCGCGGCACGGCGCAGCTCGATCGCGGCCGCGGAGAGCGCGGCGGGCCTGGCGGTGCCGACCGGCGGCAGCTCGGCCAACGCCTGGGTGGCGATGCGGAACAGACGTTGCTGGAAGCGCCAGGCGCCGGTGACGCCCGCCTCGGTCCATTCGAGGTCGCGTTCGGGCGGGCTGTCCGACAGCATGAACCAGCGCGCGGTGTCGGCGCCGTAGTCGTGGATGATCTGATCCGGGTCGACGACGTTCTTCTTCGACTTGGACATCTTCTCCGAACGGCCGACCTCGACGGGACTCTTGTCGGACGCGCGCACGATACCGCCGCCGGAGGTGCGTTCGACCTCTTCCGGCAGCAACCACGTTCCGTCGCTCGCGCGGTAGGTCTCGTGCAGAACCATGCCCTGAGTGAACAGCCCGTCGAACGGTTCGTCGCGGCTGGTCATCTGCACTTCGCGCATGGCGCGGGTCCAGAAGCGCGAATAGAGCAGGTGCAGGATCGCATGCTCGATGCCGCCGATATATTGATCGACCGGCATCCAGTAATTGTCCTCCTCGCGATCGAACGGCGCCGTCGCGAGCTGCGGCGAGGTGAACCGGTCGAAGTACCAGCTCGAATCGATGAAGGTGTCGAACGTGTCGGTCTCGCGCTGGGCAGGCCCGCCGCATTGCGGACAGGCGACGTGCTTCCAGGTCGGATGGCGGTCGAGCGGGTTGCCCGGCATGTCGAAATCGACATCTTCGGGCAGTTCGACCGGCAGGTCCTTTTCCGGCACCGGCACGACGCCGCACTTCGCGCAATGGATCGCCGGGATCGGGCAGCCCCAGTAGCGCTGGCGCGATACCAGCCAATCGCGCAAGCGGTATTGCGTCGTGCCCTTGCCGACGCCCATCTCCTCCAGGCGTGCGATCACCCGGGCCTTGGCGTCCTCGACGGAAAGTCCGTTCAGGAAATCGGAGTTGATGACCACGCCATCCTCGACGAACGGTTCGTCGGCGACGCTGAAGCTCTTGGGGTCGGCATCCTTGGGCATCACCACCGGGATGATCGGCAGACCGTACTTGAGCGCGAATTCATGGTCGCGCTCGTCGTGGCCGGGACAGCCGAAGATCGCGCCGGTGCCGTATTCCATCAGCACGAAGTTGGCGGCATAGACCGGCAGGGTCTTGCCTGGCATCAGCGGATGTTTGGCGAGCAGCGGCAGCTTGTAGCCGATCTTCTCCGCGGTCTCGACCTCGGCCGCGGCGGTGCCGGTCTTGCGGCTTTCGGCGATGAAGCGCTGCAGACCCGGATCCTTCTCGGCCAGCTCAGTGACCAGCGGATGCTCGGGCGACAGCGCCGCGAAGGAAGCGCCGTAGAGCGTGTCGGGCCGCGTCGTGAAGATTTCCAGCTTGCCCCAATCCTTTTTCAAGGGAGCGGCCCCCGAAGCATCGGTGAGCTGCCAGAAGACGCGCGCGCCGCGGCTCTTGCCGATCCAGTTGGCCTGCATCAGGCGGACCTTCTCCGGCCAGCGCTCGAGCGTGTCGAGGCGGCTCAGGAGTTCATCGGCAAACTTCGTGATCCTGAGATTCCACTGGGTGAGCATGCGGCGCTCGACCGGCGCACCAGTGCGCCAACCCTTGCCCTCGATCACCTGCTCGTTGGCCAGCACGGTATTGTCGACAGGATCCCAGTTGACCCACGCCTCCTTGCGGTAGGCGAGTCCGGCCTGCCAGAAGTCGAGGAACATCTTCTGCTGGTGGCGATAGTAGGACGGATCGCAGGACGCGAGTTCGCGGCTCCAGTCGAGCGACAGGCCCATCACCTTGAGCTGCGCCTTCATGGTGGCGATGTTCTCGTAAACCCATTTCTTGGGATGGACCCTCTTCTCCATCGCCGCGTTCTCGGCCGGCAGGCCGAAGGCGTCCCAGCCCATGGGATGCAACACGTTGAAGCCGCGGGCGCGCTTGTAGCGGGCGATCACGTCGCCCTGGGTGTAGTTGCGCACGTGGCCCATATGGATGCGCCCCGAGGGATAGGGGAACATCTCCAGCACGTAGTATTTGGGCCGCGCGCGGTCCATCCGGGCGCGGAAGGTCTGGCGCTCGTCCCAGGCCTTCTGCCACTTGGCCTCGGTTTCGCGGAAATTGTAGCGCGGTGGGGCGGCGGGCGTCGACGACACGGTTTGATCCCAAAAAAGCGATTCTAACCCAGAAAAGACTGGGGCCGCAGCGGATGCCCGCTGCGGCCCCGAACGTCAAGCCTTTGCGATGGCCTAGGAGCCGCTGGCGATGCGCAGCTGGCGCGCGCGCGTCAGAATGGCGTTTTCGATGTCGATGTTGGTGCGCGGATCGACCTGGGCGTCGACCCAGGCACCGCCCTTGGGCGAAGTCTGCTGCTTGAAGACCGACACTCGGACGCCATCGGCCCGCAGTTCGCGGTCGAGGATGGTGACCTGAACCTTCATGCGCTCGTTGGGCGTCTCGGCCGGGGTGTACCAGTCGGTGATGATGACGCCGCCGAACGGATCGGCCGAGGCCAGCGGGATGAAATTGATGGTGTCGAGCGAGGCGCGCCACAGATAGGCGTTCACGGCGACGCCGCTCCCTCCGGAGTTGTCTTCCTTCTTCTCCTTGGAGCCGAATATGCCGCCAGGGCCGAACAAGGTACCTTCCTCGCGGTTCTTGCCGCCCAAGCCTTGGATCATATCGCGCTCAGTGGCGGACTTGGTGCCGTTGCGGGCGTCGTTTTCCTTGACGGCATTGGGATCGCCGCCGCAGGCCGCAAGGCCCAGAGTCACGGCCCCGACTAAAATCACATAAATTCGGTGGGTATTACACGAGCCTGGCATCGTTGGCGTTCCTGTCCCTTGGGCCACGATATCGCAGCGGCGAGGGTGACATTAAGCGTGGCTCCGGTGGACTGCAAGCGGCTGGACAGCGCACCTGCAAAAAGTCCTCTAAAAGGATTAACTATAGTCCCATCATAAGACTAACTGGCATGCGCGCATGAAAAATAGCAGCGAAGGCTCTCGTCAGCATTGAGATTAAGTCGTTCAAATTGTGACAAAGACGCCACAGGTGCGGGGAGAATCGTGCAGCCGCGCGTCCATTTCTTGACCCTTGTTGGGCCAAAGTGTTTTTATGGTTTTGGCCGTATTGGCGGAGTGCGCGTGGTGCTGAGTTCGGGCTTCCACTTTCCGTCGGTCGGACAGGCCTTTTGGTACGTACCAGTCTCTGATCAATGAGAGAGGGAGAATGATGAAAAAGCTTCTACTCGGCTCGACCGCCTTGGTCGTCGGCGGGTTGATGGCCGCTCCGGCCATGGCGGCCGACCCGATCAAGATGGGTGTCGGTGGCTACTACACCTTCTACGGGTTTGCCGGCAACATCGACCCGACCTATGCCTTCAACGGGACGCAAACCAGCTACAAGGGCTTCGCCTTCACGCAGGAAGGTGAAATCCACTTCATCGGCCAGACGAAGCTGGACAATGGTACGTCGGTCGGTCTGACCGTCGAACTAGAAGCTTGGAACCCGAGTTCGGCTGTAGCCAATGCGCAGATCGACGAAGCCTTCCTGTTCGCTTTCGGCGACTGGGGCCGTGTCGAGTTGGGCTCCCGCGACGCCGCGTCATACCGTATGTATTACGGCACGCCGTCGGCGCTGATCGGCTGGGGTGCGATTCAGCACAACCATAACTGGGCGAACAACTCGGTTATATTGAACAACAAGGCCTATCGCGGGACGATCGCAACGACCATCACGCCGGAGTGGCAGGACGTCAACCGCATCAACTACTTCACGCCGCGCTTCGCCGGCCTGCAGATCGGTGTCGGTTACGCTCCCAAGCTGAACGCGGCGCAGCAGACTACCTTCATCAACTCCGGCCCGACCGGCGTCGCCGGTATCTGCGGCTACAACAACGCCACCAACATCAACAACTGCCCGACCGCCGACTTTGCCTGGCAGGATCTGTTCGACGTTGGCGCCAACTACCTGAACAAGTTCGGCGACTTCACCGTGGCTCTGTATGGCGCGTTTGCCTACGCGTCGTTCGTGCCGGGCTTCACCAACACGACGGCGGTGGGCAACCTGGCCAACCCTGCCAACATGATCACGGGTGCGAACCTGACGGCATGGAAGCAGTGGGTGGTCGGTGCGCAGTTCGGCTACGCCGGCTTCACCGTCGGTGGCGCCTTTGGCTACGACAACAACGGCCTCGGTGCGAACTACTACACCGGCGTCGACAACGACACCCGCTTCGGCACCGCCGGTATCATGTACGAGACCGGTCCGTGGCAGATGTCGTTCATGTGGGCCTACTTCTGGAACACCAACGGCAACGGCTCGGCCAGCGTGACCGCCATCGCTCCCGGCACGAACGCCCAGACGTTCAACATTGCCAGCGCCAGCGGTGTCCCGGGCCAGAACAGCACGGCGTTCAACGGCAACCCCGCAACGGCCTTGTTGTTCGGCCAAGAGACCATCACCAAGTGGGAAGTCGGTGCCAACTACGCGCTCGGACCGGGCATCAAGGTGGTCGGCGGCGCGATGTACTATCAGACAGGCGGCCCCAGCAATGCCGTCGTCGGCAACTCCTGGACCGTCCTCCTGGGTATCGACCTGCGCTTCTAGTCGCAGTCCAAACTCGGCAAATGAGAGAGCGGGCGAAAGCCCGCTCTTTCTTTTTGCCGGGTCGTCCGCGCCGGTTCGCGAAGATCCGGCGCTGGCTGTAGGACGGCCTATGCGGTCCGCTGCCCCACGATGTTGACGAACAAGGTCGGCAGGTAGGTGCGCGACACCGGCAGCCGTTCGGTGGCCTGGCGGGCCAGCACGGCGCGGTTGTCCTCGTGGTCGAGCACGAGCTGGAATAGGCCCTGCTCGACGGCGCCCGCGCGGGCATCGAGCTCGGGCTTGCCGTCGCGCACCACGCGGTAGGCCACGTCCAGCCCGACATCGCCGCCGCTGTAGAACGACGAGAGGACTTCCAGCCGCGCGAACATCAGCATCAGGCCGCGCACCGAGAAGCGCCAATAGTCGTCCGGCGTGGCGTGGAAGGCTTGCGACCAGGGCGTGGCAACGTAGGCCACGCCGCCCGGCTTCAGCAGGTCCTCGATATTGTGCGCAGCCTTCGCCGGCTGGCGCGTGTGCTCGAGCACATGGCAGCAGATCACCAGGTCGAACGGGTCCCGTCCGAGCTTGGCTTTGAGGGCGCGCGGCTCGCTGCAGATGTCGAGCACATGGTCGACGTTGCTGCCTGCCAGCAAGTCGATGCCGACGAACGCGGCGCGGCGGCCGAAGCGCTTGGCCACCAGGCTGCGCCAGTTGCGTTCGTTGCGATCCGAAACCAGGCTGCGCGAGCCGACCTGCAGGACGCGCGGCGCCCGCCGGCCCACCATCTGGGCGACGCGCTCGAGCAGCAGCTCGACCTCGCGGGTAACACTCGTGCCGACGACGCGCAGTTCCCCTTTGGGCTCCGCAGAAGAGGCGCCGTCGGCGGGTTTCATTCGCGCACAACCAAGACGTGCATGCGGCGCGGGCCGTGGGCGCCAAGTTCCATCGCCTGCTCGATGTCGCCGGTCCGCGAGGGGCCGGTGATGGTGTTGACGGTGCGCGGCATGCGGTCCTTGCCGTAACGCGCCCTGAGCCGCTGCCACACCTCCTCATAGCCGCCGACGATGTCGCTCTCGCGCAGCACGACGATGTGCGTGTCGGGCAGGAGATTGAGCGTCACCGGATGTTCGGGGCCCGACGCCATTACGACCGTGCCGGTTTCGGCGATGGCGGCGAAGGCACCGGTGATCGAGACATGGTCGCTGCCCTCGCCACGGCCGCGTCGCAGCGATAGCATCTTCTGGCTCGACCAGTCGTAGCCGGCGAGCTGCGGAGAGGGCGCGATCACGGCCTCGGCCGGCAGGTTGTTGCGCGCGAGATAGGCCGAGACTTCGGCGGCGACCTCGGCCGGCGCCACGCGGACCACGGTGGCATTGTTGGCCTCGGCCCATTGGCAGAACAGCGCGACCTTGTCGGGCTGCGCCAGGGCGGCGCGGGCAACGGCGGGCCCGCGCGGCGGCTCGGCGAGTCGCGCCTCGACGGCTTTCAGGGCATCGCCGGAGAGCGGGCCGCGCTTGAGGGATCGACGGATGCCGTCCAGGATTTGCGATCTGGCTTCGCTCATGAGCGCCTGCCGCGCCACTGAGCATGGAACGTACCGCCCGGCGGCGGTGCGGGGAAGTCGCGGAAGCGCGTCCAGCCGCCGGCCAGGGGCAGGGTTCGATAGCGGCCCTGGGCGCGGCCGAACAGCGCGAGCATGCGGTTGGCGAGCCCGGTGAGGCGGCGATAGAGGCGCGGCCGCCGCGCCAGGAAGCTCCATAACGCCAGCCCCTGGCGCACCGCCCTGGGCGTGAGATGGCGCTCGAACTCGCGCTCGCGCCAGTGGCGCATCAGGCTGGGCAGCGGGATGCGCACCGGGCAGACGCTCTCGCAGCGACCGCAGAAGGTCGAGGCGTTGGGCAGGTTGCCGGCCTCCTCGACACCGATCAGCTGCGGCGTCAGCACCGCGCCGATCGGGCCGGGATAGACCCAGCCATAGGCATGGCCGCCAATCGCGCCGTAGACCGGGCAATGGTTCATGCAGGCGCCGCAGCGGATGCAGCGCAGCATGTCCTGCATCTCCGTGCCCAGCACGGCGGAGCGGCCATTGTCGAGGATGACGACATGATAGTGCTCGGGCCCATCGAGGTCGCCCGGCCGCCTGGGGCCGGTGTTGAGCGTGGTGTAGGCCGACGATTCCTGCCCCGTCGCCGAGCGCGCCAGCACGCGCAGCAGGACGGCGGCGTCCTCCAGGGTGGGGATCACCTTCTCGATGCTGGCCAGCACGATGTGCATGCGCGGCAGGGTGTTTGAAAGATCGGCGTTGCCCTCGTTGGTCACCAGCATCGACGAGCCGGTCTCGGCCACCAGGAAATTGGCGCCGGTCAAGCCGACATCGGCATCGAGAAATTTCTGGCGCAGGACGTAGCGCGCCTCGGCCACCAGATCGTTGCGCTCGGTGAGGCGCCGGGTGAAGCCCAGCTTGCGGTGATGTTCGAGGAAGGTATCGGCGACCTGGTCCTTGGTGAGGTGCACCGCCGGCGCGATGATGTGGCTGGGCGGCTCATGGCGGAGCTGGATGATGTATTCGCCGAGATCGGTCTCGATCGGCGCGATGCCGAGCGCCTCGAGATGCTCGTTGAGCGCGATTTCCTCGGCCACCATCGACTTCGACTTGGCGACCGTGCGGGCACCCATGCTGCGGCAGAGTTCGCCGATGATGCGGCGCGCGTCCTCGGCGCTGGGCGCCCAGTGAACGTGGCCGCCCAGCGCCGTCACCTTGCGCTCGAACTCTTCGAGATAGAAGTCGAGGTTGGCCAAGGCGTGGTTCTTGATGTCGCGGGCGCGATCGCGCAGCGCCTCGAACTCGGGTAGGCGCTCGGCCGCCTGACGACGGCGTTCGGAGAAGCCGACCTTCAGCTTGGCCAGCGAATCCTGCAGGTTGGGATCGACCAGGGCGGCATGGGCATTGTCCTTGAAGTCGCGCGCGGTCGACTGCATCAGCGCTTGCCCTCCGGTTCGCCGATCGCCGCCTGGTCGCCCATGCCGGCCAGCACTTCGGCGACGTGGCGCACCCGCACCGCGCTGCCTTCGCGCTGCAGCTTGCCCGCCATGTTCATCAGGCAGCCGAGGTCGCCCGCCAGCAGGGTGTCGGCGCCGGTGGCGGCGATGTCGGCCGATTTTTCGCCGACCATGGCATTGGAAATCTCGGGATATTTCACGCAGAACGTGCCGCCGAAGCCGCAGCAGACTTCCGGTGACTCCATTTCGCTGAGCTTCAGGCCGCCCACCGATGCCAGCAGGCGACGGGGCTGTTGCTTGACGCCGAGTTCGCGCAGGCCCGAGCAGGAATCATGATAGGTGACGCGTCCGTCATATTGCGCGGCGACTTTGGTGACGCCCAGCACATCGACCAGGAACGACATCAGCTCGTAACTGCGGCTGGCCAGATTCTCCGCCCGTGCCTTCTGCACCGGATCGTCGAACAACCCTGGATAGTGGTGGCTCAACATGCCGCCGCACGAGCCCGACGGGGCCACCACAGCGTCGTAGCCCTCGAAGGCATCGATGACCTGGGCGGCGATGGCGCGGGTCGTCGCGCGGTCGCCGGAATTGTAAGCCGGCTGGCCGCAGCAGACCTGCAGCGGCGGGACCTCGACCGTGCAGCCGGCCTCCTCGAGGAGCTTTACGGCGGCAAAGCCTATGGCCGGCCGGAACAGATCGACCAGGCAGGTCACGAAAAGCGCGACGCGACGCGGGCGGGGGCTCGATGCGGAAGGCAATTTGGACACGATGGGCACATTGGCAGCGGCCAAAATAGGGCGCAATGGACCTTATTGACCGTTCCCGGCGGTGCTGTGCCGGTGGTACGAAGGCCGCCTCAAGCCGTGATCTGGTGCGGCTTTTCCTGAAACTCTGGATGCTTGGCAACGGTGACCAGTGTTTCAGCAACCAACATTTCGAATCTACTGCGGCCGACCAGAAATCAGGGAGTGCCGCGCTGAGTTGGAACCCGCGGCCGGCCGTACCGTTACCAAAGGTGCTGCGCCTCCTGTTCTTTATCGTGCTTCTGCTCGCCCCCGACCTCTCGGACGGCGCCAGCGCCAAGCTCACGCCGCCCTGCGAAGGCCCGCCCGTCCCGGCCTACACGCCGGCCGGGCAACCTCCGGCGACGGATGTCTGGAGCAGGGGTGAGCTCACGCGGTCGGGCTGGCAAGCCGCCACCTGTCTCAACTGGGGAACGAGTTCGACCAAGCTCGCGGCCGCCCTCGCCGGCGAATTCCGGTTCGCGGGGCCGCTCGACGATCTGGCCGATCGGCTTGTCCGGTTCTCGGCGCTGAAATCCGTCCGCTACTGGTCGGTGAGCCGTCAGGCCTGGCAGCCGCTCGTCTCCGACTCAGGGACCCTCGACGGGCCGGACGGCAAGGGGCGAGCGGATCCGGCCGCGGCCGAACTCACGCCGGGCCGCTCATTCTACTATTTCGAGGTGAGCCACGGCCGCGCCGTCTATCGCATGACCGTCCGGGAACGCACGGCGGAGCGGCTCGTCGTGTCGACGGAGAACGTGACGCCGATCCACGTCGGCATCCTGACCGCCTTCGAGCCCGGCGCGCTGCAGTCGGTGATCTTCCTCGACAAGCGTGGTCCTGGCCTGTGGGGCTACTATCAGACGATCCGCGCGACCGAGGGCGCGAGCGTCATCGCCTTGGGCAGCGATGCTTCCTACGTCAATCGCCTGGCCGCGCTCTACCGCCATATGGCGGGCATTCCGACCGATCAGGAACCGCCGGCGGCCCGCTGATCAACCTTTGTTGGGCACCAGCACGATGGCCCGGCCTTCGCCGACCATGCGGCCGGCCCAGTCGGCGGCCTGGGCGTTGCTGCCGAAGAACACGTCGCCGCGCGCCGGACCCTGGATGGCGGCCCCGCTGTCCTGGGCGATGGTGAGACGGCGGTAGGGTTCGGTGACGCCCGGCTTGCGCGCCACGGGCCGCACGGTGTCGATCCAGATCGGCGTGCCGTAGGGCGTCAGCGTGAGGTCGACCGCGAGGCTGCGCTGCGCCGTGAGCGTCACGCCCTCTGAGCCGCTGGCGCTCTGGCTCTTGGTGTCCTTGAAGAAGATATAGCGCTCGTTCTTGCGCATCACGTCGCGCGCCTGTTGCGGATTGCGCTTCAGCCAATCACGGATGGCGGGCCAGGTGACGGCGTCCTTCTGCAAGACGCCCATCTCGACCAGCACGTTGCCGATCGCCGTATAGGGCCGGTTGTTGGAGCCGTCGAAACCGAGGCTGAGGACGCCGCCTTCGGCGAGATGGACGCGGCCGCTGCCCTGCACCTGGACCTCGTACAGGGCGACGGGATCCTGCACCCAGGCGATCTCCAGCCCCTTGCCCTTGAGCACGCCCTGCTCGATCTCGGCGCGCGTGTAGTAGGGCTTGTCGGTGAGGTCGGGCGGCCTGCGATAGACCGGCACCGTGAAAATGCGCGACGGCACGCGGCTGCCGCGCATCTCGGGCTCGAAATAGCCGGTGAACTTGCCCGGCGCCTGGACCACCAGCGGCCGGAAATTCTCCTCGAAGAAGGCCCGTGCGGCGCGATCGTCGTTGGTCTTTACCGTGCCGGCTGAATCGCAGATCTGCTTCCATTCCGCCGGCGCGACGGTCTTGGTGCCGCCATCGGTCGTGATCTTGGTGTCGGGCCCGGCGGTCAGTTTGGGGCACGAACGACGGAACGCGGCAAGGGCTTCGCTCTGCTTGTCTTCGCCCCATCCGGCAATCTCGCTGAACGCGATCGGCGCCATCGCCACACGCGGTTCGGTCGGCCCGCCCATGCCGCCGGCGCAGGCAGCCAGAAGGCCGGCGGCGGCCATCCAAGCCGCGCCGCCGGACAGGACGGTCCAGCGCATATTCGAAAGAGCCTCCCCTTAGCCTTCGCTTTCAGTCTTTATCAGCAGCCAGTTGGGATCGCTTGACTTGGTGTCGCGACGGAACGTCCAGAGATCGATGACCTTCTGCACTTCGTTGGGATTGCCGTCGACGATCTGGCCTTCGGCATTGCGCAGAACGTTGATCTGCTCGCTGACGAAGCGGACGGTGACCACCGCTTCGCTGCCCTGCAGGCTGGCGGCGGCGATGTCGGACGCCTCGAAGCCGATCAGCGTGGTCTCGGCCTTTTCCTTGCGCTCGGCGCGGCCGCGGATGGCGGCCTCGAAGCTCGCATAGGTCGGCGGGTCGAGCAGCGGCCGCAGCGACGCGGTGTCGTCCTTGGCGAACGCCTCGACGATGGTCGTGAAGGCCGCCCGTGCGCCGGCCGTGAAGCCGATCGGTTCGAAGGCCGGGTCGGCGCCGCGAATGGCGGCAACGCCGGCCGTGGCAGTCGGCAGGACCGTGGCGCGAATGCCGCCCGGACCGGTCGTCGAGAGCGACGGCCGCGGCGCGGGCGCACTGCTGGTCGGCAGCGGCACGACATTGTCGTTGCCGGACGGGCCCGCGGAAGGCGCATCGCCCAGCCGCGGCGACGCCGTCGGCGGCGGCGCGGGTGGCGTGAAGGGATCGCGCGCCGGCGGGCGCTCGTTGCCGGTGCGCTTGCCGAGCACGGAGCGCAGCCGCAGGATCAGAAAGACCGCGACCAGCCCGATGAGGATGATGTCGTAGTTGTTACCCACGATGGCGCTCCGCCAACCCGTTCCCAACTCGCGGATTACATAGGCCCCGAATGGGGAAAGGGCAAGGCAACGGCACGGCGGCAGGCCCATCCGCCGTCTCGCTGCCCATTCTAGGCCAGGACCACAATATCGACCAAATCGGCGACGCCCGCCACCTTTCGGCCGGGCCGTCGCTCGCGCACCGCGGGGGCCGCGTAACCTTGCTGCTCGGCTTTGCCATAGGTGCCGCTATCGACCAGGGCCCGGGTCTTTTCGTCCTTGTTGTGCTTTTCAAGCTTCGCCGCGAAGTTGACCGCGTCGCCGATGACCGTGAATTCCAGCCTCTCGCCGTCGCCGACGGCGCCGAACACGACGCGACCCGATGCCGCCGCCAGACCGATCGACAAGGGCGCCAGGCCGGCCGCGCGGCGTTCGGCGGCCCACCGATCGGCCGCCTCGATCACTGCATCGGCCGCGCGCAAAGCGTCGGCCGCCGCGGTCGGCGAGGGCGCCACCGCGCCGAACGAGGCCAGGATGCCGTCGCCCAGGAATTTGTCGATGCTGCCGCCGTTGCTCACGATCAGCGGGCAGACGCGGCCCTGGTAGTCCTGCAGGAGCTTCATGACATCGTCCGGCTGAAGCTCGGTCGAGAGCCGGGTGAAGCCGCGCAGGTCGACGGTGAGGATCGCCACGTCGCGCAACTCGCCTTCGCCCGCCTTGATCGACGTCGCGGCACCGCGGATGCGGGCGGCGACGCCGGGGTCGAAGAAACGCGACAGGTCGCGCGCCGCCGCCCCTTCGGTCACCGACTGCACCAGCAGGTGGCGCGCGCGCGAGATGGCCAATGCCAGCACCGCCGTCGTCAGCAGGATGGCGATGATCTTGTCGACCTCGGCGCCGACCAGCAGTGCATTCGAGGTCATGTACTCGACAAAATTGTGGGTTTGGTTGGGCGGCCCGCCCCGCCCCGAGGCAACGTAGTAGGTGAGACCGGCCCAGCCGACGGCGGCCGCCACGCCGGTGAAGGCGACGAGGCGCGCCTCGAAGCGCAGCGCGCGCAGGGCGATGAACAGGAAGACGTAGAGCAGCGTTGGAACCTTCAGGTAGAAGGCCGCCGTCTGGGCGTACTTAAGGTGAAAGGAAAAGATCAGGGCCATCAGCAGGGCGATGTCGGCGATCACCGACAGGTAGAGCATCCAGGGCCGGAGCAGGCGCAGATAGGCCAACGCCAGCCGCACGAGGCAGATCGCCCCGTAAAGCAGCAGCCACGTGCCTTCGAGCGAGTACTCTTCCTGGATCACGCCCTCGGCCATGCTGGTGCCCTCGTAGACGAGGCCTACCAGGACGGTGATGGAAAGCTGGATCCAACCGATCAGGATCTCGCTGCGCTCCTGCTGGCGGCGGATGGCGTCGCGCACACGGTCGGGCAGATTTTCCGGCCCGCCGCCGCCGAACAGCCACTCGCGCAGGCGGGCGAACATCAGCGCTTCTCCAGCCACAGGCTGGCGGCGATGGCGTCGGGCGGCCGGGGCAGACGCGGCACCACCGAGGTTGCCAGGCGCGCGCCCAGGCGGCGCTCCGCCCAGACGCTGGAGAACAGCGGCCGATAGGCCTCCGCCGCGAGCAGCGGCACGATTCCCTGCTGTTCGTTGTAGGCCCGCCAGCCCCAGATCGGCGGATAATCGAAGGGCAGGAAGATGTCGTGGATGTGGATCAGCACGCCCGCCGGCAGCATCGGCAGGACGCGGTTCAGCAGGATGTCGACGTCGCTGCCCGGCATCAGGATGTGGCTGGAATCGATGAACAGTGCATCGCCGGCCCTGAGGCCGTCGAACAACTCGAGCGGCGCCGCTTGCAGGGTCGACGGCACGACGCGCACGCCCGGCAGGTCGATGATGTCGGCGCGCGGCGCCGGATCGATGGCCACGATCTCGCCCACCCCGCCCAGTGCGCGCGACAGCACGCGGGTCGAGTGACCCGAACCGACCTCGACGATGCGCTGCGGCTTGCGCTCGCGCACCAGGGTGTAGGCGACGGCGGCGTCGAGCGAGGGGAACCACGACTGATCGAACAGGTTCTTGAGGCTTTCGAGCTGGGTGGCGTGGGCATCGACGGCGTCGAGGACGCCGATGAATGTCGCGGCGCTCTTCTCGAACAACCGCTCGATCGCCGGATAGGGCGGCTGCGCGCCGGGCGGCGGCAGGAGCGGCGCGTAGCGGTGTGGGATGAACCAGCCGCGCGGCTTCAGCCCGAGCACGGTCGGCAATCCAAGCGCCAGCCGCCGCCAGCGGCCGCGCAAGCTCGAAGCGGCACTCATCGACCCGTGCCCATCAGGTCGCGGTCACGGACTGATCGTCAGCCCTTCGTGGGCGACGATTACGCGCGGCAGGCCGTTCGGCGCGATACCGGGTCGCGCCGTCGCCGCCTCGCGCGCCACCCCGTCCATGAAGGCGTCGTCGTGGCTGGGATCGTGATGGAAGATGGCGAGCGTGCCGACGTCGGCCGCGTTGGCGATCCGCACGCCCTCCTGCCAGGTCGAGTGGCCCCAGCCGCGGTAGCGGTCATACTCGTCGTCGGTGTAGCTCGAATCGTAGATCATCACGTCGGCGCCGCGGCACAGCTCGACGATGGTCTTGTCGGGGCCGTCGCCGCGATGCTCGGTGTCGGTGATGTAGCAGATCGACTTGCCGCCGAATTCGACGCGATAGCCGGTGGCGCCGTTGGGATGGTTGAGCGGCGCCGTGCGCATCGCGATCTCGCCGCAGGCGAGCTGCTGGCCGCTCTTGAACTCCTTGAACTCGACCCGTGCCTGGAAGACTTCGAGCGACACCGGGTAAAGCGGCGCCTTCATCAGGTTGCTGACGACGTTCTTCAACGTATAGGGCGGTTCGAGGTGACCCGCCCACAGGCGCACCGCATTGCCCTTGCCGAACAGCGGCGCGAAGAAGGTGAGGCCGTAGATGTGGTCGAGGTGGGTATGGGTGAAATAGATGTCGATATCGATCGGCGTCTGACGCGCGAGATCGAGGCCGAGAGGCCGAATGCCGGTGCCGGCATCGAAAATGAGTCGGCGACCGCCGGCAGTGACCTCCAGGCAGGAGGTATTGCCGCCATAGCGCGTATATTCGGCACCGGAGCACGAAATCGAACCGCGCACGCCCCAGAACCGGACTTTTAGACCCTCGCCCAAAGGCATGTTTCCCCAGTGGCCCTTCGGGGCCAGAGTCCACGCGCCAGCCGCTCGCGTCAACCGACGCGGGACGCATGTTCAGACCGCCGTAATTGTGGCCGTGTTCTTGCGTATACATCCAACAGGCGGATTTTCGCGTATTCTTGCAGGCTAGCCGTGAATTCGCCGGTCGAGCGCGTTGCCTGCTGGCCTGTTCGGAGCAATACTTCCGCCATGGAACTCAAGAACCAAGTTGCCCGGTCTGCGATCGTCCAGCCGCCAATGCGCGAAGCGAAGTTCGCCATCGGGCAGGTGGTGAAGCATCGCATCTATCCATTCCGCGGCGTCATCTTCGATGTCGACCCGGTGTTTGCGAACACCGAGGAATGGCTGGCGTCGATCCCCGAAGAGGTGCGGCCGCGCCGCGACCAACCATTTTATCACCTGCTGGCCGAGAACGCGCAGACCACCTATGTCGCCTATGTCTCGGAGCAGAACCTGCTGCCCGACGAGACCGGCAAGCCGGTGTCCCATCCGCAGGTTCCGCATTTCTTCAAAGAGTTGAAGCGCGGTCATTACGTATCGCGTGATCGCGCCCTGCACTGAAGGCGGCGTTCCCTGCCCTAGTGAATATCCTCGGAGGCCGCGAAGGCCTGGCGCAGGACTTCGATCCCGAAACCCTTCTTCTTGGCCGCGTCGAGGATCACCTTCTCCTTGCGCGCCAAAAGATCGATCGCCGCCGGCAGCTTGGCGGCAAGCTCGTGCGGGATCACCACCGCGCCGTGACGGTCGGCATGGATCAAATCTCCGTGCACCACGGTCATGCCGAAGATATCGACCGGCATGCCCCAACCCTCGACATGGACATGGGCATGGCTGGGGCCGACCTTGCCGGCCAGGATCGGGAAGCCCTTGGCGAGCACGGTGAGGTCGCGCACCGAACCGTTGGTGACGCAGCCCAGCACACCCAGCCCGCGATGCACGGTGCTGTTGACCTCGCCCCACATGGCGCCGGTGCCGGGATTGGAATCGAGATCCTGGATGACCGCCACCGTCGGACCCTCGCCGCTCACCACGTATTCGTACCAGCCGACGCGTCTCGCCTTCTTCTCGGCGGCCGAGCCGGTGGCGGGCTGCGCGGCGCGGATGATGCCGGTGCGGGCAAAGCCCACCATCGGCGGCGCATCGGGCTCGGTCGGATGCATGTGCTGGGTGGTGAAACCCGTCGCGGTGCGAAAGCCGCGCGCCTCTTCCAGCGCGTTGCAGATCGTCGGCGTGTCGACGGCACGCAAGGCGTCGAACAGTTTCTTCTGGGCTTTTGTGTCCATTGTATTCCTCCGATCGTTCACTATCGCATTCATACATCTCGATCCGGAAGCCCTCTCCGCCGCGAAGCGGGGGAGAGGGCGATGAGCGAGGTTCAATTCAACGGGAACGGAAAATACTTCTCGTTGATCTTCTTGTAGGTGCCGTCGGCCATCATCTCGCCGAACGCCTTGTTGATGGCGTCGCGCAGCTTGGCGTCTTCCTTGCGCAAGCCGGCGGCGACGCCGATGCCCAGCGTCTGGTTGTCCTTGATGTCCTGTCCGACCAGCTCGCAGCATTTGCCCTCGGGCTTCTGGCTCCACAGCCAGAGCTGCGTCTTGTCGCCGAACACGGCGTCGACCTCGTCGTTGGCCAGCGCCGTCAAGGCCTCGCCCAGCGTGTTGTAGCGCTTGAGCTGGGCGGAGCGACGGAAGCTCTTGTCGGCCCAGTCGGCGTGGGTGGAATCGCGCTGCACGCCGATCCGCTTGTTGCGCAGCAGCGAGGGCGGGCCGTCGAACGGCGCGCCCTTGGCGGCGATGAAGGCGCCGGGCGAGAGATAGTAGCGGCGCGACATGCCAAGCCGCTTGCGCCGCTCGCTGGTCACTTCGAGCGACGACATGATGACGTCGAACTTCTTGTCGATCAGGCCCGGAATCAGGTCGTCCCACTTGAAGGCGGCGAACTCGCATTCCGCCTTGATGCGCTGGCAGGCCTCCTGCGCCAGTTCCATCTCGAAGCCGGCCGGTATGCCCTTGCGGTCGAGATAGTTGAACGGCGGATAGGCCCCCTCGGTGGCGATCGTGATCTTGAAGGCGGGTGGCGTGAACGGCGATTTGGTTGCGGGCTTGGCCGCCGGTTGCGCGGGCTTGGCCGGCGGCCGTTGTTGGGCAAAGGCCACTCCTGCCATCGCGAGCAGCGCCACAACGAGAACCGCCAGCCTCATGCGATCAGTCGTTCGAGGAGCGCGTTGAGCCGCTGGCGACCGGCGGCCGTGGCCTTGAGGTGCGTCGCATCGACCTCCAGGTACCCCGCCGCCACCAGCGGCGCCAAGCGGGCCTCGCCCAGCGTCGCCACGGGCTCGGCGCCGGTTACGGCCGCGAACGAAGACCGGTCGATGCCCTCGGCCAGCCGCAGTCCCATCATCAACGCCTCCTCGACCAGATCCTGCCCCGTCACCAGCGATGTCTCCGCCGTGCCATGGCCCTGGCGTTCGACCGCCTCGAGCCACGCCTCCGGCCCGCTCGTCCGGCGCGTCGCGCGCTTGGTCACACCTTGACCACCGCTTTCGGCAAACCGGCCGTGCGCGCCGGGCCCGACTCCGACGTAATCCTGATACCGCCAATAGATCAAATTATGGCGGCAGGCAGCCCCCGGCCGGGCATGGTTGGAGATCTCGTAGGCTGGCCGGCCCGCCGCGGCGAGCCGTTCCTGGGTGAGTTCGAACATCGCCGCGGCTTCTTCCTCGCCCGGCAGGGTGAAGGCGCCGCGGGCATGGTCGGTGAAGAAGCGCGTGCCGCGCTCGATGGTGAGTTGATAGAGCGAGAGGTGCTCGCCGGCGAGGCCGAGCGCCCGTTCCAGCTCGGCCGCCCAGGCCTCGACCGTCTGGCCCGGCCGGGCATAGATCAGGTCGAAGGAAGTGCGCGTGAAATGCCGGCGCGCCATTTCAAGGGCGGTGATCGCCTCGTCCGCGGAGTGTTCACGGCCGAGGAAGCGGAGCGACGGAGGATCGAGCGCCTGCACGCCCAGCGACACGCGATTGACGCCGGCCGCGGCCAACGCGGCAAAGCGGCCGGCCTCGACCGAGGTCGGGTTGGCCTCGAGGGTGATCTCGACCTCGGCGGCGGTGTCCCACAGCGCCTTGGTGCGTTCGATCACCGCGCCCACGGTCGCGGGCTCCATCAGCGACGGCGTGCCGCCGCCGAAGAAGATCGTCTCGACCCGCCGTCGCGGGGCCTCGCGCGCGGCGTGCTCCAGCTCCTTCAGCAGGGCGGCGCGCCAACGCTTCTGCTCGACGCCGTCGCGCACGTGGGAGTTGAAATCGCAGTAGGGGCACTTCGATTTGCAGAACGGCCAATGGACATAGACACCGAGAGGCGCGCTCATCGAAAGCAGGCCTCGACCAGCCGACGGAAGGCGCGGCCGCGATGGCTGATGGCGTTCTTTTCGGCGTCCGTCATCTCCGCCGTGGTGCGCCTGTCGCCGCCCTTTTGGCCGAACGGCTGGAAGCAGGGATCGTAGCCGTGACCTCCGGTGCCGCGCGGTGGCCAGACGATGCGGCCATCGAGCATGCCGTGCACCAGCTCGACATGCTCGTCGGGCCAGGCCAGCGCCAGCACGCAATGGAACGTGGCGGCGCGCGCCTCGTCGGTATCGGGGACCTTGCGGGCCGCCAGCTCGTCCTGGATGCGGCGCATGCCGACCATGGCGTCCCGTGTCGGGCCTTCCCAGTCGGCGGTATAGAGGCCGGGCTGGCCGTCGAGCGCGTGCACGCTCAGTCCTGAATCGTCGGCGAGGGCGGGCAGGCCGCTGGCGCGGGCGGCGGCCAGCGCTTTCAGCGTGGCGTTGTCCTCGAAGGTCCTGCCGGTTTCTTCCGGCGCCGGCAGCCCGAGCTCGCCTGCCGAGACGATCTCGACGCCGAAGGGAGAGAGGAGCGTGCGGATCTCGCCCGCCTTGCCGCGGTTGTGGGTGGCCACGACCAGCTTGGGGCAGGCGAAGCGGCGCGGCATCAGGACTTGCCGATGGCCAGCCGCTGCAGGCGCGCGAGTTCGCCGACGCCTTTCTTGGCCAGGCCGAGCAGGGTCAGGAACTGCGCCTCGGTGAACGGCTTCTCTTCGGCGGTGCCCTGGACCTCGACGATCCCGCCGTCGCCGGTCAGCACGAAGTTGGCGTCGGCCTGGGCCGTGGAATCCTCGGGATAGTCGAGGTCGAGCACGGGCGTTCCCTCCCACAGGCCGCACGAGATGGCGGCGACTTGGCCGGTCATCGGATTGGCCGCGAGCTTGCCCTCCTTGACCAGGCGCTCGAAGGCGAAATGCAGCGCCACCCAGGAGCCGGTGATGCTGGCCGTGCGGGTGCCGCCGTCGGCCTGCAGGACGTCGCAGTCGATATTTATTTGTCGCTCGCCCATGGCCGGCAGATTGACGACGGCGCGCAAGGCGCGGCCGATCAGGCGCTGGATCTCCTGGGTGCGGCCTGACTGCTTGCCGCGCGCGGCCTCACGGTCGGTGCGGGTATGGGTCGAGCGCGGCAGCATGCCGTATTCGGCGGTGACCCAGCCGCGGCCGGTATTACGCATCCAGGGCGGCACTCTTTCATCGACCGAGGCGGTGCACAGCACGTGGGTATCGCCGAACTTGACCAGGCAGGAGCCCTCGGCATGGCGGGAAAAACCCGGTTCCAGGGATACGGGTCGAAGCTGGTCGGGGGCGCGGCCGGAAGGGCGCATTCATCTCTCCTGATGGGGGCGGCCGGTGTAGCGCCGGGGGCGGGTTAAATCCAGCCGCCCAGTTCGCCTGCGTTGACCGGACCCCGCGCACTACCTACATTTTTTCCATGGCCATTCATCGAATCGGTACCCCCGGGAGCGTCCTCAGCGACGTTCCTCAGGGCCAGCGGCAGGCCGCCACGGTCGCCGAGCTGAATGAGCGCGCCCGCGAGGTCTTGCGCCACGTGGTCGAAAGCTATGTCGAGACCGGCGAGCCGGTCGGCTCGCGCGCGCTCACCCGCAAGCTCACCGAGGCGTTGTCGCCGGCCACCATCCGCAACATCATGGCCGACCTGCAGGATCTCGGCCTGCTCTACGCGCCGCACACCTCGGCCGGCCGGCTGCCGACCGACGCCGGGCTGAAATTGTTCGTCAACGGCCTGCTCGAGGTCGGCAACCTCTCCGAGGAGGAGCGCGAGAGCATCGAGGTGCGGTGCGCCGCCGCCGGCCGCGGCGTCAACGAGGCGCTGGAGCAGGCAACGACGCTGCTGTCCGGCCTGTCGCGCTGCGCCAGCCTGGTGATGGCGCCCAAGACTGAGCAGCCGCTGAAGCACATCGAGTTCGTCAATCTCGGCCCCGGCCGAGCACTGGTCGTGACCGTGACGCAGTCGGGCCACGTCGAGAACCGCCTGATCGACGTGCCGCTCGGCCTGCCCGCGTCGGCGCTCGTCGAGGCGACCAACTACCTCAATGCGCGCCTGGTCGGCCGCACCATCGAGGAGGCGCGTCTGCTCATCCTCGAGGACCTCAAGCTGAAGCGCGCCGAGCTCAACGATCTCACGGCGCGGGTGATCGAATCGGGCCTGGCGACCTGGGCCGGCGAGCCGGGCAGCGCGCTGATCGTGCGCGGCCAGGCGCGGCTCCTGGAAGACATCACCGCGATCGCCGACCTCGATCGCGTGCGCGGGCTGTTCGACGCGCTCGAGCGCGGCGAGAGTTTCGTGCGTCTGCTCGAGCTCGCCAATGCCGGCGCCGGCGTGCAGATCTTCATCGGCACGGAGAACCCGCTGTTCGCCAACACCGGCTGCTCGATGGTGGTGGCGCCGTTCCGCGATTCGCAGGAGCGCATCCTGGGCGCCATCGGCGTGATCGGTCCGACACGCCTCAACTACGCCCGCATCATCCCGCTGGTCGACTACACCGCGCGAACGATCGGCCGGGTGGTGGGTTAGGCGCGTTCACACGCGCCGGCGGGCGGCAGCGCCTTCTGAGGCGCGAGAGCCCGCACCGCGCAGAAAAGGCAAGGAAGCGGGCTGCAGGCCCGCGGTCCAATGCTTACCAATCCTTCTCGTCGAAATCCTCGAACAGCTTCATGTCCTGCTCGTCGTCGGACGGCGGCGCCTCGTCGTCGGCCGGGATCGACAGCACCTTGAGACGCGTCTCCGGCCCGATCAGCGTCACCAGCTCCAGGAGATCGTCGCGGGCGAGGGCCACGCAGCCCTTGGTCGGCGCGTAATCGGGACGCGCGATGTGGAGAAAGATGGCACTGCCCCATTCGCCCTCGGGCGGGTCGTCGTTGTAGCCCACCACGACGACGAGGTCGTAGAGCCCGTCGTCGCGCCACATCTTCTCGTGGCTCCATTCGTTGGGGATGTGGACCAGGCGGTTGTAGGTGGGCGCGCGCGGGTCGTCGCACCAGCCATCGTGCTCGTTGATCGGCCGGACCGGCAGCCGGACCTTGGGCAGGACCAGCCGGTCGTTGCGGAAATAGAGGCGGCGCAAGGGGAAGCTGCCGGCGGGCGTCGCGGCGTCGCCCTCGACCTTGTCCTCGCGCACGCCGCCTGCACCCACCGTGCAACGCCAGCGCCGGTCGCCCAGCGAGGCCCAGCCCAGCGAGGTGTCGGCCGAATCGGCCTGGACGATCAAAACGTCTTGCTCGGACATTGCCTGAAACTCCGGTGCCCCTCATAAAGGCACGCTCTTGAGGGAGAAAGCGATGGCTTATGTCGTAACGCCGCCCGCCACCGTCGGCGTGCCGGTCCATGGAACCGGCGATCTGTTCCCGGTGCGCCGCATCTTCTGCGTCGGCCGCAACTATGCCGCCCATGCCCGCGAGATGGGCCACGATCCCGATCGCGAGCCGCCCTTCTTCTTCACCAAGCCGGCCGACGCCATCGTCGTCTGCGCCGACCCCAAGAACCCGGCCAAGGTCGCTTACCCCTCCTCGACCAAGAACCTGCACCACGAGATGGAGCTGGTGGTGGCCATGAAGTCGGGCGGCACCAACATCGCGGTCGACAAGGCGCTCGAGCATGTCTTCGGCTACGGCGTCGGCCTCGACATGACCCGCCGCGACCTGCAGAACCAAGCCAAGGACATGGGCCGGCCGTGGGACATGGGCAAGGGTTTCGACCAGTCCGCGCCGATCGGCGAGATCTATCCCGCCGCGCAGATCGGCCATCCGGCGAAGGGCACCATCCAGCTCGACGTCAACGGCAAGACTCGCCAGAAGTCCGACCTCAACGCGCTGATCTGGAGCGTGCCGGAGACGATCTCCTATCTCTCCGGCCTGGTTGAGCTCGCCGCCGGCGACCTGATCTACACCGGCACGCCCGACGGCGTCGCCGCCGTGGTCAAGGGCGACACGCTTGCAGGCTTCGTCGACGGCTGCGGCACGGTGACTTGCACTCTCGTCTAGCGCGTCTTAGGCGCTAGACGAAGCGGGCGGCAGCGCCTTCTGAGGCGCGAGTCGCGGCCGTCCGCGGCCGCTGTCCCGCACGCTTCAGGACAGACAAGAACGCTCTACAACTGCTGCGCCCTGAACGTGTCGCACTTGTTGGGATCGCCGCTGTCCAGCCCGATGCGGAACCAGCGCGTGCGCTGCGCGCTCGAGCCGTGGGTGAAGCTGTCGGGCACGACCCTGCCTTGTGCCTGCCTTTGCAGCCGGTCGTCGCCGATCGCCGAGGCGGCCGCCAGCGCCTGATCGACGTCCTTGTCGTCGATCATCTTGCCGCCGCTCTTCTGCTCGGCGCGGTTGGCCCACACGCCGGCGAAGCAATCGGCCTGCAGCTCGACCCTCACCGAGAGCGCATTGGCGTCGCGCTTGCTCATGCTCTGGCGCATCTGGTCGACCTTGGCAGTGATGCCGAGCTGGTTCTGCACGTGGTGGCCGACCTCGTGGGCGATCACATAGGCCTGCGGGAACTGGCCGGGGGCGTGGAAGCGGCTCGCCAGATCGTCGAAGAAGCCCAGGTCGAGATAGACGCGCTCGTCGGCCGGACAATAGAACGGCCCCATCGCCGACTGTCCGGTACCGCACGCCGTGCGCGTGGCGTCGCGATAGAGCACCAGTTTGGGATCGACATAGCGCCGGCCCATGTCGCTGAACAGCGACGTCCAGACGTCCTCGGTGCTCTTCAGCACGCGCGACACGAAGTGGGTTTCGGCATCGGCCGCCGGCGCCCGCGCCGTTCGGCTGCTTTGGCTGGTGGGCGCCGTGTAGCTCGCTGTGTCGCCGCCCGCCAGGCCGCTCAAAAGCGCCATGGGATCGACGCCGAATATCAAGGCGATCACGATGAAGGCCACCAGGCCGATGCCGCCCTTGAACAGGCCGCCACCGCCGCCGCCGATCGGGATCGGGATGCCGCCGCCGCCAAATCCGCCGCCTCCGAAACCGCCACCGCCAAATCCGCCTTCGCCGCGGCGATCCTCGATATTGCTGCTCTCGTCGCCGTCCATCTGCATCGCAGCTCTCCCAGATCGAGATCGTCCCAAGATCGTCTATAGTGCCGGGCAATGAGTCTCACCATTGCCACCTGGAACATCAATTCGGTCCGCCTCCGGATGGCTAACGTCGAACGCTACCTGAGGATGCGAAAACCGGACGTTTTATGCCTGCAGGAGACCAAGTGCCCGGACGAGCATTTCCCGCACATGGCGTTCGAGGCCCTGGGTTACAAGCACCGGCTGGTCCAGGGCATGAAGTCCTACAACGGCGTGGCGATCGTTTCCAAGGTGCCGTTCAAGGCGACCGACATCCATCACCGCTGCGGCAAGGAAGATTGCCGGCACATCGAGGCCGCCCTCGACATCGGCGGCGATCCGATCTTCTTGGACAACCTCTACATCCCGGCCGGCGGTGACATTCCCGATCCCGACCAGAACGACAAGTTCGCGCACAAGCTCGATTTCTACCGCGAGATGGCGCAGTGGTTCGCCGACCGCAAGCCCGGTCCGCGCGTTCGCAAGGGGCTGCGGCGCATCGCCGTCGGCGATCTCAACGTGGCGCCGCTCGAGCACGACGTCTGGAGTCACAAGCAACTGATCAAGATCGTGTCGCACACGCCGGTCGAGGTCGACCTGTTCGGCCGCCTAAAGGCCTCGCTCGACTGGATCGACGTACCGCGCCGCTTCGTGCCCTCGGACGAGAAGCTCTATTCGTGGTGGAGCTACCGCAACAACGACTGGCGCGCCTCCAATCGTGGCCGGCGTCTCGACCATATCCTTGCCACGCCGGCGCTGTCGGACGCCCTCAAGAGCCACCACATCGATGCCGATACGCGCGATTGGGACAAAGCATCGGACCACGTGCCGGTGCTGGCAACGTTCGAGGTCTGAGGAGGAAGCGTCATGGCTATTGTCGGAGTTCTGGTCATCGGCCTGATCGTGGGCCTGCTTGCGCGCTTCATCACGCCCGGCCCCAATCCGCGCGGCATCATCGTCACCATCGTGATCGGCATCGTCGGTGCGGTGATCGCGACCTACGGCGGCCAGGCGCTCGGCCTCTATCAATATGGCGAGCCCGCTGGCTTTATCGGCTCGGTGCTGGGCGCCGTGGTGTTGCTGGTGCTGCTGCGGCTTTTCACGCGCTGAGACGGGGGGCAAGACGGCGCTAAGCGACCCGATACAGAAAATACCGCCCGGCCGGCACGCCGGGCGGATCGGGCAGGCGCTGCCAGCGCGCAACGTCGAGCGGCTGGTTGGCGAGCACGTAGCCGCCTGGCGCGGCGAGCGCGTCGAGCGCGGGCCCCAGCCATTTGCCCATCGCCATGTTGGCCTGATGATCGCCGGTGCCGAGATCGGTGTGGATCAGCGCCGCGCAGGCGCCGAGCTGGCGAGCGGCCCGCGGGATCGCGTCGCGCGCTTCGCCCAGGAACAGCCGGTCGTCGGGCGGGATGCAGTCGGGATGGGCCGCCACCTTGCGCTCGAACACGTAGATCGCGCGGCCGGGAAAGAGATCGCGCAGATGGTCGTAGGTGCGGCCGTTGCCCAGACCGACTTCGAGGATCGGCCCGGGCAGGGCCTGGACGGCGGGCTTCAGAAAGTTCAGGCAGTCGCGCTGCGCCTGCATGCGCGCGATGAAGCTGTCGAGCCGGCTCATGACCGATGATCAGGCCGCCTTGTTGGTCGTCGCCGCCTGCAGTTTCTGGTTGGTGTCCTCCAGGCGATGGGCCAGCTCACGCATGACCTCGACCGCCATCTGCGGGAACTCCGCGACCAGGCGATAGAACATGTCCTTGGAGATCTTGAGGGTGCTGAGCGATTCGCGCGCCTTGATGGTGGCGGTGCGCGGCACGTCGCACAGGATGGCGATCTCGCCGACAAAGCCGTTCTTCTTCAGCTCCGCGACGGCGATCTGGCCGGCCGCCGAATCGATCAGCACATCGGCCACGCCGCCCAGTATGACGTACATGGCGTCGCCCTGGTCGCCCTGGTGGAACAGCTCCTGACCGGCGGCGAAGTTCATGCGCTCGCTGGTGAAGGCGAGGAGTTTGAGCTTGGCCGGCTCGACCTTGGAAAAGATCGGCACGCCCTTGAGAAGTTCGACTTCCTCGTTGAGGTTCATCGTATCCTCCTGAAATTGCTCAAGTCGACGCCATCAATTCGGCGTAGAGTCCACCACGCGCCGCCAGGTCGGCCGGCGCTCCCTGAGCGGCGATCCTGCCACTCTGCATAACGACGATCTGTTCGAACGGTTCGGCCTGCGCCGGCCGGTTGGCGATCCAGATCACGCCTCGTCCTTCGCTCTTCGCCGCGCCCAGGATGTTGTCGCGGATGCGATCCTGCGTGCGGCCGTCGAACGAAGCGACCGCCTCGTTCACGATCAGGAGCTGGGGGCGCTTGATGAGGGCGCGCGCGATGCCGAGCTTCTGGCGCTGGGTGGCCGGCAGGCGCTTGCCGGCAACGCCGACATTGTACTCCAGTCCCACTTCGATCACCGAATCGCGCAGCTTGAGCTCGTCCAGCACCTCGGAGATCAGGGTGCCGATGCGCTGCTCCGCCTGGGCCTGGCCGTAAACCAGGCGGCCGAACAGGATGTTGTCCTGCAGGGTGGCGGCGCTGTTGTAGCGCCCGAAATCGTAGAACTCGACGGCGCTGCGCAGTCCGGCCGGCAGCCCGGCGGCGAAGGCGCGCCGCGCCGCCAGCAGCCGCTCTTCCATCGGCGCGTCGATCAGGCCGAGGCGGTGGCGGGCCTCGATGTAGCGGAAGGGCAAGGTCATCAGGCGCGGCCGGTCGGCCTCGGGCACCGCCTCGATGCCCTTGCCGCCCAGGCGTTGCAGCAGCAGGCGAACGTTGGGCAGCTCGTCGGCGGAGATGAAGCTGTATTGCTCGAACAGCGGGTTGTCGGGCGACAGGCCCGAGAACAGTTCGACCATGGTCTCGGCGATGGTGAGCCCCATGCGCTGCAGCTCGATATCGAGGCCGGTCGAACTCAAGATCGATCGCACGTAAGGGTCGGCCGCGATGTTGTCGCCGTCGAACTGCTTGCCGACCGCCGTGCCGAACAGCAGGTTCTCGGCCACCGAGAGGTTGCGATTGTATTCGTCGGCGCTGAACGTCTCGACCAGGCCGGCATAGCTTTTGTCCTGCAGGTGGCCATGCAGCACATGGCGCGCCTTCAGGATCTTCTCGGCGAGGTCGGGCCTGAGCGCCGCATCGACCGTGCCGCGCAAGCCCAGCGAATAGATGTCCTCGTCGAGCTCGACCTGCTTCAGCGCATCGACCATGCACGGCAACAGGTCGGCCGGGCCGGTGGCGCCGGCCAGCGCGTAGTCGATCCAGTCGGCATTGGGATCGAGCGGCGGATTGCCGGCGCGCTCGGATTCCGTCCAGAACGCCTCGCGCGACGACTTGGTGGCGTCGTCGTAGTCAGCCGGCGTCACCGGCCGGATCTTCAGGCCGAACAACAGGTTGTCGCGCACCGACAGCGGGAAGAGATAGGTCTCCTGGCCGACATAGGACGTCCGCGCGCCCAGGACGTATTCGGGGAGCTGGAAGAAGTCCTTGCCGTCGAGCTTGATCGAGCCGCCGCTCGGCAATGTCAGCCGCGCCAGCACCTGGCCCAGCACCTCCTTGCCCGAGCTCGAGCCGCCGATCACGGCGAGCTTGCCGGCGGTCGGCAGGACGAGCGACACGGCATCGAGCTGCTTCACCCGGCCATCCTCGGACACCGTCACGCCGGCCAGCGCTAGCTCGGCCCCGAGCGGCGGCGGCGGCCCGTCGGGGATTGCCTGCAGGTCCTCCGGCATCATGCCCTCGGGCTGGAACTGGTCGATCACCTGCTCGTACTTGATCTGGACGTCCTGGCGCTGCTGGTCCCAGTCGATCAGTTCCTTGATCGGCGAGGGCAGGTCCTTGTAGGCGAGCAGCACGCCGACCACGGCGCCGACGTCCATCTGGCCGGTGATGGCGAAGTAGCCGCCGACCAGGTAGATCGCGAACGGCGTCGCCTGGGACAGGATGTTGTTCCAGAACTTGGCGACGAACTTCTTCTGGTAGAGGTCGAAGCGGATCTTGTAGATGCGGCCGAGCCGCTCGGAGATGTCGGCGCGCTCGTAGTTGGCCGCGCCGTGGATGTGGATCTCGTTGACGCCGTCGGCCGTCTCGGCGATGCGGCCGGCGAGCTGGCGGGCCGAGATCTGGCGCAGGCGTCCCAGCACCAGCACCGGCTTGCGCAGCCGCGGGATGATCGCCATCTGGACCGCCAGCAACGCCACGACGATAATTCCCAGCAACCAGTTCTGCATCATGATGAAGATGATGGCGGTCAGCGCCTGGCCGCCCAGGAACATCGGCTGCACGAAGGCGTCGCCGATGAAGCCGCCGAGCGGCTCGACCTCGTCCTTGATCATGGTGGCGAGCTCGGCCTGCTTGACCTTGCGGAAGTGGGCCGGCGGGAAGCGCAGGATGCGGTCGTAGAGCTCGTAGCGCAGGCGGCGCAGCATGCGCTCGCCCATGCGGCCCTTCTGGGTGTTGATGCTCTTCTTGAACTGGCCGTTGATGATCACGGCGCCCAGGAAGACGAAGCTCATGACGATCAGGTAGGTGAGCTGGTCGACCTGGAAGCCCTCGAACAGGCGCAGCGTATGGCCATGGAAGATGGCCGACAGGTCGAGCTCCCAGGCCAGGAAGGGGATCGTCGTGTGCTGCTTGAAGGCGTTGCCCTGGATGCCGTTGTTGACGATCGACTTCGGCACGGTGAGCGACAGGAAGTAGAAGACCTGGGCCAGCACGACCAGGCTCAGGATGACGAGCTGCTCGTGCCGACTGTGCCGCCAGATGTACGTGAACAGATTGCGCTGCATTGGAATCCGTGCTGCCGCGGACCTAGTACCAGCTTTCGTAGGTTGCTGATACGGACACGACCTCACCCCAGGGAGGCCCGCAGGGCCGTCTCGAAGGATGGGCAACAGCCAAGGTGTCTGCAGCCCTTGCTTCGAGATGCTCGCTGCGCTCGCTCCTCGGCATGAGGTGGTGCTTGGATCATCATTCTATGAAAACCAATCCCTAGCCTACCCTATATTCGATCAATGCGTTGATTACATTCGATATTTAGTGTCCGGCCGCGGGGGTGGCGCGGTCCCGCCGATATGGCATAGTCGGCCGAAATCACCGGTCGGGGCAGGAGGCGCTTCGGCAACGGGGGGACGATCGCATGCCCGCAAGCAGCCGGTCCAAGCGTGTGCTGCTCTACAGCCACGACTCGTTCGGTCTCGGCCATGTGAGCCGTTGCCGGACCATCGCCAATGCCATCGTCGAGGCCGACCATTCGGTCTCGGTGCTGATCATTTCGGGCTCGCCCATGATCGGCTCCTACGAGTTCCGTTCCGGCATCGACTTTGTGCGCGTGCCGGGCGTGGTAAAGCAGATCGAGACCGGCGAGTACGACTCGGCCAACCTCAGGGTCGGCGTCGAGCATACGCTCGAGATGCGCACCCGCATCATCCGCGACACCGCCGACATCTATCGCCCCGACCTGTTCATCGTCGACAAGGAGCCGACCGGCCTGCGCGGCGAGGTCGTGCCGGCGCTCCATTTGCTCAAGGACCGCGGCACGCCGCTGGTGCTCGGCCTGCGCGACGTCATGGACGATCCGGCGGCGCTCGCCCAGGAATGGGAGCGCAAGAACGTCGTGCCGGCCTTGCGCGACCTCTACGACGAGATCTGGATCTACGGCCTGCCGCAGATCAACAAGCCGTTGACCGGCATCGCAGTGCCGCCGTCGGTGCGGCACAAGATGTTCTACACGGGTTATCTGTATCGCGACCTGCCGTTGCACAGCGACATCCCGCATGAGATCGAGGAGATCGACGGGCCGTTCATCCTGGTCACCGCCGGCGGCGGCGGCGACGGCGCCGACCTGATCGACTGGGTGCTGGCGGCCTACGAGAGCGACCCGCACATTCCCTACGGCGCGGTCATCGTGTTCGGCCCGTTCATGTCGGCGACCGAGCGCGAAGCCTTCAAGGAGCGCGCCGCGAAGTTCCACAACATCCGCACGCTCACCTTCACCAACAATCTCGGCGCGCTGATGCAGCGTGCCGAGGGCGTCGTCGCGATGGGCGGCTACAACACCTTTTGCGAGATCCTGTCGTTCGACAAGAAGGCGATCATCGTGCCGCGCACCCGGCCCCGGCTCGAGCAGTTCATCCGCGCCCGCGCCGCGCGCAATGTCGGGCTGATCGAGATGCTCGACGCCGATATCGGCCGCGATCCGCACGCCATGGCGACGGCGCTCAGGCAGCTGCCGCAGCAGGGACTGCCGAGCGACGTCGTGGTGCCGGGCCTGCTCGACGGGCTGGGCAATGTCCTGCGCCTGGTCGCTAAGCAGCTCGCCCATCCGCACCGCGGCCCGGCGCCGCTCGACCTCTTCGCCGACGCGCCCGCCGTCGATCCGGCCGCCTTGCCGTCGGCGCGCTTCAGGACCTGATCACCGGGCATTTCATGTCGTTGCCTATCACCGAGCGGGGGCCGGCGCGTGTCGCCGTCATTCTGAAGGGCTGGCCGCGCCTGTCGGAGACCTTCATCGCCCAGGAGATCGCGGGGCTGGAGGCGCGCGGCGTGGCGCTCGAGATCTGGTCGCTGCGCCGGCCGACCGACAAGGTCCGTCATCCCGTGCACGACCGCGTGGCTGGCCGCACGGTCTACCTGCCGGAGTATCTCAAGGACGACCCACGACGCGTGCTCGCGGCCTGGCGGAAGGCCCGGCGGCTGCCCGGCTACAAGGCGGCGCGGCGAAAATTCCTCGCCGACCTGCGGCGCGATCCCTCGGCCAATCGGCTGCGACGCTGGGGCCAGGCGCTGGTGCTGGCGGCCGAGCTCGCGCCCTCGGTCGAGCGGCTCTACGCGCATTTCCTGCACACGCCGGCCTCGGTGACGCGCTACGCCGCGGCCCTGCGCGACCTGCCGTGGAGCATTTCGGCGCACGCCAAGGACATCTGGACCAGCCAACCCTGGGAGGTGGCGGAAAAGCTCGCCGACTGTTCCTGGCTGGTTACCTGCACGAGCATCGGTCTGCAGCGGCTCAGGGAACTGGCGCCGCGGCCGGAACGGCTGAAGCTCGTCTATCACGGCCTTGACTTCGGCCATCTGCCGCCGCCGCGGGGCGCGCGGCCCAGGCGCGACGGCTCGGACGCCGCCGATCCGGTCACCATTCTCTCGATCGGACGCAAGGTCGAGAAGAAGGGATACGACGATCTCTTGATGGCGCTCGCCCGGCTGCCGCCGGCGCTCCATTGGCGCTTCGAGCATGTCGGCGCCGGCGAGCTTTCCAATCAACTGAAGGCGCAGGCCGCCGCGCTCGGCATCGCCGATCGCTGCACCTGGCACGGCGCGCAGCCGCAGCAGGCGGTGTTCGCCGCCCTGGCGCGCGCCGACCTGTTCGCGCTGGCGGCCAAGAAGGCGGCCGACGGCGACCAGGATGGCTTGCCCAACGTGCTGATGGAGGCGGCCCATCAGGGTCTCGCCATCGTCTCGACACGCGCCGCGGCGATCGGTGAATTCATCTCCGACGGCGACAACGGGTTGCTGGCGGCGCCCGGCGCACCCGACGAATTCGCAGCCGCCCTTGCCCGCCTGGTCGGCGATCCCGACCTGCGTCAGCGCCTGGCCAGCCGCGCCAGCGAGATCGTGCGCACGCGCTTCTCCTTCGAGTCAGGCGTCGACTGGATCGCCTCGGCGCTCGGACAGCCATCCTTCGCGGATTCCTTGGTAGCCGAGGCCACAGGACCCGAGGCCATAGTCCCAGAGGCACGGGCCGCGGAGTGACCGACATGCGGGTGCTGTTGCACACGCCGCTCAAGCCGCCGGACAGCGCGACGCCTTCGGGCGATCGAGAAATGGCGCGCGGCCTTGTCCGCCTGCTGCGCCGCCTCGGCCACAGGGTGGTGATGCCGGCGGCGAGCCGCGTGGCGCCCGGCGTGCCGGCGCCCGCCGCGCATCTCGCGCTCGAGCGCCGCGCGCGCCGGCAGGCGGCCCGCCTGATTGCGCGCTGGCGGGCGCTGCCGGGGGGTCATCCCGAGCGCTTCGACCTCTGGTTCACCTATCATTGCTACTATCGCAAACCCGACTGGCTGGGCCCGCTCGTGACGCGGGCGCTGGGCGTCCCCTATGTGATCGCCGAGGCCTCGCACGCGCCGCGCCGCGCCCAGGGCCCGACGCGGCTCGGCCATCGCGCCGTCGAGCGCGCGCTGGCGGCGGCCGATCTGGTGCTGACCGTCAATCCGCGCGACGTCGCCGGCGTCAAGGCACGGCTGCGGCCGGGCGCCCACCAGCGGCGGCTGCCGCCTTTCATCGATACCGCGCCGTTTCGCGCCGCCGCGCACCACGCTGCCCGGGAGAGCGCCGAGGAGCCGCCGCTGCTCTTGAGCGTCGGCATGATGCGCACGCGCGCCAAGCTTGCCTCCTACCGCGTGCTGGCCGAGGCCTTGGCGTTGCTGAAGGACCGCCCATGGCGGGCGCTGCTGGTGGGCGACGGGCCGGCGCGGGCCGAGGTCGAAAGCCTGATGGCGCCGCTTGGCCCGCGCGTGCGCTTTGCCGGCGCGGTGGCGCACGAGGCGCTGCCGGCGCTTTATGCCGGCGCCGATCTTTACCTATGGCCCGCGATCAACGAAGCCTTCGGCATGGCCTTTCTCGAAGCCCAGGCGGCCGGTCTGCCCGTGGTCGCCGGCCGTACCGGCGGCGTGCCCGCGGTCGTGGCCGACGGCGTCACCGGTTTGTTGACCCCCGTCGGCGACGCGCAGGCTTTCGCCTCGGCCGTCGCCCGGCTGCTCGACGCGCCGGGCGAGCGCGTCCGACTGGCGGCCGCGGCCGGCGAGCGGATCGCGGCGCACCATGACGAGCGCGCCGCCGCCCATGCCTTGGCGGCGGCGCTGCGGACCGTGCGATGAGCGGCGTGCCCTTCGCCATTCTGCGCCACGCCTCCACGGCCTGGAACGAGGAGCGGCGCCTGCAAGGCCTTACCGATACGACGCTGAGCCCGGCCGGCGAGGCCGAGGCACGACGCTGGCGTCTGCCGCCGCCCGCCGACGGCTGGCCGCGGATGTCCAGTCCGCTGCAACGCGCGCGGCGCACGGCCGAGCTGCTGCGGCCCGCGGCCGCCGTCACCGTCGACCCGGCGCTGCGCGAGATGAGTTTCGGCACCTGGGAAGGTCGCACGATCGCCGAGCTGCGCCTGACCGTGGGCGAGCGCTTCCTCGAGGCCGAGCGCCGGGGGCTGGACTTCCAGCCGCCCGGCGGGGAATCGCCGCGCGCGGTGATGGCCCGCCTCGCCCGCTGGACCACGCGAATCGCGGAGGCCGGCGCGCCGATCGTCGCCGTCTCGCACAAGGCCGCGATCCGCGCCCTGCTGGCGCTGGCGACCGGTTGGGACATGACCGGCCGACCGCCGCACAAGCTCGACTGGCGCTGCGTCCACTTCTTCACGGTGCGCACCGAGGGCGGCGTCGCCGTGGACCGCATCAACGTGCCCCTGAATGGTGCGTCGTGAGCGCGCGCGTCTTCTTCCACGTGCAGCATCTCTTGGGCATCGGCCATCTGCGCCGCGCCGCCACCTTGGCGCGAGCCTTGGCGGAAGGCGGCTTCGACGTGCTGCTGGTGTCGGGCGGCGCGCCCGTCACCGGCCTTGCCTTGGGCGCCGCGCGCTTTCATCAATTGCCGCCGCTGCGCGCGGCCGACGAAACGCTGCGAGAACTGTCCCGCCTCGACGGCGCGCCGCTCGATGAAGCCTTTCGCGCCGCGCGCGTGAAAGCCCTGCTCGACCTGCTGCGGGCCGAGGCGCCCGATATCCTGATCACCGAGCAGTTCCCCTTTGGCCGCACGCGCCTGCGCTTCGAGCTGCTGCCGCTTCTGGAGGCGGCAAAGGCAATGAACCCCCGGCCGCGCATCGTGTCCTCGGTGCGCGACGTGGTGCGCCGTTCGGCCTCGCCGCAGCGGGTCGCGGAATCGGTCGAGATTTTCGAAAATTTTTTCAATTCCGTACTGATCCACGCGGATCCGAGGCTCGTAGAATTCGCGCGGAGCTTTGCCGGCTGGGACCGCATCAAGTCGCGTGCCCTCTACACCGGCTTTGTCGCGGAGCACGATCTGTCGCAGCGGTCCCAAGCCACCCAGGGGAGCGTCCCGGAAGGCAGCGGCGACGTCGTCGTGTCGGTGGGCGGCGGCGCGGTTGGCGCGCCGCTGCTGCACGCCGCTCTCTTGGCGCGGCCGAAAACCGCGCTGGCCGATCGGACCTGGCGCCTGCTGGTCGGTGCGAACATGCCGATGGCGGAACGCGCGGCGCTCGAGGGCGGCCAGGGCGTCGTGATCGAAGCGGCGCGGCCGGACTTCACCACGTTGCTGGCCAAGGCGACGCTCTCGATCTCCCAGGCAGGCTACAACACCACCATCGAGACATTGTGCTGCGCCGATCGCGCCGTCCTGGTGCCCTTCGGCACGGCGCGCGAGACTGAGCAGGCCGATCGCGCGGCGCTGCTGGCCGAACGCGGCATGGTGGCCGTCGTCCCGCCCGGCATGCTGTCGCCCGACAGCCTGGCAGATGCCGTTGGGCGGGCCCTCGCGGGTCCCTCGTTGCGTAGCTTCCCGCCGTGCGACGCCAATGGCGGTCCCGCCACGGCTATGTTGCTGAAGCGTCTGCTATGAGCAGCTGGCAGGCCCTCGACGAGGAGGCCGCGCGCTGGCGCGACGGTGGCCGCACCGCCGAGCTGTGGTGGCGCGACGACGATGTCGCCGATTCGGGGCCGGCGCTCGATCGGCTTCTGAAGCTCCATCGCGAAACCGGGGCGCCGCTGTCGCTCGCGGTGGTGCCGGCGCTGGCCACGCAAGCGCTGGCGGATCGTCTCGGCGCCGAGCCCGCGGTCGACCTGCTGCAGCACGGCTACGCCCATCTCAACCATGCCTCGCCCGGTGAAAAGAAAGCCGAACTTGGCGCACACCGGCCGGTCATGATCGTGCTGGGCGAGCTGGGCACCGGCTGGTTGGCGCTGGAGCGACTGTTTGATGGCCGCGCGCTGAGCGTCATGGTGCCGCCGTGGAACCGCATTGCGCCTGGCTTGGTGCCGACCCTGCCGGAGATCGGCTTCAGCGGGCTGTCGACTTTCGGGTCGCGGCGGCGGGCCCGCCCGGTGAGCGGACTGATTCAGATCAATACACACGCCGACTTGATCGATTGGAAAAGCGGGCGCGGTTTCGCTGGCGAGGCTGCGGCGCTCGACGCCCTGGTTGGCGCCCTGGCTCATGCACGCACCGTGGCGGCCGAGCCGGTCGGGCTCCTCAGTCATCATCTTGCGATGGACGGCGGGGCGTGGGATTTCTTAAGGTCTGTATTGGAAAAGGCATCGACGCTGCCGGGTATTCGCATCCGGCCGGCGCGCGAGCTGTTTGCGGTCGAATGATGCGCGGCCAAAGTGTCGCGGACGGGGAGGCACGCGGTTGAGTTCGGCAGATCTGCGCTATCCGCGTCAGACCTTGTGGGCCGACTATGTTCGCGCCGGAGCGGGGGTCCTGCTGTGCGGCGCGCCGCTCCTGGCACTCGAGGTCAACCCGTGGTTGGCGTTGATCCTGGCGGCGGGTTTCGTGCTCTTCGCGTTGTTCCTGGTGCGCACGGCGCTCCGCCACCACACGCGCTACGTGCTGGGCCCCGACACGCTCTGCGCCGACGGTCCGGCCGGCGCCGTCGTCGAATGGAACCGGCTCGACCGGCTGAAGCTCAGCTATTTCTCGACCAAGCGCGACCGCTCCGACGGCTGGATGCAGCTCACCCTGGGCTCGGCCGGCGGGCGCACGCTCAGGATCGATTCTTCCCTCGACGGCTTCCATGACGTCGTCGAACGGGCGGCCGATGCGGCGGGACAGACGGGATTGACGATGAGTGAGGCAACCCGCGCCAATCTCAGGGCGATGGGAATCGCGGTGGCAGGTCAGGAAGCGACGGTATGAAGGATCTGTTGCGGGTCGAAAACCTGACCGTCGAGTTCGGCGTTCACGAAGGCATCTTGCGGGCGGTCGACAACGTCTCGTTCTCGATCCCGCCCGGCGGCACCTTGGCCCTGGTCGGCGAATCGGGTTCAGGCAAGTCGGTGTGCAGCCAGGCCGTCATGGGCCTGCTGCCGCGCACCGCCACCATTCCCTCCGGTTCGATCCTGTTCGAGGATCCCAGGGTCAAGGAGGGCGGGCCGATCGACATCGCCAAGCTCGATCGCGCCGGGCCGGAGATGCGCACCATCCGCGGCGGCGCCATCTCGATCATCTTCCAGGAGCCGATGACCTCGCTGTCAGCGCTGCACACGGTGGGCGACCAGATCGGCGAGGCGGTCGAGCTGCATGGCGGCGGCCATTTCAGCGACATCCACTTCCTGGGCGACCAGATCAACGAGGCGGTCCAGCGTTCCGGCCGCAAGCTGTCGCGGCCCGAGATCGAGGCGCTCACCGTCGACATGCTGCGCATGGTGGGCTTCCCCGATCCCAAGCGGGCGCTGCGCACCTATCCGTTCGAGCTGTCGGGCGGTCTGCGCCAGCGCGCCATGATCGCCATGGCGCTGGTCTGCCGGCCGGCGCTCTTGATCGCCGACGAGCCCACCACCGCGCTCGACGTCACCATCCAGGCGCAGATCCTGCGCCTCATCAAGGACCTGCAGGCCGAGCTCGGCATGGCGCTCCTGATGATCACCCACGATCTCGGCGTGGTCGCCAACATCGCCGACGAGGTGGTGGTGATGTATCGCGGCAAGGTGGTCGAATCGGGCGACCTGCACGCCATCTTCCGCGACCCGCAGCATCCCTATCTCAAGGCGCTGCTGCATGCCGTGCCGCGCTTCGACATGGCGCCCGGCGAGCGCCTGGTGCCGATCCGCGAGATCACCGCCGCGACCGGCCATCTCCTGAAGGAGAAGCCGGTCTCCAAGCCGACGACCTCGTTCAATGTCGAGGCGCCGGTGCTGAAGGTGCGGCATCTCTCCAAGACCTTCACCATCCGCAAGGCCGACACCCTGCTCGAGCAGCTGGTCGGCGGCGGCACGACGCGCAAGATCCGCGCCGTCAACGACGTGAGCTTCGACGTCGAGCGCGGCGAATGCCTGGGGCTGGTCGGCGAATCGGGCTGCGGCAAGACCACGCTCAGCAAGATCCTCATGCGCGGCGTCTCGGCCGATCCCAACGAAGGGACCGGCCGCATCGTCTACGACGATTGGGGCCGCAAGGTCGACGTGCTGTCGCTCGACGGCGGCGAGCTCGACCGCTTCCGCACCAAGCTGCAGTTCATCTTCCAGGACCCGTTCGGCTCGCTCAACCCGCGCATGACGGTCTACGACATCCTGGTCGAGCCGCTCAAGATCCACAAAATCGGCGACGACGCCTATCGCCGCGAGATGGTCAGCGAACTGATGGAAATGGTCGGCCTCGACCGCCGGCATCTCAGCCGCTACCCGCATTCCTTCTCGGGCGGCCAGCGCCAGAGGATCGGCATCGCCCGCGCGCTGGCGCTCAGGCCCGACATGGTGATCTGCGACGAGCCGGTGTCGGCGCTCGACGTGTCGATCCAGGCCCAGGTCCTCAATCTCCTGAAGGACCTGCAGAAGCAGCTCGGCCTCACCTACCTGTTCATCTCGCACAACCTGGCCGTCGTCGCCTACATCGCCGACCGCATCGCCGTGATGTGCGCCGGCCGCCTGGTCGAGCTGGCGCCGTCGGGCGAGCTGTTCCGCAATCCCCTGCATCCCTATACAAAGGCCTTGCTGTCGGCCGTGCCGATGCCCGATCCCGACGCGCGGCTCGATCTCGGCGCGCTGATGGAGGGCAAGGCGTCCGATCCGTCGGCCTGGCCCGAGCCGTTCCGCGACACCGGCCGGAACCGGCTTTTTTGGACCGAGGCGTCGCCCGGGCACTTCGTGCGTGTTACACGGCCGGCAGAGAAACAGGGGAATTGAGGCATCATGCTGCGTTACGTCGCCCGCCGCATCCTGCTGATGATTCCCACCCTGTTCGTCATCAGCGCGCTCGTCTACTTCATCATCGACCTGCCGCCGGGCGACTGCGTGACCTCGCAGATCGACGAGCTGCTGTCGCGCGGCGATCCCGACGCCATGGCGCGCGCCGACGAGCTGCGCCAGATGTACGGCCTCAACCATCCGCTGTGGCAGCGCTATCTGCACTGGGTCTCGGGCATCTTCCGCTGGGACTTCGGCCTGAGCTGCCAGGACACCGTGCCGGTGTCCGACCTGATCGGCGAGCGCCTCGCGCTCACCATCGTGATGGAGACCTGCACCATCGCCTTCATCTGGATCGTGTCGTTCATCATCGGCGTCTACGCAGCCACCCACCAGTACAAGATGGGCGACTACGTCGCCTCCTTCATCGGCTTCGTCGGCCTCTCGATCCCGAACTTCCTGCTGGCGCTGGTGCTGCTCTATGTCGGCAAGGTCTATTTCGGCCTGTCGATCGGCGGCCTGATGGATCCCGAGTACATCGAGCAGCCGATGAGCCTGGGCAAGGCCTGGTCGGTGGCGCAGCACCTGGTCATCCCAGTGATCGTCATCGGCATGTCGGGCACCGCCGGCATGATCCGCCGGCTGCGCGCCAACCTCTTGGACGAGCTGCAGAAGCAGTACGTCGTCACCGGCCGCGCCAAGGGCCTGGCGCCGCTCAGGCTCCTCATCAAGTACCCGCTGCGCCACGCCATCAACCCATTCGTCGCCGACATCGGCGGGCTGCTGCCCGAGGTGATCTCGGGCTCGGTCATCGTCTCGGTCGTGCTGTCGCTGCCGACCACCGGCCCGATGCTGCTGGGTGCGCTGAAAACCCAGGACGTCAATCTCGCCGCCACCTTCCTGCTGTTCGTCGCGACCTTGACGGTGGTCGGCATGCTGGTCTCCGACCTGGCGCTGGCGGCGCTCGATCCGCGCATCCGCTTCGGCGCCAGCTCAGAGAAGTAAGACCGTCATGACCGAACAGGCGACCACACCCCCGCCCAACGCTCCCAGGCGCCGCGCCGAGCACTACGTCAATCGCGAGCCGTGGGATCCCTACGTCGCCGATCGCCTGACCGCCGAGCAGGAAAAGTACTACATGGCGGGCCAGTGGAAGCTGATGTGGTGGCGGTTCCGCCGCCACCGGCCGGCCGTCGTGTCGATGGCCTTCCTGGCGCTGATGTACCTGTCGACCGTGATCAGCGAGTTCATTGCCCCCTACGACCTGCAGACCCGGCACTCCGCCTACATCTTCGCGCCGCCGCAGCAGGTCCACCTGTTCCACGAGGGCAAGTTCCTCGGGCCCTTCGTCTACGGTCACAAGACCACGCGCGACATGGAAACGCTGCAGCGCGTCTACACGCCCGACCCCAGCCGGCCGATGCCGCTGCGTTTCTTCTGCCTGGGCGACTCCTACGAATTCTGGGGCCTGATCGAGGGCAGCTTCCATTTCGTCTGTCCGCCCAAGGGCGGGCATTTCTTCTGGCTGGGCACCGACCGCCTGGGCCGCGACATGTTCAGCCGCATCGTCTTTGCCGCCCGCATCTCGCTCACCATCGGCCTGATCGGCATCACCCTGTCGTTCGCGCTCGCGCTGTTCCTGGGCGGGCTCGCCGGCTACTACGGCGGCTGGGTCGACATGGTCGTCCAGCGCCTCACCGAGATCATCAAGAGCTTCCCGCATCTGCCGCTGTGGCTCGCGCTGTCGGCGGCGCTGCCCGTCACCTGGTCGCCGCTCCTGGTCTATTTCGGCATCACCCTCATCCTGGCGCTCCTCGACTGGCCGGGTCTGGGCCGCGCCGTGCGCTCCAAGCTCTTGTCGCTGCGCGAGGAGGACTATGCCGCCGCCGCGCAGATGATGGGCGCCAAGCCCGGCCGCATCATCGGCCGCCACCTGCTGCCCGGCTTCATGAGCCATCTCATCGCCTCGGCCACGCTCAGCATCCCCTCGATGATCCTGGCCGAGACGGCGCTGTCGTTCCTGGGCCTCGGCCTGCGCCCGCCCATCACCTCGTGGGGCGTGCTCTTGAACGAGGCGACCGACATCAACGTGGTGGCGGTGAACTGGTGGTTGATGCTGCCGGTCGTGCCGGTGATTCTGGTGATCCTCGCCTACCAATTCATGGGCGATGGCATGCGTGACGCCGCCGATCCTTACGCGTGAGGCGCAGGCGTTCCGCCAATCCGTTGATTCAGCACGACATCTTGCCAGTGCGTCGCTTAACGCACCGTGATCGAGAAATCACACTTATGCCCTATTTGGGTCTAGCGACGGCCATCGGGTGTTTCCATCTTCGGCTTGTATCTCCCCCGAACGTGGTCCCCCCAAAGCCACGTTCTAGCCTCTTCGGAGGCGCTTAGGCCGTCTTCTCACTCTCCCCCGAGAAGACGGCCTTTTTCTTTGTCCCATGCTACGACGGCGGCGATGGCGCCGCCTTTCCTCGAGGTAACCGACCTCGCTTGCCGCCGCGGCGGCCGGCGGGTCTTCGACCACCTGTCCTTCGCCCTGGACGCGGGCGCGCTGTTGGCCCTCACCGGCCGCAACGGCAGCGGCAAGACCACGCTTCTGCGCGCGCTCGCCTTGCTGGTCCGCCCCGACGCCGGGACCATCCGCTGGCGGGGCGCCGACAGCCGCGCCGATCCGGAGACCTGGCGCGGCCAGCTGGCTTGGCTCGGCCATCTCGAGGGTCTCAAGGGCGACCTCTCGGTGCGCGAGAATCTCCTGGTCGCCGAGCGGCTGCGCGGCGCGCCGGCGGAGGACCGGCTGGATGCCGCGTTGGCGGCCTTCGATCTCGCCGATCTGGCGGTGCGGCCGGTGCGCACCTTGTCGACCGGTCAGCGCCGCCGCGTGGCGTTGGCGAGGGTCGTGCTGACGCAAGCGCCCCTGTGGCTGCTCGACGAGCCCCTGAACGCGCTCGATGCGCTGGCACAGGCGGCGTTTCGGCAGGTCCTTCACAACCATCTCGCCGCCGGCGGTCTGGCGATTGCCGCGACCCACGCCGATCTCGGCCTGCCGGCCGCGCGCGTGCTCGAGCTGGGATGACCGGCTTCGTCGCCCTCCTCGCGCGTGACCTGCGCCTGGTCTGGCGGCGTCCGGGCGATGTCGCGGTCGTGCTCGCCTTCTTCGTCGTGGCCACCGTGCTGTTCCCGCTCGGCATCGGCCCCGAGTCCAACCTGCTGGCGCGCATCGCCGCGGGCGTGCTGTGGTGCGCGGCCCTCTTCGCCTCGCTGCTGTCGCTCGATCGCCTGTTCGCGTCCGACTACGAGGACGGCACGCTCGACCTGCTGCTGCTGGCGCCGTGGCCGCTCGAGCTCGCGGCGTTGGCCAAGTGCGCGGCTCACTGGATTGTGACCGGCCTGCCGCTGGCCGTCCTGGCGCCCTTCCTGGGCATCGCCTTCGGCCTCGACCAACCGGGCCTTCTGGCGCTGGCGGCTACCTTGCTGGTCGGCACGCCGACGCTCTCCCTGATCGGCGGGCTGGCCGCCGCCCTCACCCTGGGGGCGCGGCGCAGCGGCGCACTGCTGGCCCTGCTGGCTTTGCCGCTCTGCGTGCCGACCCTGATTTTCGGCGCTGGGGCCATCGAAACCATGGCAATGGGAAAGAATTTCACCACGCATCTGGCCATCCTGGCGGCGCTGGCCCTGGTGGCCTTGGCGACCACGCCGTGGGCCATGGCTGCCGCCTTGCGGCAAGCCGGCGAGTAGACAAACGCGCACCCGGGACCGAAACAGAGGCTCCATGGCCGACCTGCATTTCCTCGCCAACCCTGCGCGTTTCCGCCGCTTCAGCCAGCGCGTGATGCCGAGCCTGTCGTTCGCCACCGTGCTGGCGCTTCTGGTCGGCCTCTATTTCGCGCTGGTCCAGTCGCCGCCCGACTACCAGCAGGGCGAGACCGTGCGCATCATGTTCGTGCACGTGCCGTCGGCCTGGCTGTCGATGGCGGGCTATGCCTTGCTGGCCGTGCTGGGCGCCGCGCTGCTGGTCTGGCGCCATCCGCTGGCCGCCCTCATGGCGCGCGCCGCGGCGCCGGTCGGCGCCTGCTTCGCCCTGGTGTGCCTGGTCAGCGGCTCGCTGTGGGGCCGGCCGATGTGGGGCACCTACTGGGTGTGGGATGCGCGGCTCACTTCGATGCTGCTGCTGTTCTTCCTCTATCTCGGCCATATCGCCTTGAGCCGCGCCTACGACGATCCCGAGCGCGGCGATCGCGCCGCCGCCATCCTGGCGCTGGTCGGCGCCATCAACCTGCCGATCATCAAGTTCTCGGTCGATTGGTGGAACACCCTGCATCAGCCGGCGTCGGTGATGAAGCTGGGCGGTCCGTCGATCCATCCCGCCATCCTGACGCCGCTGCTCTGGATGGCCGTCTCGTTCCTGCTGCTGTTCATCCTGCTGGTGCTGATGCGCACCGAGACCGAGATCGACCGCCGCCGTCTCGAGATCGCGGAGCAGGGCGCATGAGCGACCACGCCGTCTTCATCCTGTCGGCCTATCTGGCGGGCCTCGTCATCCTGGGCGGCTTGACCATCGCCTCGCTCAGCGCGCGCAACAGGGCGCGCCGTGACTTGGCCGCGCGCGGGCTGGAGCGGCCCCGCGACCAGCGGGCGAAGGCAATCTGATGACTCCCAAGCGCCGCCGCCTGTGGCTGCTGGTGGGCTCGCTGGGCGTGCTAGGCGTCGCCACCGCGCTGGTGCTGTCGGCGCTCGACGACAATCTCGTCTTTTTTTATTCGCCGACCCAGGTCGCGGAGAAGCACGTGGCGCCCGACCGTCACTTTCGCCTGGGCGGCCTGGTCGAGGCCGGCAGCGTGCAGAAGGACGGCCAGGAAGTGCGCTTCATCG
>Ga0210402_10000165_pt1 | contig 74941 bp, 63 predicted proteins | sample IncBWC7MmetaG_FD_161055 | JGI IMG/M metagenome (GOLD analysis project Ga0210402, IMG submission 161055) | Forest soil microbial communities from Barre Woods Harvard Forest LTER site, Petersham, Massachusetts, United States - Inc-BW-C-7-M | ecosystem: Environmental > Terrestrial > Soil >...
GCTTTCCTTGAAGGGTTGTTCCAGACGCATTCATTTCGCTCTCCTTCCGTTAAATCGAGTTGGTCGAACTCTCGTTTTAACTCAAGGGGGCAAATCACGAACAGCCCTTCATAGTATCTTTCGACCCACACCCGCCTGTCGTAAGTTAGCTGAGCGGACGTTCGCGAATCTCGTTGACCGCCTCGAAGCGGCCGTTCGACCGAGTTGATACGAGCGCCCGCTGGCGTGCGGCGACGCCCTCATCGTTTGGGGTTGTTATGCGGAACCGCCGATGACAAGGAACGGCACGCAGGTGTAGGCTGGATGTTGTTTGCGCCGCTGGCCGTTAGCACTATTTGGGGGAACAATGTTGAGCCGTCTGGCGAATTGCAGCGTCCGCGACCTTGTGATTGGCGCCATGACGCTTTTTGTTTCCCGTCAATTAGGTTGGCCACTCTCAGTTGGGCGGCAAGAGCGCGTGTCGAGCCCTGAGAGGGAGACATGCTGAGAGGCGGATGCCTGTGTGGAGGAATCCGATACGAGATCGTTGGCCCTATCGGAAAAGCCCTGTACTGTCATTGCTCAATGTGCCGTAAGTTTCACGGCACAGCTTTCCGGGCAAGGCTTTCGGTTCCAAGGTCGTCCTTTCGCTTTGTCCAAGGCGAGGACTTGTTGACGAGTTACCGCTCGTCCGAGGACACGATAAAGAGGTTCTGCCGGATCTGCGGTTCACCGATTGTGAACTCCTGGGACCCTGAGCCAGATAGCTATGGACTGGCCATGGGCTCGCTGGATGATGACCCAGGAGTAAGGCCCTTGTGCCACATATTCGTAGGCTCAAAGGCTCCGTGGTACGAGATCACGGACAGCTTGCCGCAGTATCACGAGTTTCCGGAGTCCTGACTCTTGGCATCATCGATCGATCTCATCATCTTGCCGCCCAACCCCGAGTTCAAGCGGACCCGCCGGCAGCGGCTTCTTTCCATGTGAGTGTGCGGTGGCGGCGGGCCGCTCCAACCTGGACAAGGTGTCATCAAGTGAACGACTGCGTCCGCTATCGCTGTTCCCTCCCTAATGCCACCAGCTGATCTCCGCCACTCTCTCCTCCGCACATGGCTCTTCGGCCCAGGCGCGGACATTGCCGTGCACGAAACCATGTCGGCAAGCGGCGCCGACGTCCTGATTCAGGATCTCGAAGACTTCACTCCACCGCCCCGCCGTGACGAAGCACGTGCCCTGACTGCCGATCTGTTCGCCCGCTGGCGCGCGGCCGGTGCTCGAGTATGCGCGCGCATCAATTCGCTGCACGAGGAGGGCTTGCTGGACCTCTCGCACGTGGTATCGGCTAAGCCCGACTTCGTCGCCTACCCGAAGGCTGCGACGGCCAGCGACATGCGCCAGCTGGATCGAGCCATTTCGGCGGCGGAAGAGCAGGCCGGCCTAGCGCCGGGCAGCATCGGCATTCTCCCTGTGTGTGAGACGGCCCTGGGTGTGGTCAACGTTCGCGAGATCGCCGCCGCGTCACCGCGCATCCGCTATGCGCTACTGGGTGCAGAAGACTTGGCTGCGGACCTGATGGCGGAGCGTAGCCGCGAGGCAGTGGAACTCGACCACGCGCGGCGGCGCTTCGTGCTGGAGTGCCGGGCCGCGGGCATTGAGCCGATCGATGCGCCTTATACCTTCACCGACGCGGAAGGCGCAGCGCAGGAGACACGGTACGCGCGCCGGCTGGGCTACCGCGCCAAGAGCCTCGTGCGCCCGGACCACGTCGCGGCGATTCTTGCGGCGCTGATCCCCAGCGACGACCAGAAGGCGCAGGCGCAGCGGATGGTGAACGCTTTTGAGGCAGCGCGAACACGCGGTGAGGAGCGTGCGCTAGTCGATGGCCTCTGGGTCGAGGTGCCTACCTACCTCAATGCGAAGAGATTGCTCGCGCAGCCGTAATAGGTGGTCGAATGACGCCTGACCTCTCGCTCAACCCGGACGCTCCTCGGCGGCGCTAGTTAGCTTCGTTGCTTGTCGTCGAGGGTCCGCTTCGCGGCGATAGCGCCGTCGCATGGCTGCTTTCGGTGGCTATGTTGTAGGGCTGCTCTTGGGCCGCAAGCGGCCTGATAGCCGATTGTCGCAGTTCGCCACTGCAGAGATGTCGTTAGCTTTCGCGCCCCTGGTCTGGTTCGCTCGGCAATGGCTCGGACACTAGGCGGGCCACCCAGAAGCACACTAGAGCAATTGCGACGGCCAGAACGGCTACCGTATAGGCCAGCGGCCTCCCGTGCCACAGGCCAGCGAACCACTGGTTGAACTGGTCCGCATAGACGGCGAACTTTCCGCCCATAAGCTCGAGGTTGTGTTTGTACATTCTTCCGCTCGTGATTTCGCCGGCGAGGTCCGTGCCTCCATCGTCCGCGGCAAAGACGTAGATCAGCGCGGCGCCTACCAAGCCGACAAGCAAGATGGACACGCCCCAGTAGTAGATGACCGTGTGAAGCGGCCGCCGCTGCTCTGCGGGCATGTACTGCGGGTGGGGATCGCTCATCGTCTTCGGCTGTACTCGTACGGGGTTGTCGTAGAACGGTGCCTTACTCGTGCAGCATCACCTTTGCATCCCACCGATAGCACCGTCGAACGTCCGCTCTCGGTGACATCGCTGTCCGGCTGCTGTTGGCCCGGGAGCCGCGGTTCGCAATGTTCCGACCTGCCCACTAAACTGAACTGCAATCCCGGCTTGACCAAAGACATCAGCACGCTCGACGACGGCTTCATTGAATTGGACGCCGATGCCGCGCCACGTCGACACGATGACCAACGCCACGCTACTCGCCAACACGTTGGGCGCAGCGGACTTGTAGGGCGCATAGTGGCATGCCGCACTACAATTCGGGTAAAACGTCAGCGGCTGGCGCGCAGCGGCCAGAGCGCCGCAGCACCCGCGGCTGCTGCCAGCAGATGCTTTAATGTGTGCCCGGCGATCAGGCCGCGGGTGGCATTCCAGATCCCGTGATCTGCGAATTCGGCCACTTTCGCGAGCACGTACCACGCGACGACCCATACCCATGGGATGGAGTCCTCGCCTTTGCGTGTCAACAGGAGAAGCAATAAGAGTACGCCTATGCCGCCGACCTGCAGCGTGATGTAGAGCGAGAGGTCGCCGGTCATTTTCCAGTACACAACGCTCACGATGCCCAGCGGGACCAGGAGCGCGAGACCAGCTCGTCCGGCACTACTGCCGACGCGTTGTGCTATCGCGGCACCCAGCACGCCGGCGAACACCAGCGTCATCGGCAAGCGGTCCCAGACAAGGGTCGCATTGGTCGGGTCGAGGTGATACCACGCCGAGCCCATCGCCGTGCAAACCAGGCCAAGCGCAATGCACCACATGCCGGCTTCCGTCGCGGGCGAAAAGCGCGGAAGTCGACGTGAGGCGAGGCGAACCAGACCGACGCCGCCGACCAGCGCAAAGGCTATGTTGGATAGCGTGTCCGCAGCATTCGGAACGCGGAGCCATTGGCGTTGGTCGGCGAATTGGTGATAGCTCGGATTCTGTGGAATCGCGGGAAGCATCGCCCACACCAATATCGCCAGCAGGATCGCGGCGAGGCCGATGGCGTCAGTACGGGAAAAGGATCGCCGGAGGTGAGAAAGCGCTTGCTGGACGATCTTTTTCATGCTTGCCTATGTGCCGGTTCGTCGTGCCCTCGCGCAGACATATTCGACACATTTCTGCCGACGAGCATTGAGGCCAACCTCTGCTCGGCGTCCGTGCCGACGCACATTACCTCCACTCACACCATCGCATACGATACCGGTCGTTCCAGATCAGCTTGCGGCGGGCGATCGCGCGCGGCCTCGCGTGGTCACGGCACCAACGCAGATTACGGCATAGCAGTTGCGTGGCTGCCTTCAACGGGCCATACGTCAATCTCAGGAGTTTGGGGTGTTTCCCCAGGTATCGTCCAGTGATGCCCTCTGTCACTTCCGGCCAAGCTCTTCGGAGGGAATGCTGCTAACACGCCAACGGGGAGGTCCAACCTCATAGCGGACGTCCACCGATGCTTGTCCGCCAATACCGATGGTCCCAGACGCAGGCGAACCCTCTATGAGGCGTACTATGGTCGGACTTCCAATCGCCTTCGGAGACTATTCAGTGTTGGATCGGCGAGCGTTCATTGGCAGCGTTGTGGGAGGCATCCTCGCCGCGCCGCTTGTCGCCGACGCGCAACAAACAAGCAAAGTCCGCCGCATCGGCTATCTGAGCGCGCCCACCCGCGAGTCCGTGGAGCCGGTGGTCCAGGCATTCTTGCGAGCGTTGCGCGAGCTTGGCTGGGTCGAGGGCTAGAACCTCCTCATCGAATATCGCTGGGCCGACGGTAAGATCGAGCGTCTGCCCGACCTCGCGGCCGAGCTGGTTCGCCTCAAGGTGGATTTGATCGTCGCGCCGGCGGGGACCGCTGCACTGGCGGCAATGAAGGCGACGAGCAGTATTCCCATTGTCATGATCTTCCCGGCTGACCCGGTCGGTTTGGGACTGGTTGCCAGCAAACTCGGTCGCTGAATGACGGTGGTCGATGTGATCGGACGTTATTTGTCAGGTCGAATTCCGATCAGGACACATTAGGCACGGCAAGGTTGCCTTCGCACCAACGCAAAGCCCCGCCATGATCGCGGGGCCTCGCAGAATCGCCACATCGCTGTGGCTTCATTTCGTTGCGTCACCGCAACGTATGCCGATATTTCGTTACCGGCGTTGGGGTCTATCTGTAGTGAATGTCATCTATAGAATACCTCCGCGCCGTCGAAGGAGTTACCTGTCGCGTGCTTGTTCCCAAGCTAGCAATTGTTTGCCGCGCCTGTTGGCACTCTGCTCGACCGTGTAATACTTGGTGTGCTCGATGTGCTCGCCGCCTTGTTCTGCTTCGCGCTCGTGCCACGCTTGCACGGTTTCGGAATTCCCATTCGCTAATGCTTTCCGCTTGGTTCCCGAGTACAAGTGTTGAGTTGTGTAGCGGAACAAATGGTCAAGGACGGACATCGGGCCTCCCGGTCGTGCTGTGAGATACATCACTACGCCACTTCCATTCGGTAGATGAGGTTGCAAGAGGCGTTCCATCTCCGAGCAAATTGCGAAGGTTCAGCCACTTACCGCGAACACCTTCTGTCCAAGGTTCGGCAAACGTAAAAAACGCCGCCACAGTCGCTTAAGCGCCGTCATACTCGCTTTGTCGTTGACAATCTGTCATACCCTTCGCAGAGAATCTTCCCAAGGTCTGCGCCCGCCTTCTCCGACATCTGTAATGACGCGCTCTTTTCCGGGACCTTCGGAACGGCGCTCTTTTTTCGGGTGGAGTCCTGTAGCCTTCTGCGCAATATCGACCACCGCCGACGTTTCAGAAATTGCGTGAATGCCTGATTTCGGTGTTGGCGCACGAGATGGCCCACTCGGTTCAAAAGGACCGGTCTGGTACCGCAGACGTCCGAGCAAAATGGTCTAATGTAGTTGCTTGGTGCCTAGGGTCAACCCACTCAATCAGTCGTCGAGCGGCGTGTCGTCCTTCGATAACTCTAAGAGACTTCCACAGGTGTCAGATTGAAATGGATCGAGTCAGGTCGCGTTGCATGCCAAGGTCGTGTGAACAAACGATGTTGTGATTGCTCGAAGATACGCTCAGATATGCTAAGGCCGGGATGCCAACTGTCGATCAGCAGCATGTCCTAGCCCTCCGCATCCAGGCCGAGCTGAACCATGTCCGCGGCGCGCTGCAGCGCGCGCAGCTTGTTGAGCGTCTCCTGCCATTCGCCCTCCGGAGAGGAGTCGTGGACGATGCCTCCTCCGGCCTGCGCGTACAGCACCCCATCTTTCACCACCGCACTACGGAGCGCAATGCAGGTGTCCATGTCGTCCTGAAAGCTGATGTAACCCACCGCGCCGGAATAGATGCCGCGCCGCGACGGCTCGAGCTCGTCGATGATTTCCATGGCGCGCACCTTGGGCGCGCCGCTCACGGTGCCGGCCGGAAACGCCGCGCGCAGCACGTCGATGCTGGTGAGACCGGGCTTGAGCTTGCCCTCGACGTTGGACACGATGTGCATCACGTGCGAATAGCGCTCGATCATCATGCGCTCGGTCACTCGCACCGAGCCCGTCTGGGCTACTCGGCCGACGTCGTTGCGCCCGAGATCGAGCAGCATCACGTGCTCGGCAATTTCCTTGGGATCGTTCAGGAGCTCGGTCGCGAGCGCGTCATCGGCTTCGCGGGTCGCGGCGCGCGGCCGGGTGCCGGCGATCGGCCGCAGGGTAATGTTGGAGCCTTCCTTGCGCACGAGTATTTCGGGCGACGCTCCGACCAGATGAAAGTCGCCGAAATCGTAATAGAACATGTAAGGCGACGGGTTGAGCGAGCGCAGCGCTCGGTACAGCGACAGGGGCGGCGCGGCAAACGGCCGCCGCATGCGTTGCGAAATGACAACCTGCATGATGTCGCCCGCCACGATGTACTCGCGCGAGCGTGCCACCGCGGCCTGAAAGCCCTCCGCTCCGAACTCGCTTTCGGCGACGGTGACCTCGGACGCTGTCTGATACGGGATCTGCGCGGGCTGGCGCAGCTTGCGCCGAAGTTCCTGCAATCGATCGTTGGCCGCCCAGTAGGCGTTGGGCTGCGCCGGGTCCGCGTACACGATGAGCGAGATCTTGCCTGCGAGATTGTCGACGACCGCGAGCTCCTCGGTCAGCAAGAGCAGGATGTCCGGGATATCGCTAAGCTCCGCTGTCGGCGCCGGTGCAGTCTCGGCCAGCTTGGTCTCGACATGTCGAACCGTGTCGTAGCCAAAATACCCGGCGAGACCGCCGCAGAAGCGCGGCAGCCCCGGCCGTGGCGCGGCGCGGTATCGGCGCAGGAACGCCCCGATGAATGCGAGCGGGTCGCCCTCGTGACGCTCGATGATGCCGCCGCGATCCTCCACTTCGATCTGCCGGCCGCGCGAGCGAATACGAAGCTTCGCAGGCAGGCCGATGAACGAATAACGGCCGAAGCGCTCGCCGCCGACAACGGATTCGAGCAAGTAGGTGTAGCGCTGGTTGGCCAGCTTGAGATAAAGCGAAAGCGGGGTATCGAGGTCCGCAAACGCCTCGAGAACGAGCGGGATGCGGTTATACCCTTGCCCTGCGAGAGCGCGGAATTCGGCTTCGGTCATGATGCTCCAACGATTCTCTGAACGAACGCAACGTTAATGCAGGCGTCGCTTATAGCGTGCGACGCCGGAAACGGGTCACGATAGGCGCGGCCAGCGCCAGTCGCTGCCGTGCCGCCAGGCCCGGCCGTTGCGATGGAGAATGTCGAAGCTCATCTGATCAGGGGCGGAAATCGAGCCGCGAGGAAACTATACCATCACGCTCGAGGCTTTGCACCGGGCCGCAATGCGATCGAGCCGGAATCCTCGCTTCGCCCCGGGCCACTCATGTTTCGGCGCTGGCGCGAGCGATTGCTGCGCGCATCGCGGCAATGGTCTTGGCATAATCGCCGCTGCCGAAGATCGCCGACCCTGCGACAAACCTGTCGGCGCCGGCCCGGGCGATGGCGCCGATGTTGTCGACCTTGACCCCGCCGTCGACCTCGAGGCGGATTTCGCGGCCTGTGCGCGCCATCATGGCGTCGATGCGTGCGCGCGCAAGCGTGAGCTTGTTCAATGCCTCGTCGATGAACGACTGTCCGGCGAAGCCCGGGTTCACCGACATGATCAAAACGACGTCGAGCTTGTCGAGCACATGATCGAGGCAGTCGAGCGGCGTCGCCGGGTTGATCGCCAGCCCGGCCCTGCAACCATGCCCGTGGATGAGCCCGATGGTGCGGTCGACGTGAAGGGAAGCCTCCGGATGGAAGCTGATAACCGCCGCGCCCGCCTCCGCGAACTCGGATGCCAGCGCGTCGACTGGCGTGACCATCAGATGGACATCGATCGGCACGCTGAGATGCGGCTTCAGGGCCCGGCATACCAGGGGACCTATGGTCAGGTTCGGCACGTAATGATTGTCCATCACGTCGAAGTGAATCAGGTCGGCGCCGGCGTCGATGACCGCGCGGACTTCGTCGCCAAGGCGCGCGAAGTCCGCGGAGAGGATCGAGGGCGCAATCTGGTATGTACGCATCGCGTTATAATTGCTCCGTCATCCCGGGAAGGGCTTGGTCGTGGCCGAGAGCGAGAAATACGAGATCACCGTCGCACCCAAGGCAAGCTACGTCGAGGACCAGTCGGACCCCTCGAAAAACCAGTACGTCTTCGCGTACACGATCACGGTCACCAACTCCGGCACGGTTCCGGCGCAATTGATCAGCCGGCACTGGGTCATCACCGACGCCAACAACAAGGTTGTCGAGGTCAAGGGCCTGGGCGTCGTCGGCCAGCAGCCTCTGCTCAAGCCCGGCGAAAGCTTCGAATACACCAGCGGTACGCATCTCGAGACGGCGGTCGGGACCATGCGCGGCGCCTACCAGATGGTGGCCGAGGACGGAATGCACTTCGACGCGCCGATTCCGCCCTTCACCTTGTCGGTGCCTCGCGTTCTTCATTGATGCCGGTGTCGATACAAGCGCCGCATCATTGCGTCGCTTGTGCATGGCCATTCGACGCGCGCTCTTTCCGCGCGTAGTGACGATCCTGCGGATGGCGCGTCGGTCATTGGTTCCGGGCGTCTTTGCCTGATTCGTCGTCGGTCGATGGCCCGCTGGTGGGCAAACTGCCGGTGGGCAAGCCGGGTGGCAAACCCGGCGGCGGCTTGCGCCTGCCTCCCATCGTGAACCAGACGATGAACACTGCCAGCAACAGCGCGACCAGCGCCTCGAGAAGTATCCATGCCATCGCGATGCTTTCCTTTGTCGCCGCGGTTTGCGCGCTGGTCGGATCCTGCGCAACGGTCCCCCGTCCCGCGCCATCTGTCGGTTCCGGCGGCGCCGCGCCGGGGACGGAACCCGCGAGCGTGCTGTTCCAGGTGGTCCCATTTCCAGCCCTGCCCGGCTGGAGCAACGACACTCCATCCGCCGCCTTACCCTCGTTTGCCGCAAGCTGCCGCGCGCTGATCGCGCGACCCGAATCGGCGGCGATCTGGCGGCCCGCGTGCGCCGCCGCTTCTGTCGTCGCAGCACGCGATGACGCCGACGCACGCGCGTTTTTCGAAGCGCAGTTTACTCCATACCGGGTCACCACCGCGGACGGGATCGATGTCGGACGCGTGACCGGTTACTACGAGCCGCTGCTGAAGGGCAGCCGCGTGCGCGACGATCGTTACCGCTATCCGCTGTACGCGCCACCGGACGATCTGCTCACGGTCGAGTTGGGCGAAATCTTCCCCGAGCTCCAGTCCGAGCGCATTCGCGGACGCCTCGACGGAAAGCGCGTGCTGCCATACTGGTCGCGCGCGGAAATCGAGGCCGGTCAGGCCAGGCTGTCGGGGAGAGAGCTCGTGTGGGTAGACGACCCGATCGAGGCGTTCTTCGTGCACATCCAGGGCTCGGCCCGCGTCGAGCTTGCCGATCGGAGCACCGTACGCATCGGTTACGCCGATCAGAACGGGCATCCCTACCGGTCCATTGGTCGCGTGTTGATCGAACGCGGCGAGTTGACGCTGGAGCAAGCCTCGATGCAGGGCATCAAGGCCTGGGGCCGGCGCCACCCTGACAAGCTGCCGTCGCTTCTCGACGAAAATCCAAGCTATGTCTTTTTTCGCGAAATCCGCGCCGATCCTGACAAGGGCATCGATGGACCGATCGGTGCGCTCGGGGTACCGCTTGCCGCGGGGCGGGCCATCGCGGTGGATCCACGTTTTCTGCCGCTGGGGGCACCGTTCTTTCTGGCAACGACTTACCCGCTTTCCGATGCGCGCTTGCAGCGGCTGGTCCTGGCGCAGGACACCGGTGGCGCGATCAGAGGGCCCTTGCGCGCCGATCTCTTCTGGGGGTCTGGCGACGACGCAGGACAAAACGCGGGCCGGATGAACCAGCCCGGTCAGATGTGGTTGCTGTGGCCGAAAGCTGCCGCACCGCCCGGCGTTATTCATTGAACATTACGGAATTGCAATGACCTTTGGATCCTTGATATCGTCGTTCCCGCGAAAGCGGGGACCCAGTGGCGTTTGTGAATAAGACACTGGATTCCCGCTCAGTTACCAAAATGAGCGGGAATGACGGCGAAAGAATATCGATGTTTCGCAATTCCCGAGTCGACAAACTAGCTGCCTGCCGCACTCTGAATCGGTCCAAAGAACAGGTCCTTCCATGTCGCTGGCTTGGCCTTGATCGTGCCAACGCGCGACATGAACTCCGCGTATTTCATCGTTCCGTTCGGCACCGTCGAGAATTTCGAGTTCGGGTCGGCGAGAATCCTGATGATTTCGTCCGGCGTCGATTTCTGCTTCGATATCGCGAGATAGATTTCGGCCGCCTTTTTCCGGTCCCTGGCGATGAGAGCGTTGGCCTCGTTCATGGCGGCGATGAACGCGCCGCACAGCTTCGGGTTGGCCTCGAAAAACTTGCGCGTGGTGTAGGTCATGTCGACGGTGATATCGCCCAGGACGTCGACCGTGTTCAAGACGCGGTGCAAGCCCGGCGTCGCGTCCTCGATGTACGAGAAGGGGGGCGATGCCATGTGGCTGTTGATCTCGCCCCTGCCCGACAGCAGCACCCCGAGCGCGTCGGGGTGTGGGAGGCCGACCGTGATCGGGTCGAGCTTGGCGTAATTGTCGTCGCCGAACTCCTTGGCCGCGACCATGTGCAGCATCACCGCCGGCAGCGAGGTCTTGATCCCCGGCACTGCGATGCGGTCCTTGTCGGAAAAATCCTTGAGCGACTTGATGTTCGGATTGCGGGTCATCAGGTACAACGACGACGAGCTCATCCCTGACAAGCCGCGGACCTCCAGCGCCGGATTGTCCTTCGCCTTGGCCCACAGCGTCAGAAATCCCGGCACGCCGATCGACGCGATGTCGAGCGCGCCCGAGAGCATCGCGTCGTTGATGACATTGCCGCCGTCGAGTACCAGATACGCTGCCTTGACGTCGCCAAGTCCCGCCGCCTTGGCGTTCTTTTCGACGAGCTTCTCGCTGGCCATGACCATCAGCGGCAGATAGAGCACGCCGTAGCCGTGCGAAATGCGGACCTCCGAGACCTCGGCGCGCGCGCCGCCGACGGCAAGCAAGCCGAATGCAAACATCACGACCACGCGCAGCGTGCGTCGCAGCATGCGTAAAGGCACGTCCGTCTCCTGGGGCGTCGCGCCCGAAACGTTAACTCTGGGCAACGAGCACGCCGTGCGCCTGCTGGTCGGCATGGTACGAAGATCGCACCATCGCGCCGACCGCAGCGTGCGCGAAACCCAGTCGATAGGCTTCCCGCTCGAATAGCGCAAAGACGTCGGGATGGACGTAACGCAGCACCGGCAGATGCGAAACGCTCGGCTGCAGATACTGGCCGATGGTAAGCATGTCGATCCGATGCGCGCGCATGTCGCGCATCACGGCGAATATCTCATCGTCGGTCTCCCCCAGGCCTACCATCAGGCCGGACTTGGTCGGGATATCTGGAAACCTCGACTTGAACTGACCCAACAGCTCCAGCGAATGGGCATAGTCCGCGCCCGGGCGCGCCTGCTTGTAGAGGCGCGGAACGGTCTCGAGGTTGTGATTCATCACGTCCGGCGGCGCCACGCTGAGAACGTCAAGAGCCCGCGCAAGGCGGCCTCGGAAATCGGGAACCAGCACCTCGATACGCGTCGCCGGCGAATGCGCTCGCACGGCACGGATACAGTCGACGAAATGCTGCGCCCCGCCATCCCGCAGGTCGTCGCGATCGACGCTGGTGATCACGACATAGCTAAGCTTCAGCGCGGCGATGGTCTTGGCCAGGTTCAGCGGCTCCTCGGCATCGAGCGGCAGCGGCCTGCCGTGTCCGACGTCGCAGAACGGACAGCGGCGCGTGCAAAGCTCGCCCATGATCATGAACGTCGCCGTACCTTTGCCGAAGCACTCGCCGATATTCGGGCAGGATGCTTCCTCGCAAACGGTATGGAGATTGTGCTCCCGCAGGATGCGCTTGATGTCGTAAAAGCGTGGCGAGGATGGCGCTCGCGCGCGTATCCAGGACGGCTTTTGCAGCCGCTCCGTGACGACGACTTTTATGGGAATTCGCGCAGTCTTGGCGCCGCCCTTGTGCTTGACCCCGGCGGAAGCGGACGGAAGCGCGCCGGACTCTTGAGGCGCGGAGGCGATATCGCTCATCGACTTTTTCGATCGATCCCGGCAATCGCGCTAGTCACATGGCTCATCAGGCGATCTTCGATCTCGGTGCGCGACCCGCGGACACCAAGGTCTCGCAACTGCGTCACCGCGAGTCCGCGATAGCCACAGGGGTCGATGTCGTCGAACGGCGCGAGATCCATGTCGAGATTGAGCGCGAAGCCGTGGTAGGTGCAGCCATTGCGTATCTTGAGACCCAGCGCGGCGACTTTGGCCTCCCGCCCGTCGCGCCTGACGTAGACGCCCGGCGCATCGCGCCGGCCGTACGCCTCGATCCCATACGAATCCAGCAATTTTATCACGGCGCTCTCGATCGCCTCGACCAGCGCTCGCACGCCGAGGCGAAGTCGTTTGAGGTCGATAAGCAGGTAGACGACGAGTTGTCCCGGTCCGTGATAAGTGATCTGACCGCCTCGATCGACCTTCAAAACCGGAATCGTATTCGCACGCAGAATGTGCTCGGGGCGACCGGCGAGTCCGAGTGTGTACACCGGCGCGTGCTCGGTCAGCCAGACCTCGTCCGTCGTGTCTGGAGTGCGGGCGTCGGTGAACGCCTGCATTGCGCGCCACGTGCGCGTGTAATCGGTCCGCCCGAGACGCTTCAGCGCGGGCGCATAGCGCTCGGATGGCTTCCCGTCCGCTGCAGTCGCGTCAGCGAGGGGCGACGCGGCTTCGTTCAAGGCTGGCGGCCGTAGGATCCGGAGAAGGAATCGGCGTTGCAGGCCGCTAAAGAACCATCACGACCTGCGGATGCCCGGAAAGCTCGCGGTAGAGCTCATCGAGCTGCTCGCGAGAGGTCGCGTTGACCACGCAAGTCAGCGACAGATACTTGCCCTCGCGCGACGCCCTCATTTCCATGGTCGAGCTGTCGAAGTCGGGGACGTGGCGCAGCACGATATCGAGCACCAGTTGCGCGAATCCGTCTTCCGTGCGGCCCATGATCTTGATCGGGAACGAGCACGGAAATTCGAGCAGCGATTCGGCCATGGTCTCTTCCATCGCTCGAATATGGGGGCGGACATGTCGCGCGCAAGCACCTGCGCTTTCGCTACGGGCGATACATGTACTCGCGGGTCGGCGGATGCGGCAGCCGCCCGCCGGGCAAGGGTTTGCCCGCGAGCACCTGGAAAATCGACAGCCAGCCGCGCTCGAATGCGTGGGCCGAGCCTGCCAGGTAAATCCGCCAGATGCGGAATTTTTCCTCGCCGACTTCGTGGCGGGCAGCGTCGGCGTTCGCCTCGAGCCGGTCGACCCAATGCCCAAGGGTGCGTGCGTAGTGCTCGCGCAAGCCTTCCGCGTCGACGACTTCCAGTCCTTCCGCAGCCAGTCCCTGGATGACCCGGGAAACGTGCACGAGCTGACCGCCGGGAAAGATATATTCCTCCACGAAATCGCCGATGCCACTGCCCAGGCTTTCTACGCCGAGCTGATTCTGGGTGATGCCGTGGTTGAGAACCCATCCTCCGGGTTTGAGGGCCCGGTATATTTTTCCGAAGTAGCGCGGGAAATTATGTTCGCCGACATGCTCGAACATGCCGATGCTGGCGATCTTGTCGTAGGCGGCGTCGGCCGCCAAATCGGTGTAATCGAGCAGTTGCACTCGTACGCGCCCGCTCAAGCCCAGCTCCGAGATCTTGGCGCTGACGTAGTCGAACTGATTTTGAGACAGCGTAATGCCGGTCGCGTTGACGCGGTAGTTCTCTGCGGCCCAGAAGATCAAAGCGCCCCAACCGCAGCCAATATCGAGGAATTCATCGCCGGGCTGCAAGCGGAGCTTGCGGCAAATGAGATCGAGCTTTTGCGCCTGCGCCTGGTCGAGCGTATCGGCATCGCTTTTGAAGTACGCGCATGAATACACCATGCGCTCGTCCAGCCAGAGACGATAGAACGGGTTCGAGACGTCGTAGTGATGCTGGATATTGGTCTTGTTGCCGCGATGCTGGTGCCACCACGCGCGCAATCGAGCACGCACCTCGTCGCGGCCGTGGGTCACCGAGCCGACGAGTGCCTCGGCGATGGCGAGGACGCGGCGAGCGCCGCCGGAGAAGTCGATGTCGTTATGGACGTACGCGCGCGCCAGCTTGCCAAGCTCGGGCGACGCGAGAGCCCTGACTCCGTTCCAGGTGCGGGCGTAGACGTCCACCTCGGGCGTTGCCGAGAGCGCAACTCGGCCGCCGTCGGGCAGCACCAGCGCTACGGGGATATTGCGACCGCCGTAGCGACTTTCGACAATTTTGGAGAGCGGCTCTTTCATACCCATTGAAGGTGCGAACGGGGAGCAAGCGCTATTGCGATTCTACTCGTGTCCGGCTGGGTTGCGGCAAGACCCGTATGTAGGACTCCGACTGACGCGGCGACCATTCGTCGCATGTCCGGTGCACGCCATCCCGTCAATGCAAAAGCGAGTTTTTATTGATCGCTCCGGGACTTGCTTGCCTGAAAAAGCTGGTAGATCTTGCGAAACACCGGCCCCGGTGAGCCGCCGCCAAAAGATTTCCCGTCGACCGTGGTGACGGCGAGCACTTCCTTGGTCGACGACGACAGCCACATTTCATCCGCCGCGAGAGCCTCTTCCCGGGAAATCGGCCGAACCTCCACCGCCAGTCCGCCGCCGCGCGCCAGCTCGAACGCGGCATCGTAAGTAATGCCCGGCAGGATCTGGTTGTCCTTGGGCGGCGCGAGGATGACTGCGTCGCGCACGATGAAAACGTTCGACGCCGAAGCCTCGGTCAGGAAGCCGTTGCGAAAAAGCACCGCCTCGGCCGCGCCGGCGTCGGTCGCACGCTGCCGTGCCAGCACATTGCCCAAGAGCGAGATTGTCTTCAGGTCGCAATGCAGCCAGCGCTCGTCGATCGCGGTGACGACAGCGACGCCGCGTTCGACCTGCTCTGCAGTCGGCAGCGCGAGTGGATTGCTCATCATGAAGACCGTCGCAGCGACACCCGAGGGAAAGGAATGGTCACGCTTGGCAACGCCGCGAGTCACCTGAAAATACACGCCCTGATCTTCGAAGGGGGTACGCGCGACAAGCTCGCGGATGATCGATTCCCATTTGGCGTCGGTGTGCGGGTTCGCCAGTCCGATGCCATCGAGGCTGCGCTGCAGGCGAGCGAGATGCTGTCGCAGGCGATATGGCTGTCGTCGGTAGACAGGGATCAATTCATATACGCCGTCGCCATAGATGAAGCCGCGATCGAGTACGGAAATTTTCGCGTCTTCGAGCGGCAGAAAGCGGCCATTGAGATATACGGTCATGAAGAGTGTCTCAGCGTGTGATGGAGATCATGCGCTCGATGCGGCGCACCGGTGCAGCCGCGCTGAAGCGCGGGTAAAGTCACTTGAACCACAATCGGATGGTGTCCCACGCGCGCCCGAACAGGCTCGCGAGCGGCACCTCCTCCAGGGCAACCAGCGGATATTCTCCGATTGGCTTGGCGTCGAGCGTGACCCTGACCAAGCCGACGCGCTGTCCTCGTGCAATCGGCGCTACCAGCGGCTCAACGGCCTCCTGGGTCAGCTTCAACTGCTGCGCCTGGCCCTTGGGCAGCGTCACGTATTGGTCGGCGACGAAGCCCGCGGGCACCGAGTCCGTCGCGCCCTTCCATACCTTGAGCGCGCTGACCTGCGCGCCGTTCTGATAGAGCTGCACCGTATCGTAGAACTGGAACCCGTAATTGAGCAGCTTCTGAGCCTCACTCGCGCGCGCCGCGTCGGACGCCGCGCCGAGCACGACGGCAAGCAGCCGCCGAGGGCCACGCTTCGCCGACGCGATCAGGCAATAGCCCGCGCCGTCGGTGAATCCGGTCTTCACGCCGTCGACGTACGGGTCGCTCCACAGCAGCCGGTTGCGATTCGATTGCGTGATGTTGTTGTAGCGGTACTCCTTGGTCGAATAAAGCGGGTAATACTCCGGGAAATCCCGGATGATGGCCGCGGCGATCAGTCCGAGGTCGGCTGCGGTCGAGACCTGTTGCGGCGCCGGCAGTCCGGTCACGTTGACGAAGCGCGTGTTCTTCATTCCGATGCGGGCCGCCTCGCGGTTCATGCGCTCGACGAATACCTCCTCGGAGCCCGCGGTAACTTCCGCCAACGCGATTGCCGCGTCGTTTCCCGATTGCACGATCTCGCCGTGCAGCAGCTCGTCCACCGACACGGCTTTTTTTGGATCGATGAACATTCTCGATCCCTCGGCACGCCACGCCTTCTCGGACACCGTTGCCATTTGCGAGGGTGTGAGCTCCTTGTCCTTGAGCGCGCGAAAGACCAGATACGCGGTCATCAGCTTGGTGAGAGACGCCGGCTCGCGCGGCTCGTCGGCGTTGACAGCGACGAGCGTCTGGCCGCTGAGAATGTCGATCAGGAGATAGGCTTTGGCGGCAATCGACGGCGGCGCTACCGCTGCCGGCACTGGGGTCTCGCTCGACGCGGCAATCGAAAAAAAAGCAAGCGCGAACAACAGCGACGCGCGAAGGGAAAAGAACATTGTTCGAGGTCTGCGGGAAGAAGTGCATTATACCGTCGCGCGGATGACTATAATCCGCGCAGAGTCGCTTCAGAGAGAACGCCAAAAACTAATCGTCAAAACGGTCTGAGAAATCGATCGCGAGCGTCGAACGCGCTCATCACTGTACCCGGATCGGAAATGCGCGGCGGTTGGTGCTAGAACGGGCCGATCGCTGCGACAATTCTTTCAAGTCGCCGCCTTTCGGCCAACGGTACGTCGCGGAACCACTTCACGATGAGATATTGATGCTCGGTCGGCTCATACCCGACCCGGCTACCTACGATAAACGCTTTCTTGTCGCCACAGTACCCAAACCAGGCGGCGCAATCATTCAGTTCACTCGAAGCAGTTTCCATTATTATCTGGGCAACTCCACCACGCCCCTTGCATTCTGCCCACTGATCCTCAGGCAGGCGTAGGTAAAAATCCTTGCGGACACACATCCCACCTTCCAGATAGACGTCGTCGTAGCGAATCCAATTGCAAAACCCGACGGGCTCAATGTGATCAGTAGCCCATTTGTAGAATGCCACGTACTGCCGCCAATTTTGTGGAGGGGTCGCAATCGGTAGCCCACAGTTGTCACGGGGTACTGGAAAGCTATGTCCGAAGCTCTCGAGGAACAGCTCCGAAGCGAAGAAAGCTGCGTTCGGTAGCCCTAGAACGTGAAGGGCCTCCGCAAAACGCACATTTTGTGGCAAGTTTTCTGACATCTTTTGAGTCGTCAGGTTTTGTATGAGAGGCCGAAGCTACGGCCTTCCGCTGAGCGCGGGATTGCCACGTCGGCAAACCGGGAAGCTCCTCTCGCCCGTGGCCGTTCTGACGACACGTGGTGACGAATCTGGCACGCGCAGTACGTGCCTCCCGCGTTAGCCACTCCTACTCGCGCAATATCGCAAGTAGAGCTGATGGAGTTTTCCAGTCGTGACCGCAGACGTATCGGGGTAGTGACCACAGACTTTCAGTTCCGGTTATGGGCTTTGGTTCTGCAGTGAATGCCGCCCTGACTCCGATTCCTTGATGCCGTTGAGGGAAGTATTCCGCGGTCAGAAAGTCGTTGTAATGTCCGAAGGGGTACGCAAAATAAGGCACCGCATGCCCAGAAGTCCGCTCATGGATAAAATGAGCGGCCGCGAGAATCTGCGCATCCGCATCTTCGTAAGATTTTACCTGTTTGAAGTCAGCGCGCGCCTGCGTCGAGTGAGCGACGCTCGTTAGGGCAGGGTGAAGGTGGTCCCAGCTATGATTGCCTATGGACAGCAGCCCCGTTCGGATCGCTCGCGCCCACCATGAATCATCCATCGAGCCAGCGCTAAGGTAGGTGTACGCCGCATCAAACGTGCGCTCTATCACCCGGCGTGCCTCCGGGGATGCGATCACGAAGCTGGTCGCGGTTAGCTCCGGCTGCAGCCCCCCGAGCTTAGTTTCCGCAAAATCTGCCATCGTGCCAGCGAAGCCACGTTGCAGCCCTATCTGCGGATGGACGAAATCGTCCAAATCGAAGATCGGACCATCGTCAAATGTGAGGGCGACATACCTTGAATCGTCTGAGCCTCCATTTTTGGGGCAGCCTTGTTGATGGTCAAGCAGCATCGCTACGATCTTCTCCAACGAAACAATTTGGTACCCAGCGTGCGTGATGAGCTCGAGGTCAATTGGCAAGGCAATATGGTCGTTAAGGTGGTATTCCGGGCCCAAAACGTGGTGAGAATGGTATGTCAGGATATACGACATAAGCGGACCTTATTGTCCTTGAGCGCGCGAAAGACCAGATACGCGGTCATCAACTTGGTGCGAGACGCCGGCTCGCGCGGCTCGTCGGCGTTGACGGCGACGAGCGTCTGGCCGCTGAGAATGTCGATCAGGAGATAAGCTTTGGCGGCAATCGACGACAGCGCTACCGCTGCCGGCACCGGGGTGCCGCTCGACGCGGTAATCGAAAAAAGGCAAACGCGAACAACAGCGACGCGCGAAGGGAAAAGAACATTGTTCGAGGTCTGCCGGAAGAAGTGCATTATACCGTCACGCGGACGGTATGTTTTCCGTCCCAAGAGAAGAACGCCCCCGACTCGCCCACATGACACCCATTCCCGTATTCGACCTTGCACGTCAGCTGGCGCCACAGCGAGCCGCGCTGGAATCGGCGGTGCTGGCTGTTATTCGAAGCGGGCGCTTTGTGCTCGGCGATCAGGTTGCGGCGTTCGAATCGGCTTTCGCCGCGTACTGCGGCGCGCAGCATGCAGTGGGAGTGGCGAATGGCACCGACGCGCTCGAGCTCGCTTTGCGCAGCGTCGGTGTGGGTTCGGGTGATCGAGTGATCACGGTCGCGAACGCAGGCGGATATGGCACCACTGCCATTCGCGCCTGCGGCGGCGAGCCACTCTACGTCGATGTCGATGCGGAGTCGATGCAGGTGGACAGCAGCTATTTCGAGCGCGCAATGGCGACCGGCCCTCGGGCGGCGATCGTCACCCATCTCCACGGCCGACTTGCAGACATCGAAGCACTGCAACGAGTGGCCGATGCGCGCGGCGTTCCCATGGTCGAGGATTGCGCACAAGCACACGGCGCGCGGCTCAATGGGAAGCACGCCGGTACCTTCGGTTCTATGGGCTGTTTCAGTTTTTATCCTACGAAGAACCTCGGTGCACTCGGCGATGGCGGAGCTGTCATCACGCAGAACAGCAGGCTTGCGGAGCATGTGCGTGCATTGCGCCAATACGGATGGCGCCGCAAATATCGTGTCGAGCGAGTGGGCGGCCGGAATTCCCGTCTGGACGAATTACAGGCGGCTGTCTTGCATCATCGCCTTGCAGGGCTCGATGACGACAACCGCGTTCGGCGCGCGATCGCCGCGCGCTATGCGCGGGAAATGCGCAATCCGCTGCTATGGATGCCGCGCCGTGGGGGAGAGCACGATGCCGTGCATCTCTTTGTCGTGCTGACCCGCCATCGTGATGCGCTCGTCGCGCATCTCAGCGCACACGGCATCGGCTGCGACGTACACTATCCGGTGCCCGATCACCTGCAACCTGGCTGGACTGTGCCAGACGACACGCCGCCGTTGCCCATTACCGAACAACTTGCGCAGCAGGTGCTGACTCTGCCCTGCTTCGCAGCCATGACCGACGAGGAGATCGCTCGTGTCATCGACACCTGCAATAGTTTCACAACCTGAATGCGCGCTCATCGTGCCGGTGTACCGGAACGAGCAGAATATCGACGCGCTCGTCGCAAGGCTTCACGCGCTCAGTGGCGCGATTCCGGGAGGCATCGAGGCGGTTTGTGTAGTCGACGGCAGCCCGGACGCGAGTTACACGAGGTTGACGGAATTGCTGCCAGGTGCGGCGTTCCGTTCGCGAGTGTTGTTGCTGTCGCGGAATTTTGGATCATTTGCAGCCATTCGCGCAGGGTTCGCGGCAGTTGATTCCCCCTATTACGCGGTGATGGCAGCGGATTTGCAGGAGCCGGCGGAACTCGTCGAAAGTTTTTTTGCAAGCCTGCGCAACGAGCCAGTCGACCTCGTACTCGGTACGCGGGCAACGCGCGAGGATCGATTCCTCGACCGCCTGGCGGCGCAAGCGTTCTGGGGCATTTACCGGCGCTTCGTGCAGCGCGAGCTGCCCCGGGGAGGCGTCGATGTTTTTGGCTGCAATCGTTCATTTCGCGACCAGTTGCTGAAGCTCGCCGAATCCAACAGCTCGTTGGTCGGTCAGCTCATCTGGCTGGGCTTCCGCCGCAAGCTGATACCATATCGACGCGAACCGCGCGCGGCAGGGAAGAGCGCGTGGACCTTCCGGCGCAAATTGAACTACTTGATGGACAGCGCCTTTGCGTTCTCGGATCTGCCGATCCGCATGTTCATTTTTCTAGGCGGTCTCGGCCTGTTGGCTGCGATTGGTTTTGGTATCGCGGTATTGGCCGCTCGCCTCGCCGGGTACGTCGACGTTCCCGGATATACCGCGACGGTGATTACGATCCTGTTTTTTTCAGGACTGAATCTGTTCGGGCTCGGCATCATCGGATCATATGTCTGGCGCGCCTACGAGAACACCAAGTCACGTCCTCTGGCGGTCGTGATGCGCGAAGATCGCTTCCAGTCGGAGCTGCCATGAGCGGTGTGTACGTTCACCCGCAGGGGCTCTGCGAATCGTTGACGGTCGGCGACGGCACGCGGATCTGGGCCTTTGCTCACGTGCTACCCGGCGCCAGGATCGGCCGCAATTGCAACATCTGCGATGGCGTATTCGTCGAGAACGATGTCGTCATCGGTGACGGGGTGACGGTCAAGTGCGGAAGCCAGATATGGGACGGCTTGCGCATCGAAGATGGTGTGTTCATTGGCCCTAACGCTACTTTCACCAACGATCCGTTTCCCCGCAGTCGGCAGCGCCCGGCGGCATTCGAGCGCACCCGGGTTGAGTTCGGAGCGTCGATTGGCGCTAACGCCACTATTCTGTCGGGGCTGACTATCGGGCAGGGTGCAATGGTCGGCGCCGGCGCAGTCGTGACGCGCTCGGTACCGGCGTTTGCGATCGTCGCAGGTAATCCGGCAAGGATCGTCGGTTACGTCGATGCGGTCGCCGGTCGATCGGCGACGTCCGTTCCTGTGACGGCGCCCACGATATCGAGCTCGGCGGTCGCCGGCGTTACGCTTCATCGGCTGCCGCGTTTCGAGGACATGCGCGGCGCGCTTGCGGTCGTGGAGTTCGAGCGGGACCTGCCTTTCATTCCGCAGCGCTGTTTCACCGTGTTCGACGTGCCTGGCAGCGAGGTCCGTGGGTCTCACGCGCACAAGTCCAGTCACCAGTTTTTGGTGTGCGTACACGGCAAGGTGCGTATCGTGGTAGACGACGGAGCTCGACGCGAGGAATACCCGCTCGAGTCGCCCGACGTCGGTCTGCACGTGCCGCCCATGGTCTGGGCCACGCAATACCAGTACTCAGCCGACACAGTGCTCATGGTGTATGCCTCGGAACGTTACAATCCGGACGACTATCTCCGCGACTACGACGCGTTTCTAAGGCTCGTCCAACGTGCGCCTTGATCGGTTCGCCGGCGCCGCCCTCATTCGCACGGACGGTGGCCGATTTCTGGCCCTTGGCATCGCCAATACATTGTTGACCTACGCAATCTATTGCGGCCTGGTTTTGCTCATGCCCGCACAGATTGCTTATGCGATCGTGTATGCATCGGGCATCGCGCTGGCGTACGCGGGAAATGTGTGGTGGGTGTTCCGCGTCCGTCCGCGGTTAGCAACGGCGGCAATCTACCCCGTTCTTTACCTGCTGCAGTACTCCCTCACCGCCGGGCTGCTCGAAGTGCTAACGCGGTACGGGTCGCTCGGTGAACGTCTGGCGCTGGCGATTGCTATTGTGATGGTCACCCCATTTTCGTTCTTTCTTAGCCGCCGGATGCTGCACGCAGAAGGCGGCAAGCCCCGTCAGGCTCGGCCATCGGCGACACCGTGACCCGTGCCTTGACGCGCGCGAACGGTATCTCGTTTGCGTTCAAGGTTCGCCTGGGATGCGTCATAGCGGTGGTCGCAGCGTGTTATGCGACCGGCTTCGGCGGCTTCTGGCTGGGCGATGATTTCGCGAATATCACATCGTTCTACAACCGCGAACTGGAAGGTCACCTGTGGCCGGACATGCTGGCTTACTTCGCGACGGGTCTGTCTTCTGTGGGATCGATGTATCGGCCCTTTTCGATGCTCAACCTGGCTGCGAACTATGCGGCAGCGGGCGTCGACTACGCGGGATGGTACTTGACGAGTTTCACGGTCCACCTCGCGAATGTAGCGCTCGTGGCGCTGGTGGTGCACCGGCTGGCGTTACTGTGCAAGAGCGATGGCTCCTGGAGCGCTCCGCTCGCAGCACTGTTGTTCGGGTTGGCGCCGACGCTGGCGGAGGGCGTCTATTGGCAGTCGGCCCGCGCAGACGCATGGGTGACCTTGTTGTCCTTGCTGGCGGTGCGGGCGTGGATCGGGTCAGGCCGTAGCGCCTGGCTGTCGCTGCCGCCGCTGACCGTAGCATTGGCATTCAAGGAATCGGCAGCGCTGTTGCCGCTGCAACTCGCTTTGCTCGCGTACGCGCTTCCGGGTAAGCGCTTGCGCGCGCAGTGGGCGAGTTTGTTGCTCGCCTTCGCCCTGCTGGCAGCCTACCTGGGCTGGCGAGCATACCTGTTCGGGCACGTGTGGGGTGTCTACCGCGCGCCCTCGGCCGCGAATCAGGCAAGGAACTGGTCGGGATTCCTTGGTGCTTTCACCTCGGTTGCACCCTGGTGGACGGAGCTGATGGCAGGCTCGTCGACTGCTGCGGCAGCCTACTTGTGCGCTCTCGGAGCCGTGCTTGCGATCTCGCTGGCTGCCGTCACGGATTCGCGTGAGCGCGCTGGGACAGCTCTTGCGCTGCTGTTGGCAAGTGGCGGCATGGCGTTCGCAACCGTGCTCAACCTTGGCGGACTACCCGCGAGCGGCGAAGGTGGGCGACTGACCTATGGGCCGTTGGCGTGGCTCGCGCTGGCGATCGGCGTGTCATGTGCGCGTGCACGCGCCGGGACCGGCACTGCATGGGCGGCACGGATTCGCGTCGTTTCCCTTGCCGCTATCGTCGTTGCGTGCGGCGTTAGCGCGTGGACGTTGACAAACATCATGGGCTTGGCGCGGGGTGCGCAAGATAGCATGCGCCTGCTCGCGCGCGGGTTGCCGGAGTGGGCAGACACGCACGATGGACTGACTTTGCTGATCGTCCCCGAGCGTATCGGTCCCGTCGCGTTTGGGCGCAACGGCCAGGGAGGACTGGCGATGCCGCCGTTTCAATCCAGGCCGTTGCTGCATCGCGTCCTGCCGACGCTGCCGGCCGAGATTCCTACACGTTTCGGGCAACTCGCCGGCGGCCTTGCCACGCGCCTTGCCGAAGAATCGCCTTCACGAATTTCCGCCGATACGCTGCCTCGATTGCTCCAACCTGCCACGGCTCGCTGGCCGGAACACTACGCATGCTGGTCGCTGCAGCGTCAGCAGGCGCTAGAGATGACGCTCCCGCAACCGGTGAGCGAACATGCATGGTCCGGCGACCTGCTCGAAGCCGTACGCATGACCTGCGGAACCATGTCGTGACCGATGCGCTGGCTCGGTGCGCCTTCGCGACAACTAGCCGACGATCGACGACGGCAAGCATCCTCACGGTTCGCATTTAGCGCGCTTCCGTGACCAGCCGCCTGCGATCGATCTCGGTGCGTGTTCCTTTAGAGTTGATCACGACGGTGCGGACGTCGGCGGCACCGCGTGCGAGCGTTTGCGCGGGAAGCTCACCCGTAAAGCCTGCGTTCGCCGTGTTCGGATAAGCTGGGAAATACAGCGCCAGCGGCTCATTCCGTGCGCCCTGGTAGGGCAGCCCGTAGCGTGCGGAAAAGGTGGCGCCGCCATCGACCAGCAACTCGACACCTGCGACACCTTGCGGATCGATCGCCCAGCCGGACAATTCGACGTCGCCCAGCGGGACCTTATTCTGAACGGGGCGATCGACAACGCCGAACGCCATCGGGGTGACGACCATGGCATCACGCAACGGCGCCTGAGAAACCACCGCGGCGCCTATCGCAAGCAAGGCAAACATTGCCGCAGCAGCGATCGCACGTCCGGTCGCGACGCCGAAGACCGCAAGCAGCGGAGCAAAGAGCGCCGCAGCAAGCACTACAACGGTCGCATACAGTGCGACGCCGGCAAGCTGCGCGTGGCGCGCAAGCTCGACGTAGCCGTCGCCGAAGATCGACGTCATGATGGCGTACCAGGTGATGCCGGTCAGCGCATACAAAGTCAAAGCAAGCGGCGAGCACCGGCGGAACACGGCGCCTGCGACGCAAGCGACGGCGCTCGCAAGCAAGATCGCAGCCGAGGCCGCCAGCATCCGCAGGAATGCCGACAAGGGAAGCTCCGCGAGCACCGGGCCGATGCTGCTCGCGAGAGCGCCCGCTACGGTGCGCACCGAATCGCTGCCCGCGTATCGCAAACCCTCGACGCTGCCAAGATACCCCAGCCGCCAATCCTGCAATTGCGGAAGGGCACGGAACGCCGCGCGCAGCAGTGTTGCCGGCTCGGTCGCCACCAACTCGGCGAGGCTGCGTCTGTTCATCACTAGCGCTTCCGGGCACGTAGCCTCGAGCGCCTCCCCCATGGGCTGGTACCAGGTGGCGCCCACCGAGCGCAGACAGCGTTCCGGCAGGCCCAGCCGCCTCGCGGTCAGCGCCTCGTCTTTGGACGCGGGAAGGATCGCGCCCAGAACGACATCGGCGTTGTTCGCCTGGGCGATGGTCGGATGACGGCCGATCAGCTCCGCCTGCGCAAAGGCGATCGCGCCCACCACCGCGATCAGCAACAGCGCGCTGCGACGAGCGCGCGCCCACATCGAAATCACCAGCGGAAAGATGAGGAGCACCGGCAGCAAGAAGTGCTGCTGCCGCGACAGTCCGAGACCGATCAGGCTCATCGCCAACGCGGCGACCTGCGTCGACGCGGGCGGAATCGGTTTCGTCACGCGCGCACCGATGGCAACCAGCAGAACCACGCTCGCGTACGCGAAGAGGACCGCGGCGAATTCGGTGTACAGGGTGTTGAGCCACAGGGTCACGATCGGATCGCACAGGACGAGCGCAAATACGACAGCGTGGACCAGCGCAAAGGCCGGCCGCTGCCGCAACATGGCGCCGAGCGCGAATGCAACGACCACCAGCGCCGCCGCTTTGATGGCGCCGATGACGCGCAGGTCGACCGTTTCGCCCTCCGCCAGGGTCGCGGCGACCGGCGCCACGAAGAGGAGCTCACTGCTCCAGTAGCATTCGTCGGGACGGCGCTCGCCGCGCACGTAGCGCGCGATCGGCGCCTCGGGGTGCGCCTGCAGTCGCGCGGCCGGCGGCAGGTCGGGCCACAGGCCGACGCACGCCGAAATTCGGCGCATGTCGAATTGATTGGCGTAGCCCAGAAGCGGCGCGGCACCGACCACCGCGTACACCCGCCATGCACCGATGCCGATCAGAACGAACGCGAGCAAGGTTGCGTATCGTGTCCGCTCAGGCATGATGGCCGGGGTCGATGCGAAGCGCCGATGATCGATGATGCCGGAAGCGAGGTGCGGCTTTGAGCGGCGCGGCGTCTGGAATGAGATCCGATACGGGAACGATTATGCATTATTGGCGCTCGCTGAGGCCCCAGCAGTGGATAAAGAACACCTTCGTGTGGGCGGGGTTCCTGTTCGCGCATGCCTGGCATGATCCCTCGCTTGTGGCGCATGTCGCCGCGGCATTCGTCGCCTTCTGCCTCCTTGCGAGTGCAGTCTATATCGGCAACGACTGGATCGATCGCGACGCCGACCGCGCGCACCCGCTGAAGCGCGACCGGCCCATCGCCGCCGGCCGGCTCTCGCTCGCGGCATCGGCCTCGATGTCCATCGCACTCGCATTGGCGGCTTTTGCGCTGGCAACGTGGGTGAGCGTCGAGCTGGTCGCGATCCTGATTGCGTACCTGGTCCTGAATGCGGCGTACTCGTTAGGCCTCAAACGGATGGTGATCATCGACGTGATCTCGGTCTCGCTCGGCTTCCTGCTGCGCCTGCTCGCCGGCACGCTCGGCGTGGGCATCGCGCCGTCGCCTTGGCTCCTGATGTGCGGTCTGATGCTGACGCTGCTGCTGGGCTTCGGCAAGCGCCGCGCCGAGCTCGCGGCGGTTACGAACGATTCCGCGCGCGCCGTGCTCGCCGAATATTCTCCCGCATTGCTCGACCGGCTCATTACCGTATGCGTCGGCGGAACCCTGATCTCGTACAGCCTGTACACCATCAGCCCGCAAACGATCGCGTTGCATGGCAGCGCCAACCTCGTTTACACGGTACCGATCGTCACCTACGGGCTTTTTCGCTACCTGTATTTGCTCGACAGACAACGCGCCGCCGAAGATCCGAGCCGGCTCATGCTCACCGACCATCATTTGCAAGGCGCGGCGTTGGCGTGGCTAGCGGCGGTCGTCTGGGTGCTGACCCACGGAAGCTGATCGCTACGCAAGCATCGACTTCGGCGAGCTACGAGGCGATTCTCGCGCGAGGCGAGCGCTCAACCTTCGAGAAATGCGAAATCGACCTCCGGCTTGCGTCCGGAAACGAGATCCGCAATCGCCTTTCCGGATCCGCAGCTCATCGTCCAGCCGAGCGTTCCATGACCGGTATTGAGATACAGGTTTGGATAGCGGGTGCGGCCGATAATCGGAACGTTCGAGGGCGTCGCCGGCCGCAACCCGGTCCAATACTCGGGGTGTTTGGTATCGACGGCGTCGCCGAACCATTCGCTCGCGCGTCGGGTCAACGCCTCGCAACGCACCGGATTGAGTTCGAGGTTATAGCCGGACAGCTCCGCGGTCCCCGCCACCCGGAGACGATCGCCGAGGCGCGTAAAAACCATTTTCTTGGCGTCGTCGGTGACGCTCACGGTCGGCGCTGCCGCCGGGTCGACGATTCTGAGCGTCGCTGAATAGCCCTTTGCCGGGTAGACCAGCGCGCTTACGCCGATCGGCGCCAGCAGCTTTGGCGTGTAGCTCGAAAGGCACACGACGTAGGCGTCGGCAGCGAGCGCTTCCCTGCCGTGCTGCTCGTCGACTGTGTGGACGCCGCTGACCGCGCCTCCGGCGACCGCCAGCGCCTCGACCGTCATGCCGTAGCGAAAGCTGACTCCTCGCTCTATCGCGATTGCCGCGAGCGATTGCGTGAACTTTTTCGCGTCTCCGGTCTCGTCGCTCGCGGTGTAGGTACCTCCGGCGATCCAGTCCCGCCTTTCGGTGAGCGAAGGCTCGATCGCGATGCATTCCGCGGCCGTTTTCACTTCGCGCGCGATGCCGTATTGCCGCACCAGCGCCGCTGCCTCCGCTGCGGCATCGAAGCCCCCACGGTCGGTGTAGATCTGCAGGATGCCCCGCTGCAGATCGTCGTAACGGAGCCCGGTCGCGGCGCGCAGGTTCCGCAGCACCTCTCCCGAATACTTGCTGATGGCCAGTATCTGCAGCATGTTGCGGCGAGTCCGCGAAGGCAGGCACTCGATGAGGAACTGCAGGCCCCAGCGCCACTGTTGGAGGTCCAGCCGCGGGCGGAACAACAGCGGCGCGTCCGCCTGCGAGAGCCACTTGAGAATCTGGAACGGCGCCGCAGGGTTGGCCCAGGGCTCGATGTGCGAGACCGAGATCTGGCCACCGTTGGCGAACGACGTTTCCAGCGCCGCCGCGCTGTGGCGCTCGACGACGGTGACGTCGTGCCCATGTTCGCGAAGAAACCAGGCAGTCGTGGTTCCGATCACGCCCGCGCCGAGCACCAGAACCTTCACCTCGCGAAACCCTACGCGTATTCCGCGATGGGAATGCAGGCGCAAAACAGATTGCGATCGCCGTAAACGTTGTCGGCGCGGCCCACCGACGGCCAGATCTTGTTCGCTTTCAAGCTGGCCAGCGGATAGGCCGCCTGCTCGCGCGTGTAACCGTGCTTCCATTCCGTGGTCAGCAACGCTGCAGCGGTGTGCGGCGCATTCTTCAGCGGGTTATCGTCGCGGTCCATCCTTCCTTCTTCGATGGCGCGAATTTCCTCGCGGATCGCAAGCATGGCGTCGACGAAGCGGTCGAGCTCGACCTTGGATTCGCTCTCAGTTGGCTCGATCATCAGCGTTCCCGCGACGGGAAAGCTCATGGTCGGGGCGTGAAAACCATAGTCCATGAGGCGCTTTGCGACGTCCTCGACCGTGACCCCGCTCGTCTCCTTGAGCGGTCTCAAGTCGAGGACGCATTCGTGCGCGACCAGTCCATGTCTTCCCGTGTACAGGACCGGGAAATGCGATGAGAGCCGCCGCGCAAGGTAATTGGCTGCGAGGATTGCCGATTCGCTCGCCGCTCTCAAGCCGTCGCTGCCCATCATCGTGATATACATCCACGAGATCGGCAGGATGCTGGCGCTGCCATATGGCGCCGCGGACACCGGGCCGATATGCTCGTGCGCCGTTCCGGGCGCCTTATCCCGCCACCCCGGCAGCGCTCGATGCGCCGGCAGGAAACTCGCCAAGTGTGCGCCCACCGCGACCGGCCCGACGCCGGGCCCGCCACCACCGTGCGGAATGCAAAAAGTCTTGTGCAGATTGAGGTGTGAAACGTCGGCGCCGAACTTTCCCGGCGCGGCCAGGCCGACCAGCGCATTGAGATTCGCGCCGTCGACGTAGACCTGTCCTCCGTTGGCGTGCACGATGTCGCATAGCTGTTTGATCCCGACCTCGAACACGCCGTGGGTCGAAGGATAGGTGACCATGATCGCCGCGAGATCGGCGCGGTGAGCCTCGGCTTTGCTCCGCAGATCGCCCAGGTCGACGTTGCCGTTATCGTCGCACGCGACGACGACCACCTTCATACCCGCCATGTGCGCTGACGCCGGATTGGTGCCATGCGCCGAGGCAGGGATGAGGCACACGTTGCGTCGCGCCTGCCCCCGCGCGGCGTGATACGCCTTGATGATCAAGAGCCCCGCGTACTCGCCCTGCGAGCCGGCATTGGGCTGCAGCGAAACCGCCGCGTAGCCCGTCACCGCGCAAAGCATGCGCTCGAGGCGGTCGATCATTGCCCGATAACCGACGGTCTGGTTTTCCGGCGCAAACGGATGCAGGTGCGCGAACTCCGGCCAGGTCACCGGCATCATCTCGCTGGCCGCGTTGAGCTTCATGGTGCAGGACCCGAGCGGGATCATCGAGCGATCGAGCGCAACATCCTTGTCCGCGAGGCGCCGCAGGTAGCGCATCATCTCGGTTTCCGAGTGATAGCGATTGAAGGTCGGGTGGGTGAGAAAAGCCGAGATGCGCTCGAGGCCCGCCGGCAGCGCATCGTCGATCGTCGCTTCGAGCGTCTGGAAATCCGGCAACACCGCACCTTGCGGCGCAAATATCGTCCACAACAGCTTGACGTCGTCGCGCGTGGTCGTCTCGTCGAGCGAGACCCCGAGACGCGCTTCATCGACCCGGCGCAGATTCGCGCCGTGGGCCACGGCCTTCTCGCGAATGGCGGCAGTCCGGTCTTCCGTAGCAATCGTCAGCGTGTCAAAGAACGTCGGATTGACTACCGCAAGGCCGAGCCGCTTAAGCCCCGCATTGAGCACCCCCGTCAGGCGATGAACGCGACGGGCGATGATCGAGAGCCCCTGCGGCCCGTGATAGACGGCGTACATGCTCGCCAGCACCGCGAGCAGCACCTGCGCCGTGCAGATATTCGAGGTCGCCTTTTCGCGACGAATGTGCTGTTCGCGCGTTTGCAACGCGAGCCGAAAAGCGCTCTGGCCGTTGGCATCGACCGTTACTCCGACCAGCCGGCCCGGCAGGTTGCGCTTGAATTCGTCGCGGGTGGCGAGGAATGCCGCGTGCGGACCGCCGAAACCCATCGGCACGCCGAAGCGCTGGCTCGATCCCACGACGACATCGGCACCCCATTCGCCAGGTGGCGTCAACAGCGTCAGGGCCAGCAAGTCGGCTGCGGCGATCACCAGCGCACCCCGGGCGTGGATGGCTTCGGTGAGCGCGCGATAGTCGCGCACGTCGCCATTGGCGCCAGGGTACTGTAGCAGCGCGGCAAAGCAATCGGCGTTTGCCGCCGCCATGGCGGGACCCACCTCAAGCCTGATATCGAGCGGCTGCGCGCGGGTTCTGATCACGTCGATGGTCTGCGGCAGCACATCATCCGCGACGTAGATCGACATGCTCTTGCTCTTGCCGGCGCGCTGGCAAAGTGTCATCGCCTCCGCCGCCGCGGTCGCTTCGTCGAGCAGCGACGCATTCGCGATCGACATCCCGCTCAAGTCGCAGACCATGGTTTGAAAGTTGAGCAAGGCTTCAAGGCGGCCTTGCGAAATTTCCGGCTGGTACGGTGTGTATGCGGTGTACCACGCGGGATTCTGGAAAACGTTGCGCAGGATCACGCAGGGAGTGTAGGTGCCGTAATAGCCCTGGCCGATGAAGGATTTGAGCACAAGATTCTTCGCCGCAAGCTGCCTGAGCTCATGCAGCGCCTCTTCCTCGCCCTTGGCCGGTGCGAGCGCCAACGGCGCGCTTTGACGGATCGATGCCGGCACGACGGCGTCGATCAAGGCCGCGCGCGTGGGGTAGCCGAGCACCCCGAGCATCTCTGCCTGCTCTTCGTCGCTGGTGCCGATGTGGCGGTCGACGAAACCGCGATGCTGCTCGAGCGCGGTCAACGAGATTCGGGTCGACGCCGCGGCGCCCTCGGATTCAGCTAATTTCATCACCGTCTCATTCCTCGCCGATGGCCGAGGTATAAGCCGCCGCATCGAGCAAGGATGCGACATCGGCAACGTTCGCCGGCTTCATCTTGTACAGCCAATGCCCGTATGCATCGGCGTTGATCAACTCCGGCGACGCAACGACCTGCTCGTTGATCGCAACGATTTCACCGCTGACTGGCGCGTAGATGTCGGAGGCGGCCTTCACCGATTCGACCACCGCGCATGCCTCGCCGACTTTGACTTTACGGCCGACGGCCGGCAGCTCGATGAACACGAGATCGCCGAGGGCCTCCTGCGCGTGATCGGTGATGCCGATCGTCAATGTGCCATCCGATTCGCTGCGTATCCATTCGTGGCTGGCGGTGTATTTGAGATTGGTGGGAACGTTCATAGCGGTTTCTCCTTGATTCACGCGAGTAGGCTCTTACCATGGCGCACGAACGGTGGTTTCACGACGCGAGCGGCAAGCGACTTGCCGCGGACTTCCACTTGCACACCTTCGCCAGCGACTATATCGGCGGGCAGCCTGGCAAGCGCAATCGAGCGCCCTAGCGTCGGCGAGAATGTTCCGCTGGTGATTTCGCCGTCGCCGGCTCGGGTCACCACCTTTTGATGGGCGCGCAGCACCCCGCCTTTATCCTCAAGGAGCAAGCCGGTCAATTGCCGCCCGGGCGCTCGCGCCAGGAGCGCGGCCTTGCCGACGAAGTCACGCGCGCTCGCCAGATCGACCGTCCACGCGAGACCCGATTCCAGCGGATTGACCGTCTCGTCCATGTCCTGTCCGTAAAGGTTCATTCCCGCTTCCAGCCGCAAGGTGTCGCGCGCGCCCAGGCCGCATGGCTTGACACCCGCGGCGGCCAGCGCATGCCAGAACTCGACCGCGCGCGGCGCCGGCAACATTACTTCGAAGCCGTCTTCGCCCGTGTACCCGGTGCGGGCGATGAAATACTCGCCGACCTCCGCGGCCATGAATGGCTTCAGCGGCTCGGTCGCCGCTTTGGCCTCAGGGTTCCGATGTTGCAGCACCGCCCAAACGCGTTCGCGGGCACGCGGTCCTTGCACCGCGATCATCGCCAGGTCCCGCCGCGGCGTGAGCTCGAGATTCGCTCCGCGCTCGTCGATCAGCGAACGAAGCCACGCGACGTCCTTGTCGGCGGTGCTGGCGTTGACAACGATGCGAAACCGGTTTTCGCTCTGGAAATAGACAATCAGGTCGTCAAGCACGCCGCCATCGGGCTTGAGCAGGCACGAATACAGCGCCTTGCCGGCGACCGTCAGCTTGTCGACGTTGTTGGCGAGCGCGTAGCGCAAAAAATCGCGCACACCCTGATGGGCGTTCTTATTTGCCTCCTTTGGGCTGGCTGTCGCGACGTCGACCGGGAGCATGTGCGAGACATCGAACATGCCCGCATCGCGGCGCACGGCAAGGTGTTCCTCGATTTGGGAGCCATAGGTCACCGGCATGTCCCAGCCGCCGAAATCAACCATCTTTGCGCCGGCGGCGCGGTGCACGGTGTTGAGCGGAGTCTGCTTCAGCAAGACATCTCCCAGGCGACAAGAAAGGGCGAAGCCAGTTCGCGAGCTTCGCCCCGTCTGTCCTTTTACCTGAGAGATTGCGGCGGGCATCGAGGACGATGCAGCACCGGTGCCCCTTCGGTGGGCTGATCGACTTCTCGCCGATCAGCCGCTCTCCAGATGGTCGTTACGGCCCGCGCAGTCCTTTTTGCCTGAGCGATTGCGGGAGTTACGCCTTCGGCGGCAGCCTCATATACACCGAGACCGCACTCTCCTGCACGGGAGCGCCAAGCTTACCGATGCAGCTAGCCCTTGTCAAAACGGAACCCTGAGCAATGCTGCATGTCGCTGTCGCAGTCGTTGTTTGCGCCGCCTTTCGCGAACGAGACTGCTGACGGGACTGTGCGGCAATCGCGAATGCGCAGCGCTTCTTGAACGTGGCCGACAGCCAACTACTTTTGAACGCAAATGCGCGCGCCAGCGCGATGAGGCTCTCGGCAAAGTTATTTGGCAGAGTTTCTCCGTTAGCCTTCAATCGCTGCTTCGAGCGCTGCGAGGGAGTGAATCGGCGGCAGGCATGTCGTGCCGCGGCAGACCCACGCAGTCGCGGATCCTTGACCTGCGAGCGCCTCGTGCGGCTTGGAAAGCGCGCCAGGCAACGACGCCTGGGCCGACAAATCGAGCGTTTGAACGGCCGGCCGATAGCCGCGTTCCACCGCGCGTTGCCAAGCCGCGCAAGTGGCGGCGTCGCCGCGAAGCAATACGGTCGTCGGCGGCGTGGTGTATCCATCGAGCGCGACCAGCAGCGACGCGAAACCGGTCGGCTCGTTCTCGAGCTCGCTGGCAAAGGCTCGCACCGTCCGCTCCGCAGCGTCGAGATAACGGGGCTCCGAGAGCCAGTGACCCAGCGTCGTCAGCGCCTGTGCCGCGATACCGTTGCCCGCGGGCGTCGCGTTGTCGTGACCGGGCTTGGGCCGGTGTATGAGCGCTTCGTGATCGTGGCTGGTGAAGAAGAATCCGCCGCCGGCCGGATCCTCGAATCGCGCGAGCAAGGAATCGGCGAGCTCGGTCGCCCAATCGAGATCGCGTCGCTGGAACGAGCTTTGCATCAGCTCGATCAGCGCGGCCAGCATGAACGCGTGATCGTCGAGGTAGGCGTTGAGGTGCGCTCGGCCGTCCTTGTAGGTCGCCAGCAGTTTGCCGTCGCGCCACATCGTGGCGCGGATGAAATCGGCGGCCTCTTGAGCTGCGGCAAGCCATGCCGGGTGATCGAGAATGCGCGCGGCCCGGGCAAGTGCCGCGATCATCAGCGCATTCCACGAGGTGAGTAGCTTGTCGTCGCGGCCGGGCCGCACGCGAAGAGCCCGTGCCGCGAGCAGCTTGGCGCGGGCGTGGTCGATGCGAGCCTCGACGTCGGGCAGCGCCAGCGACAGCGTGCGGGCAACGTCGGCGAGTGGGGCGACGACGCGAAGGTGCCAGGTTTCGTGCTCGAAATTCGGCGGCTCGCCGAGACCCCAATGCGCGGCCGCGACGACGTATTCGTCGGCATCGAGCAAGGCGCGGACCTCGTCCGGTGTCCAGACGTAAAACTTTCCCTCCTCGTGCTCGCTGTCGGCGTCCAGGCTCGAATAGAAACCTTTTTCCGGTGAGCGCATCTCCTCGAGGAGCCAGCTGACGATGCCCCTCGCCGTGCGGGCGAAGCCCTCTGCCCCCGTTGCCCGCCACGCGTCGGCGTAGAGCGCGAGCAGCGCCGCGTTGTCGTAGAGCATCTTTTCGAAATGCGGGATGGTCCACTCTGCGTCGACGCTGTAGCGGCAGAAGCCGCCGGCCAACTGGTCGCAGATCCCGCCATCGGCCATGCGCGCGAGCGAGACTTCGACGATCTCGCGCGAGCGCGCATCGTTTTGCAGCGCGTAGTGGCGCAGACATAGGTCGAGCTCGGTTGCATGTGGAAATTTCGGCGCAGCGCCAAAGCCGCCGTGCACCGGGTCGAACGATCTCGACAGCGCCGAGATCGCGCGTTCCGTGGCGTTCGCCGGCAAGTCCGCCGCTGCGTCCGGCGGATCGGGATTGGTCATTCGAAGCGCTGAGATAAGCCGTGCATTCTGTTCCGCGATGGCACTCCCTTGCTCGCGATACGCGCTGGCGATCCGCGGCAAGAGATCCGCGAAGCCGATCAGCCCATAGCGAGACGTCTTCGGAAAATAGGTTCCCCCAAAGAACGGCTCCTGGTCGGGCGTCAGGAACATCGTAAGCGGCCAGCCTCCACTTCGCCGGGTAAGCATGGCATGGGCGGACTGATAGATCTGGTCGAGGTCGGGCCGCTCCTCGCGATCGACCTTGACGTTGACGAACAGGCCATTCATCAATCCGGCGACCGCGGGGTCCTCGAATGACTCGTGTGCCATGACATGGCACCAGTGGCACGCCGAGTAGCCGATCGACAGTAATATCGGCCGATTCTCGCGCTTGGCGCGCGCCAGGGCTTCATCACCCCAGGGGTACCAGTCGACGGGATTCGCGGCGTGCTGCCGCAGATACGGACTCGTCTCGCCCGCAAGTCGATTCATGCGACCGGCAACTGCTACCGCGGCACTTCCTCGAACCCCGCGCGTTCGAAGTCGGCGCCGCGCTGGATGAGCCGCGTCAGTCGAAGCCTGCGCTCGGGTCCTGAGGCGAGCGAGCGCAGGACGCGTCCGGCGCTGAACGTGCGCGGAGGCACGATCACGCACGCTTTTTCGTCCGGCGTCGCGGCCAGTGTGAGCGCAGGCGCGGGCGTCTCTTCGACGAGCATCGTCGTCAATGCCCGGACGGCAATTGCGCTCGCCGAACCCGGCCAAAGCTTCAAGGAGATCGCCAGCTCGCCGTGATTATCGAGCGCAACACGGGTGACGTGACCGCAGCGGATGCGATCGTCGCCGCGCAACACGACCAGCTGGTCGAGATGCCAGCGGTGAGGGCCGATTCCGACACGGTGCAAGGTGGCCGCCGTCCAGTCGTAATTCCCCTCCCACGTTTCCCACGCCCAGATCTTCTCGGCTTCTTCCTTGTTGCGATCGTAGTCGGTCAAGGCGCCAAGCGTGGCGAGATGCTGCGTGCCTTGGTAGGACAGCCGCCCCAGCAGATCCGCGCTGTTGAATGTGCGTCCGCTGATGCGGAAATACGCTGCTCCCAGGCCGCCGACGCAAAGCTCGACGCTGGCAGGCGTGTCGGCGTCCGTGCGTCGTGCCGGCGGCGCGTACCAGCGCGAATCGAGATAGGTCAAAAGCGCCGTGCACGCTTCGACGGCCGCGTCGTGGCCCAACTGCAGCTCCGCCGGATTTGCTCCGCTTGCCAGCCGCTTGAGCCGACCACGGACGCTGGTGATGAGCTTGGCCGGATAGCCGTAGCGCGTTGCCTCGCCTGCGTTGCGCGGGCCCGCCGCCATCAGTACCGCGCCGATGGATGCCTCCAGATCGATCACGATCAGAGGACCCTCGGTCTCGCGCTGCTGCGCGTAGGGGAACACCTTGCGCGCCCACATCGACAGCCATCGGTCGGTCAACTCGATCTGTCGCACCGTCATTGCGCACGGTTCGGCAAGATCCAGCAACAGCGCGTGACAGTAGGTGGAGTAGCACGAGACGCCGACTGCGTTTGGCATCAGCTCATCGGACACCGCCGTGCCGGTACAATCGAGAATCTCCGCGAGTCGGTAGTAGGCATGCAGCTCTTGCCATACTGCCGGCGCGGGAAGACGGCGCGCGAGTCCATGCACAAGCATCAACTGCTTGCCGACCCAGAGTCCGCGCTGAAGCACCTTTGCCTTCACGCCCTGGAGATCGGGGTCGCCTTCGAGCAGCGGTTTGAGGCAGGCCGAGTATTGACTCCACAGCGCGTGCCATAGAACCAGTGCTTGTTCCGCCGCCTCATTTTCGCGTTCCGCGGCCGGCTGGGGCTTGCCCGCATAGCGCCGTGCAAGCTCGGTATGCAGGAATGCGACCGGCTCGCGCATGATTTCGGCTATGCGCGCCCGCTCGCGCGGGGCAAAGTCGACCTCTGCCAGGCGCTTCAGCTGGCCAAGGATGGTTTGGTAATAACGGGGGATATTGGTGAGAGGTATCGCCCGCAGCCAGGCCGTGCAACCGTCGGCGTCGGCAAAGGCCAACGTACCCGGACTCGGCTGTGTCTGCGTCTGGGTGAGTGTGAATTCGTTGGTCACCGTTTCCCCGCGAAGGGTGCCGATCTGACACTGCGGGCGCCGCCGCGTTCCAACGAGTTCGCGCCACGCGGTGCGTTTTGGCCTCGCAGGGCCTTCCGGAGGGGCCGGACCTGCACGCGACCGCACCGGAATCGGTTGCGCCATGGAGCCGGCGCACGTTCGATTCGATCCTTATTTATAGCATAAGTCGGCCATGAGCCGTTTGCCCGGCCGGCGTCTTGTAGCGTCCGCCTGTGACGCCCGTGAATATTCTGCATTTGTAGTAAGCAATGTGCACGTGCCTAGCGCCCCGGGCCGTGTGCATGATCGCACCCATGAGCACGGCTGACGGGCTCAGCAGTCGGATGAAAGAAGATCATGGACAAGAGCCTCGAGAAACGCACCCAGAGTGACTTCCAAGTTGCATCGGCAGCGCCGCGCAGCGTGGCGCAACGGGCCCCGAGCGTTGCTGGATCGCCGGCATGGGTTCTTGCGCACGGTCGCGAGCATTCCGGTCTCCGCTTTCCTCCAACCCGCGCTGCGCGAGCCTCGCGCGGTCGCGGGGTCTTTTTGGAGGAGGCCGACGAGGTCAAGGGCACGGGTCGGGCGCGCTGGATCGAAGTCCCGGTCGCAATCGTGGCGCTGGCCGTTGCAGCTTTCGCCCTCGCGGTGTGCTTCAACGCCCCGTCGATCGTCGCCGGCGCCACGCTGGGTACCAATCCCGGCCCCGCGATCGTCGCGGCGGCATCGGTCGCCCCACCCTTCGTCCTGCCGGCGAATTCGCGCTAGGAAACGCCTGCAACAAGACGCGCTCGATGCCGCCGTTGTTCGCGGCATCGACATAACTAGGCAGCGAAGTCCCGCCGACTACTGCCGGGGTGTACGGATGTTGTCCGGTGGCGCGGCCTCGAAGTTGCTGCGGAACGGATTGATGTCGATGCCGCCACGGCGCATGAAGCGCGCATAGACGCTGAGCCTTTCCGGTCGACAGCGATTTGCGATGTCGACGAATATTCGTTCCACGCAGGCTTCGTGAAACGCGGCGTGTCGGCGGTAGGAGACCAAATAGCGCAACAAGCCGGCGCGGTCGATGCGTTGACCGCGATAACGAATGAAGACGTCGGCGTAATCTGGCTGGCCGGTCACCGGACACGTCGATCGAAAGAGCGACGAGCGGAGCGACTCATCGACGGATGCTCCGGCATGCGCCAGCAGCTCGGGATCGGGATGCGAAGCGTCGATGGTCACGTCAGTTTCATCGATGGACTCGATTGCGGTTGGAACTACGCGCAACGAAAGCGTTGTCTCGAAGTTCGCGCTCGGCCTCAGTGCAACCGCAACCTCGTCGCCGCACACGCGGCTCAAATCGGTTGCGATGCGCTCGCCAAGCGCCGCGCCGGACGCGATCGGTTCCTGCGCAAACGACCCGAGATAAAGCTTGAGCGACTTGGATTCGACCATCGCCGGCGACTCGACCCTGACCCGGAATTCTCCGATCGCAAGGCGCGGTCGGCCGCGCAAATCGAGCCACGTTATTTCGTACGCATTCCAGACGTCCCATCCGGAGAAGGGCAGGTTCCCTTCAATGCCCAGCACCGCGCGCTCCGGCGCTCGGGAAACGGCAAACAGCAGCGAGGCATCGTAGCGGTCGGGATACTCGGTCGCCTTGCCAAGGGGTGATCCGTCAAAGCTCGTCATGGTGCGTTCAAGAGTTCTTACAATAGAGCCGCCAGCCGCAGCGACAAAAGACGGGTCCGGCCGCCTTCACGCACGGTCCAGACGCCGATAGCTTATCGCCTCCGCGACATGGCTCGCGGACAATGCCTCCGCCGCGGCAAGATCGGCGATGGTGCGCGCAACCTTGAGGATCCGATGATAGGCCCGCGCCGAGAGCGATAGCCGGACAAACGCCTGCTTGAGCAGCGCTTCGCTTTCCGCGTCGAGCGCGCACCACCGCTCCAGTTCGCGGGTTTGCAGCAAGCTGTTCGACTTGCCCTGCCGCGCACGCTGGCGCGCCGCGGCCCGTGCGACGCGCTCGCGAACGGCCGCCGAGGGCTCTCCGTCGCCGCCGCCGCCGTACCGCGCCGGCAGCGCGTCGGCCGGCAGCGACGGCACCTCGATCTGCAAATCGATTCTGTCCAGCAACGGCCCGGAGATACGTGCCCGATAGCGCGCGATCTGATCCGGGCTGCAGCGGCATTTGCCGCTCGGATGGCCTAGGTAGCCGCAGGGGCATGGATTCATCGCTGCGACGAACTGAAATCTTGCCGGAAAGCTAGCCTGCCGCGCCGCCCGCGAGATATGAATCTTCCCCGACTCGAGCGGCTCGCGCAGCACCTCGAGCACTTTGCGATCCCACTCGGGAAGCTCGTCGAGAAACAACACTCCGTGATGCGCGAGCGAGATTTCGCCAGGCCGCGGATCGCTTCCGCCGCCAACCAGCGCCACCGCGGACGCCGTGTGATGCGGCGCCCGATAGGGACGACGCCCCCAGTCTTCGTGCCGAAAGCGTCCGGTCAGCGACTGTATGGCGGCCGACTCGAGCGCCTCGTCTTCGGACAGCGGTGGCAGCAGCCCCGGAAGCCGCTGTGCAAGCATCGATTTCCCGGTTCCCGGCGGCCCCAGCATCAACAGACTGTGCCCGCCTGCGGCCGCGACCTCCAACGCGCGCTTCGCATGAGCCTGTCCGCGTACATCGACAAGATCGGGAGCATCCCCGTCGGGACAGACCGAGGCGCGCGGCCCGCATCGCGGCAGCGTCTCGCGTCCGCAGAGATGCGCGCAGACCTCGAGCAGGCTTCTCGCCGGGTGCACGATGGCATCGCGAACCAGCGCGGCTTCCAGAGCACTCGATTCGGGCAACACGAACGCGCGACCGTCGCGATGCGCTTTCAGGGTCATCGCCAGCGCGCCGCGAATCGGCCGGAGATCGCCGGTCAATGCCAGCTCGCCCGCGAACTCGTATCGCCCGAGCGAATCCGCTGGAATCTGTCCGGTGGCGGCGAGGATACCCAGCGCGATGGGCAGGTCGAAGCGGCCGGATTCCTTCGGCAAATCGGCGGGCGCGAGATTAACGGTGATCTTGCGCGCCGGAAAGTCGAATCGTGCGTTTTGCAAGGCCGCCCGGACCCGATCGCGACTTTCCTTCACTTCGGTCTCGGGCAGTCCCACCAGGTTGAAGGCCGGTAGCCCGCCGGCAAGGTGAACTTCTACTTCGACCGGTGGCGCGTCGAATCCCGAGAGCGCACGGCTGTGCAGGACGGCAAGGGGCATGCATACGCTTTCGCACCGCGCGAGTCGATCAGGAGCGATCGGCCTTCGCGCCGATCACTTTGCCGCGGTCTTGGCGCGGGCTTCGAGCGACGCGAGGCGCTCCTCGAGTGCGTCCAGTTTCTCGCGGGCCCGCGCGAGGAGCGCGACCTGGATATCAAATTCCTCGCGGCTCACCAGATCGAGCCGGCCGAGCGCGCCACGCAACAAAACCCGGACGTTCTTTTCCACGTCGCGAACCGGGCTCGCAGCCATCGCCGCCGCCACACGCGCACTGATATCGTCGAAAACCTTCGCTCCGATCATGGCTCAAGCCCCTTTGACATTGCACGCGGCGAGTCTAGCAAAATCAGGCGCCGTGCTGCGCCGCAGCGCGGTCTAGACCGTCGCCCGCCCCGTTTAGGCACAGCAGCGTAAAGCAGCGCACTGTTGTGGTGCGATTGAACGGTGCAGCGAAATAGAAAAGCTCGGTCCGATTCCATCCAAGTCATTGAAAATTAATGAAGTTGCTGCTTGGCACAGCTTGTGCTGACATGAATATGCACGATTCTTTGCAATCAGCCAATGGGAGTTTTTCATGCGCTTCAAAATCCGTGCACTCGCCGCACTCTTTGTTCTTCTATCTGCGTTCGGCGTCTCGAGCACTCAGGCACAAACGCCCGCGGCAGCAGATGCCAAACCCGCCGAGCCCGCCAAACCTGCCGAGCCTTATACGATCACCGGCAACTTCGGCATCTATAGCCAATACATTTTCCGCGGCCTGACACAGACCGATCAAAAGCCCGCTTTCCAGGGTGGCTTCGATTTCGCTCACACCAGCGGCTTTTACCTTGGCACATGGGGCTCCAACATCAGCTGGCTTCATGACTCGGGCGTCTGCAATCACGGATGCAGCCTGGAGTGGGACCTGTACGGCGGCTACAAGTACGCGTTCAACGACGACTGGGGCATCGACCTCGGCGTGCTCTATTACTACTACCCGGGAAGCTATGTTTCCGGAGCCACCAAGCCGAACACGACGGAGCTCTATGTCGCCGGCTCGTGGAAATGGGCATCGCTCAAGTACTCGCACAGCGTCGACAACACCTTCGGAATCCCCGATTCGAAGAACAGCTGGTATCTCGATTTATCGGCGAACTACCCGATCAATGATCAGTGGACGCTCAACGCCCACGTCGGGCGGCAGGAATACAAGGGAAGCAACGGCGGATTCAACAACGGCGACTTCCTGAACTACACCGACTGGAAGGTCGGTGTGACATGGCTCGTCGCCGGGTACAACGTTGGCGCGTACTACAGCGACACCAACGCCAGGGACTCCGGCTACACCATTGCCGGCAAAAATATCGGCAAATCCACGGGGACCGTATTCATTCAGAAGACGTTCTGATCGCCGCGTCAGAGACGGCGAGATCACGCACTCATCGAGGGGCGAAAAAATGAAATTGGTAACCGCAGTTATCAAGCCGTTCAAGTTGGACGAGGTCCGGGAGGCCCTTTCCGCCATCGGCGTTCAGGGCATCACGGTGACCGAGGTCAAGGGCTTCGGACGTCAGAAGGGCCACACCGAGCTGTACCGTGGCGCGGAGTACGTCGTCGACTTTCTTCCCAAGGTAAAAATCGAAGCCGCGATCAAGAGCGACATGCTCGATCGCGTCATCGAAGCGATCGAGAAGGCCGCGAACACCGGCAAGATCGGTGACGGGAAAATCTTCATTTTCGAGCTTGAACAAGTCGTGCGCATCCGGACCGGTGAGACCGGTGCCGATGCGCTCTAAGGGGAATCCCATGAAGCAATTGTTCGCGTTGATCGCCTCGTTTGGCATCCTGATCGGCGCTCTTGGCGTGTCCACGACCGTTGTCGCGCAGGACAAAGACAAGGCTGCTGCGCCCGCCGCGACGGCCCCTGCACCTGCGGCCGCACCTGCACCTGCACCGGCACCTGCCGCGGCAGCCCCCGCAGCGGATTCGAAGGCGGAGCCACCCAAGGCGGACGCAGCTGCTGCGCCCGCGGCCGCGCCGCCTGCCCCGACAACGCCGCAAATAATCGGCGTCGACAAGATCAACAGCGGCGACACGGCATGGATGCTTGCCTCAACGGCGCTGGTGTTGCTGATGACGATCCCCGGGCTCGCGCTGTTCTACGGCGGGATGGTGCGCAAGAAGAACGTGCTCGCGACGCTGATGCAGAGCTTCGCGATCACTTGCCTGGTGACGGTGCTCTGGGTAATCGCGGGTTACAGCATCGCGTTTATGCCCGGGGGCTCGTTCATGGGCAGCCTCGATCGACTCTTCCTCAACGGCATGTTGTTCCAGAAGGACGCGGGGAAGATCAGCGTGTCGCATCTGGGGCTTACGATTCCGGAGTCCGTCTACATGACGTTCCAGATGACGTTTGCGATCATCACCCCGGCGCTGATTGCGGGCGCATTCGCCGACCGGATGAAATTCTCGGCGATGCTGTGGTTTATTGGATTGTGGTCGATCTTTATCTATTCGCCTATCGCGCACATGATGTGGGAGCCGTCCGGTTATTGGGCAGCGAAAGGTGTGCTCGATTTCGCCGGCGGCACAGTCGTGCATATCAACGCCGGTATTGCGGGCCTGGTCTGCGCTCTAGTGCTCGGCAAGCGGATCGGCTACGGCAAGGAGTCGATGGCGCCGCACAACCTCACGCTGACTCTGATGGGCGCCTCACTGTTGTGGGTGGGTTGGTTCGGTTTCAACGCGGGTTCCGCGGTTGCCGCCGACGGCCGCGCCGGCATGGCGATGGTCGTGACTCAGCTCGCCACCGCCGTCGCCGCGCTGGCCTGGATGTTCACGGAGTGGATGGCCAAGGGCAAACCCTCCGTGCTCGGGATCGCCTCGGGCGCAGTTGCCGGCTTGGTTGCGATCACGCCGGCGTCGGGTTTCGTCGGCGTTACCGGCGCATTCGTCATCGGCATCGCCGCAGGCGTGCTCTGCTTCTTCGCGGCAACCACTGTCAAGAAGGCCTTCGGCTACGATGATTCGCTCGACGCGTTCGGCGTGCACTGCATCGGCGGTATCGTCGGCGCACTGCTCACCGGTGTGTTCAATGTCAAGGACATCAGCGGCGCGGACGCCGACTTCCTTGTTCAGCTCGGAGCGGTTTGCACGACCTTGGTGTACACGGGAGTCGGTAGCTTCATTCTTCTCAAGATCATCGACATGGTTGTCGGCCTGCGCGTTTCCGAAGAAGAGGAGCGCGAGGGTCTCGACATAAGTCTTCACGGCGAGCGGGTGGAGTAGGCAAGGCGACTTACGCTCGAGTTTCTCCTCAGTGGCTTTTCGGGGCGCCTGCAAGCGCCCCGTTTTTTTTGACTGTCTGCCGCGAAGCCGCACCGGCCGCGGCCGGACAGCTACAATCGTTGTCCACGCGCCTCGACCATGATCGCGCTCCCCCTTCCAGAACTTCGCTGCGGTGCATTTTTTCAATCACGGGACGCATCATCGCGGGCAGTTGACGACGCTGATGAAGCAGGCCGGCGTCGATCCCGGCGTACCCGACTTGCCGTGGTTGCCGGAGATCGTCCGGATTACCGGCTGAGTCCCTCTGTCTACTTGGCGCTTTTCGGCGCCTTGCCCGGCGGCCCGCCTTTTTTTGCGCGCGGATGCGCCTCGTCGTAAACCTTCGCCAGGTATTGGAAGTCCAGGTGCGTGTACACCTGTGTGCTGGCAATACTGGCGTGTCCAAGCAATTCCTGCACCGCGCGCAGGTCCCCCGAGGATTGCAGCAAATGCGACGCGAATGAGTGGCGCAGCATGTGCGGATGCACGTGGCGCTTCAACCCCCGCTTGACCGCCCAGGCCGCCAGACGCTGCTGGATCGCGCGCGGCCCGAGGCGCCGACCGGTGCGGCTTAAGAAAAGCGCCTCCGCATCGCGAACGGGGAGCGAAACGCGCCTCGCAATCCACGCTTCCAGGGCAGCGCGCGCCGGGGTGCCGACCGGTACGATGCGCTCTTTCGATCCCTTGCCCCAGACGCGCACTTCTCCCGAGACCAGATCGAGCATCGAAAGATTCATGCCAGAAAGCTCGGCAACACGCAGACCCGAGGAATACGCGAGCTCGAGCAAGGCCCGATCGCGTAAGGCAAGCGTGTCGTCGCCCTCGATCGCCACCAGTTGCACCGCCTCATCGGGCGAAAGCGCGGACGGAAGGCGGCGCTGCGCTTTGGGCGCTTTGAGCCCGCCGCAAGGATCGTTCTTGAAAGCAGGGTCGCGATCCATCGCAAAACGAAAAAATGCCCTCCAACCGGAGAGCATTCGAGCAAGGCTTCTCCCGGAGATGCCGCGACCGTGCAGCGTGGCGAGAAACCGCCGCAAGTCCGCGGACGATAAGCGGGCAAGCGGCGCTTCTCCGGCGAGCGCCTTGAGCGTCGCGGTGTCGCGCAGATACGCGTCGCGCGTGTGCGCCGGCTTGGTCGCGAGATAACGCTCATAGGCGTCGAGCAGCGTCGCGTTCACGCGCGCCGGAGCGTTCATCCGCGCCTTCGCGAAGCGGACATCGACTTCAAGCTTGCGGCAGAAAACGGGCGGTGGCGACGCTTGCGACTTCGGATAGCCGAGTCAGATACATCGTTCCCATCCCGACATCGAACCGTGCCGGATCATCCGCGCCGAGGGCTAGCAATCCAAACGTTTGATGTGTGCGCAGCGGCAGGAACGCGAAAGACGTCGAAGATGGCGCGCCGTCGAACCAATCCCGCGATTCGAAAGGCGCCTGTGCTCCGCAAAACGGTCCGTCCAGCGCGGCCGCATAATCACGCAGTTCCTGGCTGGTCGCCGCGAGCTCCGGAAGGTAGGACTGTTCCGGGACCTTGCCCCACAAGCGCAGCGCGACGTGCAGGATGTGGAAATCATCCTGCAGGCTTTGATAGAGAACACCCAAGGTCGTTTCGAGGTCCGTGGCGGTAAAAAGCGCCAGCGTCGAGCGGTGCAGCTTTTCGCTGATGCTGTCGTTCTCACCGCCGAACTGTATCAATTCCCGCAGCTTGGATTCGAGCTGACCGTTCTTCTCGCGCAAGCTTACGATCTGACGCTCGGCGATCGGGATCGCGTGGCCGCCGTGCGGATGCGGAACATAAATTTCGGCCAGGAGGTCGGCGTACTCCGCGAAGAACTCCGGGTGCTGCTGGAGATAATCGGCGACGTCGTTCGCGTTCATCGGCGTTCCCTTCTCTGATGCGATCATCGGTCGCTCACTCATTTGTCACCCAGCTCAGGTATCACCCGCACACTTGTCGTCGGCTACCAGCCATTCGCCCTCGAAAACGGTTGCCGCCGGCCCGGTCATGAATACCGGCGATCCTCCGCCACGCCATGCGATCATCAACGCTCCGCCGTGGGTTGCGACGCGCACCGGCGAATCGAGCAGCCCGAGCCGGATGCCGCTAACGACGGCTGCGCATGCGCCGGTGCCGCATGCGAGCGTCTCACCCGCGCCTCGTTCCCACACCCGTAGGCGAATGTTAGCGCGATCGACGACCTGCATGTAGCCCGCGTTGACGCCGTTCGGAAAACGGGGGTGGCGCTCGATGCGCGGTCCCTCTGTCAAAACCGGCGCGTCGTCGATGTTGTCGACGATCTGGACCGCGTGCGGATTACCCATCGACACAACGCTGACCGAGACGAAAGCGCCGTCGAGCTCCAGCGGCTGAACGACGGCGCTGCTTCCTCCCGTAAACGGAATTTCCCCGGACGCGAAACGAGGGATGCCCATGTCGACCGAGACCTGGCCGTCGTCTTCCAATCGCGGCTCGATGATGCCGCCCTTCGTCTCGACCCGAATCACGCGCTTCACAGTCAACCCGCGATTGCGAACAAACTGAACAAAGCAGCGTGCGCCGTTGCCGCATTGCTCGACCTCGCCGCCGTCGGCGTTGAAAATCCGGTAGCGAAAGTCGACATCGTCACGGCTCGGCTTTTCCACGACCAATATTTGATCGCAGCCCACGCCGAAGTGGCGGTCGGCGAGGCGCTTCAGTTGCATCGCGCTCAGGTCGATCCGCTGCGTGACGCCGTCAAGCACGACAAAATCGTTGCCCAGGCCCTGCATCTTGGTGAATTTCAAGCGCACGTACGGCTCATCGGCTGGTTGCCGGCGCCGGTGCGACCGGCAACGGAATGTCGCCGCGGCGCGCGAACGGCAGACGAATGCCGTTTTGCACGATCGCCTCGCCATCGAGCGCATATTGCAGCGACGGCAGGCGACCGCTGGCAGACAGTGCGATCACTTGCAGGACTGCTTTCATGTTGGTGCGCGTCTCGAGTCGGATCACGGAGTATCCGCCGGCCGCGATCGTCTCGCCCTGCGTCGTCGCCCCCCGTGTCAGCGCGATGTCATTGATGCTCAAACCGAATTGAAGCGACTGGACCAGCAGCTCGATCGCATTCGGGTTCTCCACCCGCAGCGAGAGCGTGACCACCGCGTCCGCCCCCTGGATGCCGCCGACAGAAATGCTTTCGACGGTCACCTTGGGAGCGGCGAGGCGGGTTCCGAGGCTGGCGCATGCCGCGAGCGCAGAAAAGGCGAGCGCGAGTGCGGCGATGGTTACAGCCGTTCTCAGGCTGCTCGACGTCCAAAGAGATATCGGTGTCACTCAGGCTGTCGCGGCGGTTGATGAATAAGCGTCAGACGCTAAATCGTGATTGCGGCTTAAAAGTTCGACAAAGCGTTTGTTTTCACTATTGTCGCAGGCGGCGGGACGGCAAGTACGGAAATTCGTTGGCTCGAGGCTCGTGCAAAAGTCGATACCCCCATTTGAGGGACCCGGGCCGTCAGAAGAAGTACTTCACCAGTGCCTGCCAAGTTTGCCGCGCCGGGAGCGCCCCATATTCGCTGCCGGGCGAGCCGCTGTTGACCTGCCACTGCAGCGCCAGATCGAGTTTTGTCCAGTGATAACGCGCTTCGACCCAGGACTGCCGACTGGAGTCGAGGCAGTCGTAGTAGGCGAAAGCCGCCAGGTCCAAATGGTTGATCATTGCATCCTGCCATCGCACGTTTGCGAATAGCCTTTGCTTGGTCGGTAACTCCTGGAGCTCGGCGGCCAGGATGCGGTATTGGGCATACACCGCTGGCGATCCCATCCGCAGCGCGTCCCACCCCGCTCGATCGAGGCCGGCGCCGTTGTATTCATACTCGATTGTCAGCGAGAGATTGCTTACCGTGGTGTAGGTGGCACCCGCCGACAGCCGCGAACGAAATGCGGAACCCGGCGCCGGCATCCGCACTTGCGCGAGCAGTTCGGCCGAGCGTCCGCCCGAATACTCGACATAGGCCACGGTCGCGTCATTGAGGAGCGCCGTAAGGTTGAGGCCGACCTGCGGCGATTGACCTGCCTCTCCATAGATCAGGAGTTGTGGATTGAGTCGCTTCGATAGCGCGTAGCTGCCGGCGAGCAGCCAGCGGTCGCGAAAGTTCGTCGCGCCGAAATCGGGATTGAAGGCGGCGTCGCTCGGATGATCGGCGAGCTTTGGCGAATAGAGTGCCGTGAGCGCGCCCGCGGCCCACAGCGCCTGGCTGCGAATCATCACGCTGCCGAGGCGGTTTTCACGCAGGCTCGCAGGATCGACAGAAATGACCGAGCGTACGGCGTTCGCCCGGAAGTAGTCGGTGGGGTTGTAACCGAAGGCGACACCGTTGTGCGTATTGATCCAGCCGGCATCGATGATTGCGTCCGGCCGCATCTGCCAGCTCACATACGCATCGATGATCGTATTGAGGGTTTTTTGGCTGGACGGATGCTCTTGCCAGCGCACGTCCAGCAGATCGGCGAGGATCGCGCGCCAGCCGGGCGCGAAGGTCGTGTCGTAACGAACACCGAGAAAGAGGTTCGCGTCGCGCTCGTTGCCGCCTCCGCGCAGCGCAGATCGAGACGCTGCAGCCTCGACGAACGCGCTCCAGTCGCTGGCGGCCTGTGTCGCTTTGGCGGTCTGGTCGGCCAGGGAAAGCGCGGCCGCATCGTCGTCGGCAGCAAGCGCGGGCGCCGCGACTGCGAACAGCAGCATCGGGAGCAGCGCACGCATCCTGGGCCCGCCCTTACTCGGGCTTGAAACGCGGCAGATAATCCCGCTGCAGCCACGCCTCCGGCACATCACGCCAGGCGTACTCGCTGTAGCGCATGACCGTGACCCAGTTCGGATCGAGGCCATCGATGATCACCGTTTCCGTGGGCCTTTCAACGCCGAGCTGTGGCTCGTAGTGGCGGTAGTACGCCGTCTTCAGCAGCCTGTCGCTTTCGGTGTAGAACTTCGCCTTGACCGGGCGGCTGCTCGCGGTGTCGATCCACATCTCGACGTGATGGTAGGTGACATCCGGCGCCGCGGCGGCGAGCAGGAGCTTGTAGCAGTGCCGGGTCTGACGATCGCCATCCTGGACGTCCTCCTCGGCTGCCAGTTGCGCCCGATAGTCCTTTGCGAGGTCGACCGTCACGACGTCGCCATTGGCAGCCTGACCGAGGAGCCGCTGTTGCGGCGACAGGCGGATGCTCGCACTGCTGGACGGGTCGTAGAGCCAGAGATCGTTGCCGTTCTTGAGCATCAGCTTGCCGGTGTCGCGCGGCGGCGCAATGAAGCGGATGAGGCTACGGAACTGCCCGCCGACCGCGGCGGCCTTCGCGTAGAGCGCCAACGTGGTGGTGTCGCTCTGGCGGCCATTGCGGTATTCGATCAGCGTTACCGCCAGACTGAACGGCTTGCCGGGGTTGCGGATCGCATCGCTGGCTGCCAGGATTGCCTGCGCGCCCGGAGCCGCGAGAGCGAGAACGGGCAATGCGCTTACGAGCGCGAACGCGACCAGTGTGCCAACCGCCGCCGAAAGAAATCTCGATCGCGGCGCAATGCTGATCTGTCCGTGCATATGCGCAATGGGCGTCATTGAGGAGCTGTGGTAAACGACGCTGGATCCCCGCTTTCGCGGGGATGACGCAATCCTGGCGTCGTTCGTGTGAAAGCGCGAACCCGGGGATAACGCAACCCTGCCGTCGTTCGTGCGCAAGCGCGAACCCGGGGATGACGCAACCCTTCCGTCGTTCCCGCGGCCTTTAGTCCCCGCGAAAGCGGGGAGAGAACCCAGTGGCGGGTCTTCAGACATGTCGCAGCGCATCGACAATCACCATCCGCCCCGCCGCACGCGCGGGCCACCACGCCGACAGCACGGCGACCAGCACCAACCCCGCCGCAGTTCCGGCCATGAGCAAGCTCTCGCCCCAGAGGCGGACAGCCAAAGGTATCCGGTCGACCTGTCCAGGCGGCAGCCAGGTCAGTCCCGACTGATTGATGATCCAGGCGATTCCGAGCGCCGCTGCCAGCCCGACGCCGGCTCCGAAGAGGCCGAGCAGCAGCGCCTCGCACACAAACAGGCGGCGAATGCCCGAGCGCCGAAGTCCCATCGCGCGCAAGGTGCCGATCTCGGTAGTGCGTTCGACCACTGCCATGCTCATCGTGTTGCCCACCGTGAACAGGACGATGGCACCGATGAGCGCCGCCATGAACCCGAAGATCGCCGCGAACATGCCTACCGCCTGCCCGTAGAACGGATTGAGCTCCGTGAAGTCCTGGATTTCGAGCAGGTCTCCCTTGAGCGTCGTCGCGAGAAGCTCCTCCAGGCGCGCCCTTGCCAGCGGTATCTGGCTCGTGTGCGCAAGCTGCACGACAACACCTGTCACCGCGGGACTGGCGGCGCCGTAGACCAGACGCTGGGCCTGCGACAGATGCAACCCTACGTACATGTCGTCCAGTTCCTTGAAGCCTTGCTGGTCGGCCTTCACCACCTCGAGCGACGCCACGTTGGGCGCCCCATGGACATTCGCGGCCAGCAACTCGATGCGGAACTTGCCTTCCGGCGCGGTGGATTGCGACTCCTGGCGCGCCAGCGACACGATGTCGTCCGGCGCGTGGCTGCCCGCGCCTTCCCCCTCCGGCTGTTCCTGCTGGGGACAGTCCGATACTGCAAGCTGCCGGCACAGCTGCAGCACGCGGGCGACACCGACGCCGATAACAGCGGTGTCCTCCGCGGTTCCGGTGAGCGCGAGCGGGCCGACCTTGAGCGGCAGCCGGTAGTCGTTCCACTGGCGCATCCGGTTCTGATCCGCGACCACCACGCCGGTGCCGACAACGGTGCGCGAAACACCGGCCGCAAAATTGCCGGCGAGGCCCCCGAGCGAGATGGTCGGCGTCACGACCCTGATCATCGGCGCCAGCACCGGATCACGCTCGACCACGTCGATTATCCGCCGGTAGTCGGTGATCCCGTACGCTGCCGGATTGCCGCTGCCGTAGAGAAAATAGCCCTCGCGTTCGATCTGCAGGTGACCGCTGCGCAGCACATAGCTGGTCTGCAGGCTGTAGGTGATGTTCCGGCTGTAGCCGCCGAAGACGAGTATCGTCACCGCACCGGTCACCATGGCGATCAACGTGGTGAGCGAGCGGCGGCGGTTGCGGCGCAGGTTGCGCAGCGCGAGCGACCAGGTCCTCCTCACGCCGGGGTTCTCCCCACCGTGTCGCGGCGTTCGATCCTGCCGTCGCGCATGGCCAGCGCATCGTCGGCCGCGGCCAGCACCTGCGGATCGTGCGAGGAGAACACGAACGACACGGCGTGCTCGACCTGCATGCGGCGCATCAGCTCGATGATCTCTGCACCGGTGTGGCTGTCCAGGTTTGCCGTCGGCTCGTCGGCGAGCACGAGCTGGGGCGCCGGCGCGAGGGCGCGGGCGATGGCGACGCGCTGGCGCTGACCGCCCGAGAGTTGTCCCGGCAGATTGGCCGCCTTGTCCGCAAGCCCCACGGCCTCGAGCAAGTCCCGAATTCGTTTCCTTCGCTTTCGACGCGGTACACGGGACAGAAGCAGCGGGTACTCGACATTCTCGTAGACGGTCAGCACCGGCAGCAGATTGAATGCCTGAAAGATGAAACCGATATGGCGCGCCCTGAAGTCCGACAGGGCGTCGTCGGACATTGCCTGCACGGCTTCGCCGGCGACCGTGACCTCCCCGCGATCGGGTTGGTCGATGCATCCGATCATGTTCAGCAGCGTGGTCTTGCCGCTGCCGGACGGACCCGAGATTACGGTAAAGCAGTTGGCGCGTATCGTGAGGTCGATGTCGACCAGCGAAGGCACGTCGACGGCATCGAGCCGATACGTCTTCTGCACGCCCTTCAGCACAACCAAAGGCATACCGCTCCCTTTGGTGACGGACGTGGCTATCGATGACGGCGACGACAGGGTGTGCGCCGCGCGCCGATCAGGCATTGCGCCGGACATTCATTGCGCGCCACAGCCAGTAGTGAAGTTTCTCCTTGGCGCTGAGATCGCGCCACTGGTTGCGGATGTACTGCTCCATCTCAGGCGTGAGATCGGGGTTCAGCAGCTTGGGGCGGAATTCCGGGTTCCGGAAGTCCAGTAGCAGCACGACGCGTTCGGTTTCGCCCGAATTCCACGCCTCGTGCTCGACGGCATCACAGAAGACCAGCGTTTTCCCTTCCTGCCATGCCTTAGTCTCGCTGCCCACGCGCAGTGCGCACCGATCGTTGACGGTCAGGCCGAGATGGCATCGCAGCACGAACTCGGCCCAACCGCCATATCCCTTGTGAGGCGTGATGTGGGTGCCGGGTGCAAGTCGGGAAAAGCCCGCCATGACCATCCCGGGGATCTGCTCGACCAGCTGCGTCGTACGCGGACACGCCGCACAGTTCGCGGCCTGCTTGTGCCCAAAGGCGTAAAGCCCGAAAGTGCCCCAGTCGCCCTTGTAGTACTGCGTTTCGGGCCACGCGTCCATCCGAGTGGCGACGTTACGGTATTCGTCGAGCACGTCACGCCAGCTGTCTTCCAACAGGCGGGTGAACGGAAAATCATCGCTCTTTCGAAACATCGCTCGCTCCTTGCGGCGTCAATCGGCCGCCGCCTGTTCGAAGCGGGCGCCGAAGCGCTCGGCGAACCGGAGGATCAGGCCATCGGAGACGAAATAGTTTTCGCATTGAAGCCTTGCCGCCGAGACGCCGGCGTCCTGCAAGCCGCGGTAGTGGCTCACGAGATCGTCGAGCTTCGCCAGCCCGATCGTCGATCGGAATCCCGGACGGCTCGCGGTCAGTGCGCTGGACAGCACGCACGCGGTCAGCTCGCGGGCATCTCGCGCCACCTCGTCGCGAAACGCGGCCACGCCAAAGGCCTCGAGCGCGCTTTCCGCGCCGTCCGGCAGGACCAGGGTTTCGCGTACCGGTCGCGGCAACCGCAACATGCCGGCGTTGCTGAACAGGATATCGGCGCGGTCCTCGATGCGCCGGATCGCACGGGAGAGCGTGAAGGCCGGCGGGTAGGAGTCGTCCACGACAATCGTTCCCGGACGCAGACGGTCGACATCCACCAACTCCGACACGCTGAGCGCAGCGATGATGGTATCGGCCGCATACACCTCGTCCGGCACCCCGACTGGGGAGTGCGCCAAAGAGATGCGGCCGCGGAAGCGATGCTCGGTGCGCAGCACTTGCGCAAATGCTCGCAGCGCCTCTTCCTTGGTGAAGAGATCGCACAATACGAGTTCGCGCGGATGCGGGAGCACCGTGAGCATGAGCCGCACGCATGACTGTCCGATCGATCCCAGGCCGAGCACTGCCACCCGCTCGCGTTCGAGTGCACGGCGGCTCAAGCGCATCGCATTATCGAGCGTCTGTACGACAGCCGCGGTCGTCGTCGCGTGGCCGGTCGTGAGCTCGAGCCGGTCGGCGCCCTGTCGCCACGCTTCGATGGCCGCGCCATACCCGGTCGCGGACGGAATCAAGCCGGTCAGCGAGACGCAGCGCGCTCCCCGTCGGCTCGCCAGCGCGAGTCCTCGCAGAATGAGCTCACGCGCGCCATCGCCGGCGAACAGGGCTCCACTGCGCACCGGCAACGTGACAGCTCCGATCCGACCGAACGCGGTTTCGAAATAATTACTGACGAAGGGTTCATGGCCGAACAGGCCCTCCATCTGCGCATCGCTCAATCCGCCGATGGTGTGCAGCTTGTCCGGCAGGTACGTCAGCGCGGCTGCGTCCAGCGGCAGTGCCTCCAACGCACTCGCGGACGATTTTGCGAGGATCCGGAAGAACTCGCGATCGTCCTCCACCGCGATTGCCGGCGACGGGCGAGGCTGCGCCGTGGTCCGGCCCGAAGCGCCTTGCTCGAATTGCGCGACCAGCAGTCCGGAGAGCTGGTTCAGAGAATCGCCCGCCGCCAGCCGATCCAGCGGAAGCGCAACACCGAGCTCGCCTTCTATCTTGACCTTGAGCTCGAACGCCATCAGCGAATCGAGCCCGAGGTTTGGCAGCGGAGTGTCCGCGTCGATCGCTGCGCCGTCGGCCCCCAGTACGGCAGCAATCATCCGGCGCAAACGCGCGGTTACGATCGCGAGCCGCTCCGAGGATGCCACCGCGGCGAGCTGCCTGGGTAGCTCATCCTCGATATCGGATTGCTGCCGCGGGGTCATCAGCGCCGCGAACCGATCGGATGAGCGAGCGGTCGGGTTCGCTTCGCCGTACCTCACCCAGTCCGCCTGGAGCACGAACGCCGATTCCACGTCGCGCCGCAGCAGGAACTTGAGCCATGCAAATACCGTGTCACGAGGCAGCCCCGTGAGACCGACATTCTCCACATACCGGGCGAGCGCAGCCCGCTCCGAAACGACGCCGAAGTCGGCGAGCGGCCCCCAGCCGATGGCGGTGGCGGGCAATCCGCGTGATCTTCGCAGCGCCGCGAGCGCCTCGACGAACCGGTTGGCCGCAACGTAATTGGCCTGTCCAGCCGACCCGAGCAGCGTTGCGCACGACGAATACAGGACGAAGTGGTCGAGGTCCAAGGGCGCAGTCTCGCGATGGAGGTTCCACGCGCCCAGCGCCTTGGGCGCGAGCACCTGCGCGAAGGCGTCGCGACCGGCTGTAGCGAGGAGCTCGTCGTGCAGCACCATCGCGGAATGAAACACGCCGCGAACCGGCGGGAGGTCTTCGGCAAGGCTCTCGAAAAGCGCGTGCACCGAAGCAGGATCGGCGACGTCGCAGCGGACGACACGCACTTCGATGCCCTGCCTGCGCCATTCCTCCAGGGTCGCCGCCACGGAGGCGCTCGGCGATCCCGTTCGGCTCACGAGAACCAGCGTCCGCGCGCCCTGACCAACGATCCATTCGGCGCTCGCCCAGCCGAAGCCGGTGAGTCCGCCTGTGATCACGTATGTAGCGTCCGGACGAACAGGTGCCGCATTCGCCGCGCGAACGCTTTGCGGTCGTGCGCCCGCCTCGAACGTGATCACGATTTTCCCGACGTGCTTGCCCTGGGCCATGAGGCGAAAGGCATCGACGATCCGGGGAGGGGCGAAGGTAACGTGAGGCATCGGCCGATAGCTACCCTCGGCGAAATCGTTCAGCACCTTCGCGAGCCGTTCCCTGATCCAGGCTGGCCGCGTCGCAATCACCCGGGCGAGATCCACGGCGTGGAACGAGACAGCCGTGCGGAAAGCGTGCAAGTGCAATGCCTCGTTCGCGAAAATGTCCTTCTTGCCGATCTCGATGAACCGGCCCAGCGGCTTGAGCAGCTCGAGGCTGCGCTCGAGAAACTCGCCGGACAGCGAGTTCAGCACGACATCGACGCCTTGCCCGCCGGTGGCGGCGCGGACGCCGTCGACGAAGGACAGTTCGCGCGAAGGAAACGCGTGCGCGACGCCGGATGCGCGCAGGAAGTCATGCTTCTCCGGGCTCGCGGTGCCGAGCACGGTTGCTCCGCAGCGCTGCGCGACCTGCACGGCGGCGAGACCGACTCCGCCCGCCGCGGCATGGATCAGCACGGTCTCGCCCGCCGTGAGACGCGCCAGATCGTTCAGCGCGTATTCAGCGGTGAGAAACGCGATCGGGATCGACGCCGCTTCCTCGAACGTAAGCCGTGCCGGTTTCGGGGCAACCAGCAGCGAATGCACGCGCACCAGGCTGCCGAAGCATCCGGGTGCCACCGCGACGACAGCATCCCCTGGCGCGACCGAGGTCACTCCCGGCGCGACGCGACGAACGATGCCGGCGCACTCGTCGCCGAACGTACGCGGCTCCGTCGCGTTCAGCGGATAGTGGTCGAGGCCCTTGAGCACGTCGCGGAAATTCAGTCCCGCAGCCCGCACTTCGATTTCGACTTCGCCCTCGCCAAGCGGCGCGGCCGGTGACTCCACCCAATGCAACTCATCGACGTTGCCCGGCCCCGCGCTCTCCAGATGAAAGTCCGCTTGCAACGTGCGGCGCGCGGGAAGCAAGCGCGGCGAAAGCTCGTGCAGCTGCTGTAGTCCGATTCGCTGCGCAAAGCGCCGTCCGCCTCGATGGGAGACTTCCGAGTCACGTGCATCCGACCGGAGCTCCCGCAGCGTCTGGGCGACGTGTTGCTCCGGTGTTGCCGGATCGAGGTCGAGCAGCCGGCATTGCACGTGTGGCAATTCGGTCACCATCGTGCGCAGCAGCGCGGCCAGCGTCGCCTGCTGCAGATCCACCCGTGAATCCCCGCCGGGCTGACCCCACGTTGCGCCCGCCGTGACGAGCAGCAGCCGGACCGGGCGCAGGTGAGCAGCAAGCGATTGCGCCAGTTGCATGAGCGGCCAGTCTACGTCCAGAACCGTTTCCGCCGAAGGCTCGATGTGCTCGCCAGTCCACGCGCAAACGATGATGCGCTCGGCGTCCGATGGAACATCATTCAAGCGGCATGGCACGGCTCGAAGTCCGGCCGCCGTCATCGCGGCGGCCAAAGCGCCGTCCGCGGAATCCCCGCAAATCACCCAGGGTTCTCCGCCCCCGCCGATGCGGGTGCCGCCACCTTCCGTATCGGTCCATTCCTCGCGGTACAGGGAAGCGGGGCTCGAAGCCAATCGGTAGGCTTGCTCTTTCCTGAGGCAGCAGGATCCATACATTGCTGCAACCGGCTCTCCGGTCGGCGTGAAGAGCTCGATGTCGGCGTAGCTGCGCATATCCTGGTGATGGACATTGCTCACCCGGCACAGCACCTCGCCGTTGGCTGGGCGCATCCACAGCACGCGCTCGATGTGCACCGGCAGAAATTTGGCGTCGCGCTCCTCGTCCACCGGCACGGATGCCAATGCAAGTTGCAGGGCGCCGTCGAGAATCGCGGGATGCAGATACCACTGGCCCGGCTCGACTGCGTTATGGGCATCGACCGCGATCCGGCCCCAGAAGTCGGTACCGGCGGTGCCCGCCCAGCGCAGTGTCCGGAACAGCGGTCCGTAGCCGTGCCCGGACCGGGCAAATCTTGCGTAGAGAGCATCGACGTCGATCTCGCGTGCGTCCTTCGGAATGCAGACCGTTTGCACGTTCGCGGCGGATCGGTCGATGAGCCGCGCATGAGCGCCTGCATGCCGCTGCCACTCGGCTTCGCCGGTGGCCGGCTTGGCGCAGATCTCTACCGTGCGCGCGCGCTCGCCCATCGCGGTTTCCACGAGTTCGGCCTGGTCGAGCCAGAGCAGGCGTTCAAAGCGCACATCGGAGAGCTCGAGTGCGGATTCTTTCGAGCCCTGTGCGGCTGCCGCCAGCATCAGCTCCACATAGCCCGCAGCTGGAAATACCGCCCGGTCGTCCAGGCGGTGATCGCCGAGAAACGCGTGCGTGTGGAGTCCGATATCCGACAGCCACGCCGGATTCGCGCCGCGCTTGCGCGTTCCGAGCAGCGGATGCGACGGGCCGCTCAACCGCAGCGCCCGCGCGTCCGGGGACTCGGCCCAGAAGCGTCGCCGCTGCCAGGGATAAGTGGGGAAAGGTCTATGTGACGCAGCGCCCGTGCTCAGCCGCTCCCACTGCACCGCGACGCCGCGCACATGCTGCTTCGCAACGCTCCCGAGCACGCACTGCATCGCGGGCGCATCGCGCTTCAACGTGCCGATGGCCATTCCCGCGACATGCTCCGCCGCCAGTATCTCGTCGATGTACCGCACGAGCGACGGAGTCGGACCGATCTCCACGAACGTACGGTGGCCACGGCCGATCGCGTTCCGCACGGCGGCGGCGAACTGAACCGGTTGGCGGAGGTTGCGCCACCAGTAGTCCGGTCCCAGGGCTTCGCCGGGAAGCTCGCCACCGGTTACGGTCGATAGATAAGGAATGGTCGCCGCACGCGCGCCGACGTGACTCACAACACTGAGGAAGTCATCCCGCACCGCGTCCATCGCGGGGCTATGGAATGCATAGGGCAGGGGCAGCACGCGCGCGAAGCGGCCCCGTTCAGCCAGCGTCGCCGCCAGCTCCTCGACCGCGGGCGCCTCGCCCGCAAGCGTCAACTGGGTTGGCGCGTTGACGGCTGCGATGTGAATCGCGCCACGGTAAGGCGCCAGCAGCTCGCGTGCCTCGTCTTCCGAAACGCCGATCGCGGCCATTCGCCAAGCGCCTCGCGTACGCTCCTGTGCGCGCGAGCGTTCGACGATAAGATCGGCCACATCCTGCTCCGAGAGCGCTCCCGCGATGTGCGCCGCCGCGATCTCGCCCAAGCTGTGCCCGAGGACGCACGCGGGAACAACGCCCCAAGACTCCAGGAGGCGGGCCAGCGCGACCTGCAATGCGAACAACACCGGCTGGCCGACGTCGCTCTGAAAAATCGAATCGTCGCGCGCTGCAAAACGTTCGGCGAGGCTATGACCCCACTTGGGCCGCATTAGGGCATCGAATCGTTCGACTGTCGCGCGGACGAGGGGCAGCTTTTCGAACAACTCGCGGCCCATCCCTGGCCATTGCCCACCCTGCCCCGAGAAGACGAATACGACATCGCGGGCGTCTTCGCGCGCGTGACCGGCGATGGTCTCGCGCATGTCCGACTCGCCGGTCCAATTCGCGAGGCGCCGTGCGGCGTCGTTCTTATCGTCCGCGACGATCACCAGACGGTGCGGATGGTGGCTGCGGCGGCGCTGCACCGTTGCGGTGAGCTCGCCGAGACTTTTTCCGGCATCGCGGAGAAACGTCGCGTCGCGCGTCACGGCTTCGCGCAGCGCCTCCTTCGACCGGGCAGACACGGTCCACAGATACGGGGGCGCCATCATGCTTGCCGTGTCGCGTCGATTCGATCGAGACGCGGACGTAAGTACGGCATGTGCATTGGTGCCCCCGAACCCGAACGAATTGATACCGGCGCACAGCAGGTCGTCCGTGCTGCGCGCGCGCCATTCGAGTACCCGGATCGGCACGCCGAGTTGCAACGCCTCGAACGCGATCTCGGGATTCGGCGAGCGGAAGTGCAGGCTGGGCGGAATCGCCCGGTGGTGAAGCGCCAGTGCAAGCTTGGCAAGGCCGGCGACGCCGGACGCGGGCTCCAGATGCCCGAGGTTGGATTTGACTGACCCGATCCACAACGGCTCGTCACGCGGTCCGCCGCGTCCGAGGACGCGGCCGAGTGCGGTCGCCTCGATCGGATCACCCACCGGCGTGCCGGTCCCGTGCGCTTCCACATAGCTCACCTGCGCAGGGCTGATTCCGGAGCGGCCGTACACCTCGCGCAGCAGACGCATCTGCTGATCCAGGCTCGGGACTGTCATGCTGCCGGTCCGGCCGTCCTGGTTCACGCACGTCCCCCTGATGACCGCGTAGATGCGATCGCCGTTTGCAAGTGCCTTGTCGAGCGGGCGCAGGACCATTGATACAGCGCCCTCTGCGCGCACGTACCCATTGGCCGCGGCGTCGAACGGTTTACACCGTCCGTCCGGTGAAAGCATGGAAGCCTTGCTGAAGCCGATGGTCAGATCCGGCGTGAACAGCGAATTCGCGCCGCCGACAATCGCGACGGGAACGTCGGCACGTGACAGCGCCTGGCACGCCAGGTCGAGCGCCACCAGTGACGACGAGCACGCCGTATCGACCGCAAGACTCGGGCCGCGAAAATCGAACGAGAAGGAGATGCGGTTTGCCGCGATGCTCAGCGCATTACCCGAATTCGTGTAGGCGTCCACATCGAATCGGCTGCGTTTCTGCACGTCGCCGTAGTCGGAGCCGGAAATGCCGATGAAAACGCCGACGTTGGAGCCCGCAAGATTCGCAGGCGGGTAGCCCGCATCCTCGAGCGCCTCCCAGGTCGTCTCGAGCAGCCAGCGTTGCTGCGGGTCCATGCGCAGCGCTTCGCGCGGAGCGATGCCGAAGAAGCCTGCATCGAACTCGTCGGGCCGGGATATGAACCCGCCCCAGCGCGTATAGGTGCGGCCAGCGGCGGCCGGGTCGATCGCGTGGTACGCGTTAAGGTTCCAGCGATCCGCGGGCGTCTCGCTGATCAGGTCCCGGCCCGCGAGGAGATTCTGCCAGTAGGCATCGGGACCCTCCGAATTGCCCGGCAGCCGGCACCCGATTCCGACAATTGCAATCTGCTCCAAAGGTCCTCCTCGCCTGATGGTGGTGCGTGTAGCTCCGTCCATGGCTCGCCCGCATGGGATGCCTTTGCAGCCGCGTCGGCGCGCCGAGCATTCGGCATCGGATGGAGACGCCTTGCCTGCTGCGCGCGGACGCGGCATTGTCCATTCTCCGAGGATGCGAGTCATGGATCAAGCGGGGCTCGTCGCGCGCTCGCATTCGCGCCGGAATCCATTGTGCTGCCCCGGCCCGCTTTAGCCCAGCGGCTCGCGCCGCAGCCCAATTGTGGAATATTCACCAACCGACCGCCCATGATGCAGCGGCTGTTCGCACGCGTGCAAGCGCCGCCGCTGGTAAGATGTCTCGAGTCACGGGCGAGGTGGAGATGGTCGTGGAAGTATTCGCGCGGAGCGTTGCCGTATTGCTCTTGCCGATGCTCGCGTTCGCCTGCATCGTGGCCGATTCCGGACTAGGGGCGACGCTCGGCGTGTGGCTCGCATGGATAGTGCTGGCGCTGGGTGTCGACGCCCTGAGTCCCCGCGTGGTGCCAACGCGAGACGCCGCAGGGTCGACGACCAGGGCGCTGCTTTTTACGGCGCCACTCCTGCAGGGCGCCGTCCTCGTTTATGCTCTATGGATTGTTTCGGCGACACCCAAAGCGCCGATGTCGATCGCGATGATCGCCGTCATGGTCGGCATCTCGGCTGGCACCGTTGGAATAAGTGCGGCGCATGAGCTGCTGCACCGGCGCGGATCGCTCGAACGCGCGATCGCGCAGGCCTTCATGCTGCTCGTCTCGTATCCGCATTTCCCGATCGTGCACCTGCGCGTACACCATCCCTATGTCGGCACGCCGCTCGACCCCGGCACCTCGCGGCTCAACGAACCACTTGTCCACTTTGTCGGCCGCGCCTTCGTGCTCGCCTGGCACAGCGGCTGGCGCGTGGAGCGCTCGAGGCTGGCACGCAAGGGACTGTCGCCATGGCGAATGGACAATGCAATGCTGCGCGCGTTGGCACTGCAGGCGGCGCTTTATGTCGCGCTCGGCATGGCCTTTGGTTGGATCGGGTTGGCGCTGTTTGTTGGACAGAGCGCAGTCGCCATCTTTCTCGCGTTGACCATCGACTACACGCAGCATTACGGCGTGGTCCGTCGCGAGACCGCGTCAGGTCGCCTCGAGCGTCTTCGCGCGGATCACGCGTGGACTTCGGATCACGCCTCCAACCGATCCTGCTTCAATCTAGGGCTGCATGCCGACCATCACTTGAAGCCCAGGCAAGGCTATTCGCAGCTGGTCAATGACGATGGCTCGCTCCAGGCGCCGTTGGGCTATCCCGGCCTGCTGCTCCTTGCCCTGGTGCCGCCGCTTTGGTATCGCGTGATGAACGCCCGATTGAGCGCCAACCCTCGCGCCGACGCGTACGCAACTGCGAATTTGAGCGGAGCACGTCCACCTCGGAGGTAATTCCTGCCCGCGCTACCGGCCCGACTTGTGTCGCCGGGGCATTGGACCGACGGTTGATCTTAAATGAGGTTCGATGAAGTGAATTGATCGGCTTAGACATTGAACCGAAAATGCATGACATCACCGTCGCGAACGACATATTCCTTGCCTTCGAGGCGCATTTTCCCCGCATCCTTGGCGCCATGCTCCCCGTTGCAGGCGATGAAATCGTCGTAAGCAATCACCTCCGCGCGAATGAAGCCTTTTTCGAAGTCGGTATGGATCACGCCTGCGGCTTGCGGCGCGGTGCTGCCGCCCTTCACCGTCCATGCACGAACCTCCTTCGGCCCGGCAGTGAAGTAGGTTTCCAGGCCAAGCAGCTTGTAGCCGGCGTGCACCAGCCGATCGAGCCCGGCCTCGGTCAGCCCCATATCGGCAAGAAAAATCCTCTTGTCCTCAGCTTCCAGGTCAGCGATCTGCGATTCCAGCGCCGCGCTGATCGCGACCACAGGCGCTCCTTCGCGCTGCGCGTACTGCTCGACCGCCGCGAGCAGCGGATTGTCGGCGAATCCATGCTCGGCCACGTTGGCCACGTACATGGTCGGCTTCATGGTCAGCAGGAACAAGGGCTTCAGCACCGCGCGCTCCTCGGGATAGAGATCGACCGAGCGCGCGGGCCTCGCTTCGTTCAGCGCCGCGCCGACTTTTTCCAGCGCCGCAACCAGGCGCCGCGCCTCCTTGTCACCACCTGCTTTCGCCGCCTTGGCGTGTTTGGCAAGCTGTTTGTCGACCGTCGCCAAGTCGGCCAGTGCCAGTTCGGTGTTGACCGTTTCGATGTCGGAGACGGGGTCGATTTTACCGCCGACGTGGACGACGTTGTCATCCTCGAAGCAGCGAACGACATGCGCGATCGCGTCAGTCTCGCGAATGGTGGCCAGAAATTGATTGCCCAGGCCCTCACCCTTCGACGCGCCGGCGACCAATCCCGCGATGTCCACGAATTCGACCGTCGCCGGAAGAACACGCTCGGGACGCGCGATCGCGGCCAAGGGCGCAAGACGCGGATCGGGCACTTCGACGATACCGATGTTGGGCTCGATGGTGCAAAACGGATAGTTCTCGGCCGCGATCCCGGCTTTGGTCAGCGCGTTGAAGAGCGTTGACTTGCCCACGTTCGGCAATCCGACGATGCCGCATCTGAGACTCATTTCGTCCTGGATCCCTTTTCTTTGGGGTTATCCGTAGCGCCCTGCGAAGATGCCGGTGGTGCAGGTGGCTTGTTTGAATCCGGTGCGTCGATTGCCGTCGCTGGAGCCTCGGTCGCCTTGGGCGCCTTTGGCACCGTGTGCAGCTGGTGCATCGCGCGCTCGGTGTCGCCCGCCTCGAGCGAGGGCCAGATTGCGAGCGCGCGGACCATGGCATCGTCGATCGCCCGCTGCTCTTCCAGGCGCGGCCTGTGAAGCACGTAATCGGCGACCTCCTGTTCCGAAAGCGCGCCCTCGCGCGGGTGGCCGATGCCAATTCTGAGTCGCCAGAAGGCCGGCGTGCCGAGCGATGCGGCGATATCCTTGAGTCCATTGTGACCCGCGCTGCCGCCGCCCAGCTTGAGCTTGACGGCGCCCGGCTTCAGGTCGAGCTCGTCGTGCGCGATCAGGATTTCCTCCGGTGCAATGCGATAGAAGTGAGCCAGCGCGGATACCGCCTGGCCGCTCCGGTTCACAAAGGTTTGCGGCAATGCCAATCGCCGATCGATGCCGTCGTTCGCTCGTACGCTGGCAACGAGGGCCTGAAACTTCGCTTGCATGCCAAGTGACGCGCCCACCGCCTGCGCCAGGCGCTCGACGAACCACGCGCCCGCGTTATGCCGGGTCGCGCGGTATTCGCTGCCTGGGTTACCTATGCCGACGATTAATCGCAATGGCGTCATTGTTGCACCTGTGTATCACGCCGGCGCCAACAAAAAAGCCCGCCGGGAACCGCCAGGCGGGCCTTCTTGCGTGGACGACTGGCTTACTTCTTGGCGTCCTTTTTGGCGGAAGTTTTCTCCGCGCTCTTTTCCGGAGCCTTTTCGGCGCCCTTCTCCGCGCCCTTTTCGACCGCTTTCTCGCCTTCCTTTCCGGCTTCCACCGGCGCGCCTTCGACGACGGCGCCTGGCTCAACCACCGCGGCGACCTCTTCGACTTCAGCGATGACTCTCGGCACGATCGCCGTCGCGACTACCGGGCTTTCGCCGCCACGCGTCACCGCGGTCACCCCGGCCGGCAGGGTCAGATCCGAAACGTGGATCGACTGTCCCACCGCCAGCGTAGAAAGATCGACCTCGATGAACGCCGGCAGATCCTTGGGCAAGCACGACACGTCGAGCTCCGTCAGCACGTGGCTTATGATCGCATCCGTCGACGCCGCGGGGGAAATCTCTCCGTTGGCGAAATGGAGCGGCACTTTCACGCGGATCTTGCGGTTTTCGTCGACGCGCAGGAAATCGATGTGCAGCACTTCGTGACGGAACGGATGCATTTGCACGTCGCGCAGCAAAACGCGTTGCGTCGTCTCGCCCAGCGTCATGGTCAGGATGGTGGAATGAAACGCTTCCCTTTTCAGGGCGTAAATCAAGGCGTTGTGATCGAGCGCTATCGTCTGCGGCTTGTCGGCGCCGCCGTAGACGATGCCGGGCGCCCGTCCGGTCTGACGAAGACGGCGGCTCGCGCCACGACCTTCGCTTTCGCGCGCGAATGCGGTGAACGATTGTTGCGACGGTTGCGGTGACTGTTGCATGGCAAGAGCTCCTTGTCTGCGGCCTTCCGCTGGCGCGTTAGTCGGCGGTGCGGTCGTCCGCTATGGCGACATGCCGCTTTGGCAAATAAGCGGGGGAAGCCTTGAATTATAACGTGATTCGCGAGGTCGGCGCAAATTCCGGCGGTGGTCGGACCCGATCGTCTGTCGGCGGCTTCGCGTCGGAGAGTCCCGGCTCCAAGCTTCTGCGCTGGCTGCCCCGCCGCGCGAGACGCGTCTCCGCGGAAGTCGGGCCGCCCTACTCGGTGAACAGAGAGCTCACCGACTCTTCGTTGGAGATCCGCGTCATCGTCTCGGCAAGGAGTTGAGCGCAGGAGAGCTGCCGTATGCGTTTGCACGCGCGCGCTTCATCGGAAAGAGGAATCGTGTCGGTGACGACGATTTCATCGAGCTGCGATTCGGCGATGCGCGCCACGGCGCCGCCTGAGAGCACCGGGTGCGTGCAATACGCGACCACTTTCTGCGCGCCGTTTTCTTTCAGTGCCGCAGCCGCCTTGCAGAGCGTGTTCGCGGTATCCACGATGTCGTCCATGATCACGCATGAACGGCCTTCGACGTCGCCGATGATGTTCATTACTTCGGAGACATTCGCTTTCGGGCGGCGTTTGTCGATGATCGCGAGGTCCGAGTCGAGGCGCTTGGCGATGGCCCTGGCGCGCACCACCCCGCCGACGTCCGGAGACACGACGAGCAGATTTTCGTAGTTTTGCTTCCAGAGGTCGCCCAGCAATATCGGCGTCGCGTATATGTTGTCGACCGGGATATTGAAAAAGCCCTGAATCTGATCGGCGTGCAGGTCCATGGTCATCACCCGGTCCACGCCGACGGTCGTAATCATGTCGGCGATGACCTTGGCGGTGATCGGCACCCGCGCCGAGCGTGGGCGGCGGTCCTGACGGGCGTATCCGAGGTACGGGATCGCGGCAGTGATCCTTCCCGCCGAAGAGCGTTTCAGCGCATCGACCATCACCAGAATTTCCATCAGGTTGTCGTTGGTCGGCGCACAGGTCGATTGCAGGATGAAGACGTCGCGGCCGCGAACGTTTTCCAGCAACTCGACCATCACCTCGCCGTCGGAAAAGCGGCCGACGATACATCGGCCGAGACTGATGTTCATATGCTTGACGACCGCTTCGGCGAGCTTGGGATTGGCGTTGCCGGTAAAGATCCGCATGCGTTCAAACGCCATCGCGCCGCCCAGGATTAATCGCCAGAAGCGCAGGTGTGGCTGGGGAGGTAGGGATCGAACCTACGAATGCCGGAATCAAAATCCGGTGCCTTACCACTTGGCGACTCCCCAAGGGAAACTGTTACTTCCGAAATTTCTTGAAGGCCGACATCGCTTAGGCAAACGACCAGAGCGGGTGACGATCGAGTGCACGCGCAACAAAACCGGTCATTCCGCAGGGCAGCCTCGATAGCGCCTGTTGTGCAGCCTGTTCGTTCGCAAACGCAGCCAGCACACACGCGCCTGAGCCCGTCATGCGCGTTCCCGCCTCCGAAGCCACGCCATGAAGCGCCTCGAGGGCGTCTGCGATCTCCTGAAATCGCGCAACCGCCGCCGGTTGCAGATCGTTGCGGCCGTAGCCCTCGGAAAAGACTGATATTTTCGCGGACTCGGTGTCGCGTGTCAATTCAGTCGCAGCGAAGATTTCCGACGTTGGAACGTGGATCGGCGGTGCGACCACCACGAACCAGGTGGCGGGCACGCTGCAGGCCTGCAGTTTTTCGCCGATACCGCGGGCGAACGCCGGCTCGCCGAAGACGAAGAAGGGTACGTCTGCGCCAAGCTTCAGCGCGAGTTTCATCAGTGTCTCGCGCGAGAGCCCAAGCCGCCACATGCGATTCAGGGCGAGAAGCACGGTCGCTGCGTCCGAGCTTCCGCCTCCCAGGCCCGCACCCATAGGGAGGCGCTTGTCGACACCGATCGCCACGCCGCGGGCGACGCCACACTCGCGCTGGACAAGGCGAGCTGCCAGGATTGCGAGATCGTCCTCTGCCGCAACGCCGGCCGCGCCGTGCGTGCGCGTCACCGCGTCATCGTCGCGCAGCGAAAGCGTGATGAGATCGGCGCGGTCGATCGGCACGACCAGCGATTCGAGCGTGTGGTATCCGTCCGGCCGCCGCCCGGTCACATGCAAAAAAAGATTGAGCTTCGCCGGGGCAGGAAGCGTCAGGGTCGGCGTCACTGCCACGCGTCAATGACCAGCCGCAACTCGACACCGGGGTAGTCGAGGGTCATTCGAGCGGGACGCGACTCGCCCGATGCGTCCTTTGTAAACGCCTGATAGACGATGGTCCATCCGTCCTGGCGCAAAACGCCCGGCACCCCGTCAGCGCCGGCTTCGGCTGTGAACGGCGCACCCTTTCTCGGCGCGCCCTGAATCCAGAATGCCAAGCCCTCGACCGGCAGCGCCCAGCCCAGCCCACGAGAGGTCAACGTCGTCCAGTCGCTCGCGGTTTCCACTTTACCGTCCGGTGTCTGCAATAGAACGCCGCGCGTGTCGCCGACCAGACGGGCAACGGTCTGGCCCAACGGCGACGCGAGATCCAGTTCGTCGCGATCGCCGGTGTGGCTCCAGCGAAAGCTGGCGGCGAACGCGTCGGCGTCATGGCGCGCCGAGAGCCTGCCGGCGATCTCGTAGGAGGTCCGTGCATCGCCAAACTTGACTGGCGCAGAGTCGCGCGGCGCCGGCACAGACGCGCACCCGGCGAGGATGAGCAGGCTAACCGCCGCCGCGAAGCGCGCTGCGCGCGCAACGCAGATGGACGGACGCATCAGCGAGTGAAGCCCGCGCTATGGCGCAAGTCGACGCACGGTCTCGAGGAGAAGCGCGTTGTCCGGTGTCTCCTTGAGTTGCGACTGCCAGACCTCCTTGGCGCGGTCGCGCTCTCCCTTGGCCCATAGCACTTCGCCGAGGTGCGCGGCGATCTCCGGATCGGGCCGGTCGGCCAGCGCGCGGCGCAGGAATTTCTCCGAGTCGCCGAGATTACCCAGGCGGAAATGCGCCCATCCCATGCTGTCGAGGATCGACGGGTCCTCCGGCGCGAGCGTAAGCGCCTTCTCGATGAGCTTCAGCCCCTCCGCGGTCCGCGGGGTGCGGTCGACAAGCGTGTAGCCAAGCGCGTTGAGCGCCTGCGCGTTGTCCGGCCTGAGCTCGATCAAGCGTGTCAGCCTCGACTCCACTTCATCGAGACGGTCGAGCTTTTCGGCAACCATGGCGACGTCGTAGATCAGCTCCGCTGAATTCGGCTCCGCCGCCAGAGCGCTGGAAAGTACCGCGTACGCGCCCTTGTAATCGCCCGCGTCGCGCAGGACCTGCGCCTCTGTCTGATGCAGTTCGATGCCGCGCTCTCGACTCTCCGGCTTGAGCGACGCCAGATATCGGCGCGCTCCCTCGATGTCGCCCTTTTTTGCCAGCACGGTCGCGATCCGCAGCGTCGCGATCCAGGCGCGATCCCCATCGGTGACTTCACGATAACGCGCGATCGCCTCGTCGTAGCGCTTGGTCTCCTCGGCGATCTGTCCGAGATAGAACGCCACTGCGCCGGGATCGGCGCCTGCGCTGCGGAGCTCTTCGAACATGCGCTCCGCAGTAGCGTAGTCTTTCATCTGCACCGAGATCGCCGCAACCGCGAACTGGATGTCGCGATCGAACTTGTCTTCGTCGAGCAAGCGCTGGAACAATGCGCGAGCTTCGCCGTATCGCTTCTGCTCGACGTAGAGTTGGGCCAGCGCCCCGATCGCCGCGCGCGACTCGGGCACGCTCGCCAGGAAGCCATTCAAATAGCGAATTGCGCCCTCGGGAGACGTCTTGGCGAGGAGATCGGCCTTGATCAGCGCCGCGCGCTCCCAGTCGGGCTTGAGCTCGAGCGCCCGATCGGCCGCCCGCATCGATGCGGCGGCAATTTCCAGATCTGAAAGTCCGGTGTTGTATCCAGCGAGCGCGACTGCGAAGTGCGCCTCGGCGACGCCGGGATATGGCTTCGCGAGCTCGACGATGAGGCGGTACACAACGGTCTTATCCGTCTGCGCGGCAAGCGCCTGATTCAACTGCACGAATGCATCGCCGAGCGTCTTGCTGTCGGCGCCTGCCTCGGCCAGCACGCGTTCCAGCTCCGCCTTGATGTCACTGCTGGCGCCCGGTTGCGACAGCGTTGCGACCATTTGCTTGGCCCGATCGGCGCTCGGATCGAGCTTCGACCACAGCCGCGCAGCCTCCAGTGCAAGGTCGCGTTGACGGGCAAACAGTGCGACCTCGGTCGCGCGCCGCGCAATCTGCGCATCCTGTGATTCCTGCGCGGCTTCGAAGTAGGCACGTGCTGCGAGCGCCGGCGCGCCGCGTTGCAGGGCGATGTCGCCGACCAGCATTCTGTAGACGAGCTCGGCGGTCAGCGGATGCTCTAGGAGGTCCGGGGCAACCGGGCGTGCCGGCACAACGGGCGCCCTTTGCGCCAAGGCATCGTAGCTGGTACCGGCAGCTCCCAGCAGCAGCGTCAGATGGAGCGCCAGCCAGGACAAGGAGTGCGAGCGGTGAGGAAACATGCGAATCGCTTTCTGTGCTATCGGCCTGATGCCGGAGCGCCTTCAATCTTAGGTTATATTCGACGCAGCAACAAACGCGCCCCGCCGCCCATGCCTGAGCTCCCCGAAGTCGAAACCACCCGGCGGGGGATTGCGCCTTACGTGGAAGGGCAGAATGTGACGGCGGTACGACTCTACGACCGCCGATTGCGCTGGCCAGTTCCTGAAGACTTGCCGCAGAGACTCGTCGGCCGGGTGGTCGAAAAGGTCGAGCGACGAAGCAAGTATCTGCTATTCCGGCTGGGCATGGATACGCTGCTCATCCATCTCGGGATGACCGGCAGTCTGCGCGTTTATAAGGATACCCCGCCCAAGCGCATCCACGACCACGTCGACCTTGAATTCGGCAACGGAGTCGTCCTGCGCTATCACGACCCGAGACGCTTTGGCGCGGTGCTGTGGTTGCCCGACGCTGCGCATCACCCGCTGCTGACCCGACTCGGGCCCGAGCCCCTGCGCCCGGAGTTCGATCCCGATCACCTGTTTCACGCCACGCGCAAGCGCCGCGTGGCGATCAAGCTCGCCCTTATGGATAACACGGTGGTCGTCGGCGTCGGCAACATCTACGCCAACGAGTCGCTCTTCCGCGCCGGTATCCGCCCGACGCGTGCCGCCAACCGGATCTCGCGCGTACGGATGAGGCGGCTGCGCGAGGCCGTGCGCGAGACGCTTGCCGACGCGATCGCCAAGGGCGGAAGCACGCTGCGGGACTATGTCGACAGCGACGGCGCGGCCGGCTACTTCCAGCTCCATTATTTCGTCTACGGTCGCGAGGGGCGGCCGTGCCGAGTATGCGGGACGGCGATCCGCTCCGTCCGGCTTGGCGGTCGCGCGACGACCTTCTGTCCCAGGTGCCAACGTTAGCCCGCGCCAGGCGATTTGCGTGGCGCGCTTTGTGCTAGAGTCCCCGGCAGGACGTCGCTGAGCGAAAAAGGGGCGTCAGGGGCACGTGCGCAAGGCGCCGGCGCTCGATTTCCGTTGTCGAGGCCGTTGTGAAGACCGGGCGTCTGCGCTCCCAAGTTCAGGCTCGCGCCCGAGGGAGGGACAATCATGATGCAATCCAGGGACCTGGCAGCGCGATTCGAGGCGTACAGCGACTGGCGCCGGCGCCTTTCCGCGGGCATTTCCGGCCTTCACGAATGGCTTTCGCAGCAGGAATTGGCCGACGCCCACGCCGATCTCACCGTCCAGCATTTGCTCGAGCGGCTGCACCAGGATCAATTGGTCGTGGCCTTTGTCGCAGAGTTCTCGCGCGGCAAGTCAGAGCTGATCAACGCCATCTTTTTCGCCGACTTCGGACAGCGCTTGCTGCCGTCCGCGGCCGGGCGCACGACCATGTGTCCGACCGAGCTCCTCTACGATTCCACGCGGCCGCCGTCGATACGCTTGTTGCCGATCGAAACGCGGGCCCGCGACGGGTCGGTGACGGAGTTCAAGAACTACGCCGACGAGTGGGTAACGCTCGCCCTCGATCTATCGTCGGCAGACAAAATGAGCGAGGTCTTGTCTCAGGTCTCGCAGACCAAACGCGTGCCGATCGTGCTCGCCCGCAAATACGGACTCTACGATGACGGCGACGTGCTGGCCCCGATGTCGTCGGCCGACGAGGCAGCAGTCGATATTCCGTGCTGGCGCCACGCGGTGATCAATTTTCCGCACCCACTTTTGCAGCAGGGTTTGGTGATACTCGACACGCCGGGACTGAACGCGATTGGAACCGAGCCCGAATTGACCCTCAACCTGCTGCCCAACGCGCACGCGGTGCTGTTCATCCTGGCCGCGGATGCCGGCGTAACCAAGACCGACATCGACGTGTGGCGAAACCACCTGGTTGGCGAAAATCCCGCCACCAAGGAGGGCCGCCTGGTCATTCTGAACAAGATCGACGGGCTCTGGGACGAGCTCCGGTCAGCATCGGAGATCGAATCCGAAATCGCGCGGCAGGTGCGCAACAGCGCACAACTGCTTGCGATTCCACCGGCTCAGGTCTTCCCGGTATCCGCGCAGAAGGCGCTCCTCGCCAAGGTCAACGGTGACGATGCGCTCCTGGCCAAGAGCCGCCTGCCGCAGCTTGAAATGGCGCTTTCGAAAGAGCTGATTCCGGCGAAGCGGCACATCGTCGGATCGGCGACGCGCACCGAAATTCGTTCCCTGGCTGCGAGCACGCGCACCATACTCGAGAGCCGCATCGCGGGTATCCGCGAACAGGTGGGCGAGCTTCGCGGCCTGCGAGGCAAGAATCAGGATGTCGTCGAGCACATGATGGAACGCATCCAGCAGGAGAAGGATCTGTTCGAGCGCGGCATGCAGCGCTACACGGCGCTGCGGACGGTGTTCACGCAGCAGACCAACACGCTCTACGAATGCATCGGGCTGGAGAAGCTGCGCGCGACGGCCGGAGAAACTCGCAAACGCATCGAAGACAGTCCCTTCACCAAGGGCGTGCGCTCGGCCATGAACGATTTCTTCGCCCACATCCACGGCGGCCTCCAGCAAAGCGCGGGCCAGACTTCGGAAATCCACGAAATGATGCTGGCGATGTACGTGCGATTCGCGAGCGAGCACGGACTCGAGCCTTACGCGCCGCCGTCATTTTCAATGCTCAAGTATCAGAAAGAGGTCGAACGTCTCGAGCGTGCGTACAACGTTCACTTCAATACCCTGTGGAACATGGTCAGCAAGGCCAAGTTCACGCTGATGAAACGCTTTTTCGAAACGATCGCGATCCGCGTCAAGCACGTCTACGACATCGCCAATCGCGATCTGGAGAGCTGGCTCAAGGCAGTCATGGCCCCACTGGAAACCCAGGTACGCGAGCACCACATCCAGCTGCGCCGGCGCCTCGAAAGCGTCAAGCGCATCCACCGCGCAAGCGACGAGCTCGAGGAGCGGCTGAGCGAGCTGGAGCAAGCCGAAGCGGCAATACGCGACCAGATCACCGCGCTGGAGCGGGAGCTCTCCGCCATTGTCGCGATTATCGAGCAGCCTGAGCTATTGCCTATGGCCGCCAACGGCTAGCGGCGGCGCGAGCTACCCGGCGCGGGGCCCCGCGCGAAGCGTGGGGATCGACGGGGAATTGCGAGTCGACGCTCGCGGCCCACACGCGACGCATCTCATTCACGAGCGGGTTGAGGGGCCGTGTCCTTGAGTCAGCTCCCGCCGATTTCGGCGGACGGCGCGGCCTTGTTTGCGGCCCTCATCAAGCCTTCGTATTTAAGCCTGAGCTGGTCCCGCGTTTCGACCTGGTCGGGATTCACCGGGATGCAGTCCACGGGGCAGACTTCGACGCATTGAGGCGCGTCGAAGTGGCCGACGCACTCGGTGCACTTCGAAGGATCGATGACGTAAATCTCGACCCCCTGCGTGATGGCCCCGTTGGGGCATTCGGGCTCGCAGACGTCGCAGTTGATGCATTCGTCAGTAATCATCAGCGCCATGGTTCGCGCTACCTTTTTGTCTCGCCCGCATCCATCTCCGCAACCTTGGCCTTCAGCCTGGCCGCGACGACGGGGTGCACGAAGTTGCTGACATCACCGCCGAAGCGCGCGATCTCGCGAACGATCGTCGACGACATGAAGAGATACTTTTCGGCGGGCGTAAGGAACAGCGTTTCGACCTCGGGATACAGGTTCCGGTTCATGCCTGCCATCTGGAATTCGTATTCGAAGTCGGACACCGCGCGCAGCCCGCGGACGATCACGGCGGCACCCGCCGAGAGCACGAAATCCATCAACAGCCCGGAAAAGCCGGCCACCTCGACATTGCGATGTTCGGCGAGGACTTCGCGAGCCATGGCGATGCGCTCGGCGGAGGCGAACATCGGCCGCTTGCTCTCGCTGTCGGCGATGGCGACCACCACGCGCTCGAACAGTTTCGCCGCTCGCCGCACGAGATCCTCGTGGCCTCGGGTAAAGGGATCGAACGTTCCGGGATAGACGACGGTGAGCATCGGCTTGACTTAAGCGGACCGCGCCTCATCGGCGCGGCGCAGCAAATGATAGTGTACCCGTCCGGCCTTGTCGCCTCGCCAAACCTCCAGGCCGTGCGGCGAGTCGATGGCTGCGGGCGCTTCCACGTACAGCATTCCCAACGGCGCGAGCCGCTCCGCCGCGGCCGGAAGCAGCGCGTCCCAGTCGGCGTTGCCAAAGGGCGGATCGAGAAAGATCACATCGAATGCCCGCTTTTCGCGCGCAAGGAAGGCCCGCGCGTCCGAACAATGCGTCTCGAGTGCTGCCGCGCCGAGCGCCGTTCCGGTGGTGACGAGCCCGCGCACGATCCCGGCGTGATGGTCGACGGCGACGCCGAGCGTAGCGCCTCGCGACAACGCTTCAAAGGTCAGCGCACCGCTGCCGGCGAATAGGTCCAGCGTCTTCGCTCCCGCGAGGTCCTGTCCGAGCCAGTTGAAAACAGTCTCGCGAACCCGGTCCGGTGTCGGCCTGAGGCCGGGAACGGAAGAGAAGGCTATGCGCCGCCCGCGCCAACGCCCGCCGATAATGCGAAGCTGATTGGCCTTGGGCGGGCTGCGGGGAGGCATGCTGGGCGGAAAGGTAGAATTATAGCTTTCACCCTCAGCGACCTCATGTTCGACCTGTTCAAACGCGATGCCGAACCCGACCGCCGCTCATGGGGCGAACGACTGAAAGCGGGGCTGGGGCTTTCGCGTGAGCGCCTCAGCCGTCCGCTCAGCGCGGTGTTCGGACGCAGGACGCTTTCGGACGAGACCCTCGAAGAGCTCGAGGCCGCGCTGCTCGAAGGCGACGTCGGCGTTCCCGCGACGGCGCATCTGCTTGCCCAGCTCGCCGCCCGTGCCAAGCGCGCCGAGATCGATGCCGACGCGCGCACATTGCTCAAGGCCGTGCTCACCGAGCTCCTGCTCCCGCTCGAAAACCCACTGATTGTCGGCGCCGATCGGCCCTTCGTGGTGATGATTGCCGGCGTTAACGGTACCGGTAAGACGACTTCCATAGGCAAGCTTGCCAAGTACCTCCAGGCGCAGGGCTATTCGGTATTGCTTGCCGCAGGCGACACTTTTCGCGCTGCCGCCCGTGAACAGCTCGAAATCTGGGGCGAGCGCAACGGCGTCCCGGTCATCGCGCAGCACGGCGGCGATCCCGCCGCCGTCATGTTCGACGCCATCGCCGCCGCTCGCGCTCGCGGCATCGACGTGGTCTTGGCCGATACCGCGGGCCGCCTTCCGACGCAGCTGCACTTGATGGAGGAGCTAAAGAAGATCCGGCGCGTGCTGGCCAAAGCGCAGCCCGGAGCCCCGCATGAGACGCTGCTGGTGCTTGACGCCAACACCGGTCAGAACGCCCTTGCCCAGGTCGCTGCCTTTGATGCGGCGCTGGATTTGACCGGCCTGGTCCTGACCAAGCTCGATGGAACCGCAAAGGGAGGGGTGGTCGCTGCCATCGCCAAGACCCAGCCTATTCCGATCAAGCTGATCGGCATCGGAGAAGGCGTCGATGACCTGCGGCCTTTTCGCGCCGCCGAGTTCGCCGATGCACTCGTCGGCTGACGCCGTACCCTCGCGGTGGTCGCCGATGACGCCACTGCTTCGGGTACTTCCGGAAAACGCCTCCAAGCCGCTAGCGTGCCTGGCGTGAGTGCGAGCACACACTATTGTCGGGCGGGCTCCGGAACTTCCGGTCGCGTTGGCACTCTTATAACCCGAGTGCTAAAATTTAGACGCTAAAAAGGAGACTATTTCGATGTCCGCAAGCACCTTGGCATTCCCGACACCGGCCTCGCTGGGGAGCCTTGACCATTACATTCAGGCAGTGAATCGGTTCCCGCTCCTTTCGCATGAGCAGGAGGTCGAGCTTGGGCGCCGGCTGCAACGAGACGGCGACTTGGACGCGGCTCGCCAGCTGGTGTTGTCGCACTTGCGTCTGGTGGTCGCCATCAGCCGCAATTATCTGGGTTACGGACTGCCGCAGGCGGATCTGATCCAGGAAGGAAACATCGGCCTGATGAAGGCGGTGCGACGCTTCGATCCGGAGCGCGGCGTCCGCCTGGTTTCGTTTGCCCTGCACTGGATCAAAGCGGAGATCCACGAGCACATCCTGCGCAACTGGCGGCTGGTCAAGATTGCGACCACCAAGGCCCAGCGCAAGCTTTTTTTCAACCTGCGCAGCATGAAGCCGGGCAGCCACGCGCTCACTCGGTCGGAAGCGCGCGGGATTGCGCAGGCGCTGAACGTCAAGCCGGAAGAAGTGCTGGAAATGGAAACGCGGCTCACCGGCCAGGAAGTTGCGCTGGATCCGCCGGCAGGAGACGAAGGCGAGACCATGACGCCGATCGCCTATCTGACCGACACCGAGGCCGAGCCGGTGCAGATTCTTGAACGGGCCGAGACCTCGCGGAACCGCAGCAACGGATTGAAGAGCGCGCTGGCGCGACTCGACGACCGGAGCCGCGAGATCATCGAGGCGCGATGGTTGCGGGAGGACGAAGACGCAGCGACGCTGCAGGCGCTCGCCGACCGGTACGGCGTTTCGGCGGAACGCATCCGTCAGATTGAGAGCAAGGCGATCAAGACCATGCGCGGCCAGATGGCCACACTGCAATAGCGTTTTGATTGCGGGCGCGCGTCCGTCGCGTTTGCTCTCCGGCAATACCTCAAAGGCGCCCGTTTCAGGGCGCTTTTCTTTTACAGCTCTACCTGCGTGCCGAGCTCGACGACGCGGTTGGTGGGAACATTGAAGAATTCGCTCGCCTTGGTCGCGTTCTTGGACATCGA